>Ga0209211_10000029_pt1 | contig 346032 bp, 324 predicted proteins | sample RifGroA2_FD_183992 | JGI IMG/M metagenome (GOLD analysis project Ga0209211, IMG submission 183992) | Groundwater microbial communities from Rifle, Colorado, USA - Groundwater A2 (SPAdes) (version 2) | ecosystem: Environmental > Aquatic > Deep subsurface > Groundwater | place: Rifle, Colorado...
GTCTGAGCGGCGGCCCGGTTAGAGACAAGTCTCTAGGGCGGGTAAAATCTCGGATTCTTTTACAACCCTTAGAGGGAACCCATGAGCGATATCGAAGTCCGTGTCAAAAAAATCATTGCCGAACAACTCGGCGTTGAAGAGTCTCAAGTCACCAACGAAAAAGCCTTCGTGGCCGATCTGGGTGCCGACTCCCTGGACACCGTGGAACTGGTGATGGCTTTGGAAGACGAATTCGGGATCGAGATCCCCGACGAAGACGCGGAGAAGATCACGACCGTGCAAAACGCGATCGACTACGCGACGTCCCACAAAAAGGCCTAATCGGCTTGGGCAGCACCCGGCGGGTGCTGCCGCATCCCGTATGCTCCCCATGCCGCTGCTGGCGGCATTTCATTGACGAACTGCTGAATTTCAGATCTCTATGTCCCGTCGCCGCGTCGTTGTTACAGGTTTAGGTTGCATCAGTCCCGTGGGTAATACGGTGTCCGAAGCCTGGTCGAATATTTTGGCTGGCAAGTCAGGCATCTCCACGATCACCAAGTTCGATCCCGAGGCCTTTGCCTGCAAGATCGCCGGTGAGGTGCGCAACTTCGACTTGGAGTCTTATATGACGTCCAAAGAAGCCCGTACGATGGATACCTTTATCCATTACGGCATTGCCGCCGCAGTGCAGGCAGTCAACGACAGCGGCCTGAAGACGGGTGACGCGTTGGGCGACGAAGAAGCCACCCGCATTGGTTGCGTGATTGGTTCCGGCATTGGCGGCTTGCCCATGATCGAGAACACCCACGCCGAGTACGTCAACCGCGGTCCCCGCCGCATCTCCCCATTTTTCGTACCGGCCTCCATCATCAACATGACGGCGGGCCATGTGTCCATGCGTTTTGGCTTCAAGGGCCCGAACATTGCCATCGTGACCGCCTGTACCACCGGCTTGCACTGTATTGGCGAAGCCGGCCGCATGATTGAGTATGGCGATGCCGATGTGATGGTTGCCGGTGGCTCGGAAGCCACGGTGTCCCCACTGGGCATTGGCGGTTTCGCCGCCATGCGTGCACTGTCTACCCGCAATGACGACCCCGCAACGGCCTCGCGCCCATGGGACAAAGACCGTGATGGCTTTGTACTGGGAGAAGGCGGAGGCGTGATGGTGCTGGAAGAGTACGAACACGCCAAGGCGCGTGGCGCCAAGATTTATGCCGAACTGGCAGGCTTTGGCATGAGTGCCGATGCTGGCCACATGACCGCCCCCAATATGGACGGCCCGCGCCGCGCTATGCTGAGTGCCATGCGTAACGCGGGGATCAATCCCGACCAGGTGGACTACCTGAACGCACACGGGACCTCCACACCGCTGGGCGACATCAACGAAACCAACGCCATCAAGGCGGCCTTGGGCGACCACGCCAAGAAGATGGTGGTGAACTCCACCAAGTCCATGACGGGCCACCTTTTGGGTGGTGCGGGTGGTCTGGAGTCGGTGTTCACCGTACTGGCGTTGCACCATCAGAAGAGCCCGCCCACCATCAACATCTTCAACCAAGATCCCGAGTGCGATCTGGACTACTGTGCCAACACGGCGCGGGACATGAAGATCGATGTGGCCGTGAAGAACAACTTCGGCTTTGGTGGCACCAACGGCACGCTGGTGTTCAAGCGCGTCTGATTTTCGCCATTGCCCCAAGGGACGATGCACCGACCTCCTGCGGTTAGTTTCCAGGTAGGCCGCTCGCGTTGGCATGCCCGCGTGGTGTTGGCAGGTGTGTTGCTGGCGCTGGCCAGCCTCTGCGCGATGGTATGGGCCACCTCTGTGGAATTCTCGGCGTGGGCGCTGGGGGTGCAAGCGATCCTGCTTCTCTTGACTGCGGCCAGCGCTGCCTGGGCTTGGCATCGTTCGCCAGCGGGTATCTTGCGATGGGACGGTGAGCATTGGCTTTGGGTGACCTCGCAAGATACCCCAGTCTCCCGTGTGCGTATCGTGTTGGATTTTCAGCGCGTGGTGCTTGTCTCGCTGCAAGGTACGGGCCGCTATTCTTTGTTCGTCTGGCTGGAGCAGGCACCGGGTGGCCCACCCAAAACCTGGCATGCCTTACGGTGCGCGTTGGTGCATTCCACGGTACATGGCTTGACGCCATCTCCTTCGACCGATCCTGAAGGGTTGTTGTCATGACGGAGCCGTCGGCCTCCCCCAACGATGTCGACCTGCTCCTGGTGGAGCGGACCTTGGCCGGGGACCAGCGGGCCTATGGTCTGCTGGTACTGAAGTACCAGCGTCGCATACAGCGTTTGGTGGGGCGCATGGTACGGGATGTGGACCTGGTCGAAGACATTGCCCAGGAGACCTTCATCCGCGCGTACCGCGCTCTGCACCAATTTAGAGGGGATGCCCAGTTTTACACTTGGCTTTACCGGATTGCGGTAAATACAGCGAAGAAGTTTCTGCTGGAGCTCAAGCGCAACCCCACGATGTCGGAGAGTTTTTTGTCCTCTGCAGAGGAAGATGAAACTTCCAGGCCCAAATACGAACCAAGTACCGAAGAGACCCCGGAATCGGAGCTGGCGGCGAAAGAGATTGCCGGTGTGGTGAACACCGCGATGGACGCTTTGCCCGAAGAGTTGCGCCAGGCGGTGACACTGCGCGAGATTGAAGGTTTGAGTTACGAGGAGATTGCTGTGGCCATGGATTGTCCGATTGGCACCGTGCGGTCCCGGATTTTCCGGGCCCGGGAGGCCATTTCGGCAAAAGTGAAGCCCTTGTTGGAAAAGCAGACCGGAAAACGTTGGTAGGAATGGAATTATGAACACGCACAGCCAGCCCTTGAATGAGCGCATTTCTGCCCTGATGGACGGAGACTTGCCCGCTGCCGAGCTGGATGCGCTGCTTGCTGACCTGGCGCAGCAGGACTCGTCGGCCAATGATTGGCATCTTTACCATGTGGCAGGGGACGTGCTGCGCAGTCAGGCTTTGGCGCCACAGCGCGCAGACCTCGCCTTTCTGGGGCGCCTGGAGCTGCGTCTGGCCCAGGAGATCGTCGCTTCCCCGGTGGTGCTTCAGCCTGCGCGCGAGCTTCCGGCGACGTCGCCCTTGGCACATGTATCCGCCAATGGTCCGTGGCGCTGGGCCGCAGGCGCCACTTTTACGGTCTTGGTGGGAGTCGTGTCGGTGGGCATGTGGGGGGGCGCTGCGCCCACGTCACCGTCACAACTGGCGGCAGTGCCTGCGCCTATCGTGGACACAGCAGCCCTGCAGGCCGCCCCCGTGATGCTGCGCGACCCTGAACTGGATGCTTTGATGGCGGCCCACCAGCAGATGGGCGGCCATTCGGCATGGCAAATGCCTTCGGGCTTCTTGCGAAATGCCACCTATGAAAGGCCCGCGCGGTGAAACGCCTGCGTTTGTTTGCGGCTCCTTTGTTCGCGCTATGGATGGGGGTGCTGTCGTCTTCTGCAGTAGCGGAAGAGGTCTCTATCAACGCCTGGCTGATGCGTCTGCATGAGGCATCTAGGCATCGCACTTACACCGGTACCTTTGTGGTGTCGGCCGCCGGACAGATGGCCAGTGCCAGGATCTGGCATGTGTGCGATGGTGACCAGCAGGTGGAGCGTGTGGAATCTTTGAGTGGCACGCCACGTGCAACCTTTCGCCGCAACGATGAGGTCGTGACATTCTTCCCTGAGTCCAAGGTGGCAGTAACCGAGAACCGTGAGTCACTGGGGCTGTTTCCCAACTTGCTCAAATCGAATACGGCGGGCATTGGTGACCATTACCAAATGAAACTGGTGGGTAGTGAGCGTATTGCGGGCCTGGACGCCGAGGTGGTGCAGTTGCTCCCCAAAGATACCTTGCGTTATGGCTACAGGGTCTGGAGTGAGAAACGATCCGGCCTGGTGGTGCAGTTGCAAACCCTGGATCCTGACGGCAAAGTTCTGGAGCAGGCTGCCTTTTCCGAATTGCAGTTGGATGCCCCCGTCAACAAGGCCAAGCTTACCCAGATGATGGCAGCCACAGATGGCTACCGCGTGGAGCGCCGCGATCTGCAAAAGACCACCGCCAAGGCGCAGGGCTGGGACATGGCCAAAGCGGTACCGGGTTTTAAACCGATGGGCTGTTACACCCGACCGGTGGCGCTGCTGGCGGGAGCTGCGGGGCGTGCGGAGCAGACCATGCAGTGGATGTTCTCCGACGGGCTGGCCACAGTGTCACTGTTTGTAGAGGCCTTTGATGTCCGCCGCCATAGCCGCGAAGGCGCCACGGAATTGGGCGGCGCCACGCGGACGCACACGCGGCGCTTGGATGCCTGGTGGATCACGGCGGTGGGCGAAGCGCCGGCCCCCACATTGGCGCTGTTTGTGCAGGGCCTGGAGCGCAAGAAGTAAGTCATCGCTGAGTCTCGATGCTGCGTTCTTGGTCTGAAACACGTTCACGAAAAACTGGAGCAATGGAATCTATGCAACTGAAACCTTTGAGAACATTGTGGGTGGCAGCTTCGCTGTGCCTGGGGGTTGTGGGCACCGTACTGCCTGTGACGTCTGTCTTCGCGCAGGGCGTCCGGGGGCTGCCGGATTTCACGGATTTGGTGGACCAAGTCGGGCCGTCGGTCGTGAATATCCGGACCTTGGAAAAAGTCAGTGCGCGCACGCCGTCAGGTGCACCGAACGAAGAAGAAATGCTTGAGTTTTTTCGACGTTTTGGATTGCCCATTCCGAACACGCCTCGCCAAGCCCCACGCCAGAACCGTCCCCAGCAGCAACCCGAAGAGGCCCAGCCACGTGGCGTGGGCTCCGGATTCATTCTGACTTCGGATGGCCTGATCATGACCAACGCCCATGTGATCGAGGATGCGGATGAAGTGTTGGTCACCTTGACGGACAAGCGCGAATTCAAAGCCCGCATCATCGGGGCCGACAAACGGACTGATGTCGCCGTAGTGAAGATTGACGCCTCCGGCCTGCCAGCCGTGAAGGTGGGTGACGTTAGCCGGCTGCGCGTGGGGGAGTGGGTGATGGCGATTGGGTCACCTTTTGGGCTGGACAACACCGTGACCGCCGGCATCGTGAGCGCCAAACAGCGGGATACTGGCGACTACCTGCCTTTCATTCAGACCGATGTTGCGATCAATCCCGGTAATTCGGGTGGCCCGCTGATCAACATGCGTGGCGAAGTCGTCGGTATCAACAGCCAGATCTATTCGCGTTCGGGTGGTTCGATGGGTATTTCGTTTTCCATCCCCATGGACGAAGCCGTGCGAGTGAGTGACCAACTGCGTAGCAATGGCCGCGTCACGCGTGGCCGCATTGGTGTGCAGATTGACCAGGTGAGTAAAGAAGTGGCTGAGTCGATTGGCCTGGGTAAACCCATTGGGGCTTTGGTGCGCGGTGTGGAGGCTGGGTCACCCGCTGAAAAGGCTGGCGTCGAAGCCGGTGACATCATTACCAAGTTCGATGGCAAGGCCATTGAGAAATCCAGTGACTTGCCACGTGTGGTGGGTAGCACCAAGCCGGGTTCCAAGAGTACGGTGACTGTGTTCCGTCGCGGTAGTAGCAAAGACCTCAGTGTGGTGATTGCGGAGGTGGAAAGTGACAAACCGGTGGCCAAGGCTGCTGGCAAGGAAGAGAAGCCTCGTGCCTCTACTGCTGCGCAGACATTGGGCTTGAGTGTGGCCGATTTGACGGACGCTCAAAAGAAGGAGGCCAACCTCAAGGGCGGCGTGCGTGTCGAGGCTGCGGCAGATGCGGCCGCACGTGCAGGCTTGCGCGAGGGGGATGTGATTGTGCAGTTGGCCAATACCGAAGTCGCTTCTGTCAAGGAATTTGAGGCTGCCTTGGGCAAGCTGGACAAAACCAAACCACTGAATGTGTTGTTCCGCCGCGGGGAGTGGACCCAATTCGCGGTTATCCGGCCTGGGCGATAGGCCAATACCAAGACCCTAAACCACAGTTGGGTTTGGGGTTGTTGGGCTGTTCGTCGAGTTTTTTGACATGGTCGCCCCATCTCTCCCGATGTGGGCGATCGCTAACTTCCGTGGTTTGTTGAAAGCACTGGTTAGAATATGGGGTTTCTACGGAAGTCATTGGATATATGTGTAGCTCCAAAGTCCATCATATGGGACGGTAGGAAGAACCCCACAGTTGATCCACAACTCCCCCACAAGTTGTCCAGTGCTTTTGCGTCAAATTTGTTAATAAGTTGTTGATAAGTTTTTTGTTGCGGTGTCGCAACTTCCCCTGAATCAGGTTTTTTGGGCTGTGCTCTCTGGACTTTTTGCCTACAATGGGCTTCCAACCTTCGCAGTTGCCAAAGATTGTTGGTTCAGGGCGCGTCGTCTAACGATGCGCCCTTTTTTCTTGCCTGCTCGTTTTAATTCAATCACTTGAAGCTTGTCGTTGATGAATCACATCAGAAATTTTTCGATCATTGCCCACATTGACCATGGCAAATCCACGCTCGCCGATCGCTTGATCCAACGCTGCGGTGGCTTGGAGGCGCGTGAGATGGAGGCCCAGGTTCTGGACTCGATGGACATCGAGAAAGAGCGTGGGATAACCATCAAGGCGCAGACCGCTGCGTTGCAATACAAGGCCAAGGATGGGCAGGTCTACAACCTCAATTTGATCGACACGCCGGGGCATGTGGACTTCTCGTATGAAGTGAGCCGTTCACTGTCTGCGTGTGAAGGTGCTTTGCTCGTGGTGGATGCGTCACAAGGTGTGGAAGCGCAGACCGTAGCCAACTGCTACACCGCACTCGACTTGGGTGTGGAAGTGCTGCCCGTGTTGAACAAGATTGACCTGCCCAATGCCGATCCGGATAACGCACGCAGCGAGATCGAAGATGTGATTGGCATCGATGCGACCGAGGCGATTGTGTGCTCTGCGAAGACTGGCTTGGGCATCGACGACATTCTTGAATCCATCGTGGCCAAGATCCCGTCGCCCAAGGGCAATCCCGACGGTCCGCTGCGCGCCATGATCATCGACAGCTGGTTTGACAGCTATGTCGGTGTGGTGATGCTGGTGCGCGTGGTGGATGGTCGCTTGGGCAAGGGGGAGCGCATCAAGATGATGGCTTCGGGGGCGACCTACAACGCTGACAACCTGGGCGTGTTCACGCCTGCCAACCAGCCACGCCAATCGCTCGAAGCAGGTGAGGTGGGCTACATCATTGCCGGCATCAAGGAGCTGCAGGCCGCCAAAGTGGGTGACACCGTGACCCTGGTGAAAGCCGGCACGGGGGGCGCTGCGTTTACGGCCACCGAAGCCCTGCCTGGTTTCAAGGAAATCCAGCCTCAGGTGTTTGCCGGTCTGTACCCGACCGAGGCCAGCGAATACGACTCCCTGCGCGACGCGCTGGAAAAGCTCAAGCTCAACGATGCGTCGCTGCACTATGAACCCGAAGTGTCCCAAGCGCTTGGCTTTGGTTTTCGCTGCGGTTTCCTGGGACTGTTGCACATGGAAATCGTGCAGGAGCGCCTGGAGCGTGAATTCGACCAGGACCTGATCACCACCGCGCCCAGCGTGGTCTACGAGGTGATGAAGAACGACGGCGAAGTCATCATGGTGGAGAACCCCTCCAAGATGCCTGAGGTTGGCAAGACGGCCGAGATCCGTGAACCCATCGTCACCATGCACCTCTACATGCCACAGGAGTATGTGGGCGTGGTGATGACCCTGGCCAACCAGAAGCGTGGCGTGCAGATGAACATGGCCTACAAGGGCCGCCAGGTCGTGTTGACTTATGAGATGCCGCTGGCCGAAATCGTGCTGGACTTCTTTGACAAGCTCAAGAGCGTGAGCCGGGGTTATGCCTCCATGGACTACGACTTCAAGGAATACCGTGCGGCCGATGTTGTCAAAGTCGACATTCTGCTGAACAGTGAGAAGGTCGATGCCCTGTCTATCATGCTGCACCGCAGCCAAAGCCTGTACCGCGGCCGGGCCGTGGTGGGCAAGATGCGCGAGATCATTTCACGCCAGATGTATGACGTGGCGATCCAAGCCGCCATTGGCGCCAACATTATTGCGCGTGAGACAATCAAAGCGCTGCGCAAAAACGTGTTGGCCAAGTGTTACGGCGGTGATATTTCCCGCAAGCGCAAGCTCCTCGAAAAACAAAAAGCGGGTAAAAAACGCATGAAACAAATCGGCTCGGTGGAAGTACCACAGGAAGCGTTCTTGGCCATTTTGCAGGTGGAAGATTGATGCAAGCGTTGACGGCAGCCGTTCTTGCGGCATTTGGGCTCTATGCGGGTTCGTGGTACTTGGGCTTGGTAGATGGCAACTTCGCCCTGTTGTTGTTTTTGGCGACCGTGGTTACGGGGGTGTACTGGCTGGCTGAGCGCTTTTACTTTTTGCCGCAGCGCCAGCAGGCGGTTGCTGCCTTGGAGGCCAACGACATCCAGCGCCGCACCGATCTCAGCAAGATGGGCATTGCCCAGGTGGATGGAGACATCAGTGAGGCCAAAGTCAAGTTGCTGATGCAGCCTTGGTGGCTGGATTGGACCGCGGGGCTGTTCCCTGTGATTATTGTGGTGTTCCTGCTGCGCTCGTTTCTGTTCGAGCCCTTCAAGATACCGTCGGGCTCCATGATTCCCACACTGCTGGTGGGCGACCTGATTTTGGTGAACAAGTTCACCTACGGCATTCGCCTGCCGGTGCTCAATACCAAGGTCACCGAGGGCAACAAGCCCCAGCGGGGCGATGTGATGGTGTTCCGTTACCCGCCCAAGCCCAGTTTGGACTACATCAAACGCGTGGTCGGCGTGCCAGGTGATACCGTGGCGTACTTGAACAAGCGCCTCACCATCAATGGCCAGGTGGTGAACACTGCGGCCTTGCCAGAGTTTTTTGACGAAGACGCCATGCGCTACTTCAAGCAGTTCGAAGAAACCTTTGGGGAGCGGAAGCACCGGGTCCTCAATGATCCAGACCGCCCGGCCTTTGTGCCTGGTGCCGATAAGTTCGAGGGATACGAGGCGTGCAGTTACACCGTGGAAGGTGTGACCTGCAAAGTCCCTGAGGGGCACTATTTCATGATGGGTGACAATCGCGATAATTCGCTGGATTCGCGCTACTGGGGCTTTGTGCCAGACCAGAACATTGTGGGCAAGGCGTTCTTTGTCTGGATGAACTTTGGCAACCTCAAGCGGATTGGCAGCTTTAATTGACGTTTCAACGCAAACCATGGGTAGGGATTCAACAATGACAGTGCAAACCAAATCCAAGCAACGCGGCATTTCCTTCATCGGCCTGATCTTTGTCGGTGGTGTGTTGGCCATGGCCGGCGTGGTGGCCGCGCAGGTGTTTCCTACCGTGCTCGAATTCATGGCCGTGCAAAAAGCGGTGCAACGTGCATCGGCAGGCCAGTCGGTGGTGGAAGTGCGTTCCATTTTTGACAAGGCGACCGAGATTGATGCGATCAGTTCCATCACCGGCAAAGACCTGGAAGTGGGCAAACAGGGCGACAAGGTGGTGGTGTCCTTTGCCTACCAGCGCGAAATTCACCTCGTTGGCCCCGCGTTTCTGACGCTCAAGTACACCGGGCAATCCAAATAACGTGGCAGCTGGTTTAACCGCGTTGCAGCAGCGCCTGCAACACCAATTTTCGAACGTTTCCTTGCTGTCGCGGGCACTGACCCACCGCAGCTTTTCGGCCGACCACTACGAGCGCCTGGAGTTTTTGGGCGACTCGGTCCTGGGGCTGGCCATTTCCGATTTGCTGTACGCCCGCTTGGGCGCGTTGCCCGAAGGCGACTTGTCCCGGGTACGGGCCAATCTGGTCAAGCAGGACACCTTGCACCAACTGGCCCTGGGCCTGGGGTTGCCCGATGTGCTCAAACTGGGCGAAGGCGAAATGCGCTCGGGTGGGCCCAAGCGCGCGTCCATCCTGGCTGATGCGCTGGAGGCCATCATTGGCGCTGTCTATTTGGATGCCGGCTTTGCCAAGGCGCAGGCCCTGGTCCACCGCCTGTTTGAGGCAGTCGAGATCAACCCGCAAATGGAGGCCATTGGCAAGGACCCCAAGACCGAGTTGCAGGAGTGGCTACAGGGTCGCAAAATGAAGTTGCCGGTCTACACCGTGGTGGGCACCCAGGGCGCGGCCCACAAGCAAAGCTTCGATGTGGAATGCGAGATCCCGGAGCTCCGTCTGTCCGAGCGCGGTATTGGCGGGTCCCGCCGAGCCGGAGAACAGGCCGCCGCTGCCGCCATGCTGCAAACCATCAAATCAAAGGTCAAACCATGAATGCTCCTAAAAATATAGCTGCTGGCGCAGATTCCACGGGGGCTGGTGGTCAAAAAGACCGCAAACCTGAAGTGCAGAACGATCTGGACACCATGCTGCAGGGCCTGCTCAAGAGCACACTGAAGCTGTCCACACCCGGTGCCGACGGCGCGGGCCAACGCTGTGGCCTGGTGGCCATCGTGGGCAAACCCAATGTGGGCAAGTCCACGCTGCTCAACGCCCTGGTGGGCCAGAAGATCAGCATCACTTCGCGCAAGGCACAGACCACGCGCCACCGCATCACCGGTATGCGCACCGAAGGGCAGACGCAGTTTGTGTTTGTCGACACGCCCGGCTTCCAGACCATCCATGGCAACGCCCTGAACAAGTCGCTGAACAAAACGGTGCAGGGCGCGGTGGCCGATGTGGACCTGGTGCTGTTTGTCGTTGAGGCGGGCAGTTTCACGTCGGCCGACGAAAAGGTGCTGAAGCTGTTGGGGGCTGGCATTCCGGTTGTGCTTGTGGCCAACAAGCTGGACAACGTGAAAGAACGTGCCGGTTTGGCACCCTGGTTGCAGGCTATGCAGGCGCGCGGCAGTTTTACCGAGTTGATCCCTCTGTCGGCCAAAAACTCCAAAGACATTGTCCGCCTGCTGGGCATTTGTGAGAAGTTCCTGCCCGAGCAAGCCTGGTGGTACTCCGAAGACGAACTCACCGACCGCAGTGAGAAATTCCTGGCCAGCGAGCTGGTGCGTGAAAAGCTGTTCCGCCTGACCGGTGACGAACTGCCCTACACCTCGACCGTGGTGATCGACAAGTTCGAGGAAGAGCCACCGCAGAAGAAGGGGCAGAAACGCCTGCTGCGCATCGCCGCCACCATCGTTGTGGAGCGTGATGGCCACAAGGCCATGGTGATTGGTGACAAGGGCGAGCGCATCAAGCGCATTGGTATGGAAACCCGCGTGGAACTCGAAAAACTGGCCGATGCCAAGGTGTTTCTGGAGCTGTGGGTGAAAGTGCGCTCTGGCTGGGCCGACGACGAAGCGCGGGTGCGCAGCTTTGGCTACGAATAAACGCATTGCCGACGAGCCCGCGTATGTGCTGCACCGCTACGACTGGAGCGAGTCCAGCCTGATTCTGGAAGTGTTCACCCGCCACTACGGGCGTATTGCGCTGGTGGCCAAGGGGGCCAAAAAACCCAGCTCCAGCTTCCGCCCCATTTTGCTGCCGCTGCAACCGTTGCACGTGGCGTATGGGGGCGATGCCGAGATCCGCACTCTGCGCAGTGCTGAGTGGCAGGGTGGCCATGTCATGCCCACGGGCGATGCGCTGCTCTCCGGCTACTACCTCAATGAATTGCTGTTGACCCTGCTGGCGCGCGACGACCCCCATGCGGTGCTGTTCGATGTGTATGCCAATGTGGTGCAGATCATTGCCAGCGAGCATGGCGAAGTGCTGCAGGGGGCGCTGCGCACCTTTGAGTTGCTGCTGTTGCGCGAGGCGGGCTTTTTGCCGCGTCTGGATGTGCAGACTATGACCCTGGGCGCGTTGGCGCCCGATGCGCACTATGTGCTGGTACCCGAAGGCGGTTTGCGCCAGGCCCACGCCGAGGACCGGGCCAGCCTGACAGGCGCCCAGTGGTTGCGTCTGCAGCATGCTTTGCACGATGACGCCCCTTTCACCACCACCCTGCGCGCCTGTGCCGAACTGATGGGCGCCCTCAAACCCCAGTTGCGCGCGCTGCTGCACTACCATTGCGGTGTAAAGACGCTGCGCACGCGGCAGATGATGATCGACATTCAGGCGCTATAGCGAACCTTTGACTATGAAAACCCATCTCTCAGTCAACCTCAACAAAGTGGCTTTGGTGCGCAATACCCGCCACCTGGGCATTCCCAGCGTCACACGCGCTGCCAGTGTGTGCCTGCAGGCGGGTGCGATGGGTATCACCGTGCACCCGCGGCCCGATGCGCGCCACATCCGCGCACAAGACGTGCTGGACCTGGCCGAGCTGCTCAAGGCCTGGCCAGACCGTGAATACAACGTGGAGGGCAACCCCTTCCACAACCTCATGGATTGCGTGCGCGACCTGCGCCAGCGCGGTCTGCCGGTGCACCAGGTGACCTTTGTCCCGGACTCTGAAGGCCAGTTCACCAGCGACCACGGCTGGGTCTTCCCCGACGATGCCGTACGCCTGCAGCCCCTGATCGCCGATGCGCATGCGCTGGGCCTGCGCGTGAGCCTGTTCATGGATGCCGACCCCGCTGCCATGGCCGCCGCCAAGGCCGTGGGCGCAGACCGCATTGAGCTCTACACCGAGCCCTATGCTGCGGCCTGGGGCACGGCGGAGCAGGGCGCCCAACTGACTCGCTTTGCCACCGCTGCACAGGCGGCGTTGGATGTGGGGCTGGGTGTCAATGCGGGCCACGACCTGAACCGCGACAACCTGGCTGCGTTTGCGCAGCAGGTGCCCGGGCTGCAAGAGGTGTCGATTGGCCACGCGCTGATTGCCGATGCACTGGAGCTGGGCTACGACGCGACGGTCAAAGCCTACCTGGCCTGCCTGGGGCAATGAAGGGCGGCGTGTGATCTACGGCATTGGCACCGATATCTGCGATGTGCGCCGCATCCGCGCCAGCTTGGACAAACATGGCGACCGCTTTGCGGCCAAGGTGCTGTCCGATGCCGAGTTCACAGCCTGGAAGGCCCGCAGTGCCCGCTGGCCCGAGCGCGGTGTGCGCTACCTGGCCACGCGCTTCAGCGCCAAGGAGGCCTTCAGCAAGGCCATTGGCCTGGGCATGCGTATGCCCATGACCTGGCGACTGTGTGAAATCGCGAATGAGCGCAGCGGCAAGCCCATCATCGTGCTGCATGGCGCGCTCAAGACCTGGTGTGAAGACAAAGCGCTGTCGGTGCATATCACGGTCACCGACGAGACCGACTACGCGGCGAGTTTTTGCGTGGTGGAGACCACGCCTTAAACCCTGGCTACAGCTTGCCGTACTGGGTGCCGCCAATCATGATGCCGCCGTCCAGAGGCGCCAAGTCCGATTGGTATTCCAGATCGCCGACATGCACCGCTGGCAAGGCGGCACCGCGCTGCAGGGCCTCCATGAAGGCCGCCTGCTCTTCCACCGAAATGGGCTGGTAGCCCGCCCGCGACAAGGTGCCGCTGGGGCGCTTGTCCTGGGCGCTTTGCCCAACGGGTTCAAAATCACCGCGCCGTGCCGGGTCGCTGGCCCGCGCATGCCGCTCAAACTGGTCTTCGGTTTCACTCACACGCCAGTAAATGCCATCAATCAGGATGCCAAATCGCTTGTAGGTATTGATGCGCATGTCGTGCTCCATCGCCGCAAAACTCTTGGTCTTGCTGTTGGCGCCGGTGACAAACGATTTGGCGACATCGATCATGGCAATGAAGCGGTGGTGCCGCTCGTCCACCGGCATGACCTTGAAGCGGTACATATGGGACACCACTTCCATGGACAAAAAGGTCTCGCGGATGGACTGGTAGAGCCGCTCGCGGCGGTAGGCCATGCGTTCTTCCAGTTCCATGCGCCGAACGACAGGTTCTTCCAGTAGCACGGCCTGTATCGGCGTGCTGTTCTCACGTTTTTTGAGGAATCCAAACACGGTGGGTGGCGTTTCCAGGGCTGCGTTGGTGGGGCGGCGCCAGGGGCGCCGAGGCTCGGGAATGAGTCTATCAGCAGCATTTGGGACAACCTGTAACAAATTGGTGCGAGCGCACTGCTGCCCCCGATTTTTACCTAAAGATAGGCATAAAAAGAAGCGCTAGCCCTCGTAAAATATGCGCAAGCAGCTCCTAAATACATAGCAAATATTGGCCCGCACCATGACCTTCCACGCCCCTCTCATCATCGACATTGCCGGCACCAGCCTCACCAAGCTGGATCGCCAGCGCCTCCAGCACCCCCTGGTGGGCGGCATGATCCTGTTTGCCCGCAACTGGCAGAACCGCGAACAACTCACCGCCCTGTGCCGCGACATCAAAAAACTGCGCGGCGATCTGCTGATCTGCGTAGACCATGAAGGTGGCCGTGTGCAACGCTTCAAGACCGACGGCTTTACCCACTTGCCACCCATGCGCGCCCTGGGCGAGATGTGGTTGCGCGAAGCAGCCGGCACCGCATCGGCCAAAAAAGCAGGCCCGCTGGACGCCACCAATGCCGCCACCGCCACCGGTTATGTGCTGGGCGCCGAGCTGCGCGCCTGTGGCGTGGATCTGAGCTTTACCCCGGTGCTGGACCTGGACTATGGCGAGAGCAGCGTGATTGGCGACCGCGCCTTCGCCCGCGATCCGCGCGTGGTCAGCCTGCTCGCCAAGAGCCTGATGCATGGCCTGCAAAAAAGCGGCATGGCCAACTGTGGCAAGCACTTCCCCGGCCACGGCTTTGTGAAGGCCGATTCGCACACCGAGATCCCGGTCGACAAGCGCAGCCTCAAGGCCATTTTGGCGGACGACGCCGCACCGTACCGTTGGCTCAACACCGTGACCACCAGTGTCATGCCCGCCCATGTGATCTACCCCAAGGTGGATGCGCGCCCAGCCGGTTTCTCCAGCACCTGGCTCAATGACATCCTGCGTGCCCAACTGGGCTTTGCCGGTGCCATCTTCAGCGACGACCTGTCCATGGCGGGTGCACGCCTGATTGATGGCAAACAGGTCAGCTACACCGAGGCGGCCGTAGTGGCGCTCAATGCGGGTTGCGACCTGGTGCTGCTGTGCAACCAGTCCATGCCCAGCGCAGAAGGCGGTGGCAAGGCCGTGGATGAGTTGATTGACGGCCTGACCGAAGCCCAGCTCAAGGGACAATGGCAAGCCCTGGAAGCCAGCGAAGCTCGCCGCCGAGCCCTGTTGCCCACCACGCCCGCCATGGACTGGGATGCGCTCATGGTGCACCCCGACTACATGCAGGCGCTGGACTGGATTGCCTGAAACCCCCGCACCTTCTCCCCTAAGCCATACCTTGGTCTGGGGGATGGCTTTTGCCTCGGTTTGCGCCGCAGCCCAGGGACTGGATGCGGCCGACATGGCATGGCAGTTTCAGCGACCGGCGTGGGTGCAGGGGGCCTGGTGGCAGCTATTCACCTCGCAGTGGGTGCATCTGACTTGGGGGCACTGGCTGGGCAATGCCGTGGGATTTGTGGTGATGTGGGGTGGCTTGCGGTTGCGTTTGTCTGCGCGCAGTTTGTTGATGGTTTACGTCGGTGGTTTGGCTGGGGTTGCTGCAGTGCTGGCGTGGGATACACGATGCCTGTATTACGCCGGAGCCTCGGGCGCTTTGCATGGCCTGTGGGCTGGCGGCTCCGTGTTGCTTTTGCTTGGGGTATCACGCGGCTGGGGCATGGCTTGCAGTGTGTTCCTCGCCGCTAAGCTGGTGGTGCCATGGATCTGGCCCGGTGTCACCCTATCGGCCTCCGATTTTCCGGTGTACCACCCCGCCCATGTGGCCGGCGCGCTTGGGGGGCTAGTTGCTGCCTGGGCCATCACGCGTGTGCGGGCCTTGTCTCCAAGCCAAAGCTGCCAAGGCTATTAGCCCTCCCAACTCCAGCCAGCCCAAGGCGCCACCACCACCGCCACTTGATGCTGGCGGGTTCAGGGCTGCATGGACTGCAGCGTCAGCATCCAGCAAACCTGCCCCGCAGCTGTTGGCCGTGTTGTACTTTCCAACGCAGTAGGTGCCAGATGGAAACGCTCTGGCGGAGCTCGTCAGTGCAATGTTGACTTGGTCGGGTGTGATGCCGGGAACCGCTTGCATGATCAGTGCCACAGCACCGGCCACGTGTGGCACCGCCATACTGGTGCCAGACTTGATTGCATAGGTGTCGGCCACCGGAGTTGTGGTGCCCGTATTGCTGGTTGATTGAATGAGGGTACCCGGTGCGCTGATGGTAGTTCCCTGTCCAATGTTCGCGGTGAGTGAGCTTGCGCCAGTCGTGGTGTGGGACGTCACTGCAATGACCCCATTGCAGTTTGCTGGTGCATACAACGTATCGTAAGAGGAGCCATTGCCAGTAGCGGCCAGCACAACCGTGCCAGCGTTGCGCGCTGCGGTGATTGCAGACTGGTAGGTTGTACCGCAAGCACCAGTGCCACCCAAACTTAAATTGATCACGCGGGCGGGGGTTGTGTTGTTGGGAACCCCAGCAACTGCCAGACCTGCCGCCCAACGAATTCCGTCAGCGATATCAGAGACGTAGCCGCCGCAGACGCCCAGTACGCGCACCGGCAGTATTTTTGCACCATAGGCTGCCCCAATCACGCCCAAGCCATTGTTCCCGATGGCCGCAATAGTGCCTGCCACATGCGTGCCGTGCCATGATGAGTCGGCTATCGGGCAGCCGACACTGGCTGTCGAATTCCAGTTGCCCGGATCTAGCGCGTCGTTATCCCGACCGTTGCCGTCGTTGGCCGTGGTGTAGACGCCGATGTTGTCTTCGCTCACAAAGTCGTAGCCAGGTAACACGTTGGCTCCGAGGTCTGCATGTGATCGGTAGCCGCCATCCAAGACGGCAACGACTACCCCCGCGCCCTTCAAAGCCACACCAGAGGCCGTTCGGTCCCACGCCGCGCTGAAGTTCGCACCACCCAAGTTGCTCGCGCTTCCAGGTTTCATACTTGCCTGATCCGTCGCAAACAGCGGGTCAGTGGGTGTCATCTGGGGATAAGCACGCTCATCAATTTCAGCGTATTCAACAACCGGGTCTTGGGACAGCCGCTGAACGAGGGCAGCCATGGTCGCACGGTCAAGAGATTCATTCGTGAGCGCAACCTGTGCCTGGCCGGAGGTTGTCTTCAGGTAACTGAGTGCGATGCTCACACCCTCCCGGGTTTGCATGGCCTGGGCTTTCCCCAATTCCTGCAGACGCTGCTCCGTTGTTTTGTCTAGGACTGAAAGCTCACCGCTGCGGGCGGTTGGCTGATCTTTGAATTTAACTACCAGACGATTGAGCAATGGCTCAGCCGTTTCTTGCGGTATTGCCTGATGATTCGCCTGTGATTCGGGGCTGCGGCTGGGCGGCTCCATGTACAGCTGTCCCAGCGCTGCGAATGACACCATGCCTAAAGTCAAGATGGCAGTAATGGTGAGGAATTTGAACTTCATGGCGATTGTTCGAAAGCTTTTTGGTCGAGTTCTACGGCACGTATGCCATTTGCAGTGCGCAGTCCTTGCAGCAGTTGCTTGTCGGTGCGTGAGCCCCGTAAAGTGAATAGGTAGATGTGAGCGTCGCCGGAAAGACTGCGCACGTACCGCGCTTCTTCGGCGTTGCTGTACTCCGATAACATGGCTAGCGTACTTGGTTTTCGCGGGTCAACTGGGCTGGAGAAATGCACGATGACCCGGAGTTGTGATGATTGGCTGTGGCTAGTCCCGGAGGAATGGGCGGTTGGCCCTCCGCAGCCGACGATCAACAAGGCGCAGGCAAGGGTGAGTTGGCAAATGCCCAGCCGCACGGGTCGGTTAGAGCGCCTTTGCATGGATACCCACCTCATGGCGATCGGTGCAGCCTTGGCGCCGAGAGCGCCACGATTTGATCGGCGGTCGCCTCATCCACCAGCCGATTTTTGCTGAGCAGTCCTTTGGTGGTGAGCAAGCTGCGCAATTGCTGCAGGTCTTTCACTGTTGGGGCTACTTTGATTTGCGCCAAGGCAGCCTGGCTGTTGCCCCCCTGGATCAGGGCTGCCACTTTTGTGGCCCATATGCTCTGGCGACTCATGGTGCGCTTTGCTCCCTCTTTATGACTATTTACGCCATTTTGGCACATGGTGCAAATCTGTAGCGCGCAGGGAGCTATCAAATTAGTAGCGCAGATCGTTGCCGCCGAGTCGCCGCATTTGTAGGCATCCGCTACCATTGCTGCATCGTATTCAGGGAGTTGTGTGTGAAGAATTGGCGATCCGCAAGTGGTTTGCGCAGTGCTGTTATGTTCAGTCTGGTACTTGGGGCCGGGCATGCCACCTGGGCCCAAGACGTGCGCAGCGGCACGCTAAAAAATGTGCATGGCAGCGTGCAGGTGGCCAAGGGCGACACCGTGCGCCCCGCTGTCCCGGGTGGGGGCGTGGCTGCGGCCGAGCGCATCGTGACCGGCCCCCAGGGCTCAGCGGTTTTGTTCTTGCGTGACGGCACGCAAATCACCATCGGGCCCAATTCGCAAGTGGACATCACCCGTTTCCAGTTCGATGCCACGACCCAGACCGGCAGCCTGACCGTGCAGGTGCTGTTGGGCACCATCCGCATGGTGACCGGCTTGCTGGGCAAGCTGCACCCGGAGAACGTGAAGGTGCAGACACCCTCGTCTACCGTGAGTGTGCGGGGCACCGACTTTATTGTGGAGGTGCTGTGATGCGCGCTCTGTGGTTCAAAACACTGCTGCCCGTCACGCTGACGGCATTGTTGGCAGCCTGTGCTCCGCTGAGTCGGGTCACGCTCCTGCCGGATGCCGATGGCCGCAGCACGGCGGTACAGGTGCAGGGGGCCGGAGGTACCCAGCAGTTGGACCAGCCTTACGCCGTGGCCGCTGTGCAGCGCACCGGCACGGTGGACCGCACCCAGACAACCGCCGAAGCGGTGCAGAAGCAGTTTGGTGCCTTGCTGGCACTGCAGCCACCCGGTGTGCAGCGTTTTGTAATGCAGTTCGAGCCAGGTACCGCCACGCTGACGCAGGACTCCCAAGCGCAGTTGCCGACCATCTTGGCGCAAGCCCGTGCCTTGCCTGGCGGCGAGTTGGTGGTGGTGGGGCATACCGACCGCACGGGCTCACCCCAGGCCAACGATGTGCTGTCCTTGCAGCGAGCCCAGGCGGTGCGTACCCTGCTGGTGGAGCAAGGGTTCCAGCCCGAGCTGATCGAGGCGGTGGGCCGCGGGGAGCGTGAGCCCCTGGTGCCCACGGAGGCGAACGTGGATGAACCACGCAACCGCCGCGCAGAAATCATCGTCCGCTGAGTCGCAATCGCCATGGCCAAGTGGTCACTGTCGGATCTGGGTGGGCTGGTGTACTCCACCGAAGTAGGGCGTACCTGCCCGGTGTGCCGCCAGGCCCTTGCGGCCTGCATCTGCAACGCCCCCAAACGTCCTGCGGGCGATGGGGTGGTGCGTGTGTCGCGCGAGACCAAGGGTCGCGCAGGCAAGGGTGTTACGCTGGTGCGGGGCGTGCTGCTGGTGGATGCGGAGCTGGTGGCGCTGGGCAAACAGCTCAAGGCGGCCTGTGGTTCGGGCGGCACGGTGAAAGACGGCGTGATTGAAGTGCAGGGCGACCATGTAGAGCGCGTGATGCAACTGCTGCAGGCGCAGGGGCACACGGTCAAACGGGCGGGCGGTTGATATGCAGCCAGAGGATTTGCAGAAACTGGTGGAACGCAGCATGCCGTTTGGCAAATACGAAGGGCGTCTGATTGCCGATCTGCCGGGTGATTATTTGAATTGGTTTGCGCGGGAAGGTTTTCCCAAGAGTGAGATTGGCCGCCTGCTACAACTGATGCATGAGATCGACCACAACGGCTTGAGCGATTTGCTCACGCCGTTGCGTAAGCCGCGCTAGCGCCTACGGTGGCGGCGCATCACGCAGCGCGCCGGGCTCCAGACCTTCCAGCGTGTAGGGGCCAACGGCCGCGCGAATCAGTCGCAGGGTTGGGAATCCGACCGCCGCCGTCATGCGGCGCACTTGGCGATTGCGTCCCTCGCGGATCACCAGTTCCAGCCATGTGGTGGGGATGTTGGCACGGAAGCGCACAGGGGGATCGCGCTCCCACAGGCTGGCAGGTGCCTCCATGTGCCGCGCACGCGCGGGCAATGTGGGGCCGTCGTTGAGCTGGACGCCGTCGCGCAGCGCCTGCAAGGCCACTTCGCTGGGCTCGCCTTCCACCTGCACCCAGTACGTCTTCTCCATCTTGAAGCGCGGGTCGCTGATGCGGGCCTGCAGCTTGCCGTCGTTGGTGAGCAGTAGCAGGCCTTCGCTGTCCGCATCCAGCCGGCCCGCCACATAGACGCCGGGAATGGTGATGAAGTCCTTGAGCCCACGCCAGCGGCCTTCGGGCGTGAACTGGCTCAACACGCCATAGGGCTTGTTGAAGCAGAGCAGGCGGGTGTCGGTAGTTGCAACCATGGCACAGACTCAGTCCGCGGCAGCGGCGACCCACAAGCGCTCACCCGTGGCTTCCAGGTGCGTGAGGTAGATGCGCACTTCAAATTCCAGCTGGTGGTAGCTGGGCTCCATGTGGGTGCAGAGCTTGTAGAAGGCCTTGTCGTGCTCGCGCTCGCGCAGGTGCGCCAGCTCGTGCACGACGATCATCTTGAGAAAGGGCTCGGGCGTGTCCTTGAACAGGCTGGCCACGCGGATCTCGCGTTTGCTTTTGAGCTTGTTGCCTTGCACGCGCGAGACGGTGGTGTGCGTGCCCAGCGCGTTTTTCACCACATGCAACTTGCTGTCAAACGCCACCTTGCTCAGAGGCTCGGTGCTGCGCAGGTAGTCGGACTTGAGGTCCAGCACATAGTCGTACAGCACCTTGTCAGTCCGTACACCATGGGCCTGCGGGTAGCGCTGGGTCAGCCAACTGCCCACGCGGCCCTCATCCAGCATGCGTTGCACCTGGCCCAGCGTGTCTGCGGGGTAGCCGTTCAGGTAGCGCAGCGTCGGCATTGCTATCATTTTAATAGCTGCTTGCGCAGATTCTGCGGGCGCCAGGGATGAAAAGAATCAGAAAATTCGCGCCGGGCCGCCCCAAGCGCTCTGGACCGCTGGGCGGCCAGCGGCGCTAGCCAATTTAGCCCCCTCGGGGGGCAGCGACCCGCGCAGCGGTGGAGCGTGGGGGCGGTCACACCTCGCGGCGCAGGGCCGGGAACAGGATCACGTCGCGGATGCTGGCGCTGTCGGTCAGCAACATCATCAGGCGGTCAATGCCGATGCCGCAGCCGCCGGTGGGGGGCATGCCGTATTCCAGCGCGCGTACAAAGTCGTGGTCGAAGTGCATGGCTTCGTCGTCGCCGCTGTCCTTGGCGTTGACTTGGGCCTGGAAGCGGGCGGCCTGGTCTTCGGCGTCGTTCAACTCAGAGAAGCCGTTGCCAAACTCGCGGCCGGTGATGTAGAGCTCGAAGCGCTCCGTCACCTCGGGGCGGTCATCGTTGGCGCGGGCCAGTGGCGAGATCTCGGTGGGGTGCTCCATGATGAAGGTGGGGTTCCACAACTTCTCTTCCACGGTTTCTTCAAAGTACAGCACCTGCAGGCTGGCCAGCGTGCGGCCTTCCAGGCGGTTTTTGGCTTCGGTCAAGCCCAGCTTCTTCACCGCATTGGTCAGCCAGGTAGCGTCGAACACGTTGTCGCCGGCGTCGGTGTATTTCTGGATGGCTTCCACAATGGTCAGGCGCTCAAACGGCTGCTCCAGATCCACGGGTTTGCCAGCGTAGCTGAGTTGCAGGCTGCCGGTGGCTTTCATGGCTGCGTCGCGGATCAGCGTCTCGGTGTAGTCCATCAGGTCCTGGTAATTCCAGTAGGCCGCGTAGAACTCCATCATGGTGAACTCGGGGTTGTGGCGCACCGAGATACCTTCGTTGCGGTAACTGCGGTTGATCTCGAACACGCGGTCAAAGCCACCCACGATCAGGCGCTTGAGGTACAGCTCGGGCGCAATGCGCAGGAACATTTCCTGGTCCAGCGCGTTGTGATGCGTCTTGAAGGGTTTGGCATTGGCACCACCGGGAATGGGGTGCAGCATGGGCGTTTCCACTTCCAGGAAGTTATGGCCCACCATGAACTCGCGCAGGGCGCTCACGGCCTTGCTGCGGGCCACAAAGCGCTGGCGCGCCTCCACATCGGTCATCAGGTCCACATAGCGCTGGCGGTACTTGGTTTCCTGATCGGCCATGCCATGGAACTTGTCGGGCATGGGGCGCAGGCTCTTGGTCAACAGGCGGATGCTGGTGGCGTGGATGGACAGTTCACCGGTCTTGGTCTTGAACAGCATGCCTTCGGCAGCCACGATGTCGCCCAAGTCCCAGTGTTTGAAGGCCGCGTACAGGTCCACGCCCACGTCTTCGCCGCGCACATACAGCTGGATGCGGCCACCACTGGGGCCGAAAGATGAGTCTTGCAGCGTGCAGAAGCTGGCCTTGCCCATGACGCGCTTGAGCATCATGCGGCCGGCCACCTTGGCGGTGGCGCCCAAGGCCACCAGCTCTTCGGTCGTCTTCTCGTTGTAGGCCTCAAACAGCTCCGCTGCCTTGTTCTCGGGCTGGAAGTCGTTGGGGAAGGCCACGCCCTTGCCCTCAGCCTGCTGCTGGCGCAAGGCCTTGAGTTTTTCGCGGCGCTCCAGGATCAACTGGTTGTCGTCTTGCGGGGCGGGGGCAGCTTGGTTTTGGTCGGACATGGGGCGTTGGAAGTACGTTGGCAGAACCGGCCAGCCTGTAGGCTTTGGCCGCAACCCTCCATTGTAAGAGGGGTGGCAGCCGCTATGATGCGCTCGCACTGCCCCAACACCGCCATGCTCTACCAAATCATTTCCCTGCTGCTCGAAGTTGTCTCCGGTCTGCTCACCAGCACCTGTTTGCTGCGCTTGTACATGCAGCACCAGCGCATTCCCCTGTCGGCCCGCTCGGGCAACCCGCTGGGGCGCTTCATCTTTGCGTTGACCGATTGGTTGGTGTTGCCACTGCGGCGTGTACTGCCCGCCATGGGCCGCTGGGACACGGCTAGTCTGGCGGGGGCCTTGTTGATCCAGCTGGCCCAGTTCTCCATCCTGTGGTTGCTCAATGGCTTGGGCGCCAGCCTGGTGTCCGTCGTGGTGCTGGCGCTGTTTGGCGTGGTGCGCATGGCGTTGTCGGGCATGACGGCGCTGGTGCTGGTCTATGCCATCCTGTCGTGGGTGCAAACGCAGTCGTATTTGGCCGATTTGCTGGACCGCTTGGTGCAGCCGCCGCTGACGCCGATTCGCCGGGTGCTGCCTTTGGTGGGGGGCGTCGATTTGTCGCCACTGGTGCTGCTGGTGTTGATCCAGATTACGCTGATCGTGCTGGGCTCGTTGCAGGCTGCCGTACTGGTGGCTACGTCAGGCTAAACCTGCTGGCACCATGCAAAAGAGGCCCGCGAGGGCCTCTTTGTCTTTGGGGTGCCGGTCGTTTAGATCACGGCATCCGCCGGTTGGCGCTGCAGCATGGCCAGCGTGTCAGCCACGGTTTTGCGCAGTTCACGGCGGTCGCAAATAAAGTCGACGGCCCCCTTGGTTTGCAGGAATTCAGCGCGCTGGAAGCCTTCGGGCAGCGTCACGCGCACGGTGGATTCGATCACGCGCGGGCCGGCAAAGCCGATCAGCGCCTTGGGTTCGGCAATCACCACATCGCCCAGGAAGGCAAAGCCGGCGCTCACGCCGCCCATGGTGGGGTCGGTCAGCACGCTGATGTAAGGCAGGCCCTTTTTGGCCAGGCGGGTCAAAGACGCGTTGGTCTTGGCCATTTGCATCAGCGAGAGCAAACCTTCCTGCATGCGCGCGCCGCCGGTGGCGGTAAAGCACAGGAAGGGCACCTTTTGTTCAATGGCGGTTTCCACGCCACGCACAAATCGCTCGCCGACCACAGAACCCATGGAGCCGCCCATGAATTCAAATTCAAAGCACGCGGCCACCAGGCTGATGCCGTGCACCGCACCGCCCATGACCACCAGCGCATCGGTCTCGCCCGTGTTTTCCAGGGCTTCTTTCAGGCGTTCAGGGTATTTGCGGCTGTCCTTGAATTTCAGGGCATCCACGGGCAGGACTTCCTGGCCGATCTCGAAGCGGCCTTCGTTGTCCAGAAATGCATTCAGGCGCGCACGGGCGCCAATGCGGTGGTGGTGGCTGCAGCTGGGGCAGACGTTCTGGTTCTGCTCCAGATCGGTCTTGTAGAGCACGGTTTCGCAGCTGGGGCACTTGATCCACAGACCTTCGGGCACGCTGCGGCGGTCCGCAGGATCGGTTTGCTGAATCTTCGGGGGTAGCAGTTTTTCCAGCCAGCTCATCGTCAGGTCTCCTGTGCAATGCCCAATCGGGCGTCCAACCAACAGGGGGCGATTATCCGCGAAACCGCCCCCGGTTCTCTTTTTGCCTCAGCCTAGGTCCATCGCCGTGCGGATCTCGCGCAGGAAGGCCAGTGCAGTGGGGCCTACTTGGTTCCGCGGTTGGTCCTCCAGCAGCTGGATGATCTTGCTGCCGATCACCACCGCGTCCGACACCTTGGCAATCGTCTGGGCCGTGGCTGCGTCCCGAATGCCAAAACCCACGCCCACGGGGGTGCTGATGTGCTGGCGGATGCGTGGCAGCATGGCCTCCACCGCACCCACATCCAGCGCGCCCGAGCCAGTCACGCCCTTGAGTGACACGTAGTACACATAGCCACTGGCCACACGCGCCACCTGGGCCATGCGCTCATCGGTACTGGTGGGGGCCAGCAGGAAGATCAGGTCCATGCCATGCGCGCGCAGATCAGTAGCAAAGGCTTCGCATTCCTCGGGTGGGTAGTCCACGATGAGCACGCCGTCCACACCGGCTTCTGCGGCTTCTTTGACGAACGGGCTGCTGATGCCGGCCTTTGCGTGCTTCTGGTCGTAGCGCTCCACCGGATTGGCATAGCCCATCAGCACCACAGGCGTGGTGTTGTTGGTCTTGCGGAATTCCCGCACCATGGTCAACACCTGCACCAGACCAATGCCAAAGGCCAGGGCCTTGTCACCGGCCTTCTGGATCACGGGGCCGTCCGCGCTGGGGTCGGAGAAGGGCACGCCAAGTTCGATGACGTCTGCACCGCCCGCCACCATGGCGTGCATCAGTTCGGGGGTCACATCGGCGTAGGGATAGCCCGCGGTCACGAAGGGAATCAGCGCCTTGCGGCCCTGGGCTTTTAATGCGGAAAAGGTTGTGTCAATGCGTCCCATGTTCAGGCTCCCTTCACCACATGGCCGCGCATCGAAGGGCGGTCGTACACATCGTCGCCGGACAGGTCGGCCACCGTGCCAATGTCCTTGTCACCGCGGCCGGAGAGGTTGACGAGAACCGACTGATCCGGGCGCATCGTCTTGGCCAGCTTCATGCCATAGGCCACGGCGTGGCTGGATTCCAGCGCCGGGATGATGCCTTCGGTGCGGCACAGGTAGTGGAAGGCGTCCAGCGCCTCCTTGTCGGTAATGCCGACATACTCTGCGCGGCCTATGTCGGCCAGGAATGCGTGCTCGGGACCCACGCCGGGGTAGTCCAGGCCCGCGCTGATGCTGTGCGTCTCGGTGACCTGTCCGTTGTCATCTTGCAGCACGTAGGTGCGGTTGCCATGCAACACGCCGGGGCTGCCCTTTTGGATGGAGGCCGAGTGCTTTCCGCTCTCCAGGCCTTCACCCGCCGCTTCCACGCCGATGAGGCGGGTTTGGTCGTGCTGGATGTAGGGGTGGAAGATGCCCATGGCATTGGAGCCACCGCCCACGCAGGCAATCACGGCGTCGGGTTGTTTTGTCTTGCAGCCGGCGGCCGCCAGCATCTCGGGCATCTGCACGAGGCATTCGTTGCCGATGACGCTCTGGAAGTCGCGGACCATCATGGGGTAGGGGTGCGGGCCCGCCACGGTACCGATGATGTAGAAGGTGTTGTCCACGTTGGCGACCCAGTCGCGCATGGCTTCGTTCAGCGCGTCTTTCAGGGTCTTGCTGCCGCTGGTGACGGGCACGACGGTGGCACCCAGCAGTTTCATGCGGTAAACGTTGGGGCTTTGGCGCTTCACGTCCTCGCTGCCCATGTAGACCACACATTCCAGTCCGTAGCGGGCACAGATGGTGGCGGTGGCCACACCATGTTGGCCAGCGCCGGTTTCGGCAATTACGCGGGGCTTGCCCATGCGCTTGGCGAGCATGGCCTGGCCGATGGTGTTGTTGATCTTGTGGGCGCCGGTGTGGTTCAGGTCTTCGCGTTTCAGGAAGATTTGTGCACCACCCATTTCGCGGCTCATGCGGGCTGCGTGGTACACGGGAGAGGGGCGACCGACGAAGTGCGCCAGCTCGGACTGGAATTCCGCCAGGAACTCGGGGTCATGCTGGTATTTGGCGTAGGCGTCCTTGAGCTCATTGATGGCGTGCGTCAAGGTCTCAGAGACAAAGCTGCCACCGTATTTGCCAAAGTGGCCTTTGGCGTCGGGTTGTTGGTAGTCGTACATGGTTCAAATTCTCACAAGAACCGTTCGCCCTGAGCCTGTCGAAGGGATTGCCGGGCTTCAATAGCCCAGCCTGAACGGTTGGATTTTTAGGATTGCTGATCCGCTGCGCGCACGGCGGCAACGAATTGGAAAATCTTTGCGGGGTCTTTGATGCCTTTGCGAGGCTTGCCCTGAGCGTCGACGGCTTCCACGCCGGAGCTCACGTCCACAGCCAGCGATTTACAGCGCGGCCGTATCGACGTGATGCCATCGCCCACGTTTGCACTGGTGAGTCCACCACTCAAGACGAGGTGAGCGTTGACGCTTGGAGGAAGAAGTGACCAATTGAATGTTTTGCCCCCACCACCGTAGCCGTCCACATGGGCGTCCAGCAAAATGGCCTGGGCTTTTGAAAAGTCTTGTGCAAATTGTACGAGGTCGAAGCGGGCCGCGTCATCCCCCAGCGGAATACGTGCTGCGCGCAGAAAGGGGCGGGCCCCATTGCCAGTTGCGGCCAGGCAGTCTGCTAGGCTTTCATCACCATGAAATTGGGCTGTAGCCCCCGCCACTATTGCGCAAGCAGCTCCTATTTCTATAGCGCTTGCATTGACGAAGAGCAGTACGGGGGTGATGAACGGAGGCAGGCGTTTGGCCAATTCAGCGGCACGCTGCGGGCTTACCGCGCGCGGGCTCTTGGGGTACAGCACAAAACCGATCGCGTCAGCGCCCGCCGCAACGGCAGCGTCCACGTCCTGCTCGCGGGTCAGACCGCAGATTTTGATACGGGTGCGTGTAGCGTGGATGTCAGGCGTGCTCATGGCAACGCATCATACGCAGCTGTGCGCTCCGGCATGCCCCACTTCGCGTCGTAGCGCGGGCCCAGGAAGTACAGGCCGTCAGGCGAAAACGTGGGGGCGGCGGCGCGGCGGTCGCGTGCGGCCAGCACTTCAGCCATCCATTCCGGCGGCTTTTTGCCCTGGCCAATCTGCACCAGGCATCCCATGATGTTGCGGATCATGTGATGCAGGAATGCGTTGGCTTCAAACTCGATGCGCCAGTAGGCCCCGCGCTTGTTCAGGCTGATGTCCAGGACATTCTTTACCGGCGTCAGCGCCTGGCATTGCGAGGCGCGGAAGGAGGTGAAGTCGTGTTCTCCGAGCAGGGTATTGGCAGCCTGGCGCATGGCGTCCAAATCCAGGCTGCCAAACGTCCAGCCCACACGGCCGTACTCTACGCTGGGCCGTATCTGGGATTCAAGCAACACATAAGCATAGCGCCGTGACAGCGCCGAGGCGCGGCAATGGAAGGCATCGGTGGTTTTGACGGCCCATTGCACCGCAATGTCACGTGGCAAGTTGGCGTTGGTCCCACGCACCCAAGCGTAAGTGTCGCGGTCCAGGTCGGTGTCAAAGTGCACCACCTGCATCAGGCCGTGCACGCCTGCATCGGTGCGGCCGGCGCACAAGGTAGACACGCGCTGGGCAGTGAACTTGCCCAGCGCGGCCTCCAGTTTGTCTTGGATGGTGAGGCCCGATGACTGGCTTTGCCAGCCTTGGTAGGCCCCACCGTTGTAGCTAACGCCTAACGCAATCCGCACAAGCTCTGGATCCTGCAATGCGCCAAACCCCGCAGGGGCTTAGCTCAGTTTGGCCAGGGCACGTTGGGCTTTGGCGCGCATGTCGCCGCTGGCTTCCGATACCACTTCTTCAATCAGTGCACGGGCCCCGTCTTCATCCCCAATGGAGATGAATTCTTCGGCCAACGCCAGCTTGGTTTCCAAGGGGTCTTCACCCACGGTATCTGGTGCTTCTGTGGGGCCATCCGCCGAGGATTCCAGGTCCAGCGACAGGGAACCCAGATCGAACTCCATCAGTCCTGTGTCTGCGGTTTGCGTAGGGCTTGCCTGGGGGGCCACAGGGACGGGGCCGGTGGCTTCAAACTTGAGTCCCTGCGACAGATCGTCGGGCATGGGTGTTTCCAAATCGTCCAGCGACAAGGAAATCTCTGGCATGGACGCTACGGGCGCTGGTGCGGCCACATATGCCGACGCGTCAGGCAGGTCAAAGTCCATGTCCAAGGCATTGTCCTGCGCCGGCGTTTCCATTTTGACGGTTCTGTCGGCGGGCGCTACCATGGTTCCACCCGTCACATCACTGATGGCACTGGGTGCGGGTTCATCGTCCAAGGAGAAGTCAAGGTCCAAATCCAAGTCCACGCCTGGTGTCCCTGCATCGCTCAATGCTGCGTGGGCTGACTGGGGGATGGTGCTGTTGCCAAAACTGGAGTTGCTTGCAGCAGCAACTGGTGTGCCTCCTGCCGAAGCGGGGGCTCCGCCTGGCTGGTACAGCGGATTGCTCGGGTCAATTGCCAAGCCCATTTCGCAAATGCGGGTCCAGTCCGGGCTGTTGGCGCCGGTGAGTTTGTAGGCTTGGGCTGCGGTGCTTTCAAAGCTGCGCGTGTCGCGGCGCTTGCTGAAAATCTCAAGCAATTTGGTGTGGATGGCCAAGCGCCCAGGGTTGGTCCGGACAGCTTCCTTGAGAATTTCTTCCGCTTGCAGGTCGCGGCCATAGGCCAGGTACACATCGGCTTCGGCCACCGGGTCGACGTCGTCCGCGGCATCCAGTTGGCTGGCGGAATACACCATGGAGGAGGCGCTGGAGGGGCCGTTTTGGTTGGTATCGACACGCTGTCCACCGCTGGCGCCAAAAAAGGAGTCCGGCTGCAAACGGCTCTCGAGAAAAGCACTGTCAACCTGGGCCGAGTTTTTCTTGCGCTGGCGAATGCGGTAGGCAGCGTAGCCACCCAGCAAAGCAATCAGGCCTGCCGCTCCGACCGGAACCAGCGGGTCAGCGAGCAACTCGTCGAGCAAGGCCGGTTCTTCAGGAACGGGCAAAGGCACCGCTGCCTTGGGCTTAACCGGTGCGGACGCTGTGGCTTGTGGGGTAGACGCAGCTTCGGCGACGGGTGGCGCCACGGGGGCCGAGGCGGCGGCAATTGCCGCAGGTGAAGAGGCTGCCGGAGCGGGGAGTCCCGCCACGGCCACGGCCGGTGCTGGGGATGCAGGCGCGGGTGCGGAACTGCCCACTGCCGGGGCTGCCGCTGCACCAATTTTGCTCAATTCGCTGATGTTCTTGGAAATCTCGGCTGCCCGCGTTGCCGCTTCTTGGGCTTCGCGGTCTTTGGCAATTTGTGCGTCATTGGCCTTGCCTTGCACAGAGCCCTTGGACAGCGTGAGCTTGTCGGGGGTAGGGCTGGCGGGCTTTTTGTCTTCCACTTTTGCTTCTACCGCGCCACTGGCTTTGCGGTCTGCTGCCGCTACTGCCGCTGTTGGTGCGTTGGCTGCCAAATTGCGGCGGAAGTCGTTGAAATCCTTGCTTTGTGCGACCACCAGCTTGGAGGCCTCTGCCGGTGACACGCTTTGCGCCAGTTCTGCCTTGGGAATGTTGAGAACTGCGCCCGCACGAATGCGATTCAGGTTGTCATTGACAAATGCATCGGGATTGCTCCGCAGCAAGGCCACCAGCATTTGGTCCAGGGAGACGTCTGCTGGCTTGATGCTGTTTGCAATTTTGCTGGCTGTGTCGCCTTTCTTCACGGTCACAGAATCGCCACTGGCGTCCATCGGCGGCGGTGTAGCAGGTGCTGCCGTTTTTGGGGGCGCAGTTTTTGCCGGGCTGGTGGTCCGGGCGGATTCGGTGCTTGTGGCTGCCGGTGTGGTCGCAGTGGCTTTGGGCAGTGCGGTGACCACAGGCGCCGTGGGCACCTGCGCTAGCGTGGGGGCGGTAGGGGGTTTGCGCAGTGCGGGTGGGTCAAAGAGCAGGGTGTAGTCGCGCACGATGCGGCCTTGCGACCAAGTGGCTTCCAGAATCAGGTCCACAAAAGGATCGTTGATGGTTCGCTCGCTGCTCAGTCGCAGGTAAGCACGGCCATCGGAACGGCGTTGCAAGGTGGCCTGCAGGCTTGACATGGCAGGGCTGTAATCCAATCCTGCTGCGACGAAAGCATCCGGCAAAGCTACGCCCGCTTTGAGCGATGCGGCCTCTTCGGCGGTGATTTCGGGGATGTCGATTTCGGCACGCAAAGGCTCGCCCAGCGCTGACTGAACCGTGAGGCGACCGAGCGAAAGCGCATGGGCCCCGGTTCCCGACAAGCCGAGTAGCGCAACGGCTGCAGCCGCCAGAGCGGTCTTTTGCCAACGATGTGACTTAGCAATCAATTTATTAGCCTCCGGTGCTCGGTCGAGCGGCAATTTACTTATCCGTTTTCAGGCGAAGCTGCCCGACTCTCAAAACGTAAAAAGTACAATAGCATCAATGTATTAGCCTGACAAGCTAAGAAACGTTTTAACTTTGAAAGCCGGGCGACTTCGCTGTCCGCCACGGAGGTTTGTGTTGCCTGTCGACAACGAGCTGTAACGGGGTGTTACGCGTCCAAGAGGATGCGCAACATGCGGCGCAAAGGCTCCGCAGCGCCCCACAACAACTGGTCGCCGATGGTGAAGGCACCGACGTATTCCGGGCCCATGGCCAGCTTGCGAATGCGACCGACCGGGATGGTCATGGTGCCAGTGACCGCTACAGGTGTCAGGTCTTTGATGGTGGCTTCGCGGGTGTTGGGGACCACTTTGACCCACTGGTTGTCGGCGGCGATCATGGCTTCGATGTCTGCCACGGGGACGTCTTTCTTCAACTTGAAGGTCAGCGCCTGGCTGTGGCAGCGCATGGCGCCCACGCGCACGCAGAAGCCGTCCACAGGGATGGCGGACGAGCCGAAGCCTTCGCCCATTCCCAGGATCTTGTTGGTTTCGGCCATGCCCTTCCATTCTTCCTTCGACATGCCGTTGCCCAGGTCCTTGTCGATCCAGGGGATCAACGAGCCGCCCAGGGGCGCACCAAAGTTGGCAGTTTCGGCGCCGGTCAGGGCGCGCTGCTTGGCGATGACCTTGCGGTCAATTTCCAGAATCGCGCTCTTGGGGTCGTCCAGCAGGGCTTTGACTTCGGCGTTCAGGGTGCCGTACTGGGTCAGCAGCTCGCGCATGTGCTGCGCACCGCCACCAGATGCGGCCTGGTAAGTCTGGGTACTCATCCACTCGACCAGACCGGCCTTGTACAGCGCGCCTACGCCCATCAACATGCAGCTCACGGTGCAGTTGCCGCCTACCCAGTTCTTGCCGCCCTTGGCCAATGCGTCTTGAATGACGGGCATGTTGACAGGGTCCAGGATGATGACCGCGTCTTTTTCCATGCGCAGGGTGGAGGCCGCGTCGATCCAGTGACCATTCCAGCCTGCGGCGCGCAACTTGGGGAACACCTCGCTGGTGTAGTCGCCGCCCTGAGCGGTGATGATGATGTCGCAGCGCTTGAGCGCGTCGATATTGAAGGCGTCTTGCAGCGTGGTTTCGTTTTTGGCCCACGCGGGGGCTTTGCCGCCTGCGTTGGAGGTGGAGAAGAACAGGGGCTCGATCAGGTCGAAATCCTTTTCCTGCTCCATACGGTCCATCAACACCGAGCCGACCATGCCGCGCCAGCCGACCAAACCTACCAACTTGCTCATATCAACGCCCTTTCAAAGTTAACAAACAGTGCCACGCTGGCTGTTTGCCCGGCTCGTCTGGCCGGGAGGGCGCACGACGAACCGGGCTGGATCAGCCTTTAATGGTCGTGGTTTTGGAGATGGTTGCGCGCGCGGCCTTGCTCGCCTGGGTGGCAAAAGCAATGTTCGAGGAGAAGGGGCTGGCGGCAAACATGAGAGGATTGTAGCCTCAAAACCGGAATTTTTTGCTCCGCGCGGACTGAAATGGTTTTTGAGGGTGGCAGGGCAACAACGTGGTGTTAGCCCTGCACCTGTGTCTTATCCCAGAGCCTTCACCACGGCATCGCCCATTTCTTTGGTGCTGACGCGGGAGCTGCCTTCGCTATAGATGTCGGCAGTGCGGTAGCCCTGTGTCAGTACTTTTTGCACCGCTGCTTCAATACGCTGGGCCGCCGCTTCCTGGTTCAAACTGAAGCGCAGCATCATGGCCGCCGAGAGGATGGTGGCGAGCGGGTTGGCAATGCCTTTGCCGGCGATGTCGGGCGCGCTGCCGTGGCTGGGCTCGTACAAGCCCTGATTGGCGCTGTTCAGGCTGGCCGAAGGCAGCATGCCGATGGAGCCGGTCAGCATGGACGCTTCGTCGGACAGGATGTCGCCAAACATATTGCCGGTGACCAGCACGTCGAACTTCTTGGGGGCCTTGACCAGTTGCATGGCGGCGTTGTCCACCAGCATGTGGTCCAGTTCCACGTCGGGATACTGCTGGCCCACTTCGACCATCACGTCTTTCCACAGTTGCGAGGTTTCCAGCACGTTGTTTTTGTCCACGCTGGTCACGCGCTTGCTGCGCTTCTGGGCGGCCTGGAAGGCCACGTGCGCAATGCGCTCGATCTCGGGGCGGCTGTAGCGCATGGTGTCGAAGGCTTCTTCCGCACCGGGGAAGTGGCCATCGGTGGCGATGCGGCGGCCACGCGGCTGGCCAAAGTAGATGTCGCCCGTCAGCTCACGGATGATGAGGATGTCCAGGCCCGCAATCAGCTCGGGCTTGAGGCTGGAGGCACCGACCAGTTGCTCGTAGCAGATGGCGGGGCGGAAGTTGGCGAACAGGCCCAGGTTCTTGCGCAGCCCCAGAATGGCCTGCTCGGGGCGGAACTGGCGCTCCAGCTTATCGTACTTCCAGTCGCCCACGGCGCCGAACAGCACCGCGTCGGCTTCTTTGGCCAGCTTCAGGGTGGCTTCGGGCAGGGGGTGGCCATGGGCGTCGTAGGCCACGCCGCCCACCAGTGCGGTTTCCATTTCCAGCGGGAGGTCCAGGGCCTTGAGCACCTTGACGGCTTCGGCCACGATTTCGGTACCAATGCCGTCACCCGGCAATACTGCGATCTTCATAAATTACTTTCTTTCTTCGTCAGGGTCAGCGCACGTCGCTGCGCGAGTGGGTGGCCCCAAAATGCTTCACTATTGATAGCTGCTCATGCAGTCATGGTGCGGGCTAGCCATGGTTTTTGTGCCAAACGTTGGGCTTCGAAGGCTTTGATCTTGTCGGCGTGGCGCAAGGTCAGACCAATGTCGTCGAAGCCGTTGAGCAGGCAGTATTTGCGGAAGGCCTGTACGTCAAACGCAATCTCTTCGCCCTGGGGCTTGACGATCACCTGGCGCTCCAGGTCGATGGTGAGCTGGTAGCCCGGGAAAGCCAGTGCTTCATTGAACAACTGGTCCACCAGCGCTTCGCTCAGCACGATGGGCAGCAGGCCGTTTTTGAAGCAGTTGTTGAAAAAGATGTCGGCGTAGCTGGGCGCGATGATGGCGCGAAAGCCGTATTGGTCAATCGCCCACGGCGCGTGTTCGCGGCTGGAGCCGCAGCCGAAGTTCTTGCGCGCCAGCAGGATGGAGGCACCCGCGTAGCGCGGCTGGTTCAGCACAAAGTCGGGGTTGGGTCTGCGGCTGGTGGGGTCCTGGCCGGGAAAGCCGGCGTCCAGGTAGCGCCATTCGTCAAACAGGTTTTGGCCAAAGCCGGTCTTGCGGATGGACTTGAGGAATTGCTTGGGGATGATGGCATCCGTGTCCACGTTCTCGCGGTCCATGGGCGCAACCAGGCCCTTGTGGAGGGTGAATTTGTTCATTTTTTGGCTGCCCCTTCAATTTTTTCGCCGGCCTTCTGGATGTCCTGGCCCATGCCTTTGACGGTATTGCAGGCGGTCAGCAACAACAGGGCCGATGCGCACACAGCGTAAACAATGGTTTTCATGATGGATTCCTCGTGAAAAAGGTCAGGAGAATTTGCGAATGTCGACGAAGTGGCCGTGGATGGCCGCTGCAGCCGCCATGGCGGGACTGACCAGGTGGGTACGTCCTCCGGCTCCTTGGCGGCCTTCAAAGTTGCGGTTGCTGGTGGAGGCGCAGCGCTCGCCGGGCTCCAGGCGGTCTGCGTTCATCGCCAGGCACATGGAGCAGCCAGGTTCGCGCCACTCGAAACCGGCAGCCTTGAAAATCTCATGCAGGCCTTCGCGCTCCGCCTGGTCTTTGACCAGGCCAGAGCCGGGCACCACCATGGCCAGCTTGATGTTTTTGGCCACTTTTTGGCCCAGCCGCTTCACCACCGCTGCGGCTTCGCGCATGTCTTCGATGCGGCTGTTGGTGCAGGAGCCAATGAACACCTTGTCGACAAACAAATCGTCCAATGCCTTGCCGGGTTCCAAACCCATGTAGGTCAAGGCGCGCTCAATGGCACCACGCTTGTTGGCGTCTTTTTCCTTGTCGGGATCGGGTACGCGGGCATCAATGCCCAGCACCATTTCGGGCGAAGTGCCCCAGGTGACTTGGGGCACGATCTGGCTGGCATCCAATTCAACGACCGTGTCGAAATGCGCGCCGGCATCGGAATGCAGCGTCTTCCAGAATGCCACGGCCTGGTCCCATTCCACGGCCGCAGCCTCGGGGCTGGCGGCGTTGGCGCCGGGGGCCAGGGGGCGGCCCTTGACGTAATCAATCGTCTTGTCGTCCACGGCCACCAGGCCAGCGCGTGCGCCTGCCTCGATGGCCATGTTGCAGACCGTCATACGGCCTTCCATGCTCAGGGCACGGATGGCAGCGCCGCCGAATTCGATGGTGTAACCGGTGCCGCCTGCGGTACCGATCTTGCCGATGATGGCCAGCACAATATCTTTGGCAGTAATGCCCTGGGCGACCGTGCCATCGACTTTGACCAGCATGTTCTTGGCTTTTTTGGCCAGCAGCGTTTGTGTCGCCATCACATGTTCGACTTCGCTGGTCCCGATGCCGTGGGCCAGCGCACCAAAGGCGCCGTGTGTAGACGTATGCGAGTCACCGCAGACCACCGTCATGCCGGGCAGGGTGGCGCCGTTTTCAGGCCCGATGACGTGCACGATGCCCTGGCGTTTGGACAGGAAGGGGAAGAAGGCGGCTGAGCCGAATTCCTTGATGTTGGCATCCAGCGTGGTCACCTGCTCTTTGCTGGTGGGGTCGGTGATGCCGTCGTAGCCGAGCTCCCAGCCAGTGGTGGGGGTGTTGTGGTCGGCCGTGGCCACGATAGAGCTGACGCGCCAGACCTTGCGGTTGGCGACACGCAGGCCTTCAAAGGCCTGGGGGCTGGTCACTTCGTGGACCAGGTGGCGGTCGATATAGAGGATGGACGTGCCGTCCTCTTCGGTGTGGACGACGTGGTCGTCCCAAAGTTTGTCGTACAGCGTGCGTGCCACAGTGGTCATAGGTCTTCCTTCAGAACTTCAATTTTAGGTGGCCTTGACCCCTTGCGGCGTCATGGCGGTGAGGTGGTCTACCAGCAGGCGTGCGGTGCGCGGCAGGGTGGAGAAGTCGCGGGCCAGCAGCTCGATACGGCGGTTTGCCCAAGCATCACCCAAGGGCACGGCGGTGAGCTCACCCGTGCTGTGCATCAGCATGAATGCGCGCAGTGGCATCACGCCGACGCCCAAGCCGTTGTGGATCATGCGGCCCATGGCGTCCAGCCCCGTCACCTGAATGCGCAGCTTGATGCTCTGGCCCAGTGCGGCCGCGGCCTGGCGCATGGCCACGTAGATGGAGCTGTTGGAGTGCAGGCCAACATGGTCAAAGGCCAGGGTGTCTGCAAACGCGACGGTGTTTTGCGCTGCCAGCACATGGCCGGTGGGCACGATGAGTACGAGCTGGTCCTGCCGGTAGGGCAGGGTCTGCAGCTCACCCACGCCGTCCGCTGTGTTGCACACCCCGAAGTCGGCCGCCCCCTCCTGCACAGCGCGAATCACTTCGCTGCTCAGATGCTCTTCCAGGTCAATCTTGATGCCCTGGTGTGCACGCACGAAGGCGCCCAGGTCTTCGGGCAGAAACTGCACGGTGGCCGAAATGCTGGCATGCACCCGCACCTGGCCGCGCGCGCCGTTGGCGTATTCGGCCAGCTCGGTTTGCATGCGCTCCAGGCTGAACAGCACGCTGCGTGCATGGTGCAACAGGTTTTGCCCGGCGGGGGTGAGGTGCACGCCGCGGGAATGCCGGTGCAGGAGCGCTGTGCCCAGTGCGGCTTCGAGGTCACTGAGCCGTTTGCTCAGCGCGGAGGGCGCAATGAACTCCCGCTCCGCTGCCTTGCCAATGCTGCCCAGCTCGCAGACAGCCACAAACAGCTGGAGCGATGTCAGGTCCAGACGGCGGGCAAGGTTGGGGCTTGAGGGGGGCATGGGTTAGGTGGCATCGCCATTTGCGATGTAATTGGTGTATTTTCTTACGTAAATGGCAGCTTTGACATCGTGCTTTGCGATGTCTTGTGTCGGGGCGTGTTATGGCGATTTTGCTATTAAAAGAGTAGCTGCTTGCGCATATTCCACGAGGGCTAGGGGCCTATTTGGCATAAAAAAACCCCGCTGCCAGGGATGGCGGCGGGGTCGGGGTCTTGGGCAGCCGTCAGGGCTGCCAGCAATCAACGTTGGCCAATAGGCTGCACGTCGCGCTTCACCGAGCCGGTGAAGAGCTGACGGGGACGGCCGATCTTGTATTCGGGGTCGCCAATCATCTCGTTCAACTGGGCGATCCAGCCCACGGTGCGGGCCAGCGCGAAGATGGCGGTGAACAGGCTCACGGGGATGCCGATGGCGCGCTGCACGATGCCGGAGTAGAAGTCCACGTTGGGGTAGAGCTTGCGCTGGACGAAGTAGTCGTCTTCCAGGGCAATCTTTTCCAGGGCCATGGCCAGCTTGAACAGCGGGTCGTTTTCCAGGCCCAAGGCGGTCAACACTTCCTTGCAAGTCTCTTGCATGAGTTTGGCGCGGGGGTCGTAGTTCTTGTACACGCGGTGGCCAAAGCCCATCAGCTTGACGCCAGAGCTCTTGTCTTTCACCTGGTTCATGAATTCGCCGACCTTGCTGATGCCGCCCATCTTCTGGATGTCTTCCAGCATATTCAGGCAGGCTTCGTTGGCGCCACCGTGGGAAGGGCCCCACAGGCAGGCCACGCCAGCCGCAATGGCTGCAAACGGGTTGGTGCCAGACGAACCGCACAGGCGCACGGTGGAGGTGGAGGCGTTTTGCTCGTGGTCAGCGTGCAGGATGAAGATGCGGTCCAGCGCACGTTCGATCACGGGGTTGACCTTGTACTCTTCGCACGGGGTGGCAAACATCATGTGCAAGAAGTTGCCGGCGTAGCTCAGGTCGTTCTTGGGGTACATGAAAGGCTGGCCAGCGCTGTACTTGTAGGCCATGGCGACCAGCGTGGGCATCTTGGCAATCAGGCGGATGGCCGAGATTTCGCGGTGCTCGGGGTTATTGATGTCGGTGCTGTCGTGGTAGAAGGCCGACATGGCACCCACCAGGCCGGTCATGATGGCCATGGGGTGGGCATCGCGGCGGAAGCCACGCAGGAAAAACTGCATCTGCTCGTTGACCATGGTGTGGTTGGTCACGCGCTTGGTGAAGTCGGCCTTGCCGGCAGCGTTGGGCAGGTTGCCGTACAGCAGCAGGTGGCAGGTTTCCATGAAGTCACAGTTGGTGGCCAACTGCTCAATCGGGTAGCCGCGGTACAGCAATTCGCCCTTGTCGCCATCGATATAGGTGATGGCAGACTGGCAGGATGCAGTCGACAAAAAGCCCGGGTCGTAGGTGAACATGCCGGTTTGCGCGTAGAGCTTGCGGATGTCCACGACATCGGGGCCTACATTGCCTTGGTACACCGGCAGGTCGACGCTGGGGCTGCCGTTACTGAACGACAGGGTGGCTTTGTTGTCAGCTAGTTTCATCTTTCGCCTTTCAGAGAGGTTCTCTCAACATTTTTAAAACTTCGTGCACGTCCGCGCGGTCCAATTGGGCGTCTACCTGGGCCAGCGACTTGCGTGCCAAGTGCACGTCCAACAAGTCGTTGTCGCTCAGATCCATCAGCGCACCCAATGCATCAGCCTGGCCCACCGTCAGGGTGGTGCTGAAGCGCTGGAAGAAGCGCTCAATGAAAAGGTCGTTCTCCAGCAGGCCACGGCGGCATCGCCACTGCAGCTTGCTCAGGGCCCGTTCGTCAATCAGTGCTTCGCTCACGTGCGGTTCACCGGGTAAAGGTCAGACGGTCCGAAGGACCATCATTTCCTTGATCTTGCCAATCGCCTTGGTGGGGTTCAAGCCCTTGGGACAGACGTCCACGCAGTTCATGATGGTGTGGCAGCGGAACAGGCGGTACGGGTCTTCCAGATTGTCCAGGCGCTCGCCGGTGGCCTGGTCACGGCTGTCCGCAATGAAGCGGTAGGCCTGCAGCAAACCGGCAGGGCCCACGAACTTGTCGGGGTTCCACCAGAAGCTGGGGCAGGAGGTGGAGCAGCTCGCGCACAAAATGCATTCGTACAGGCCGTTGAGCTCTTCACGCTCTTCGGGGGACTGCAGACGTTCTTTCTCGGGCGGTACGGTGTCGTTGATCAGGTAGGGCTTGATCGAGTTGTACTGCTTGAAGAAGTCGGTCATGTCGACGATCAGATCGCGGATGACCGGCAGGCCGGGCAGGGGCTTCAAGACGATCTTGCCGGGCAAGGTCAGCATGTTGGTCAGGCAGGCCAGACCGTTCTTGCCGTTGATGTTCATGGCGTCGGAGCCACACACACCTTCGCGGCAGGAGCGGCGGAAGGAGATGGTCGGGTCCACCGCCTTGAGCTTCATCAGGGCGTCGAGCAGCATGCGCTCATGACCATCGAGTTCAACCTCGATGTCTTGCATGTAAGGCTTGGCGTCCTTGTCTGGATCGTAGCGGTAGATGGAAAAAGTGCGTTTGGTCATTGTCTGTATCTCGCTGTAAGTCGCTGAAGGGCTACGGTTTAGAACGTACGGACTTTGAGTTCGACGGAGTCTACGGTCAGTGGTTTCATTTGCACTGGCTTGTAGGAGAGGCGGTTGCCTTCGCTGTACCACAGCGTGTGCTTGTGCCACTCTTTGTCGTTGCGGCCGTTGGGGTGCTCGGCGCTGTCTGAGTAGTCGTCCACGGTGTGGGCGCCGCGGCTTTCATGGCGGGCAGCGGCCGACACGATGGTGGCCTGTGCAGCTTCAATCAGGTTCTCGACTTCCAGCGCTTCGATGCGCGCGGTGTTGAACACCTTGGACTTGTCCTTGAGGTTGATGGCGTTGACACGCTCGCGCAGGGCGGCGATTTTGACCACGCCTTCGTCCATGCTCTTTTGTGTGCGGAACACGCCAGCGTGTTGCTGCATGGAAGCACGCATGTCGTTGGCCACATCCTGGGCGTATTCGCCGTTGGTCGCATTGTCCAGACGGGAAACGCGTGCCAGGGTGCGGTCTGCCGCGTCCTTGGGCAGTTCCTTGTGGGCTTTGCTGGTTTTGATGTAGTTGACGATGTGGTTGCCGGCCGCACGGCCAAACACCAGCAAGTCCAGCAGGGAGTTGGTTCCCAGGCGGTTGGCGCCGTGCACCGATACGCAGGAACATTCACCCACGGCGTAGAGGCCGTTGACCACCTGGTTGTGCACGTCGCCGTTTTGCACCACCACTTGGCCATTGATGTTGGTGGGAATGCCGCCCATCTGGTAGTGGATGGTGGGCACCACGGGGATGGGTTCCTTGGTGATATCGACGTTGGCGAAGTTGACGCCGATTTCGTACACCGAAGGCAGACGCTTGTGGATGGTGTCGGCACCCAGGTGGTCCAACTTCAGCAGCACGTAGTCCTTGTTCGGACCGCAGCCACGGCCTTCCTTGATTTCCTGGTCCATGGAGCGGGACACGAAGTCACGTGGGGCCAGATCTTTCAGCGTGGGCGCATAACGTTCCATGAAACGTTCGCCGTTGCTGTTGAGCAAAATCGCGCCTTCGCCGCGGCAGCCTTCGGTCAGCAGCACGCCAGCACCGGCCACGCCGGTGGGGTGGAACTGCCAGAACTCCATGTCTTCCAGCGGGATGCCGGCGCGTGCCGCCATGCCCAGGCCGTCACCGGTGTTGATGAAAGCATTGGTGGAGGCCGCAAAAATGCGGCCAGCGCCACCGGTGGCCAGCAGCGTGGTTTTGGCTTCCAGAATGTGGATGTCGCCGGTTTCCATTTCCAGCGCGGTTACGCCGACCACATCACCTTCGGCGTCACGGATCAGGTCGAGCGCCATCCACTCCACAAAGAAGCTGGTCTTGGCTGCGACGTTTTGCTGGTACAGGGTGTGCAGCATGGCGTGGCCGGTGCGGTCCGCTGCGGCGCAGGCGCGTTCCACGGCTTTTTCGCCATAGTTGGCAGTGTGGCCGCCGAACGGACGCTGGTAAATCGTGCCATCGGGATTACGGTCGAACGGCATGCCCATGTGCTCCAGGTCGTAGACGACCTTGGGCGCTTCACGGCACATGAATTCGATGGCATCCTGGTCGCCCAGCCAGTCGGAACCCTTGACGGTGTCGTAGAAGTGGTAGTGCCAGTTGTCGTCGTTCATGTTGCCCAGGGAGGCACCGATGCCGCCTTGCGCTGCCACGGTGTGCGAGCGGGTGGGGAACACTTTGGACAGAACGGCGACGTTCAGACCGGCGCGGGCCAGCTGGAGGGACGCGCGCATGCCGGAGCCACCGGCGCCGACGATAACAACGTCAAATTTGCGTTTGGAAACTTGGTAGGACATGAATGGATTGCCTGTTATGAAGGGGGATCAGAGACGCCACAGGACCTGGATGGCCCAGCCGGCGCAGCCGACGAGCCAGACAATGGAGAACACCTGCAGGGACAGGCGGATGGAGACAGGTTTGATGTAGTCCATCCAGATATCGCGGATGCCAACCCAGACGTGGTAGAGCATGGCCAGGATGACGGAGAAGGTCAGAACCTTCATCCACTGGGAGGAGAAGATGCCTGCCCATGTGTCGTAACCAATGGGGCCCGCTGTGAACAGCACCTGCACCAGCACCAGCAGGGTGAAGAGAGCCATCAAGACGGCGGTGACGCGCTGCGCCAACCAGTCCCGCAAGCCATAGTGCGCGCCAACGACGACACGCTTGGAACCGTAATTCACTGCCATTTTGTGATTTCCTTTTTTGTTGTTTAGTAGAGGCCAAACAGCTTGGCGGCCAAGACCAGCGTGAGGACTGTGCCCAGGCTGAGCGTGACGATCGCTGAAGAGCGCCCGAACTCTTTGCTTACTGCGTGGTTGACATCCATCCACACGTGGCGCATGCCCGCGATGAAATGGTGCAAATAGGCCCAGATGATGGCCAGGGCGATCAGCTTGAAGAACCAGCCAGGTACGAAGCCCACGCCCACGTTGAATACGCTGGTGAACTTGGCGAACGAGATTTCCGAGGAAATGGAAGTGTCGAACATCCAGATGATGAAAGGCATCAGGATGAACATGATGGCGCCGCTGATGCGATGCAGGATGGACACCCAGCCTGCAGGGGGCAGACGGTAGGTGGGCAGATCTGACAGGGCGTTGATGTTGCGAAATTCGGGCCGAGGGCGTTTACTTGCGGAGGCGAGCTCAGTCATGGATGGGCTTTCTTGTGGTGGTAACTGGTTTGTAATTTTGGCGCTGCCAGCCAAAATTCTATTGCACCGCACCAATCTGACATTGGTCTTGCACGGTGGGAGGGGTCAATTTAGCGCATTTCGATAGTAGTGTGTGTCGGTCAGGTACAGGCCGCGGCGCATCTCCATGGGGGTGTCGTTGTAGGTATAAGCCGTGCGCTCCACGCTGAGTAGCGGCGTCTGTGCCGTTGTGTGCAGCAGCTTGCATTGGTCCGCGTCCGGCAGTACGGCGCGAATTTTCTCTTCGGCGCGCACCATGCGCACGCCAAACTCGGTTTCAAACAGGGCGTACATCGGCCCGTCGTAGCCTGCAAGGCGTTCTGCCGTCAGCCCTTTGAAAGGGGTGCCGGGCAGCCACAGGTCTTCCAGAATCGTGGGCACGCCGGCAAACGACAACACACGCCGTACTTGCAGCACGGCATCGGCCGGGCGAAGTGCCAATGCGCGCGCCACTTCGGCCGAGGCACGCAGGCGTTTGCAATCGATGATTTTGCGTTGGGCCGGGCCTTCGCTATTGGGATCACCGTTGTCAGGAAACAGCTTGAGAAAGCGGTACTGCACATGGTGCTCGGCATGGGTGGCCACAAAGGTGCCTTTGCCCTGGCGGCGCACCAGCAGGTTTTCAGCGGCCAGTTCGTCGATGGCCTTGCGCACCGTACCCTGGCTGACCTTGAAGCGGGCGGCCAGTTCCAATTCGCTGGGGATGGCGGCGCTGGGCTTCCATTCGCCGCTCTGCAGGCTTTGCAGCATCAGCACCTTGATCTGTTGGTACAGAGGGCTGAATGCCGGGGTGAAGGAGGGGCTGCCGACCGCGCCCGTTGCGGCATCTGCGGGGGCCGCGTTGTCGCTCGAAGTGGGGGGAATTGCGGCCATGGTGAGAAGGGTTGCGTCAGCTGCGAGTCAGTCTCGAAATTATGTCCAATCATATCTTATATAAGACATAAGACAAATTGACGCAGCGCAGAAATCGGGGGTAAACTCCCGCGCATTCTGCAGCGCAATACGGATTGCGAAATGCGCTGGTCCCACGCCGTTTTCCCAACACTTCCTGGAGTTTTACCATGAGCAAGAAACCCGTCCGCGTTGCCGTTACCGGCGCAGCAGGCCAAATTGGATACGCCATTCTGTTCCGCATCGCCTCTGGCGAAATGCTGGGCAAGGACCAGCCCGTCATCCTGAGCCTGCTGGAAGTGCCGGTTGAGAAGGCCCAGCAAGCCCTGCAAGGCGTGATCATGGAGCTGCAAGACTGCGCATTTCCCCTGCTGGTGGGTATTGAGGCGCACAGCGATCCTTTGGCCGCGTTCAAGGATGTGGACTACGCACTGCTGATCGGTTCGCGCCCCCGCGGCCCCGGCATGGAGCGCGCCGAACTGCTGGCCGTGAACGCCGAAATCTTCACTGCACAAGGCAAGGCGCTGAATGCCGTGGCCAGCCGCAATGTGAAGGTGCTGGTGGTGGGCAATCCCGCCAACACCAACGCCTACATCGCCATGAAGAGTGCGCCCGACCTGCCACGCAAAAACTTCACCGCCATGCTGCGACTGGACCATAACCGTGCCCTGAGCCAGCTCGCCGCCAAGACTGGCAAGGCCGTGGCCGACATCGAAAAAATGACCGTGTGGGGCAACCACTCTCCCACCATGTACGCCGACTACCGCTTCGCCACCATCAACGGTGAAAGCGTGAAGGCCATGATCAACGACGAAGTCTGGAACAAAGACACCTTCCTGCCCACCGTGGGCAAGCGTGGCGCTGCCATCATTGCTGCACGTGGCGTGTCGTCCGCTGCCTCCGCTGCCAACGCTGCCATCGACCACATGCGTGATTGGGCCCTGGGCACCAATGGCAAGTGGGTCACGATGGGCATTCCTTCGGATGGCCAGTACGGCATTCCCAAGGACACCATGTTCGGCTTTGCCGTGACTTGTGAAGGTGGCGAGTACAAGCTGGTCGAAGGTCTGGACGTTGACGCGTTCTCGCAAGAGCGCATCAACGTGACGCTCAAAGAGCTGCAAGAAGAGCAAGCTGGCGTTGCCCATCTGCTGAAGTAAAGCAGGGCTGACCGTGCGCAGCGCTGGGCTCCCCCAAGCAAGCACCGCCACCTTGGCGGGCAGCGCAGCACACGCAATGGCAGGCGCGGGGGCTCAACACCCCCGCGACGTTCTTCTCGGTGCCCAGGGCGCAGCAGGTGTATTGCCTGTCTGCGACCACTACAGCGGTGTCGAAGCACGGATGCTCAAAAGCCTGCAACTGCAGGCCGAAATGACCGAGGAGTTCGGGGCCTGCGTCTTTGATGTGACCCTGGACTGTGAGGATGGTGCTCCCGTAGGTGGCGAAGATGACCATGCAAATATGGTCGTAGCCATCGCCAATGCTGCGCAAGCAGCTCCTAATTTAATAGCAAAAAGCCTGCGCCGCCGCATCGGGGTACGGGTGCATGCGGTCGACCATGCGGAGTTTGCGGCCGATGTGCACACTGTCGTGGGCCTGGCCGGGGCTTCACTGAGCTACCTCATGGTGCCCAAGGTGGAGTCGGTATGGGACGTGGATCGGGCCGTTGCCGCGATGGATGCGGCCACGGCGCCGGGCGTCGCGCGGCTGCCCTTGCATGTGCTGATTGAGTCGCCCGCTGCCGTGCACCGCGCCTTTGAGATTGCGGGCCACCCGCGCGTGCAGTCGATCAGCTTTGGGCTCATGGATTTTGTATCCAGCCATGGTGGTGCCATCCCGTCGTCGGCTATGGGCGTTCGCTCGGTAGACGACAGCACCACGCTGGATCAGTTTCACCACCCGCTGGTGCTGCGCGCCAAAGTGGACATTGCCAGTGCCTGCCACGCCTACGGCAAGGTGCCGTCCCATTGTGTGGTGACCGAGTTCAAGGATAAAGCCGCCTTGCAGCGCGCAGCACGCACCGCGTCGCTTGCCCTGGGGTACACCCGCATGTGGAGCATCCACCCGGACCAGATTCGCCCCATCGTGGAGGCCCTTGCGCCCGATGCAGAGGAGGTGGCCCTGGCCGCACACATCGTGCAAGAAGCGCAGCGTGCGGAGTGGGCGCCGATATCCGTGGATGGCAAGCTGCATGACCGGGCCAGCTACCGCTATTTCTGGCAGGTGCTGGAACGTGCGCACCAGACCGGGCGTGCGCTGCCACCCGCCGTGCTTTCGTATTTTTCACCCGGTTTGCATTGACGCAGGAGTCCTGTATGTTGAAGTCATTGGTCTTGGGTTTGATGGCAGCAGGCATGTGCTGCGGCGCTGCGCAGGCTGCAGAGCCTCTCCCGAAGCGCAGCAAGCCGTCGGTGAAAGCCAAGCTTGCCCGCCAGTTGCCCCCTGTTGCAGCGGTGCAGTCCGCGGAGCCACAGCTTGCCCTGTCGGCTGAGCATTTGGCGGTGGCCCAGCGCGTAGTGCTGGGGTCGGTGCCTTGTGAGTTGGGCGCGCACGTAGTCGTTTCCGCACACCAGACGGTGCCAGGCCGCTTTGTGCTGGAGCACGGGCGGCAGAAATTCCACATGGCGCCCGTGTTGACGAGCACTGGCGCGATCCGCCTGGAAGATGCGGCCAGCGGCGCCGTGTGGCTGCAACTGGCCAACAAGTCCATGTTGATGGACCAAAAGCAGGGCCGACGCTTGGCCGATGCCTGCATGAATGCCGAGCAGGTGGTGGTGGCGGACGCGATGGCGCGCTCACCGGCCCCTAATTTGCTTGAACCCCTGCCGTCTGCAGTCATTGCCAAACCTGCCGATCCCCAGTCCGGTCTGGTTCAGACTGCTACTAATTAAATAGCTGTCCGCGCATATTCCATAAGGGCTGGCGCGGTATTTTATTGTTACTGAAGGAGAAGATGATGTTAAAAGCCTACCGTGACCATGTGGCCGAACGCGCCGCGCTGGGCATCCCCCCACTGCCCCTGTCTGCCAAGCAGACTGGCGAGTTGATTGAGCTGCTGAAGAACCCGCCCGCGGGCGAAGAGGCGACTCTGGTGGACCTGATTACCCACCGTGTGCCCGCCGGTGTGGACGATGCCGCCAAGGTCAAGGCCAGCTACCTGGCTGCTGTAGCCCACGGCACCGAGAAGTGCGCACTGATCAGCCGCGCCCGCGCCACCGAGCTGCTGGGCACCATGCTGGGTGGCTACAACATCAGCCCCATGGTCGACCTGCTGGACGACGCCGCAGTGGCTGCCGAAGCCGCCGAAGGCCTGAAGAAAACCCTGTTGATGTTTGACCAGTTCCATGACGTCAAGGAAAAGGCCGACAAGGGCAACACCTTCGCCAAAGCCGTGCTGCAAAGCTGGGCTGATGCCGAGTGGTTCACCAGCCGCCCCGAAGTGCCCCAGTCCATCACCGTCACCATCCTGAAGGTGACCGGCGAGACCAACACCGACGACCTGTCGCCCGCACCCGATGCCTGGAGCCGCCCCGACATCCCGCTGCACGCTTTGGCCATGCTGAAGAACAAGCGCGACGGCATCACCCCCGAGGAAGATGGCAAGCGCGGCCCGGTCAAGTTCATCGAAGACCTGCGCGCCCGTGGCAACCTGGTGGCTTATGTGGGTGACGTGGTCGGTACTGGCTCCTCCCGCAAGTCCGCCACCAACTCCGTGTTGTGGTTCACCGGTGAAGACATTCCCTACGTGCCCAACAAGCGTTTCGGCGGTGTCTGCCTGGGCACCAAAATTGCCCCCATCTTCTACAACACCATGGAAGATGCTGGCGCTTTGCCCATCGAGCTGGATGTCAACGCCATGAACATGGGCGATGTGGTCGAACTGCGTCCCTACGACGGCAAGGCGTTCAAGGACGGCAAGGAAATCGCATCCTTCCAGGTCAAGAGCGATGTGCTGTTTGACGAAGTGCGCGCCGGCGGCCGCATTCCCCTGATCATCGGCCGTGGCCTGACCGCCAAAGCCCGTGAAGCCCTGGGCCTGGCTCCCTCGACACTGTTCCGCCTGCCGCAGAACCCGGTGGACACCAAGAAGGGTTTCAGCCTGGCGCAGAAGATGGTTGGCCGTGCCTGCGGTCTGCCCGAAGGCCAGGGCGTGCGCCCCGGTACCTACTGCGAACCCAAGATGACCTCGGTTGGTTCGCAAGACACCACCGGCCCCATGACCCGCGACGAGCTGAAAGACCTGGCTTGCCTGGGCTTCAGCGCCGATCTGGTGATGCAATCCTTCTGCCACACCGCCGCTTACCCCAAGCCCGTGGACGTGAAGATGCACCACGAGCTGCCCGACTTCATCAGCACCCGCGGTGGCATCTCGCTGCGCCCTGGTGATGGCGTGATCCACAGCTGGTTGAACCGTTTGTTGTTGCCTGACACCGTGGGCACCGGTGGCGACAGCCACACCCGTTTCCCCATCGGCATCAGCTTCCCCGCTGGCTCCGGTCTGGTGGCATTTGCTGCGGCTACCGGTGTGATGCCTTTGGATATGCCTGAGTCCGTGCTGGTGCGCTTCAAGGGCACGATGCAAAACGGCGTGACTTTGCGTGACCTGGTCAACGCGATCCCGTTGTACGCGATCAAGGCCGGTTTGCTCACCGTCGAGAAGAAGGGCAAGAAGAACATCTTCTCGGGCCGCATTTTGGAAATTGAAGGTCTGCCAGACCTGAAGGTGGAGCAGGCATTCGAGCTGTCCGATGCGTCTGCCGAGCGCTCTGCCGCCGGTTGCACCGTGCACTTGAACAAGGAACCCATCATCGAGTACGTCAACAGCAACATCACCATGATGAAGTGGATGATTGCCAATGGCTATTCGGATGCCCGCACGCTGGCCCGCCGCATTGCCGCACAGGAAGCCTGGCTGAAGAACCCCGAGTTGCTCAAGGGCGACGCCGATGCCGAGTACGCTGCCGTCATCGAAATTGACTTGGCCGACATCCATGAGCCTATCGTGGCCTGCCCCAACGACCCGGACGATGTGAAAACATTGGCTGACGTGGCTGGCGCCAAGATTGACGAAGTGTTCATCGGTTCCTGCATGACCAACATCGGCCACTTCCGTGCCGCCTCCAAGCTCATGGAAGGCAAGCGCGATATCCCAGTCAAGCTGTGGATCGCTCCGCCCACGAAGATGGACGCCAAGCAACTGAGTGATGAAGGCCACTACGGCGTGCTGGGTGGTGCTGGTGCACGCATGGAAATGCCAGGCTGCAGCTTGTGCATGGGCAACCAGGCGCAGGTGAAAGAGGGCGCCACCGTGTTCTCCACCTCCACCCGCAACTTCCCCAACCGCTTGGGCAAGAACAGCAATGTGTACCTGGGCTCGGCTGAATTGGCGGCGATCTGCTCCAAGCTGGGCCGTATCCCCACCAAGGCCGAGTACCTGGCCGACATGGGCGTGCTGACCGCGGCCAGCGACAAGGTGTACCAGTACCTCAACTTCGACAAGATTGAGGACTACACCGAGTCCGCTGCGACCGTGAACGCGTAAGCGCGACGGTTTACCGCGAAAAAGCCCCGCAGTGCAAGCTGCGGGGCTTTTTGCATGGCGCAGGATAATGGCGGCCATGAGTTTTCTGTCCTCCATTCCTCTGTCCTGGCAAACCATCGTGTTGCTGATTGCCAGCAATGTGTTCATGACCTTCGCCTGGTACGGCCATCTGAAAAGTTTGGCGACGGTGCCCTGGTACACCGCAGCGCTGGTGAGTTGGGGCATTGCCCTGTTTGAGTATTTGCTGCAGGTGCCCGCCAACCGGATAGGCTTTCAGCAGGCCGGTTTTTCGGTGGCGCAGCTCAAAATCATGCAGGAGGTCATCACCTTGCTGGTGTTCTTGCCGTTCGCCATGGTCTACCTGAAACAACCCTTCAAAATGGATTTCGTCTGGGCGGGTTTGTGCATGGTAGGCGCTGTGTATTTTATTTTTCGGACCCCTTGAACGCGTCCGATACCGTCGGGTTACGGGCGGTTACACTCCGCGCAGCCCAGTTTTAGTCACAAAACCGACATATTCACTCGTTAGGAGCCAGCCATGCTGTTTGGAAAGTTGTTGCCCCGTGAAGGCAATTTTTTTGAGATGTTCAACCAGCATGCAGACCGCATCGTCGAAGCGGCGCAGGCCTTCTCCAAGTTGGTCGCCAACTACAACGACCTGGACTTGCGTGCCAAGTACAACCAGGAGGTGGACGATGCCGAACGTGCCGCTGACCGCGTGACCCACGAGTGCAACAAGGCGATCCATATCACCTTCATCACCCCCATCGACCGTGAGCAGATCCACTCCCTGATCAATACCATGGACGATGTGGCCGATTTGATCCAGGATTCTGCGGAAACCATGGCGCTGTATGACGTGCGTCACATGACGGAAGAAATCACCCGTCTGACCGATTTGAGCGTCAAGTGCTGTGAGCGCTTGCGCGATGCCGTCAAGTTGTTGGGCCATATTGCCGACCAGAATACGGCCGAAGCGGCCCTGAAGACTTGCGAGGAAATCGACCGGCTGGAGTCCGATGCAGACCGTGTGATGCGGACTGCCATGAGCAAGCTCTTTCGCGAGGAGTCCGATGTGCGCGAGGTGATCAAGCTCAAGGCGATCTACGAATTGTTGGAAACCATTACCGACAAGTGTGAAGATGTAGCCAATGTGATCGAGGGCATCATCCTCGAAAACTCCTGATTTCGCGGCAGGAATCACTATGGAAAACGTACAGGCAGCCCTGTGGGTCATAGTATTGCTGGTGGCGCTGGCACTGCTGTTTGACTTCATGAACGGATTTCACGACGCAGCCAACTCTATTGCAACGGTCGTCTCCACGGGCGTACTCAAGCCGGGGCAAGCCGTGTTGTTTGCCGCCTTCTTCAACTTCGTTGCCATCTTTATCTTCCACCTCAGTGTGGCGGCCACGGTGGGCAAAGGCATTGTTCAGCCGGGCGTGGTGGACACCCATGTGGTGTTTGGTGCCCTGGTGGGGGCAATTACCTGGAATGTGATCACGTGGTACTACGGAATCCCCAGCAGCTCCTCACATGCGCTGATCGGCGGTATTGTGGGCGCCGTGATTGCCAAGGCGGGTGCCAGCGCTCTGGTGTCTTCGGGCATCATCAAGACGGTGGCCTTCATCTTCGTCTCTCCCTTGCTGGGTTTTACCCTGGGCTCGGTGATGATGGTGATCGTGGCGTGGGTGTTTCGGCGTTCGCGGCCATCCCGCGTGGACAAATGGTTCCGCCGCTTGCAACTGCTGTCCGCCGGGGCCTACAGCCTGGGTCACGGTGGTAACGATGCACAAAAAACGATTGGCATCATCTGGATGATGCTGATTGCCACAGGGTATGTGGCCGCATCTGACAGTTCTCCCCCGACTTGGACCATCGTGTCCTGCTATATGGCCATTGGTGCGGGCACCATGTTTGGCGGTTGGCGCATTGTGAAGACCATGGGCCAGAGGATCACCAAGCTCAAGCCCGTGGGCGGATTCTGTGCGGAAACCGGTGGTGCCATGACCTTGTTCTTGGCGACGGCCTTGGGCATCCCCGTGTCGACGACGCATACCATCACAGGGGCGATTGTGGGCGTGGGGTCCACCCAGCGCGCCAGCGCAGTGCGCTGGGGCGTGGCAGGCAATATTGTGTGGGCCTGGGTGCTGACGATTCCTGCAGCGGCTTTTGTGGCAGCGATTGCCTATTGGGTCAGTCTGCAGATTTTTTAAGGGTGCTGGTTTGGGACAGGCTGCTGGCCTGTTCCATCTGGTGCTCAAAGTAACGCTGAATGCTGAACGCCAGGCTGGCCATCAGCACCGTGGTGCCCAGCATCAAGGCGACACCCAAGCCAATAACGGTGAGCCAGGTGCTGCTGCCTTCTGCGGCATCTTCGGCGGCCTGCGGGTTGAACCTCCTGTTCCACTGCTGGGCAGACATCAATCCGTAAACGATCGCGGCCAGCGCGCAGCCCGCCAGCGTGAAACCCAGCAGGGGCATCAGCACCCAACTCCATTGGTCATCAACACCGAGGGTGCGGGCCCGCAATACTCCATAACACCCCAGCAGGGTAGGAATCGGGAGCAGAAGGGCCAGTGCATCAAATCGCCCCAGCAGATAGCGACGATGTAGGCCCAAAGAGCCCAGCAGCAAGGTCAGCCAAACCGCAATGGTTTTGTTTTTCATGCGCTGACATCCGCTGCGGGGGTGCTGTTGCCCGTGCCAATGAAGCGCTCCATCAACACCACATCCAGCCATCGCTCAAATTTCCAGCCACACGATGTCAACACGCCAACCTGCTGGAAACCACAACTGCGGTGCACGCCGACGGAGCCCTGGTTGGCGGAGTCGCCAATGACGGCAATCAGTTTGCGCACGCCAGCGCGTTCCGCTTGTGCCATCAGCTCCTGCAGCAGCAGGCGCCCCAGGCCACGGCCTGCCGCGGCCGGAGCCAGGTAAATCGAGTCTTCGGCCGAGAAACGGTAGGCCGGGCGGGGCTTGAACCAATTGCAATAGGCAAAGCCAATGACGCCTGTGTCATCTTCCAGCACCAGGTAGGGGAGGCCTTTGGACAGCACGTCTGCGCGCCGGCCTGCCATATCGGCTTCCGTGGGGGGGGTGACCTCGAAAGTCCCGGTGCCGTGGAGCACGTGGTGGGCATAAATGGCAGTGATGGTGCCGACGTCGGCATCGGTGCTGGGGCGAATTTTTGTCATGAAAATGGAAAACGTTATAATGGAGAGCTATTCAGAGTGTCACTGGCCGGGTGGTCAGTTGCGTGTCTCAACTTTGAATTAAATGGCTGATTCATGTCAGTCACCCAAAGGATAAATCATGGTCGTCATTCGACTCGCCCGTGGCGGTGCAAAAGCTCGCCCGTTTTTCAATATTGTTGTTGCCGACAAGCGCGCCCGTCGTGATGGCCGTTTCATCGAGCGTATCGGGTTCTACAACCCCATCGCTACCGCCAACGAAGAGAGCATCCGCATTGCGCAGGATCGCCTGACTTACTGGCAAGGCGTTGGCGCCCAAGCGTCTCCTACCGTGGAACGCCTGATCAACCAAGCTGCTAAAAAAGCCGCTTGATGGTGAAGCTGGAACGCGTGGCCAGTCCGCGAGTTCCAGCGTTTCTTGCATACCATGTTGCCAGGTCTTGACGTTGCTAATCTGCCAGCTGACGCCGTAGAAGTCGGCCGCATTGCGGATGCATGGGGTATCAAGGGCTGGTTCAAGGTTCTTCCCTACAGTGCTGATCCTGACGCGCTGTTCTCTTCCAAACGCTGGTTTCTCTTGCCTACTGAAAAAGGTGTTAAAACCTTTGTCGGTACTGGCGTGCTGTCCGTCAAGGAAGTCAAGGCGCACTCTGACTCCGTCGTGGCTTGCGCCGAAGGCGTATTGGACCGAAACACGGCTGAAGCCTTGCGTGGTGCGCGCATTTTTATTTCCCGTGCCAGTTTTCCTGCCGCCGCCGCCGACGAGTACTACTGGGTCGATCTCATTGGCCTGACTGTCATCAACCGCCAGGATGAAACGCTCGGTACCGTGCGCGAGCTGCTGTCCACCGGACCCCAAACGGTCCTGGTGCTGGAGTATGTGCAGGATGGCAAGGCGCAGGAGCGCATGATCCCCTTTGTTTCTGCGTATGTAGACTCGGTGGATCTTGCCGCCAAAAACATACGCGTGGACTGGCTCGCTGACTACTGATCGGCGTGCGTATGCGCTTTGACGTCATCACGCTGTTTCCCGAGCTGTTTGCGCCCTTTCTCAAGGTCGGTATCACGCGCCGCGCCTACGAAAGCGGGCAGGTGCAGGTGCAGCTCACCAATCCCCGAGACTTTGCCACCGGCAATTACCGCCGCGTAGACGATCGCCCGTTCGGAGGCGGACCCGGCATGGTCATGATGGCCGAGCCGCTGGAGCAAGCGGTGCTGGCCATACGCGCCAGCCGCAACGACCAAGCGCCGGTGCTGTTGTTCTCTCCCATTGGTCAAACCCTGAACCACGCAGCTGTGGAGCGGTGGTCTACCAGTGAGGGCGCCATTCTGGTGTGTGGTCGCTACGAAGGCATCGACCAGCGTTTCATCGACCGCTATGTCGATGGGCAAATCAGTCTGGGCGATTTTGTATTGTCAGGGGGGGAGTTGGCCGCCATGGCCATGCTGGATGCGATTGCGCGCCTGCAGCCCGGTGTGCTGATGGATGCCGATAGCCATCACCAGGACAGCTTCAATCCTGCGCTGGATGGTTTGTTGGACTGCCCGCACTACACCCGGCCCGAAACCTGGGCCGACTTGCCCGTGCCTGCGGTGTTGATGTCGGGTCACCATGCGCAAATCGAGTGCTGGCGGCGTGAGCAGCGCTTGGCGCTGACGGCACAGCACCGCCCTGATTTGCTGGACGTTGCGCGCCAGCAGGGGCTGCTGGACAAAGGTGATGAGCGATTCTTGGCTGGCAAGGTTTGAGCTTGCTATAATGGCGGGCTAACCGATCCTCTGCTCGGCCAGGCCACACTTCTTTGGGAAGATGCTGGTTGGTACCAATTCCGGTGCCGGCGCTTGCAAGATCACGAAGGAAATCATGAACCTGATCCAAACTCTTGAGCAAGAAGAAATTGCTCGCTTGGGTAAAACCATTCCCGAATTCGCACCCGGTGACACTGTTATCGTGAGCGTTAACGTTGTTGAAGGTACTCGCAAGCGCGTGCAGGCTTACGAAGGTGTGGTGATTGCCAAGCGCAATCGCGGCCTGAACAGCGGCTTCATCGTGCGCAAAATCTCCAGCGGAGAAGGTGTGGAACGTACATTCCAGACCTACAGCCCTTTGATCGCCAGCATCGAAGTCAAGCGCCGTGGTGACGTGCGTCGTGCCAAGCTGTACTACCTGCGTGACCGCAGCGGCAAGTCGGCACGTATCAAGGAAAAACTGCCAGCGAAGAAGACAGCCGCGTAATTCAACGCCCTGTTTTCGTCAAAAGCCGCCCCAGCATCTGCCTGTGGCGGCTTTTTTCATGGTCCAGCCTGATGTCCTGTTTTGGAGTGGCATGGAGTGAGCAATCCGCCCTTGTTTGACCCGCGTACGGTTCCCGTTGTTGGGTGTGATGGACACCTTCCTGCCGTGCCTTTGGAGGCGTTGCAGGCCGCCGCCTTGCGCCGCCGCTTTGCGGCACCCAATGCGTGGACCCCGGAGCTGCGAGCCGAGCCGGCGTTCTCCAGCCGAGCGCCGACTGCGGCCTCCGTGCTCGTGCCGCTGGTGATGCGCAAGACCTTGACCGTCCTGCTGACGCATCGGACCAGCCATTTGTCCAGTCACTCCGGGCAGGTGGCTTTTCCGGGGGGCAAGGCAGATCCCGAGGATACGGATGCCGTGGCCACGGCGCTGCGGGAGGCAAAGGAAGAAATTGGCTTGGAACCCGGGCATGTGGAGGTGCTGGGCACGATGCCGACGTACACCACAGGCAGTGCGTTTGTGGTGACGCCCGTGGTGGCGCTCGTGAGCGAGGCCATGATGGTAGAGGCCAACCCGAATGAAGTGGCCCGGATATTCGAAGTGCCGCTGCCGTTCCTCATGGACCCCACCAACCACCGCCGCCACCGCGTGCAGTGGGAAGGGCATGAGCGTGAGTGGCTGTCCATGCCCTACCACGACGGGCAGATGGAACACTTTATTTGGGGCGCGACCGCTGGCATGCTGCGCAATCTGTACCGTTTTCTGCAGGCGCACTGATTATGATTGCCGCATGAGTTTCATTGCCATTCTGTTAGCCCTGCTGTTGGAGCAGGCCAAGCCGCTGCCGCAGATCAATCCGGTGCACAACGTGGTGCGCAACTGGGTGCGCTGGGTCATGCGCAATTTTGATGCGGGCCGGCCCCAGCACGGCTGGCTGGCCTGGTCGTTGGCAGTGTTGGGTCCCTCGCTGGCGGTGCTGGCTGTGCATTGGCTGTTGGTGTTGCAGTTGGGCTGGGCAGTGGCTGTGGTGTGGAACGTGGTCATCCTGTATGCCACGCTGGGGTTTCGCCAGTTCAGCCACCATTTCACGCTGGTGCGTGACGCCTTGCTTGCCGGGGATGAGACTGCGGCGCGCGAAGCCCTGGCGCAGTGGATGCGTATTGACACCAGTGCCTTGCCACGTAGCGAGATGGTGCGCCATGTGATTGAGCACTCGGTGCTCAGTGCCCACCGGCATGTTTTTGGGGTGTTCGCCTGGTATTCCCTGCTCACCGCTGTGGGCTTGGGGCCGGCTGGTGCCGTGTTTTACCGGGTGAGCGAGTATGTGGCGGTGTTTGCCAAGCGTACGCCGCGGCCCGAAGCTGCTCCGCTGAGCGATGCGGTGCGTAGCCAGGCGCAGCGTGCATGGGCTGTGATCGACTGGCTGCCCGCGCGTGTGACCGCGCTGAGTTTTGCCTTTGTCGGCAGTTTTGAAGAGGCCGTGGATAGCTGGCGCCGTCATGAGGCCGTGCACCCGCTGGACAACGACGGCGTGGTGTTGGCCGCCACCGCCGGTGCGGTGAATGTGCGCCTTGGGGAGAACGACCCGGTCGCCAGTGGCCAGGTGCCAGAGCCGGCCCATTTGCGTGCCGTGGTGGGGCTTGTGTGGCGCACCGTGGTGATGTGGATGGTGTTTCTGGCGTTGCTCTCGGTGGCACGCCTGATCGGTTAAACCGTTGTACTCAGTAACGGGTCTGTGAGAGTTCGGCGAACAGGTCGTTATAAATTTTGTAGCGGTTCGCGCTGATTCCATGCGCTACAGCGCCTTCTTTGACCTTGGAAATCACGCCGCAGCCCGGCTCGTGCAAGTGGCTGCAGTTGTAGAACTTGCAGGCCTGCGCATGTGCCTTGATGTCGGGCATCAGGCTGGCCAGGTGCATGGGCTCAATGTGGTTGAGGCCAAACTCCTGAAACCCCGGTGAGTCGATTACGGCCGTGGTTCGGGCCGCATCCACCCAGTACAGATTGGTACTGGTGGTGGTGTGCTTGCCGGAATTCAGCGCGGTGGAAATCTCGTTGGTCAGCACCTGCGCATTGGGAATCAGCCGGTTGATCAGCGTGCTTTTGCCCGAGCCGGATGGTCCCAGCACCAGGGTCGTCTTGCCTTGCATCAAGGGCATCAGTGCATCGAGTTCGGTGGCACTGATGTCTTCTGCTTTGGGCTTGAGCGCGAGAGGGACCACTTGGTAGCCCATGTCGCGGTACACACCCATGCGCTCCCAGGCGCGGCCAAAGGGCTCGGCCAAATCACTTTTGTTGAGGGCGATGATGGGGCGGATCTTCTCGGCCTCGGCGGCAATCAGCGCGCGGCACAGTTGGCTCTCGGAAAACTCGGGTTCGGCCGCAATCAGGATGAGCACCTGGTCCAGATTGGCAGCAAAAGACTTGGTGCGGATCTCGTCCTGTCGGTAAAACAGGTTGCGACGCGGCAACACTTTCTCAATCGTGCCCTCGTCTTGCGTGGCCTGCCAGAGCACCTGGTCACCGACCACGGTCTGGCTTTTCTTGCCACGTGGGTGGCAGATCAGGCGGCGGCCATCGGGGGTTTCCACCCACACGTGGCGGCCGTGGCCTGCCACGACGATTCCGGGTTCCAGTTGGGGCGCAGCCAAAGCGGGCCTTAGGTTGGCAGCAGCGCGTCAACCAGCGCAGCGCATTCAAAGTCGGAGCGTGACACGCCATGCACGTCATGCGTGTTGAAACGCACGCTGCAACTGCCGTAAGTCACCAGCAGTTCGGGGTGGTGGTCTTGCTGCTCGGCAATAAAAGCCAGCGCATTGACAAACGCCATCGTCTTGAGAAAGTTGTCGAAGCGGTAGGTCTTTTCGATGGCCACGTCAGCGCCATCGCCATGCAGTTTCCAGCCTTCCACTTTGGCCAGGTTTGCTATGATTTGTGTAGCTGTCAGCGCAGTGCGGACGGGGGCTGGTGGCATTTTTTGTTTCAAATCTTGGGTCATGTCAGGTTCCTGCAGGGGTCAGCATGCGGCCCAGGCGCTCGGAAGCGGGCGGGTGCGAGTAGTAAAACTTCACGTACACCGGATCGGGTGTGAGCGTGGATGCATTGTCCTTGTAGAGCTTGAGCAGCGCGGAGGACAGGTCGGCACCGCTGGTGTGGGCCACCGCATAGGCATCGGCCTCGAACTCGTGTTTGCGCGACAGCTGCGCAAACACCGGGCCGACAAAGCTGCCCAAGAGTGGCAGCACCATCATGAACAGCAGCAGGGCCAGCGCATCGTTGGCGCCGGTCATGCTGGGTACTACGCCCAGGCCCGTGTAGAACCAGACCTGCTGGCTGACCCAGCCCAGCAGCGCAAAACCCAGCAGGCTCAGGCCAAACAGCGACACCATGCGCTTGACGATGTGTTTGTGCTTGAAGTGCCCCAGCTCATGCGCCAGTACCGCGTCCACTTCTGCGGGGCTGAGCTGCGCCAGCAGGGTGTCGTAGAACACCACGCGCTTGGAGGCACCAAAGCCGGTGAAGTAGGCATTGGCATGTGCGCTGCGCTTGCTGCCGTCCATCACATAAAAGCCTTTGGAGGTGAAACCGCAGCGCGCCATGAGGGCGCTCACGCGGTCTTTGAGTGCCGCGTCGTCCAAAGGCTTGAACTGGTTGAACAGCGGTGCAATCCAGGTGGGGTAGACCAGCAGCATGAGCAGATTGAAACCCATCCACACGCCCCAGGTCCAGACCCACCAGTAAGCGCCCGTGGCACCCATCATCCACACCACGAGGGCGGCAATCGGCAGGCCGATGATGGCGCCCACCAAGCTGGACTTGAGCAAGTCTTGCAGCCAAAGTTTGGGCGTGGTCTTGTTGAAGCCAAAGCGCTGCTCCAGCACAAAGGTGCGGTATAGCGTGAAGGGCAGGTCCAGCACCGAGCCGATCACCATGAACGCGGCCAGCAACGCTACCTGCTGCAGCACGCCCGGGGCCATCCATTCCAACAACGTCTGGTTCAGCCACGACAGACCGCCCAGCAGCGTCCACCCCAACACCACGGCCGTACCAAACGCCAGTTCCAGCAAGCCCAGGCGCCCTTGGGCGATGGTGTAGTCGGCGGCTTTGTGGTGGGCCTCCAGGCTGATCTGATCCTGGAAGGCGGCGGGCACCGTGTCGCGGTGCAGGGCCACGTGGCGCACCTGGCGTGTGGCCAGCCAGAATTTGAGGATGACGCTGGCCATCAAAGCCAGGGCAAAGAGGGCTGTCATCAGCACGGAATAGTTGGGCACGGGGGAAGCATCTGTCATGGCGCGAGAGTTTAGGCCATCGGCGACAATGCCGGCATGGCTGAATCCAACACCCCCACAAGCCCTGTATTGGCAAAATCCGACAAAAACCTGGTCTGGCTGGACTGCGAAATGACCGGCCTCGATCCTGAGGTCGACCGCATCATTGAGATCGCCGTCATAGTGACCGATCCCCACCTTGGAAACCGCGTGGAGGGCCCTGTGTTTGTGATCCACCAGACCGATGCCCAACTGGACAAAATGGACGCCTGGAACAAGGGTACCCATGGCAAGAGCGGCCTGATCGACAAGGTCAAGGCCTCTACCACCACCGAAGCCGAGGCCGAAGCGGCGCTGATCGCTTTTCTTGGGCAGTACGTGCCCGCCAACGGCTCGCCCATGTGTGGCAACAGCATTGGCCAAGACCGCCGCTTCCTCGTGAAGTACATGCCCAAGCTGGAGGCGTTCTTCCACTACCGCAACCTGGACGTGAGCACACTCAAGGAGCTGGCCAAACGCTGGAAGCCCGGTGTGGCCGAGTCCTTCAAGAAGCAACAAAAGCACACGGCGCTGGCCGATGTGCACGAGTCGGTGGACGAACTGGCGCACTACCGGACCCACTTTTTAAAATTGGATTAGGTAGAAACCCGAATCCATGCCATAATCGCAGGCTTCGCAGGCTTCGCTGGTAACGCAGTTGGCGGCCAGCGAATCTTGTACATCTCCCTTCATTCACCGGGCTCGCTTTTCCAAGCGATATACGCCCCCAGCACTGAGACCCCCACGGCGGGGCAGAGCAGGTTCCGTTTGATGGTTGATGTTTTTTAACCATTGACGGAGCAGTCGCACAACCTGCGGCGCTCGCGTGTGAGAAAAAATATGACTGACGCTTTTGAAGTGACAGGCGAATTCGCGCCTGCCGAAAACCTTTCCGTTCCCGCCAATACTGTGGAATCCACTGGCGAAACCGCCGAGCTGGACGCTGCTGACGCAGTGGAAACTGTCGAGGCCCCCAACGGCTTCGTCGAATTGGGCTTGGCGCCTGAGCTGGTGCAAGCCTGTAAAGACCTGGGCTACACCCAACCCACCGTTGTGCAAAGCAAGGCCATTCCTTTGGCCATGGGCTCCGGCGCGACCAAAGACCAGGCTGCCAAGTACATCGACCTGATGGTGTCCAGCCAGACCGGCTCTGGCAAGACGGCCGCCTTCTTGCTGCCCGTGCTGCACACCCTGCTGACCCAACTGGCCCAAGCCGAAGCCGATGAGCGCGCCGAGTTTGATCGCCTGACCGCTGAAGCCCTGGCCAAGGGTGAACCCGCGCCCAAGCGCCCCAAGCGCAAGGACCCCACCAATGTCCGCAACTTCAAAGCACCTACCCCTGGCGCCCTGATCGTTTGCCCCACCCGCGAACTGGCCCAGCAAGTGGCACACGATGCGATCGACCTCGTGCAACACTGCCGTGGTCTGCGCGTGGCCAACATCGTGGGCGGCATGCCTTACCAGTTGCAAATTGCCAAGCTGCAAAACGCCAACTTGGTGGTGGCCACACCTGGCCGTCTGCTGGACCTGCAACGCTCCATGCAAATCAAGCTGGATCAAGTCCAGTTCTTGGTGGTGGACGAAGCCGACCGCATGCTGGATCTGGGCTTCTCCGATGACCTGGCTGAAATCAACCAGCTGACCATTGGCCGCAAGCAGACCATGATGTTCAGCGCGACCTTCGCCCCCCGCATTCAGCAGCTCGCTGCCCGCGTGATGCGCGAACCCCAGCGCGTGACCATCGACAGCCCGCAGGAAAAACACGCGAACATCAAGCAAGTGCTGCATTGGGCCGACAACGCCCAGCACAAGCGCAAGCTGCTGGACCACTGGTTGCGCGACACCAGCATCAACCAGGCCATCATTTTTGCCAGCACCCAAATCGAGTGCGACGGCTTGGCCAACGACCTGCAGCAAGACGGCTTTGACGCCGTGGCCCTGCACGGTGCCCTGAGCCAGGGCCTGCGCAACCGCCGCCTGATGGCGCTGCGCCAAGGCCAGGTGCAATTCCTGGTGGCAACGGACGTGGCAGCCCGCGGTATTGACGTGCCCACCATCACCCACGTGTTCAACTTTGGCCTGCCGATGAAGGCCGAGGACTACACCCACCGTATCGGTCGTACCGGCCGTGCCGGTCGCGATGGTTTGGCCATCACCTTTGCCGAAATGCGCGATCGCCGCAAGATTTTCGACATCGAAGCCTACAGCCGCCAGCCGATCAAGGCCGAGACCATTCCTGGTCTGGAGCCCCAGCAGCGTGCACCAGAATCACGCCCAAGCTTTGCTGGCCGTGGCAACGGTGGCGGCTTCGGCGGCGACCGTGACCGCAAGTTCGGCAACGGCCCCCGTGAAGGTGGCTTTGGTGGCAACCGCGGCAATGGCGGCGGCTTTGGTGGTGGCAACCGTGGTTTCGGTGGACGCCCTGAAGGCGGTGGCCGTGGTTTTGGCGACAGTGCCCGTGATTTCGGTGGCGCAGCCAAAGAAGGCTTCAGCTACGAACGCAAGGGCGGTTTCAACGACCGCTTTGCTGGCCAAGGCGCTCCCCGCGGTGATGCACGTCCTCCCCGTGGCGACTTCCAGCCTCGCGGTGACTTCCATGCCCCACGTGGCGATTTCGGCGCCCCTCGCGGTGACTTTGGTGCTCCCCGTGGTGACTTCGGTGCACCGCGCGGCGACTTTGCGGCCCGCAAGCCTGCCTTCGGCAAGCCTACCGGCTTTGCCAAGCCCGGCAACGGCGGCAAGGTGTTTGTGCCCCGTGACGCCAAGAAGCGTCCCGCTCGCAACACCGACTAATCTGTCCTGGTTCGCCCAGTCAAAAAGGCCTCGCAAGAGGCCTTTTTTTCGTCTGAACGTGGTGTGGTGTGTCAGGCCATGCCATTGCGGCTGGCCAGCTCCACAAACAGGCCTGCATGGTCCAGGTCGGCCAGGCCGTGGTCGATGCCCTGGGCGTAGAGTTGCTCGAACAAGGCGGTGATGGGGGCGTCAAATCCCACTTCATTGGCCGTGGCCAGGGCATTACGCAAGTCTTTGATTTGTACGGTCATGCGCGCGCGCGGCGCAAAGTCACGGTCCACCATGCGCTGGCCGTGCACCTGCAGGATGCGGCTGTCGGCAAAGCCACCAGAGATGGCTTCCTTCACCTTGCCCATGTCGGCACCGCCACGCTCGCACAGCAGCAGGGCTTCCGCCACCACGCCAATGGTGGCGCCCACAATCATCTGGTTGGCGAGCTTGGTCAGTTGCCCAGAGCCAATGGGGCCTACATGGGTCGGGCGACCAAACACCTTGAGCACCGGCACCGCGCGTTCAAAGTTGCTGGCCTTGCCGCCCACCATGATGGCCAGCGTGCCCTGTTCGGCACCAACGGTGCCGCCGGACACGGGCGCATCCAGGTAGTCCACACCCAACTCGCTCAGGCGGGCTGCATGGTCCTTGGCTTCGATGGGTTTGATGGACGACATGTCTACCAACAGCGTGCCGGGCGCAATGCCGGCCGCCGCACCCAGCTCAAACAACACGTGGCTCACTACACCACCGTGGTCCAGCATGAGGATGACCAACTCGGCGCCGTGAACCGCCTGGGCAGGGGTCGTGTGAATGGTGGCTCCCAGCGGTGCCAGCGCTTCGGCCTTGCTCCGGGTGCGGTTCCAGACGTGAACCGAATGCCCGGCCTCACACAGGCGGCGACCCATGGGCAAGCCCATGAGGCCGATGCCGAGTAATGCTATTTTCATGGTGTCTCTTGTGCTCCTCGCTACAAGAATAGCGCCAGCCGCCGCAAGGCGGGTGTCAGAGGGGGATCAAAGGCTGTCGAATCCCTGACAGCCCGTGCCCGTGTCGCCTACATCAGCAGGTGCTCGCCTGCGTTGTCACCGCCCAAGGTCACGTAGTTCACCTTGCGGATATCCATCAGCTTTTTGCCGCCGGCATAGCTGATGGAGCTTTGCACGTCCTGCTCCATCTCGATCAAGGTGTCGGCCAGCTTGCCCTTGACGGGTTCCAGGATGCGTTTGCCTTCCACGTGTTTGTATTCGCCCTTGTTGAAGTCGCTGGCCGAGCCGTAGTACTCCTTGTACAGGGCGCCGTCCACTTCCACGGTCTTGCCGGGCGACTCTTCATGGCCCGCGAACAGCGAACCAATCATCACCATGCTGGCGCCAAAGCGGATGCTCTTGGCAATGTCGCCGTGGCTGCGGATGCCGCCGTCGGCAATGATGGGTTTGGTCGCCACGCGGGCGCACCATTTCACGGCACTCAGTTGCCAACCGCCGGTGCCAAACCCGGTCTTGAGCTTGGTAATGCAGACCTTGCCCGGGCCCACGCCCACCTTGGTCGCGTCGGCGCCCCAGTTTTCCAGATCGATCACGGCCTCGGGTGTGGCCACATTGCCCGCGATGACAAAGCTGCCGGGCAGGTGTTTCTTGAGGTAGACGATCATGTCGCGCACGCTGTCGGAGTGGCCGTGGGCGATGTCGATGGTGATGTACTCGGGGGTGATGCCCAATTGCACCAACTGGTCCACCGTGGCGTAGTCCGGTTTTTTCACGCCCAGCGAGATGGAGGCAAACAGGCCCTTGGCGTGCATGGCCTGGATGAACGCAATGTTGTCCAGGTCAAAGCGGTGCATCACGTAGAAGTAGCCGTTTTGCGCCAGCCATTCGCAGATGGACTCGTCCACCACGGTCTTCATGTTGGCGGGTACGGCGGGAAGGCGGAATTTGCGATTGCCCAGCTCGACGCTGGCGTCGCATTCGGAACGGCTCTCCACCCGGCATTTGCGGGGCAGCAAGAGGATGTTGTCGTAGTCAAAAATTTCCATGGCCCAAGCTCCTATCCAAAGTTTCAGGTTCAAAACGATGGGCGCTTGGAACGGACCCGGCCATAAAAAAACCGGGTCCCAATTGCTTGGGCCCGGTGCGCGATTCTAGGCGGATTGGGGGGCGGGCGGTATATGGTTTTTTGTATGGAGCCCAAACAGGCGGTGCGCTGTGCCTTTCTACAATCGGGGCATGCATTCCCTCGCCGCCCCTGGCAACACCTCCCCCCTGCTACACAACCTCAACCCCGAGCAACTGGCTGCCGTGACGCTGCCGGCCGAGCACGCGCTCATTCTGGCGGGGGCTGGGTCGGGCAAGACCCGGGTGCTCACCACGCGCATTGCCTGGTTGCTGCAGAACGGCTACGTCTCGCCCGGCGGCATTCTGGCCGTCACCTTTACCAACAAGGCGGCCAAGGAAATGATGACGCGCCTCTCAGCCATGCTGCCGGTGAATGTGCGCGGCATGTGGATTGGCACCTTCCACGGCTTGTGCAACCGCTTTCTGCGGGCGCACTACAAGAATGCGGGGCTGCCCCAAGCCTTCCAGATTCTCGATACGCAGGACCAGCTGTCCGCCATCAAGCGCCTGTGCAAGCAGTACAACATCGACACCGAGCGCTTTCCGCCCAAACAGCTGGGCTGGTTCATCGGCAACTGCAAGGAAGAGGGCCTGCGCCCCAAGGATGTGGTGGCCAGTGACCCCGATACGCGCAAGAAGATCGAGGTCTACCAACTCTACGAAGACCAGTGCCAGCGCGAAGGCGTAGTGGACTTTGGTGAGCTGATGCTGCGCTCCTACGAGCTGCTGCGCGACAACGCACCCATCCGCGAGCACTACCAGCGGCGTTTTCGCCACATCCTGATCGACGAGTTCCAGGACACCAACAAGCTGCAATACGCCTGGATCAAGATGATCGCCGGTGTAGGGCAGGGCGGCAATGACCAGGGCGGTGGCGCGGTACTGGCCGTGGGCGATGACGACCAGAGCATCTACGCCTTCCGCGGCGCGCGCGTGGGCAACATGACCGACTTTGTGCGTGAGTTTCAGGTGCGCCAGCAGATCAAACTGGAGCAGAACTACCGCAGCTACAGCAATATCCTGGACAGCGCCAACGCGCTCATCAGCCACAACAGCCGTCGCCTGGGCAAAAACCTGCGCACCGAGCAGGGCGCTGGCGAGTCGGTGCGGGTGTACGAGGCCCCCACCGACTTTGCCGAGGCCCAATGGATGGTGGACGAGATGAAGCAACTCATCCGCGACGACGTGGAGCGCAAAGAGATTGCCGTGCTCTACCGCAGCAATGCGCAGAGCCGGGTGATTGAAACCGGCTTGTTCAACGCGGGCATTCCGTACCGCGTGTACGGGGGCTTGCGCTTCTTTGAGCGCGCCGAAATCAAACATGCGCTGGCCTACTTGCGCCTCCTGGAGAACCCCAACGACGACACCAGCTTTTTGCGCGTGGTGAACTTCCCGGCACGTGGCATTGGCGCACGCAGCCTGGAGCTATTGCAGGACGAGGCCAAGGCCACGGGCTGCTCGCTGCACGATGCCGTCAGCACCCTGAGCGGCCGCCCCGGTGCGGTGATTGCGGGTTTTGTCGCCAAGCTGGACGTGCTGCGCGAGCAGACTGCGGGCCTGAACCTCAAGGACATCATCAAGCTGATGCTGGACAACAGCGGCCTGCTGGAGCACTACCGCAACGAGCGCGAAGGCGAAGACCGCGTGGAGAACCTGGACGAACTGGTCAACGCTGCCGAGAGTTTTGTGATGCAGGAAGGCTTTGGCCGTGAGGCGCCGGGCATGGTGCAGTTGGTGAGTGCGCCCCATGCCGTGACCCAAAGCCCGGCCAGCCAGGGCCTGAGCGGTGCAGCGCTGGACAGCGTGCCTGACGAGTTCGGCGACACCGGCGAAACCCTCTCGCCGCTGCAAGCCTTCCTGACCCACGCGGCACTGGAAGCGGGCGACAACATGGCCGCTGCCGGGCAGGACGCGATCCAACTGATGACGGTGCACAGCTCCAAGGGACTGGAATTCGACTGTGTGTTCATCACCGGCATGGAGGAGGGCCTGTTCCCCCACGAGAACTCCATGAGCGACCATGATGGCCTGGAGGAAGAACGGCGCCTGGCCTATGTGGCCATCACGCGTGCGCGCAAACGCCTGTACCTCTCGCACTCACAGACTCGTATGCTGCACGGCCAGACGCGCTTCAACCTCAAGAGCCGTTTCTTTGACGAGTTGCCCGAGGAATGCCTCAAGTACCTCACGCCCAAACAGCAAGCCATGCCGACGGGGGGGGGATTTGGCAGTGGGGGCTATGGCGGCTCCGGCAACAGCTGGGGTGGCGGTGGCTATGCTACGAATTCAGGAGCTTCTCGCGCATATTCCACGGGCGCTGGAGGCACATTTGGCACTTATTCTGCGCCTCAGAAAGAGGTGGTGCGCAAAGAGGAACCCACTGGCCTGCGTAAGGGGCAGAAGGTGTTCCACGCCAAGTTCGGCGAGGGCACGGTGCTCACCCTGGAGGGCGCGGGCGACGATGCGCGCGCGCAGATCAACTTCCCCCGCCACGGCACCAAGTGGCTGGCCCTGAGCGTGGCCAAACTCACGCCCGTACCCTGACTTTCTGGAGACTCCCATGAGCCTGGACATTGCCAACACCCCACCCGCGCCTTACTACGCGGTCATCTTCACCAGCCTGCGCACCGCAGTGGACGAGGGGTATGGCGACATGGCCGACAAGATGGTGGCACTGGCCGCGCAGCAGCCGGGCTTTCTGGGCGTGGAGTCCGCGCGTGATGGGCTGGGCATTACGGTGTCGTACTGGAAAGACCTCGAATCCATCCGCGCCTGGAAGGCCAACGCCGAGCACCAGGTGGCGCAGCAGCTGGGCCACGCCAAGTGGTACGCGGCATTCAAGACCCGCATTGCAAAGGTGGAGCGCGACTACGCACTCTGATAAGAGACAAATCGGCCTCTAGCCCGCGCAACGTCTGCGCGAGCAGCTATCAAAAAAATAGCGGGCTGCATTGCTGCAGCCCGCTGATGTTGCCACCCCGCAAGGCGGGGCAAACAGCTTAGCTACCGATCACGCCGCCATCTTTCTTGGTGATGACGATGGTGGCCGAGCGGGGGCGCTGGCCAGCACCGTAGCCGGCGTTGGCAGGCCACTGGCTGGTGTACTTGGCAGGGTTGCCAATCTCGGCCATGGGCGTGTTCTCGCCGGGGTGCTGGATGTTGATGAACATCGCTTTGCCGTCCGGGGTTTCGCACAGGCCGGTGATTTCGCAGTCCACCGGGCCTACCAGGAAGCGCTTGAGAATGTCTGGCGACTGCGACTTGCCCATGTAGGTGTCCACACGCTTTTCGCTGCCATCGGGGCGCTTGTAGGTCAGGGTTTTCTTGCCGCCGTCACCCACCTTGCCGGGAACGCCGGCCAGCAACATGCAGTTGGTCTTGTCGGTGTAGGCGCTGTCGTCGGTCTGGATCCAGCACAGGCCAGTGGCCTGGCTGAAGGCCAAACCGTCGGGCGCGGACATGTCGTTTTCGTCGGTCAGGTTGGACAGGTTCACCTTGGACTTGTCGGCATCGGCTTCCGAGGCAAACAGGTAGATGTCCCACTTGAAGGCGGTGTCGGCCGGGTTGGCCTGCGCCACACGGATGATGTGGCCGTTGACGTTGCCCTTGCTTTCCTTGCTGCCCTTCATGTCGCTGTAGACACGCGGGTTGGCCGCATCGGCACCCATGTCGCCGTCCACGGTGCGGTTGCTGTTGTTGGTCAGCGTCATGTAGAAATCGCCGGTGCGGGGGTTGATGCCACCCCACTCAGGACGGTCCATCTTGGTCGCGCTCACGCCATCAGCGGCCAGGCGCGTGAAGATGGCCACGTCGGCATCGGACTTGAATTCGAAGTCAGGGTTGGCCGCCACCACGGGGTTGTTCATGGACAACTCGATCCAGTTGCCGGTGCCGTCGTCCCTGAAGCTGGCGACATACAGCGTGCCCTTGTCCAGGTACTTGTCACCCACGGCCATGCGGTTGCTGGCGTTGGCGTCCGCAGCGTCCCACTTGGCGGCAGAGACAAACTTGTACATGTATTCGCCGCGGGAGTCGTCACCCATGTAGGCCACGATAGGCTGGCCGGCCACGGCCTTGGCAAAGCTCACGCTCTCGTGGGCAAAGCGGCCCAAGCCGGTGCGCTTGCGCACGGGCTGGCTGCCGTCGTAGGCGTCCATTTCCACCACGAAGCCAAAGGTGTTCATCTCGTTGCGGTAGTCGGCTTTGGCGTTGGCACCCAGGGCGCCGTTGTTCCAGCGCACGTACTTGTCTGCGCTGCCTGCACTCTCCCAGCCGTGGCGGCTGGCGGCACCCGCAGGGCGGCCATAACGCACCAGTCCCGCAACCTGTTTGTCCTTCTTGCCGCGGCGTTCGTCGTCCTTGGCATCGCGGTGGAAGTAACCAAACCAGTTTTCTTCACCCGACACAAAGGTGCCCCAGGGCGTTTTGCCGGTGCCGCAGTTGTTGAGGGTGCCGCGGGCGCGGGTGGCGTCGGGGCTGAATTGGGTCACCAGGTGCTCGCTACCCTTGGCCGGGCCGGCGATCAGCACCTCGGTCATGGTGGTCACACGGCGGTTGTAGTTGGAGGCCGGCTTGTAGGTCCACTGGCCATTGTTTGCCGCCACTTCCACCACGGACAGGCCGTGGATGGCGAGTTCCTTGTCCACTTCGGAGGCCGGGCGGGGCAGGGTGCTGGTGCCGCCGTTGCTGTGGATGAAGAAAGAGCTGAGTTTCTGGTCGGTGGTGGCTTCGTGGTTCACGGCCAACACAGCGCGTGTGGTGCCGTTGGCAGAAGGTTTGCCGTTGGCGTCCAGGCCAAAGTACTCCATGCCGTCGTGGTGGTCACCGGCGCGGTTGTCCCAGTCGGTGTCGGTGCCATCGTTCTTGAAGGCGGCAGTGCTGGCCTTGAGTGGGTCACCCAATGCGTAGATGACTTGCACGTTGTAGCCCGCAGGCACCACCACTTTGTCGGCCAGGCTCTTGCCCACCGCAGCAAAACCCAAGGAGGACAGGGGGGCTGTCATGCCAGCCGCAGTGCCTGCACCGGTCGATGCCGTGGCGCAGCCGGTCAGCGCACCAGCGCCGAAAAGCGAGGTGGCTGCTGCACCCATGCCGCCCAGCAGCAGACCGCGGCGGTTCAGGCGGGCGGTCATGATGTGGTCGATATGCGGATTGGCGGTGGTGTTGGAGTCTTCGTTGTTGAAGAAGTCGCTGGAGGAGCGGGTGGTGTCGGTCATGCAAGAGGCCTCAAGTTAAACAAGCCTGCGTAGCATGCGTCGGTGATGTTTCAGCTGTGTGACAGTGGTGCGCGCTGGCGGGGTGCTGCTTCGGTATCTTGCAAGGCCGCCGCTCGCAAGGCCAAACCCTGTGGGGCCACAGGGCGCTTTAGCGGGTCAGACTCTCGGCCGGGTGGGGCTGGTCGGGCTTTTCGTCCATGTAGCCCTTGCCGTCCTTCACCCCTTTGCGGCCCAGTACCTGCCAGGCGGTACGCTGGTCCACCAGCTGGGCCAAAAACTCCAGCTCTTCGTCGGTGTGGTTCAGGGCTTTGGCTGGGGTCAGGCTGCGGCCGTCTTTGGGCTGTACTTCACCCCAGAAAGCCTGGTGGTAGTTGGAGCGGCTCACGGTCCTGTCGTTGCCCGAGGACATGTCTACCGTGCCGTAGCAGTTGCAGAAGTAGCTGCGTCCGCCTTGGTTCTCAAAAATCTCGGTGTAGACGCCGGTGCCGCGGATACCGGCGGTCATGGTGGGGGTGACGATCTGGCGGTTGCTGCCTTTGCCCCAGACGCTGACCACGGCACCGGTCACTAGGCGCAGCAGGCTCACGGCGTTGAGGCTGGCACCACGCTCTACCGTCATGTGGGAGTTTTGCCGCACATGGAAGGCCGAGTTGCCAATCACAAACACCAGGCGGGAGCCCGGGCCGGTGACGATTTCATCGCCGCTTTGCACACCTTGCTGGGACAACAGGCGCCGACCATTCACCGTAGCGTCACCCACCAGTTCCACCACATTGCTGCGCGACTGGGCGTGCGCGGCAGCAAAGCCGCCCATGCTGGTCCACGCAGCGGCGGCCTGCAAAAAGCCGCGGCGCTGGAACCACAGCACTTCGCTGTCACTGCGGCCGTCAAGGGTGTGCTGGGTCATGCGGGTCTCCTGGGCTGACTTCAAAGGTGTCGTCAAACGTGAAATAGAGCGAAGTGAAGAACATGGCCGCCATGGCCATGCCCATGGGAAACAGCAGGGCGCCGACCAGTTGTGGACTCCCCAGCAGCGCAGAAACAATGGCCACCGCCAGGCCCATGCCCAAAAAGGCTGCCAGCCAGGTCAGGCCGAATACTGCGAAGGCCCAGAAGTTGCGCATGCAGGCCACAAAGCTGAAGAACAGGCTCTTGACGGGAGAAATGCTGTGCCAGTGCACCAGCGCAGGGGCATGCCAGAACAGCAGCGACAAAGGCAGGTACAGCGCCATGGCAGCCAGGGCGGCCCACTCAAAGTCACTTTGCATCAGCAGCTCGGTACTGAGTTCGCCACCCACCAGGTACAGGCGTGCAAACTGCCCGCCGTCCACCAGCGCCGACAGGCCCATGACCAGCAAAAAGCCCAGCGCATACAGCCCGCCCAGCACCAGCATGCCGCGCAGCTGTTGCTGCCCGGCGCGGAAAGCGCTGACCAGCACGGCAGGCATGGGGAACTTGCCCTTGGTGGTCTCTTGGGTGGCCGCCATCAGGCCCAGGGTGGCCGCAGGCAGCAGGGCCAGGGCCACGATGCTGCCCAGCACCGGCACCATGCTGAGCACCGACATGGCCGCCATGAATAGGAAGAACAGGCCCGAGAGGGCCAGCGGCTGTTTGAAGAAGGTGCGCATGCCCATCTTCACCCACACCGCGCCCTGTCGGGCCGGCACGATGCGCAGCTTCATGCGGCCACCGCCATGTGCTGTTCCAACTGCGCCAGGGTCAGGGGCTGGGCCACGCGCTGGCGCAGTACGCGCTCGAAGTGGGTGGGGTCGTGGGGTTTGAGCATGGAAGCTTCTCGCGGCAAATACCAATCCCAGAGGCGGGAAATCCAGAAACGCAGGGCACCGGCGCGCAGCAGGGCGGGCAGCAGCTCACGCTCCTGCGCGCTCAGCGGACGCACGTGGGTGTAGGCCTGCACAAACGCGGCAGAACGCTCCAGGTCGGCCACGCCGGTGGGCAGGTCGATACACCAGTCGTTCAGGCACACGGCCAAGTCGAAGAGCCAGGCGTCGGTGCCGGCAAAGTAGAAATCAAAAAAGCCGCTCAGCACCGGGGCGCCACTGCTGCTGTCAAACATCACGTTGTCGCGGAACAGGTCGGCATGGATGGCGCCGCGCGGCAGGCCGGTGTAGGCACTGCCCTCGGCAACGTGGTTCTGGTAGGCCAGCTCGGCCTGCAGCAGCTGGGCCTGGGCGGCTTCCAGATGCGGCAGCACCACGGGCACGGTTTCGTTCCACCAGGCCAAGCCGCGCAGATTGGGCTGCTGCATGCTGAAGTCGCGCCCGGCCAGGTGCATGCGTGCCAGCATGGCGCCGACCTGGCGGCAGTGTTCCACGCCGGGGGCCAGCTCGCTCTTGCCCCGCAGGCGGTTCACCACCGCCGCGGGCTTGCCGTTGAGGCTGTGCAGCACATCGCCATCGCGGTTGGCGGCCGGGTCGGGCACCGGAATGCCGTGGAAGGCCAGGTGCTTCATGAGCCGCAGGTAAAACGGCAATTGCTCTGCGCTCAGCCGCTCGAACAGGGTCAGCACATAGGGCGCCTGGTCGGTGGTGACGAAGTAGTTGGTGTTTTCAATACCCCCCGCGCAGCCTTCCAGGGATTGAAGGTTGCCGAGCTTGAGGGATGTGAGGAAAGTGCTGGCCTCGTCGAAGGAGACCTCTGTGTAAACCGCCATGGGCGCATTGTAGGGTGGGGCAACGAGCCCCCCACCTGTCGCGGGCGAAGGACAATTTTGCGCAGGGCCACCCCAAGCAAAATTAGCCCCCTTTGGGGGGCAGCGACCCGCGCAGCGGCGGAGCGTGGGGGCACAATAGCTTTATGAGTGAAACCCGTAAAACCCTGCTGCTGGTCGATGGTTCCAGCTACCTGTACCGCGCCTTTTTTGCCGGTGGCGAGACCATGAGCATCAAGCTGCCTGACGGCACGGTGCAAAAGACCGGTGCCATCCGCATCATGATCAACATGATGAACAGCCTGCGCAAGGAAGTGCCGGCCGATTACGTGGCCTGCGTGTTCGACGCCAAGGGCCCCACCTTCCGCGACGCGATCTACCCCGCGTACAAGGCGCACCGCGACCCCATGCCCGACGATTTGCGCAGCCAGATTGCGCCCATTCACGAGGTGGTGCGTCATCTGGGTTGGACCGTGCTGGACGTGCCCGGCGTGGAGGCCGACGACGTGATTGGCACGCTGGCAGTTGCCGCGGCCAACCAGGGCATCGAGGTGATCGTGAGCAGCGGTGACAAGGATCTGGCCCAGCTGGTCAACGAACACATCACCATCATCGACACCATGAACGGCAAACGCCGCGACCTGGCCGGCGTGCAGGCGGAGTTCGGCATTCCCGCCCACCTGATGCTGGACTACCAGAACCTGGTCGGCGACACCGTGGACAACGTGCCGGGTGTGCCCAAGGTGGGCCCCAAGACGGCGGTGAAGTGGCTGCTGGAATACGGCTCGCTGCAGGCGGTGGTGGACAACGCGGACAAGATTGGCGGTGTGGTGGGCGAGAACCTGCGCAAGACGCTGGACTGGCTGCCCACGGGCCGCAGCCTGCTGACCATCAAGACCGATTGTGATTTGAAAGACTGGCTGCCCGATCTGCCTGCTATGGATTCGATAGCTGTTGGCGCAGAGAATACGGGGGCTTTGGTCACTTTTTATGAGAAGTATGGCTTCAAGGGCCTGGCCAAGTCTCTGGGCGGTGGTGGCGGGGATGCACCTGCGCCTGCGGCCAAGCCATCCAAAGCTGCCAAAGCGTCCGCCGCTGCGCCGGGTCTGTTTGATGAACCCACCGATCCTGCGGCAGAGCCCGCCCCCCGCGCCAGCAACCTGAACTACGACACCGTGCTGACCTGGGAGGCGTTTGACGCCTGGCTGACCAAGTTGCAGGCGGCCGAGCTGGTGGCGCTGGACACCGAAACGACTTCGCTGGACGAAATGCGCGCCGAGATTGTGGGCATCAGCTTCAGCCTGGCAGTTGGCCATGCGGCCTATATTCCCTTGGCCCACCGCTACCCCGATGCACCCGAGCAACTGAACCGCGACGAGGTACTGGCCAAACTCAAGCCCTGGCTGGAAAACCCGCAGGCCAAAAAACTGGGCCAGCACATCAAATACGACCGCCACGTGTTCGCCAACCATGGCATCGAGGTGCAGGGGTATGTGCACGACACCATGCTGCAAAGTTATGTGCTGGAAGTGCACATGCCGCACGGCCTGTCCAGCCTGGCCGAGCGCCACCTGGGTCGCAGTGGCATCAGCTTTGAAGACCTGTGTGGCAAGGGTGCCCACCAGATCGGCTTTGACCAGGTGGACATCGCCAAGGCTTCCGAGTATTCCTGCGAAGACTCGGACCAGACGCTGGACGTGCACCTGGCGTTGTGGCCGCAGCTCGACGCCGATGACAAGCTGAAGTTCATCTACGAACTCGAGATTGCCAGCAGCGAAGCGCTGTACCGCATCGAACGCAATGGGGTGCTGATTGATGCCCCCACACTGGCCACCCAAAGCCATGAACTGGGCCAGCGCATCTTGCAGCTGGAGACCGAGGCTTACGAGATTGCAGGGCAACCGTTCAACCTGAGCAGCCCCAAACAGCTGGGCGAAATTTTCTTTGACAAGCTGGGCATGCCCGTGGTCAAGAAAACCGCGACCGGTGCGCGCAGCACCGACGAAGAGGTGTTGGAGAAGTTGGCCGAAGACTACCCGCTGCCGGCCAAGCTGCTGGAGCACCGCAGCCTGTCCAAGCTCAAGGGGACGTACACCGACAAGCTGGCCCTGCTGGCGCTGCCGCGCACAGGCCGCGTGCACACGCACTACGCACAGGCCGTGGCGGTGACCGGGCGCCTCTCCAGCAATGATCCGAACCTGCAAAACATCCCGATCCGCACCGCAGAAGGTCGGCGCGTGCGTGAAGCCTTTGTGGCGGCGCCGGGCAAGGTGATTGCCAGTGCCGATTACAGCCAGATCGAGCTGCGCATCATGGCGCATATCAGCGACGATGCGGCCTTGCTCAAAGCGTTCCACGACGGACTGGACGTGCACCGCGCCACCGCTGCCGAAGTGTTTGGGGTGCCGGTGGACCATGTTAGCAGCGAGCAGCGCCGCTACGCCAAGGTCATCAACTTCGGCCTGATCTACGGCATGAGTGCATTTGGTCTGGCGCGCAATCTGGGCATCGACAACACGGCGGCCAAAAACTACATCGCGCGCTACTTCGAGCGCTATCCGGGCGTCAAGGCGTACATGGAGTCCACCCGCGCGCTGGCCAAAGAGCAGGGGTATGTGGAAACGGTGTTTGGCCGGCGCCTGCAACTGGCGGGTATCCAGTCCGCCAAGGGGGCGCAGTTGGCGGGGCTGGAGCGGGCTGCCATCAACGCGCCCATGCAGGGCACGGCAGCCGATTTGATCAAATTGAGCATGGTCAAGGTGCAGCAAGTATTGGATGCGCAAAATAGGGGCACCAAGATGATCATGCAAGTGCATGATGAACTGGTGTTTGAGGTGCCGGAGGCCGAGGTGGACTGGCTCAAGACGGAGATCCCCCGCCTGATGGCCGGGGTGGCGGCGCTCAAGGTGCCACTGCTGGCTGAAGTTGGGGTTGGCCCTAATTGGGATCAGGCCCATTAAGGTAGACGATCGGCTGGCGACGCCCCCTGTCGCATGGATATGGATAACTAAACTAAAGAGGTCGACGTATGGGACTCAATGGACTGAAGATTGCCACCAAGTTGTGGGCATTTATCCTGCTGGTGATTGTCGGCATTTGTGCGGTAGCCATCGTGGGGCTGTTGCGTAGCGCAAACATTCTGTCCGAGGGGCGAGCGAAACAGTCCCAGATGGAAGAGTTGGTGCAAATCTCCACAGAGTGGAATGGTTTGACCATGACCAACGCGGCGCGCAACCAGGCCATCATGCTGGCAGAGGGCAACGCGGTGAATGAGTCGTTCAAAGAGCCCATCAACGCGACCTCGGCCCAGATCAGCGAGTTGCAGAAGAAAATCGAAGGCATGCCCTTGACCGAGGCGGACAAGGCGCAGATGAAAAAAATAGGCGATCTGCGCAAATCGGTGATTGAACTGCGCACCAAGGCCCGCGATGCCAAGACCGGCGGCAATCCCGACGAGGCCCTGAAGATCATGAACGGCCAATACCTTCCCGCCATGTCTGCCTACATTGCGGCCCAGAAAGAAATGGTGGAGTTGCAGAAAAAGCAGCTGCATGACGCCAAAGAAGACACCGAGCGACGCCGGGGCACCAATAGCCTGGGCATCATGGTGGGCTTGGCGGTAATTGTTGCGGCGATCTTCGCGGGCACGGCTTGGCTGGTACGCTCGATCCGCGAGCCCCTGGCCCAGGCCAATGACCTGGCGGCGCGTATTGCCCAGGGCGACCTGAGCTCGGTGATCTCCACCAACCGTGCCGACGAATTTGGCACCTTGCTGGTGTCTTTGCGCACCATGAACGAGTCTTTGGCCGGCATGGTGTCGCAGGTGCGCAGCAGCACCGACAGCATCGCCATTGCCAGCGCCGAAATTGCCACCGGCAACAACGACCTGGCCCAGCGTACCGAGCAGACCTCCAGCAATCTGCAGGCCACGGCCTCCAGCATGGATGGCCTGACCATCACCGTGCAGCAAAGTGCCGACAACGCCCGTCAGGCCAGCGCGCTGGCCGCCAGTGCCTCTAGCGTGGCCCAGCGCGGCGGTGAGGTGGTGACCCAGGTGGTCAGCACCATGCAGGAAATTGACGCCAGCAGCAAGAAGATCAGCGACATCATCAGCGTGATCGATGGCATCGCCTTCCAGACCAACATCCTGGCCCTGAACGCAGCCGTGGAAGCCGCGCGTGCGGGTGAGCAGGGCCGTGGTTTTGCCGTGGTGGCGAGTGAAGTGCGCTCCCTGGCGGGCCGCAGCGCAGAAGCGGCCAAAGAGATCAAGGGCCTGATCGGCACCTCGGTGGAGAAGGTCGAGTCGGGCACCAAGCTGGTGACCGACGCAGGCGCCACCATGCAGGAGATCGTGCAAAGTGTGCGCCGCGTGGCCGATGTGATTGGCGAAATCACCGCGGCAGCGAACGAGCAGAGCTCAGGCATTGCCGGTGTGAACAAAGCCATTGGCAACCTCGACCAGATGACGCAGCAGAACGCCGCGCTGGTGGAGGAAAGTGCCGCAGCGGCGGAAAGCCTGCGCGAGCAGGCCGACCGCATGAAGCAGGCCGTGGCCGTGTTCAAGGTGGGGGCCGTGTCTGCGCATGGGGTGGAGCTGGCCGCGGTGCCCGTGCGCTCGGCGACGCCCAAGGCGCCCCCCTTCAAAGGCCCCGAGCGTCGGGGCGGCAGCGATGCCGGCCCCGCGGCACGTGCCGCGACACCCAAGCCGGTGGTCGCCAAGGGGGCTCCCGCCAAGAAGCCCGCACCCCGCACTCCACCGCCCGTGGTCAACACCACCGCCAAGGTGGTGCCCCAGACCACGACCCGCGTCACCCCAGCCGGTGGTGACGACGACTGGGAAACTTTCTGAGCTTGCGCGGGTCCGCCAAAGACCCGCACACTGCATCCGATTTGGGCTTGTGCCTACACTGCGGGTTGCGTCTTTACAACCCGAGGAGAATTCCGTGTTTGATGCTTTGAAGAGCCAAGTCAACTCCCTGCTGCCTGGCAGCTCCACCGAAGCCGGCGCCACCCGCCGCACCGCCCTGAAAACTGCATTGGGGGTGGGGTACGCCGCCACTGCCATGCCCATCATGGCGCAGACCGCCATCAAGACACCGGCCACCGGTCTTGCCGCGGGGGAGGGCATTTTTGATGTGGATGGCTCCACCGTACCGTTTTATTACGCCGCCCCCGAGGGCAAAAAGAACCTGCCCATCGTGCTGGTGGTGCAAGAGATTTTTGGCGTGCACGAGTACATCGCCGATACCTGCCGCCGCTTCGCCAAAGCCGGTTATCTCGCTATCGCTCCCGATTTGTACGCCCGCCAAGGCGACGCTGCCAAGTACACCGACATCGGCAAGTTGCTGGCTGAAGTGGTGTCCAAGGTACCGGATGACCAGGTGATGGGTGATCTGGACGCGGCAGTGGCCTGGGCGGGTGAGAACGGTGGCAACGTGAAGAAGGTCGCTGTCACCGGTTTCTGCTGGGGCGGTCGCATCACCTGGCTGTATGCCGCGCACAGCAAAAACGTCAAGGCCGGTGTGGCCTGGTACGGTCGTTTGGTCGGTGCCAGCAATGCGGTCAATCCCAAGCACCCGCTGGAGCTGGCTGCTTCATTGAAGGCGCCGGTGCTGGGTTTGTATGGCGGGCAGGATGGCGGTATTCCGCTGACCACGGTGAATGAAATGAAAGAAGCATTGGCCGCAGCCAAGGGCAATGCAGCAGCACAGGCTTCGGAGTTTGTGGTCTACCCGCAAGCGCCCCATGCCTTCCATGCTGATTACCGCCCCAGCTACCGCAAAGATGCGGCAGAAGACGGTTTTGCCCGCACGCTGGCCTGGTTCAAGACAAAGGGCATGGCTTGACTCTGATTGCGATTTTGATGGGCACCTTGGCGGCCGGCATAGGAAGTGTGTGGTTGGCTGCCGCCCTGAGTTTTGGGGCATTGGGGCGCTATACCCAGCACATGTTGAGCCTGGCAGCCGGCGCCCTGATGGCCACCGCCTTCATGCATTTGCTGCCGGAAGCCTTTGAGAGCCAGGCCGGTGCGCGGGACCTGTTCCTGGTGCTGCTGGTGGGGCTGGTCTTCTTCTTTTTGCTGGACAAGGCCGAGCTCTGGCACCACGGCCATGAACACCACCACACCGATGATGGCCATGGGCACGACCATGGCCATCTGCACCACGGCCACGCACATGCCCACCGCCCGGCGCAGCCCGAACGGTCCATGGCGGGTACCTGGGCTGTCTTGGCGGGCGACAGCGTGCATTGCTTTGGCGACGGGGTGCTGATTGCCTCTGCCTTTATGGCCGATATGCGGCTGGGCGTGATTGCCTCGCTGGCGGTGCTGGCCCATGAGGTGCCACACCACATGGGGGACCTGGTGGTGCTGCGGGCTGGCACGGCCAGCCGCCGTGCAGCGCTGACCAAGGTGTCGCTGGCCGGGGCGGTTACCGCCATTGGCGGGCTCAGCGGGTATTGGCTGGTGGAGCAGTTGCAGGACTACCTGCCGTTTTTTCTGGTCGTGGCCTCCAGCAGCTTCATTTATGTGGCCCTGGCCGACCTGATCCCCCAGTTGCAGAAGCGATTGAGCGCCCGTGAAACCACGGCCCAGATTGCCTGGCTGATGGCGGGTATAGCGCTGGTCACCGTGGTGAGTGGCCTGGCACATGCACATTGATGGTTCGCTGATGTGGGAGTGGCAGCTCAGCGAGAGTGAGGTTTCCGAGGCACACCAGCACGCGGACCGGGTGACGCTGCATTTGTCCGCCGTGACGGCACGTGCCCTTGGCGCGCAGCCGGGTGAGGCCCCATCGGCCTGGGGCTACGCGCAAGGGGTGATCCTGGACCTGCACCAGGCCCAGGTCCAGCAGTGGGACGGCTTTGCTGCGGGGCGCATCGCGCAAGGGCGTCTGACCCAAGACGGGCAGCCCCTGCTGTCCATCCCCTTGCCAGTGGTGCGCATGGTGCCCAACCATCTGGAACTGCGGTTTGCCAACGGTGCAGTGTTGGAGCTGACGGCACAGGCCTGGCAATGCCGCTTCGGGGGCGAGGCCCGTTTTCGCGAGTCCTACGCCTGCTGAAGCCCCCAAAACCCCGTTTTGAAATGGGTTTTTGGGCCTAGTTAAATCAAACGTTTGATTTAACTCACTACAATCCGCGGCATGTCCGCAGTCCCCCACCCCGAATCCGGCCTGCCCGCCGCTGCCTTGGCCAAGCCCCTGCGCAGCGATGGGCAAGAGGCCCGCACCCGCTTGCTGGATGCTGCGCTGGTGCTGTTTGCTGACAAAGGCTTTGCCAAGACCTCCACCCGCGAGATCGCGCTGGCGGCCCAGGTCAATGTGGCGTCCATCAGCTACTACTTTGGTGACAAGGCCGGCCTGTACCGCGCGGTCTTTACCGATCCACGCAGCAACCCCAGCGTGGAGCCCGCCAGCATCGACCATCCCGCGCAAAGCCTGGCGGAATCGCTGCGCGCGATGCTCAACACCTTCACCGAACCCATGAAAAACGGCGTGGCCATGCAGAACTGCATGAAGCTGCACATCCGTGAAATGCTGGAGCCCACGGGCCTGTGGCAGGCCGAGATCGACAACAACATCAAGCCCGCACACATGGCGCTGGTGCAGATGCTGTGCCGCCATCTGGGTGTCACACAGGCCGACGACGATGTGCACCGCCTGGCGTTTTCCATCGTCGGGCTGGGCATGATCTTGCATGTGGGCAGCGACGTCATCCAGGCCATCCGCCCCGCGCTGATTGGCTCGCCCGCAGCCATTGATGCCTACGCAGACCACATGCTGCAGGCCGCCTTGGCCATGGTGGCGGGCGAGCGCCAGCGCCGTGCCTTGCCGCCCGTGCCCGCCCAGCCCTGATTTCTCTGACCTCTTTTACCTACTAGCGCCCACAACCATGCATTTGCCCCATTCCCGACGCGTTCCTGGACTGGCCACGCTGTCCGTCCTGACTCTGGCGCTGACCGGTTGCGCCATCACCATGCCCGCCACCCAGGTGGAGGCCCCGGTCACCGCGCAGTGGCAGGCGCCGCTGCCGCACCAGGGCACCGTAGGCAGCCTGTCCCAGTGGTGGCAGCAGCAGGGCGACCCGGTGCTGGTGGAGCTGATTGAAGCCGCACAGGCGGTGAGCCCCTCGGTGGCCCAGGCGATGGCCCGCGTGGAGTCCGCACGGGCCCAGCGCACCACCGCCAGCGCCGCGCTGTTGCCCAAGGTGGATGCCTCCGTGGCGGCCAGCCGTGGTGTGAGCCAACCCAATGTGCCGGTGGCCACCACGCAGACCATTGGCCTGCAAGCCGCCTGGGAGCTCGATCTGGTGGGGGCCAACCGCGCGGTGAGCAAGGCCGCCGACGCCCAACTGCAGGGCACCCAGGCCCAGTGGCACGATGCCCGCGTGGCGGTGGCCGCCGAGGTGGCCAACACCTACTACAGCCTGTCCACCTGCTACCAGCAGCTGGAGGTGGCCCGCAAAGACGCCGCCTCGCGCCAAGAGACAGCCCGCCTGGCCGGCATCAGTGCCACGGCCGGCTTTACCGCGCCGTCTGTGGCGGCCCTGGCCCGCGCCAGTGCGGCCGATGGCAGCAGCCGTGTGACGCAGCAAACCGCCGCCTGCGAAATTGACACCAAGGCGCTGGTGGCGCTGACCGGTGTGCCCGAGGTGGATTTGAAGCAAAAACTGGCCTCAGCCCTCGCCAAACCTGCGCAAGCAGCTCCTGTTTCCATAGCAAGCGTGCCGGCCCAAACGCTCACCCAGCGCCCTGATGTGTTTGCCGCCGAGCGTGATGTGGTGGTGGCCAGTGCCCAGGTGGGCAGTGCCAAGGCCCAGCGTTACCCGCGCCTGACTCTGAGCGGCAATGTGGGGGCCCTGCGCTACAGCAGCATGGGCACCGAGACCAATCTGGACACCTGGTCCTTTGGTCCGCTGGCGCTGACCCTGCCGATTTTTGATGGCGGTGCGCGCAAGGCCAATGTGGTGGCCGCCGAGGCCAACTACACCCAGGCCGTGGCCGTGTACCGCGCCAAGGTGCGCCAGGCCGTGCGCGAGGTGGAAGAGGCCCTGGTCAACCTGCAAAGCACCGACGCCCGCAAGCAGGACGCCGAGGTGTCTACCCGCGGGTATGCCGAATCGCTGGCCGCCACCGAAGGCCGCTACGGCCAAGGCTTGGCCAGCCTGGTGGAGCTGGAAGACGCACGCCGCTCGGCCCTGGCGTCGCAGTCGGCCCAGCTGGCGCTGGCGCTGGAGCGCAACCGCGCGTGGGTGGCCCTGTACCGCGCGCTGGGCGGCGGCTTTGAGCCCGGCAACTGAACCACGCAACCCCCTCTTTGATTGATTTGTAGCGAGACCACACCATGAACCGTCTGATGAACCGCCTTCCCTTCCAACCCCTGACCCTGGGTCTGATGGCTGCCGGCCTGATCACCCTGGCCGGTTTGGGCCTGTTTGCCACCCGCAGCCAGGCAGCCGATGCGGATGCTGCCAAGCCTGGCGCCAGTGCAGTGGCCAAGCCTTCCCTCACCGTGACCACCATCCAGGCGCAAAGCGGCATGTTGCCCATCAAGCTGGCCGCCAACGGCAGCGTGGCCGCCTGGCAAGAAGCCAGTGTGGGCACCGAGGTGAACGGGCTGCGCGTGCAGGAGCTGCACGCCGCCGTGGGCGACAACGTGCGCAAGGGCCAGGTGCTGGCCACCTTTGCGGCCGAGAGTGTGCAGGCCGACGTGGCGCTGGCGCGTGCAGCCGTGTCCGAGGCGCAGGCCAATGCGGCCGAAGCTTTGGCCAACGCGGACCGCGCCCGTGCCGTGCAGGGCACCGGCGCACTCAGCGCCCAACAGGTCAACCAGTACCTCACCGCCGAACTCACCGCCAAGGCGCGCGTCGAGTCGGCCAAGGCCCAGCTGGATGCGCAGCTGCTGCGCCTCAAGCACACCGAGCTGCTGGCCCCCGACAGCGGCACCATCTCCTCACGCACCGCCTCGGTGGGCTCCGTGGTGGGGGCGGGCACCGAGATGTTCAAGCTGATCCGCCAGGGCCGCCTGGAGTGGCGCGGGGAGGTGACCTCGGCCGAGCTGGGGCGCATCACAGTGGGCACCAACGTGGTGGTCACCTCGCCCACAGGGGCGCAGGTCAAGGGCCGCGTGCGCATGCTGGCACCCACGGTGGACGCGGCGACGCGCAACGGCCTGGTCTATGTGGACCTGAGCAGCGCTGTGGTCGGTGGCAAGACGGCTCCAGGAGCCTTCAAGCCCGGCATGTATGCGCGGGGCGAGTTTGAGTTGGGCAGCTCCGGCGCGCTGACCGTGCCGCAGACCGCCGTGGTGGTGCGTGATGGTTTCAGTTACGTCTACCGCGTGGGCCCGGACAACCGCATTGCCCAGCTCAAGGTGCAGACCGGTCGCGTGGTGGGCGACCAGATTGAAGTGCAGAGTGGCGTGAAGCCCGAGGACAAGCTGGTCGCCACTGGCGGCAGCTTCCTGAGCGAGGGCGACCTGGTCAAGGTGGTGGAGGCGCCCAAGGCGGTTTCCAAGCAAAAAGAGGCTGTAGCCCCCGCCAAACCTGCGCAAGCAGCTAGCAAATAAGGAGCAAAACATATGAATGTTTCTGCTTGGTCGATTAAAAACCCGATACCGGCGGTCATGCTGTTTGTGCTGCTGACGCTGGCGGGCATCATGTCCTTCAACGCCATGAAGGTGCAGCAGTTCCCCGACCTGGAGCTGCCCACCGTCACCGTGTCTGCCAGCCTGCCCGGTGCCGCACCGGCGCAGCTGGAAACCGAAGTGGCGCGCAAGCTGGAGAACGCCATTGCGCCGCTGCAGGGCCTGAAAAACATCTACACCAGCGTGCGGGATGGCAGTGTCTCGGTGACTGCCGAGTTCCGCCTGGAGAAGCCCACCCAAGAGGCGGTGGACGATGTGCGCAGCGCGGTGCAAAGCGTGCGCAGCGATTTGCCCAGCGATGTGCGCGACCCCATCGTGAGCAAGATGAACCTGTCGGGCGCGCCCATCCTGGCGTTCACCATCCGCTCCAGCAATATGGACGATGAGGCGCTGAGCTGGTTTGTGGACAACACCATTTCGCGTGCTCTGTTGGGTGTGCGCGGTGTGGGCTCGGTGGCCCGTGTGGGGGGTGTCACGCGCGAAGTGCAGGTGGCACTGGACCCGCTCAAGCTGCAGGCGCTGGGCGCCACCGCGGCCGATGTGTCACGCCAGCTCAAGCAGGTGCAAACCGAGAGCGCGGGCGGCCGTGCCGACCTGGGCGGATCGGAGCAACCCATGCGCACCCTGGCCACGGTGGCCACGGTGGAAGAGTTGTCGCAGTTGGAGCTGAGCCTGTCCAGCGGCAAACGGGTGCGTTTGGACGAAGTGGCCACCGTCAAAGACACGGTGGCCGAGCAGCGCAGCCTGGCACTGCTCAACGGCAAGTCGGTGGTGGGTTTCGAGATCACCCGCAGCAAGGGCGCCAGTGAAGTGGAAGTGGGCGCTGCAGTGACCAAGGCACTGGCCGACTTGAAGGCGCAGCACCCCGATCTGGAGCTGACCCAGGCCTTCGACTTTGTGACGCCGGTGCAGGAGGAGTTTGATGCCTCCATGACCATGTTGTACGAAGGTGCGGTGCTGGCGGTGATTGTGGTGTGGTTCTTCCTGCGCAGCTGGCGTGCCACGCTGGTGTCCGCCGTGGCGCTGCCGCTGTCCGCCATTCCGGCTTTCATCGGCATGAACTACATGGGTTTCACCACCAACATCGTGACGCTGCTGGCGCTGTCGCTGGTCATCGGTATTCTGGTGGACGATGCGATTGTGGAAGTGGAGAACATCGAGCGCCACCTGCGCATGGGCAAGACCCCCTACCAGGCCGCGATGGAGGCGGCTGACGAAATTGGCCTGGCCGTGATCGCCACCACTTTTGCGCTGATTGCCGTGTTCCTGCCTACCGCCTTCATGAGTGGTGTGGTGGGCAAGTTCTTCAAGCAGTTTGGCTGGACCGCGGTGTTTGCCGTGTTTGCCTCGCTGGTCGTGGCCCGCGTGCTCACGCCCATGATGGCGGCCTACATCATGAAACCCTCCACCCATGTGCACGAAGAGCCGGTGTGGATGCCGCTGTACCTGCGCATGACACGCTGGACGCTGACCCACCGCTGGACCACCATGTTCGCGGCCGTGGCCTTCTTTGTGGGCTCGCTGTTTCTGGTGCCGCTGATTCCCAGTGGTTTTATTCCGCCGGATGACAACTCGCAAACCCAGGTGTATGTGGAGCTGCCTCCGGGCAGCACGCTGGTGCAGACCTATGCCGCAGCCGAACACGCACGCAGCCTGGTGGGCAAGGTGGCGCATGTGAAGAGTATCTACACCACCATTGGTGGCGGTGCGGTGGGGTCCGACCCGTTCCAGGGCGGTGCCACGGCCGAGGTGCGCAAGGCTACGCTGACCGTGCTGCTGGACGAACGCGGTGCGCGTCCGGTCAAGCAGGTGATCGAGAGCCAGATGCGAGCAGCACTGGCCGAGTTGCCGGGTGCCCGTTTCAAGGTGGGACTGGGGGGCTCGGGCGAGAAGTACCAACTGGCCCTGAAGGGTGAAGACCCCGTCGCGCTGGCGCAAGCGGCGGCCGCGGTGGAGCGTGACCTGCGCAAGATCCCCGGCCTGGGCAACATCAGTTCTAGCGCCAGCCTGACGCGTGCCGAGATCGCCATCCGCCCTGACTTTGCCAAGGCCGCCGACATGGGCGTGACCAGCAACGCGATTGCCGAAACCCTGCGCATTGCCACCGTGGGCGACTATGAGTCGGCCCTGTCCAAGCTCAACCTGAGCCAGCGCCAGGTGCCCATCGTGGTCAAGCTCGACACCGATGCACGCCAGGACCTGGAACTGCTGGGCCGCCTCATGGTGCCCGGCGTCAAAGGCCCGGTCATGCTGAGCCAGGTGGCGGCGCTCGAAATGTCCGGCGGCCCCGCCGTGATCAGCCGCCTGAACCGGGTGCGCAACGTGAACTTTGAGGTGGAGCTCTCCGGTGTGCCGCTGGGCGAGGTGACCGAGGCCGTGGCCAAGTTGCCCAGCATCGTGAACATGCCCGCCGGTGTGCAGCAGCTCGAAGTGGGTGACGCCGAAGTGCAGGCCGAAATGGTGGCCGGCTTTGGCATGGCCATGCTGACCGGCGTGTTGTGCATCTACATCGTGCTGGTGCTGCTGTTCAAGGACTTCCTGCACCCGATCTCCATCATCCCCGCGGTGATCCTGTCCTTTGGCGGCGCCTTCATGGGCTTGCTGGTCACGGGCAAGATGTTGTCCATGCCGTCCTTCATCGGGCTGGTGATGCTGATTGGTGTGTCCACCAAAAACTCGATCCTGCTGGTGGAGTACGCCATCATGGCGCAGCGCGAGCATGGTCTGAGCCGTTTTGATGCGTTGATGGATGCCTGCCACAAGCGCGCGCGCCCCATCATCATGACCACCATTGCCATGGTGGCCGGCATGCTGCCGCTGGTAATTGGCCTGGGCAGTGCTGACAATAGCTTCCGTGCACCGATGGCCGCAGCGGTGATTGGTGGTCTGATCACCTCCACCATCCTGAGCCTGTTGGTCACGCCCAGCTTCTTCACCATCGTGGACGATATCGAACACTTTGTGGGCCGCATCAAACGCATGGTGCTGCGCCAGCCGACCGCGCCAACGCTACCGACTGCCGTAGCCGAGCCGCACTAAGGCTGGTTTAGTCGTCGGCGTCGCTGTGCGGCGCCGGCGCCACACGCGGCAGCGTGATGGTGACGGTGGTGCCCGCACCCAAGGTAGAGGCCACACTGAGGCTGCCGCCCAGTGTGGATTTGACGAGGTTATCCACGATGAACATGCCTAGGCCCGTGCCACCGCTGCCAATGCGGGTGCTGAAGAACGGCATGAACATTTTCTCCAGCGTCTCGGGGGCAATGCCCCGGCCATTGTCCTGGCACACCAGGGTCACCTCGTTGTCGCTAGCCTGCGCCTTCAGTTGTACTGTGCCCTGGGCCATGCCTTCAAAGGCGTGCAAGTAGGCGTTGTTGATCAGGTTGATGACCACCTGGCCCAGCGGGCCGGGGTAGCTGTCCATGGCAATGCCTTCGGGCACGTCCAGCGTCACCACATGCGCCTCGCGCTTGAGGCTGGGCGCCAGCGTGTGCAGCACTTCGCCCAGCACCTGGCGAAGGTCGAACTCGCGGCGCTGTTCGCTGGCCTGGTCGGCCGCCACCTGGCGGAAGTTCTTCAGCAGCGTCACCGCGCGCTCCAGGTTGCGCATCAGCAAGGCATTGCCCTCGCGCACCTGCGCAATGAACTCGGTCAGCGATGAACGGCGCAGCGCGCCCGCATCCAGCAGGGCCTGGAAGTGTTTGGCCTGGTCGGCCAGGGTGCTGGCCGTCATCAGGCTGTTGCCCATGGGCGTGCCCATTTCGTGGGAGACGCTCGCAATCAGCGTACCCAGCGTGGCACGTGCTTCGCTGCGGGTGGCCTCTTCTTGCATGCGTTGTTCCAGCGATGCATTGAGTTGGCGTATGCGTTCTTCGGCCTCTTTGCGTTCGGTGATCTCCAGGTTGGTACCTCCGAGGAGCAGCGGTTTGCCCTCGGCATCGCGCTCCAGCAACTGGGCGCGTGAGCCAATCCAGATCCAGTGGCCTTGCCGGTGGCGAATGCGGTATTCGTAGTCAAAGTGGGGCGTCTTGCCGGCGTAGTGGTCGTTCAGCGCCAGGAAGAACTTGCTCAGGTCATCCGGGTGCGTCAGCGCGAGCCAGCGGGTGTACAAATCGGGTCCCAGCTCCTCCACGGTGTAGCCCGACATGGTGGCCCAGCGCTCGCTGACCTGCAATACCCGGGTGCTGTAGTCGAACTCCCATGTCGCCACCCCCGTACCTTCCATGATGTTTTGCAGGCGCTGCTGCTCCACAGCCAAAGCTTCGCGAGCGCGTGAGGCGCGGTGCCGTGCAAATTCGATGCTGCGCCGGTAGCGCTGCGCCCGCCACACCGCGGCCGCCACCAGGCTGGTGAGCAGCAGGCCCGCACCCAGTACATAGGGCGCGTAGCTGGAGGTCAGGTCTGCATAAAACGCGGGCCGCGGATGCAGCACCACTTGCCAGGGGCGGCTGGCCACATCCAGTGCCACCACAAAATCGTTGTGCGTGGTGTCGGCGTGGTGGGCGTTTGCTGCGTCGGTGGTGGTGTCTATGCGCGCATAGATTGCTTTGTCGTTCGCGCGTGTGCCGCCCTCCAGGTCGTAGACCATCAGGTCCATGCCCACCAGGTTGGCACGGTTGCCAGCGTCCTGTAGCAAGGCATGCAGTGGCACGATGGATTCCACAAAGCCCTGGTGGCGCACGATGGAGTCGGTGGCTGCATCGCGTTCGTAGACGGGGGCGGCAATGGCAATGGCGGGTACATCCGCACCGTCGTGGCTGGGGCTGGCCACCGTAAACACTCCCGAGGCCACGGGTCGGCCCATCACGCGGGCTTGTTGCGCGTGGGCGGCCTCGCTGCCGCCGGTGGGTACCCAGCGGATGGCCGAGAGCGTGTGCAGGTCGGCCATCACGCGGCGGCTCAGCAAGTCCAGCTGTTTGCGCTGTACCTGTGACTGGCTCTCCAGTACCAGGCTGATGTTGTGGGTGGCTTCTATGGTGCGGTGAACGTCCAGCTCCAGCACATCCTGCACGGTGCGTGCGCTGGCGGTGTGGATGTTTTGCAGGCGCAGGGTCTCGGTCTGCCGCAGGCCCCCAAAGGCCAACAAGCTGCACAGCGTACCAATGCCCAGCACCGCGGCCAACACCAGGGCATCGGGCAGCGGTTTGCTGTCCGGGCTGTGCGAAGGAAGAGGCTCGGGCACCATGTCCCGCAGTGTAGTGCCGCCCGCAGGGCAGGGAAAGCTGGGGGTTTTGGGGCGCGGGCTAGCCCTGCGCGACCGGACGGGTGGGCACGCTGCACCACTCGCTCCAGCTGCCGGCAAACAGCGCGGTGCCGCCCAAGCCCGCAATCTGCATGGCCAGCACATTGGGCACGGCACTCACGCCGCTGCCGCAGTGGTGCACCACGTCCTGGGGCTTGCGGTCGCCCAGCAGGGCTTCAAACTCGGCCCGCAATACGGCGGCAGGTTTGAACAGGCCATCGGGCCCCAGGTTGCTGCTGAACACGCGGTTGAGTGCGCCTGGAATGTGGCCCGCCACCGGGTCGATGGGCTCCACCTCGCCGCGAAAACGCGGTGCGCCGCGTGCGTCGATGATGTGCTGGTGGTTTTGGCCCAGGTTGCGCAGCACAGTGTCCACGCCCACCAGCGTCACCAGCGGGTCGCCCACCACAAAGGTAGTGGCGGCACGCGGTGCCTCGGCACTACTGGCCACGGCACCGCCCGCCGCCTGCCAGGCCTGAAAGCCTCCGTCCAGCACCGCCACATTCGCATGGCCCAGCCACTGGAGCATCCACCACAGGCGGCCGCAGTAGTTGGCACCCTGGCGGTCGTACACCACCACCTGGTCGGTGTTCTTGAGGCCCACACTGCCCAGCCAGGCGGCGAACGTGTCGCGCGAGGGCAGGGGGTGGCGCCCGCCCGAGGCAGCACCAGTCTCGGCCGGGTCGCCTTTGGCGCTGAGGTTGTTGTCCAGGTGCGCATACAGCGCCCCGGCAATGTGACTCTCGGCGTACTGCGCGGGGCCTTGCGCGGGCTGCATCAGGTCACAACTGCAGTCGAAGACGACGGCGGGTGTGGCGCTGGCTTGCAGGGCTTGGAGTTGGGCGACGGAGATCAGGGTGGTGTAGGGCATGGTGCGTCCATTATCTATTTGCTTTGTGTGGCTTGGTTTGCGTTCGCAGGGCCATGTGGCGCATACCCGGTGGCCTCATCAGTCCGCTGCGCGGCCAGCAAATCGGCTACCGGGTACGCGCCACATAGCCCTGGGTGTTGGGGCTTACGATATGAAGAATATCGAGGTTGACGGCCGGTTGAATCCGCCGCCAACAGCGGACACTTGAGATATGAAACGCCAAACTTCAGAAACGTCAGACGCCGCTGAGTCGTTCGCCGCAGATATGGACTGGTTCATGGGGCATGTTCGTTCGCTCTCGATGAAGCCGGAAGACTGTTGCACCGACCAAGGTAACTACTTGGTGGCGGCAGAACTGTTTTATTTCCTGTTGGAGCCCACACAACTTGTGGATGACCCGCTGTCGCTCTTGTCACAGGAGCAGAAGAGTGCTGTTCAGAGACTTCGGGATGGTGTGCGGCTCGTCCCACCAGAAGCCCGGAGCGGCGGCACGACGGCTGCGGCTTCATTGACGGATATGCGTCATCCGTCTTGGGTAATTCCTCGCAAGCTTGCGAATGCACTCCTAGATGCTTTTTTGCCTCTGTGGCCGGTGTCTAGCACTGCTACTAAGGTGTAGTGCGGACGTCCGCTATCAGCCTGAGTCTCTCAATGCTCTTCCGCCGGCGTATCCGGCATAGCTCGCGAGCGCAGCACGGTAGCCAGTAGTCCGCTGGCCACGATGACGGCAATACCAGCCCAGCCCATGGGCGCGATCTTGTCGCCAAACAGCAGCAGGCTGAACAGGGCGGCAAACACGATGCCGGAATACTGCATGCTGGCCACCACCAGCGTGGCGCCCTTGCGGTAGGCGCGGGTCATGCACCACTGGCCCAGCGAGGCGAGGATGCCGATGGGGATGACCCACAGTGCGTCTTGCAGGCGCACTTCGGACCAGGGTGTCACATCGGTGAACAACAGGCCCACGGCGCCCACCAGGGCCGTACCTACCGAGAAATAAAACACCGTGCGCTCTTCGGGTTCGCCCACTTTGCCCAGCGCGGTGACCTGCATATACGCCAGCGCCGCGCCCATGCCCGAGAGCAGGCCCACCACACCGGCAAACAGCTGGTTCTGGTCGATGGTGGGGCGCAGGGTCATGACCACACCCACAAAACCCAGCAGCACGGTGCCCAGCAGCGGGCCTTGTTTTTGGGCGTCGCCATAGAGCAGGGCGCCGCCCACGATGAAGGCGGCCACCCAGACGCCGCTCATGTAGTTGAGCGTCATGGCGGTGGCCAGGGGCAGGTGGGCGATGGCGTAGAACCAGGCGCTGAGCGAGAGCACGCCGATGGTGCTGCGCCACACGTGCATCATGGGTACGGGCGTGCGCAGCGTGGCACCGCGGGCGCGCACCACGATGGCCATGAAGACCATGCTGACCAGGCCGCGGTAGAGCACCAGCTCCAGCGTGCCGAAGCTGTTGGACGCGTACTTGATGCCCACGGCCATCAGCGCAAACCAGAACGAGGCCAGGACCATCCACAAGGCTTGCATGGGGTGTTTACCAGTCAAATAGGGTGCTAGCCCGCATGGATATTGCGCGAGCAGCTATTAAAACAATAGTGGTGTGGGCTCAGGCAGTCAGCCCGGAGAGGTCTACCTTGCCGCGGTACCACTCGTGGAAGTGCTGCATGCCGTCTTCCATGGGGCTCTGGTAGGGGCCGACTTCGTTGTCACCCCGGTCAAACAAGGCGCGGCGGCCGGCGTCCATGCGCTCGCCGATCTCGTCGTCCTCGATGCAGGTTTCCATGTAGGCGGCCTGTTGGGCTTCCACAAACTCACGTTCGAACGCCGCAATTTCCTCGGGGTAATAGAACTCCACCATGTTCATGGTTTTGTTCAGCCCCATGGGGAACAGGGTGGACACGGTCAGCACATGCGGGTACCACTCCACCATGATGTGGGGGTAGTAGGTCAGCCAGATGGCGCCGTACTGCGGGGGCACGTTGTTGCGGTAGCCCAGCAGGGCCTTGTGCCAGCGCGCATAGATGGGGCTGCCGGCCTTGCCCAGGCGGTTGGCCACGCCCACGGTCTGCACCGAGTAGTTGTCTTTGAACTCCCAGCGCAGGTCGTCGCAGGTCACAAACTGGCCCAGCCCGGGGTGGAAGGGGCCTACGTGGTAGTCCTCCAGATACACCTCGATGAAGGTCTTCCAGTTGTAGTTGCACTCGTGCATTTCCACCTTGTCGCGCACATAGCCCTCAAAGCTCAGGTCGGCGCGCGGGCCCATGTTCGCCAGTTGGGCGACCACGTCCACACCACCGTTGGCACGGTGGTCCTCGAACAGCAAGCCATTCCACTCTTGCAGCTTGTAGTTGTTGAGGTTCAGGCAGGGGTCGTGGGCAAAGTGGGGCGCGCCGATCAGCGTGCCGCTTTGGCTGCCGTTGCCGCCCGCATGGGCGCCGCTGTAGGTCCAGCGGTGCAGCGGGCAGACGATGTTGCCGCTTTGCACCTGGCTGCCGCTGTGCGTGAGCGAGCCGCTGCCTTTGAGCATGACGGCCTGGCGGTGGCGGCAGACGTTGGAAATCAGCTCAATGCCGCCCGCATTGCGCACCAAGGCCCGGCCTTCTTTTTCTTGGGGCAGGGCGTAGTAGTCCCCGACGTTGGGGACGCTCAAGGAGTGCCCCACGTAGCGGGGCCCTTGCTGAAAGATACTTTGCATTTCAAGCGCGTAGAGCGCCGGGTCAAAGTAGCTCGAAACTGGTAGTTGGCTGTGTGCCTGCTGCAGTTGAAGACTTAAATCAGACATGGGTGACCTGACCTAAAGACTCCCCACAGGGGGATGCACCAAAGTGCGCGGTGAATGGGAGCCGTCCTTCCCAGAAGCGGGAGGCCGGATGCGGGACGGGCGATTGTACCCGCAGCGCATGCTGGCGGCCCGCGCCGCAGGGGTGCCTTGGGCCTAAAATCGCGCTTTGCTTTTTGAATCACCTCCCATGCCCAAGGCCAGCGCACCGCCCACCACCACGCCCCCCATGCCCGCCAGCTACGAGGCCGCCATGCAAGAACTGGAAAGTTTGGTGGGTCGCCTGGAGTCGGGCGCGCTGCCGCTGGAGCAGTTACTGAGCGGTTACCAACGTGGTGCGGCGCTGCTGCAGTACTGCCGCGAGCAGCTGCAGGCGGTGGAAGAACAAATCAAGGTGCTGGACGACGGCGCCCTCAAACCCTGGAAAGCCTGATGCACGCCGTTGTTGCCCCCCATCCCGTGGCCGCCTTTGATTTGGACAGTTGGAGCCGCGAGCGCCTGGACCAGGTAGAGCGTGCGCTGGAGACCTGGATCACCGCCGAGGCCCCCCAGGGCGTGGACCATGGGGCCCCGGCTGCGCTGGTAGAGGCCATGCGCTACGCCGTGCTGGACGGTGGCAAACGCCTGCGCCCGCTGCTGGTGCTGGCAGCGCACGAGGCGGTCGCCGCCGAAGGCCATGCCTGCCCGGCAGCTGCCTTGCGTGCGGCCTGTGCGGTGGAGCTGATCCACGCGTATTCGCTGGTGCACGACGACATGCCCTGCATGGACAACGATGTGTTGCGCCGGGGCAAACCGACGGTGCATGTGCAGTTTGGCGAGGCCAGCGCCTTGCTGGCCGGGGACGCATTGCAGGCCCTGGCATTTGAGTTTTTGACGCCGCAAGACGACTCCGTGCCCTGCACCACGCAGGCCAGACTCTGCGGCCTGCTGGCGCGTGCGGCCGGTAGCTCCGGCATGGCCGGCGGCCAGGCGATTGACTTGGCCAGCGTGGGCCTGCCACTCACCGAAAACCAGCTGCGCGAGATGCACCAGCTCAAGACCGGTGCGCTGTTGCAGGGCAGCGTGCTCATGGGCGCGCACTGCGCCCAGCCCGGTGCGCAGGCACTGGCGGCGCTGGATTCCTATGGCGCCGCCATCGGCCTGGCCTTCCAGGTGGTGGACGACATCCTGGACGTGACCGCTGACTCGGCCACGCTGGGCAAGACGGCGGGCAAGGATGCCGACAACGACAAGCCCACCTATGTGTCGCTGATGGGGCTGGACGCCAGCCGGGCCTACGCGGCCCAGCTGCTGCTGCAGGCGCTGGATGCGCTGCAGGCCAGTGGCCTGCGCGACACCCGCGCCCTGCAGGCCCTGGCCGGCATGGTGGTGCACCGCGCAAGCTAGGTTTTAAGAGCGAAATAGGCCTCTAGCCCCCGAATAATATGCGCAAGCAGCTACTAAAAAGATAGCAAATGCCCTCTAGCACACCCATCCCCGCGTCCTTGCTGTCCACCATCGACGACCCCGCAGCCCTGCGCCAGCTGCCCCGCGCCCAACTGCGTGCGCTGGCCGACGAGCTGCGCACCTACTTGCTCAACAGCGTGGCCAAAACCGGCGGCCACCTGAGCTCCAACCTGGGCACGGTGGAGCTGACGGTGGCGCTGCACTACGTGTTCAACACGCCCGAAGACCGCGTGGTCTGGGATGTGGGGCACCAGACCTACCCGCACAAGATCCTGACTGGCCGACGTGACCGCATGCACAGCCTGCGCCAGTTCGGTGGCCTGTCCGGCTTTCCGCGCCGCGACGAGAGTGCCTACGACACCTTTGGCACCGCACACTCCAGCACCTCCATCTCGGCCGCGCTGGGCATGGCGCTTGGGGCTCGCATCAAGGGGGAAGACCGGTATTCGGTGGCCGTGATTGGCGACGGCGCGATGACCGCCGGCATGGCCTTTGAGGCACTCAACAACGCGGGGGTGGAAGACTGCAAGCTGCTGGTCATCCTCAACGACAACGACATGTCCATCAGCCCGCCCGTGGGCGCCCTGAACCGCTACCTGGCGCAGCTGATGAGCGGCCAGTTTTACGCAGCCGCCAAAAATGTGGGCAAGAGTGTGCTCAAGGGCGCGCCCCCGTTGTTTGCGCTAGCCAAGCGCATCGAAGAGCAGGCCAAGGGCATGGTGGTGCCGGCCACGCTGTTCGAGAAATTCGGCTTCAACTACATCGGCCCCATCGACGGCCACGACCTCGATTCGCTGATCCCCACGCTGGAAAACATCAGGCATCTCAAGGGCCCGCAGTTCCTGCACGTGGTCACCAAAAAAGGCCAGGGCTACCTGCTGGCCGAGGCCGACCCCGTGGCCTACCACGGCCCCGGCAAGTTTGACCCCGCGGTGGGGCTGGTCAAGTCCACCGCACCGGCCAAGCAGACCTTCACCCAGGTGTTTGGCCAGTGGTTGTGCGACATGGCCGCGGCCGACCCGCGCCTGGTCGGCATCACGCCGGCCATGCGCGAAGGCTCGGGCATGGTGGAGTTTGAAAAACGCTTTCCTGCGCGCTACTTTGATGTGGGCATTGCCGAGCAACACGCGGTCACGTTTGCCGGCGGTTTGGCCTGCGAAGGGCTCAAGCCCGTGGTGGCGATTTACTCCACCTTCTTGCAGCGCGCCTACGACCAGCTGATCCACGATGTGGCGCTGCAAAACCTGCCTGTGGTGTTTGCACTGGACCGCGCGGGTCTGGTGGGCGCCGATGGTGCCACGCATGCGGGTGCCTACGACATTCCCTTTTTGCGCTGCATTCCCAATGTCAGCATTGCCTGTCCGGCCGATGAGAACGAGTGCCGCCAATTGCTGAGCACTGCGTTTGCCCAAAACCACCCGGTGGCGGTGCGTTACCCACGTGGCAGTGGTGCAGGCGTAGCAGTGCAAAGCAGCCTGGAGGGCCTGCCCTTTGGCAAGGGCGAGATCCGCAAGCAAGGCCGTGGCATTGCCATTCTGGCTTTCGGCACACTCTTGCAGCCTGCACTGGTGGCTGCCGAGGCGCTGGGTGCCACGGTGGTGAATATGCGCTGGGCCAAGCCGCTGGATACCGAATTGCTGCTGCAGGTGGCGCGCAGCCACCAGGCGCTGGTGACTGTGGAAGAGGGCGCCACTTTGGGTGGTGCTGGCAGTGCGGTACTGGAGGCACTGCAGGCTGCAGCCATCGCGCTGCCGGTGCTGCAACTGGGCTTGGCCGATGTGTTCACCGAGCACGGCGACCCTGCGCATTTGTTGCAATTGCAGGGCCTGGATGCGCAAGGTATTCAGGCCTCCATTACGCAGCGTTTTGGTGCATTGTTGGCGCCGACTGTGCGCGCCGCGTAAGCCACAAGTCAGTTAAAAGCCAGCGTGCAATGCGCTGGCTTGCAGAATCCTGAATGCGGCGCTTTCGCGTGTCCGTGTCGAGGGAAAACCCCCACCATCACCCCCATGCGCGTTCCTACAATCGCGCTTGACTATTGAAGTCCTCGCGCTCTGGAACAACTGGGTCGCGAGATGGTTACAACACAATTACCGGAGTACACCGAATGGATCGTCGTTCAATTATCAAAAACGCTGGTATCGCTGGCGTGCTGGCCGCGGGTGCGGCACCTGCTGTGCACGCCCAGGCGGCCGCCATCCGTTGGCGCCTGGCTTCCAGCTTCCCCAAGGCGCTGGACACCATCTTTGGTGCTGCTGACACCTTTGCCAAGAAGGTTGGCGAAATGTCCGGTGGCAAGTTCACCATCACCACCCACGCTGGCGGCGAACTGATGCCCGCATTCGGTGTGGTGGACGGCGTACAAAACGGTACCGTGGAAATGGCCCACACCGCGCCTTATTACTTCTTCGGCAAGGACGAAACCTTTGCACTGGGTTGCGCCATTCCTTTCGGCCTGAACAGCCGCCAGATGACTGCCTGGATGTACGAAGGCAACGGCGGCAAGCTGATGCGCGAGTTTTACGGCAAGTACAACATCGTGAACTTCCCCATGGGTAACACCGGTGCCCAGATGGGTGGCTGGTACCGCAAGGAAATCAAGTCCATCAAAGACATCAAGGGCATGAAGATGCGCATTGGCGGATTTGCTGGCAAGGTGCTGGAGCGTATGGGTGGTGTACCCCAGAACATTCCTGGTGGCGAAATCTACACCGCGCTGGAAAAAGGCACGATTGACGCCGCCGAATGGGTGGGCCCGTACGATGACCAGAAGCTGGGCTTCAACAAAGTGGCGCCGTTCTACTACTACCCCGGCTGGTGGGAAGGCGGTCCCCAGTTGGACCTGTTCGTGAACGACAAGGCTTACGCCGGTCTGTCCGCAGAGAACAAGGCCATTGTGGAAGCTGCTGCAGCCTACGCACACACCGAAATGCAAGCCAAGTACGATGCCAAGAACCCCGCTGCCCTCAAGCAGTTGGTGGGTCAAAAGGTCAAGGTCTTGCCGTTCCCCAAGGACGTGCTGGACCTGGCTTTCAAGGAATCCATGGCCCTCTATGCAGAGATCAGCGCCAAGAACGAAAACTGGAAGAAGGTGTACTCGGACATGGCGGCTTTCCGCAAGGATCAAAACCTGTGGTTCCGTTTCACCGAAGCGCGTTTCGACAGCTTCATGCAAGCGCAAAAGCTGTAATCAACGGTCTGTTGCCATCAGCAAAAAGCCCCGCATTGCGGGGCTTTTTTTTGTCTGCCCGGTCCTGGACTGCGTTGACACTTTTTCTCTTCAGAAAAGGCAAGTCAAATGGAATCGGGCCTTGAGTGCAGGCTCTGCAGGTGGCGCTCAAACGTCGCCAAAGCCAGCCGCCATTGATCCACCATTCGGACAAAAACATCCCGTATTGCTCGGGTGAATACCAAACGATTCATGGACGACATGGACTCACATGCCCCATGTCCGAGGGCCATGACTGCTGCCCGAGCGCGTTGGCTGAACGTATCAACGGGATTCTCAAGGATGAGCAACTACGACCTGGCGTGGCCTCACTGCTCTCTGCAATTGAAAACGCCCGATGCGGTCCATCGGGCGTCTCTGGCTGAAATCCTTCAGTCAGAATATCCTGCAACGACAGGTGTCAACCTATAGCAGGACGGGTCACCGATTCTGGGTGGGAAGGGGGACGCCGGCCCGTTTGTTTACAACAGACGAAATGCCACGATGGCTACCAAAGTAGGTGGCAACGCGGCAATAAACAAGCCCAAGGGATGGATGGTTTCGTCTTCAAAGTTGTTGCGCAGAATGGCAAAACCGGCGGGGTTGGGGGCGTTGGCAATCACGGTGAGACCACCGCCCGTGACGGCACCAGCCACCAGCGCGTATTTGAATTCGTCGCTCATGCCTTCCACCAGCGAGCCCAGGTAGGTCAGTGCGGCGTTGTCGGTCACGGCCGTCAAGGCGGTGGCGCCGTAGTACACGGTAGACGAGTCCATGCCACGCAACAAGGGCTCCAGCCACCATTGCTGTTGGCCGCCCAGCACGACCAGGCCAGCCAGGAAAAATGCGACTAGCAAGCCTTCGCGCAAGAGCAAACGGCTGTCTTGGTACTTGGGGTAAGCCTGCGCAAAACCAATAAAGAACAGGAACAGGCCCAGGAACGCTGCGGGATGGTGGGCGAATGTCACCACACCGGCCAGGAACAGCATGTGCACGACCAATACGCCAAAAGGAATCTCCCCATCATTCGATTTGGAGGCTTTGGGCAGGTGGGCCAACTGGCGCTTGAACAGCAGGGTGGCAACCAAGGCGTTGAAGAACACGGCAAGGGCGGCCTTCCAGCCGAAGTGGGAGAACATGTACCAACTGTCCCAGTTCCACTTGGCGGCCACCATCAGGACAGGCGGGGCTGCAAAAGAGGTGAGTGTGCCGCCAATCGAGACGTTGACGAACAACACACCCAGGGTGGCGTACTTCAGTTTGGTGGAGAGGCCTGCACCAAAAATACGTTCGCGCAACATCATGGCGGCCAAGGTCATGGCTGCAGGTTCGGTAATAAAAGACCCCAGCAAGGGGATGAATGAGAGCGCCACAAAGTAGAAGGCCATGCCGCCCTTGAGGGGGACCAGGCTGGCGATGGCACTGACCCCTTTCTTTGCCATGTGCAGCACGGCACGGCTACCGGCAATCACCACAATAGCGAACACAAACATGGGTTCGGTGAAGTTGCGGCTGTCCAGGTACTGCGAGGCCTCTTGGGTGCCTGCCAGGCCCAACATGGCAAACATGAGCACCATGGCCCAAAAGCCAAACACCACCTCCACCTCACCCAGCATGTGCCAGAGTCCTGCGTGGTTGGGGCGGGTGTGGGCCAGGTGTTCAAAGAATTTGGTGGAAAACGTATGGAGAACTGCCAAGCCAAAAATGGCAGCCCCGGTAATTTGGATGGTGGTTGGATCAGTCATAACGTTCGTGGGGGGTGCAGTACCCGGAAGAAATGAAAAAGGACCGCTTCAGAGTTTCACTGATCACGGTCCTTGCGCTGGGTATGGGGAAGTTAAGGTTTCTTGGCGGCGTCCTTGGCCGCCTCTTCCATCATGGCCTTCATGGGGTCATCTTCCTTGCCGGCTTCGGCGGCTGGGTCGGGCATTTCGCCCTCCTTGGCTGCGCCCTCCATGCCTGCGGTGGGGTCAGCAGGCTCTCCTGCCTCTGTGACGCCGGGCATATCCAGTTGCTCCATGATTTGTTCAGAGCTCAGGGATTCGACCTTCTCGATACCACCCGTTACCAAAACAGGGAAGGCAATCACAGCCACCACCATGATCAATTGCAGGATGATGAAGGCAACCGAGCCCTTGTAGATCTCGGTGGTTTTGACCGACGGAATCAGCTTGCCAGTGACGCGGTCCTTGTAGTCAAACTTGGCAGCCACGCTGCGCAGGTAGAACAGGGCGAAGCCGAAGGGGGGCGTCAGGAACGAGGTTTGCAGGTTCATGGCGATGATGACGCCGAACCAGATCATGGCCTGGTCAGGTGTCATGCCAGGCACCAGGCCGGGCAGGATCTTCTCGGCCACGGGAGCCAGCAAAGGGATCACGATGAAGGCGATTTCAAAGAAGTCGATGAAGCAGCCCAAGATGAACACCAGAATGTTCACCACCACCAGAAAGCCCCAGGCGCCGCCCGGAATCTTGTCAAACAAATGTTCCACCCAGATGTGACCGTCGGCCGCATTGAAGGTGAAGCTGAATACGGTGGAACCGATCAGGATGAACAGCACAAACGACGCCAATTTGGCGGTGTTCTCCAGTGCCTGCTTCATCAGGGGCATACCCAGACGGCGCTTGCCCATGGCCAAAATCAAGGCACCCAGTGCGCCCATGGCGCCACCTTCGGTGGGCGTTGCCACACCCAAGAAAATCGTGCCCAACACCAGGAAGATCAGGATCAGCGGTGGCATCAGCACGAAGGTGACCTGCTCTGCCAGGCGCGACAGCAAATGCAACTTGGTGATCTTGTTGAGAATGGCCAGGGCCAGACCGGTCAGGGAGGCCAGGGTCAGCGACAGAATGACGATTTCATCGCCGGGGGAGGCGGTGGCACGCTCCAGCCACTTTGTCATCAGGCCATCGTGCACTTGGGCCCAGCTGTAGCCGATGGCGGCGCAGACCAGAACCAGCACCAGCAAAGAGCGGTGGCCGGAGGCTCCGTTGTCTTCCTTGAACAAGAGGGCTTCCGGGGGCAGCGCCGGCACCATGGCCGGCTTGAAGATGGCCACGGCCACAATGAATGCGATGTACAGACCCACCAGCAACAGGCCGGGAATCAGTGCGCCCGAGTACATATCGCCAACAGAGCGGCCCAGTTGGTCGGCCAGCACAATCAATACCAGCGATGGCGGAATGGCTTGCGCCAGCGTGCCTGACGCCGTGATGGTGCCAGTGGCGATGGTGCGGCTGTAGCCGTACCGCAGCATGACGGGCAGGGAAATCAGGCCCATGGAAATGACGGCTGCCGCCACCACGCCGGTAGTGGCAGCCAGCAGAGCGCCCACCAGAATCACAGCAATCGCCACACCGCCGCGCACGGGACCAAACACCTGGCCCACAGTCTCCAGCAGGTCTTCGGCCATGCCGGATCGTTCCAGAATAATCCCCATGAAGGTGAAGAACGGAATCGCCAGCAGCGTGTCGTTCTGCATGATGCCGAAGATGCGTAGCGGCAGTGCCTGGAACATGGCGGCCGGGAAGATGCCGGCCTCAATGCCCACAAAACCCAGGGCCAGGCCGGTGGCGGCCAGGCCAAATGCGACCGGGAAGCCGGTCAACAGCAGCACAAAAAGTGCAATGAACATGAGTGGCACAAACTGTTGTGCCAAGAGGGTTGTTTGCATTTATTTGTCTCCAGCCAGCATCTTGGCGGTTTGGGCTTCGAGCTCTTCGAGCTTCTTTTGGTCGTCAGATTTCGCGTCTTCGCTGCTGAGCACGTCCGGGCCATTGCCAGTCAGGAAGGCCAGGCGTTTGATCAGTTCAGACACGCCTTGCAGCATCAGCAGTGCAAAGCCCAGGGGGATCAGTGCATAGGCGGGCCAGCGGATCAGGCCCCCGGCGTTTTGCGACATTTCGCCGCTTTGCAAGGCTTGCATGAAGAAGGGCCAGCCCAACGAAATGCTGATGAGGCAAAACGGAAACAGCACCAGCACGATGCCGCCCACGTCCACCCAGTTGCGAGTGCGGTCGCTGAGCTTGGTGGAGATGAAGTCGATGCGCACATGCGAGTTTTTCAGCAAGCCATACCCTGCGCCCAGCATGAACACGGCAGCGAAGAGGTACCACTGGATTTCCAGCAGGCCGTTGGAGCTGTTGTTGAAGAACTTGCGCACCAGTGCGTTGCCCGCGCTGATGAGGGTGGTGGCCAAAATCAGCCACATGGTGAATTTACCGACCCAGGTACTGATCGTGTCGATCAGCCGGGACAGTGAGAGCAAGGGTGTCATGGCGTCTCCGTTTTAGTTTTTGGAAAATGGACGGGCGCTTGGTGCCCGCCCCACTTTGAACCCACGGAGTCTAAGCCTTAAGCCGGTTTGCGCGGCTGAACAAACCCTGACGGGATGGCCCGTGCGCGGGGAGGTTGTCACAGGGATGTCACGGTCTTTTTGCAGCATGGCCTGTTTGAATAAGGGTAAACCATGACTTGGCTTGCGCGTTTGCGAATTCGATCCCGTTTGTTGGTGTCGCTGGTGTTTTCGGTGATGGCTTTGGCGGCGCTAGGGGCCTTTGCGGCATGGACCATAGACCGCGAGGCGACACGCGCCACGGCCTTCATCGATTCGGAGTTTGAGGCGCTGCAGGCACTGGGGGCGCTGCGTACCTACCTGGGGGATGCGCGCCGCTATGAAAAAGAGGTGTTGCTGACCATGGGGGATGAGGCGGCCACGGAGCGTTACAGCCAGCAATGGGGCCAGTCTCTGGCAGCGACGCAGCTGTCCTTGGCGCAGCTGCAAGGCCTGGCCCAGGCAGCCGAGGCCACGGCCCTGGGGGAGATGGCCCAGCGCCTGCGCGTGTATGAGGCCGGGTTCAAAGACATTCTGGGCCGGCTGGCGCGCGGGGAGTTGCACGACCCTTGGGCGGCCAACGCGGCCATGGCACCACTGGCCGCCGACATGCAAGCCACGGAGCAGGGCCTGATGCAGGTATCGCAGGCCCTGGGCGCGCGGGCCAGCGAGCGCCGGGCGGCACTGGCCCGCACCGGTGGGCAAGCGCCCTGGGTGGTGTTGGTGGCCACGGCGGTGGTGGCGTTGCTGGCGACACTGTTGGTGCTGGCCATCGTGCGCTCTATCGTGCGCCCCATGCAAGCCCTGCAAGCAACGGCCAAGGCCTGGGGGCAAGGTGATCTCACCGCCACCGTGCGGGCTGAGGGGCGGGATGAGATTGCGCAGGTGCAGGAAGACCTGGGGCGCATGCATGCTGCACTCAGCCAACTGGTCTGGCAGGTACGCACGGGGGTGGAGGTGGTGGGAGACAACACTGCAGAGATTGCTACGGCCAATGGGGAGCTGTCTGAACGCACTGAGCGCGCCGCAACGGCCTTGCAGCACACGGTGGCTTCCGTTGAGCAGCTTGCGCAGGCGGTGCGTCACACCGCTGATTCAGCCACCCAGGCCAGTTGTTCGGCCGATGCTGCCCAGCAGGTGGCACAGCGGGGGGGTGAGGTGGTGAACCAGGTGGTGCACACCATGCAGGACATCAATGACGCCTCGCGCAAGATTGCCGACATCATTGCGGTGATTGACGGGATTGCCTTTCAGACCAACATCCTCGCACTCAATGCCGCGGTGGAGGCCGCCCGTGCGGGTGAACAGGGGCGGGGCTTTGCGGTGGTGGCCAGCGAGGTGCGTTCACTGGCTGGGCGTTCGGCCCAGGCGGCACGTGAGATCAAGGCCATCATCCATGACTCGGTCGATAAAGTGGAGAAGGGGTCCGCTTTGGCTGCGCAGGCCGGGCAGACCATGCGCGAGATGGTGGCGGGCGTGGGACTGGTGGTGGGCGTGATTCAGCGTATCCGCGCGGCTGCGCACGAACAGCTGCAGGGGATCGGTGCCATCAGCAGTGCCATGGCGGGCATTGACCAGGCCACCCAGCAAAACGCGGCCATGGTGGAGGAGTCTGCGGCAGGAACCATGAGCCTGGCGCAGGAAACCCAGCAATTGCGCACCGCGGTGCGTGTGTTTCAGCTGGACACTCAGCCGCTCATTTTGGAGTCAAATAGGCCTCTAGCCCTTATGAATTAAGCGCGAGCAGCTATTAAATATGTAGCAGACCGCAGCCCGGCGATGGTGAGCAGCAGCGAGCCCAGCAAGTGCAGTGCTGCAGTGCCCAGCGCCAGGGCGTAACGCTGCTGGCCCAGCATGGCCACCACCTCGGCCGAGAAGCTGGAGAAGGTGGTCAGCGCACCTAGAAAGCCAGTGACCAGGGCTAGGCGCCAGACCGGGTCCAGCTGCGGAAGCGCCTGGAACACGGCCACACATATCCCAATCAAATATCCACCGATGAGGTTGGCCGCCAGTGTGCCCCAGGGCAGTACCGTGCCGGTGGTGGCCACAGGGTTCAGCCAGAGGCCCAGCTGCCAGCGGGCCAATGCGCCTACGCAGGCCCCCAGGCAGATGGCGAGCACCTGTGGCATCACGGGGCGCTGACCTTGCCGCTGAAGGGTGCGCCGTTCACGGTCAGGCCTTCGGCCGACAGTTTGACGGCGGCCGAGGTTTTGATGCCCTTGACGCGGGCCATGAAGTCAGCCCAGTCTTTGAAGGGCCCCACCGCCCGCGCTTCCAGAATGCGCCCGGTGCTGCTGGGGCCCAGGCCCTTGACGCCGTCGAGCTGCGCTTCGGTGGCGCTGTTGACGTCCAGTGCCCAGGCGGATGCGCTGAGGAGCACACCGAAGGCCAGGGCAGCAAGTGGGCGTGGAATCGGCATGGGCGCTCCTTGGGGCGGTGTGGACGCTCAGGCCTTGCGCTGGGCCAGCCACTGCACGTACTTGGCCACGCCGGTTTGTACGTCCACAAACGTATGGTCGCAGCCGGTGGCGCGCAGGGCGCTCAGGTCGGCCTGGGTGTAGCACTGGTATTTGCCGCGCAGCGCATCGGGGAAGGGAACGTACTCCACCAAGCCCTGGGCGGCAATGTCGGCCAAGGGCAAGGCACCCTCACCGCGCAGGCCGCGCATGGCGTTGACCACCGAGCTGGCCACGTCGTTGAAGGGCTGGGCTCGGCCGGAACCGAGGTTGAAGATGCCGCTCTGGCTGGGGTGGTCGAAAAACCAGAGGTTCACAGCCACTACGTCGTCGATGAAGACGAAGTCGCGCATCTGCCCGCCCTGTGGGTAGCCGCCGTATTCACCAAACAGCTTGACCTTGCCCTCGGCATTGAACTGGTGGTACTGGTGAAACGCCACGCTGGCCATGCGGCCCTTGTGCTGCTCGCGCGGGCCATAGACGTTGAAGTAGCGAAAGCCCACCACCTGCATGGTTTTGCCGGCCTTGGTGCGCTGGAAGTCGCTGCCACACTCACGGCGCATGCGCTGGTCAAACAGCAGTTTGGAGTAGCCGTAGACATTGAGCGGTGCCTCAAAGACCGGGTCCTCACGGAAGGTGTCGGAGCCGCCGTAGGTGGCCGCACTCGATGCATACAACAGGCGCGCACCGCGCTTCTGGCAGGTTTGGAACAGGTTCCAGGACAGCGTGTAGTTGTTGGCCAACATGTACTTGCCGTCGGGCTCCATCGTGTCACTGCACGCGCCCTCATGAAACACGGCTTCTACCTGGCCGTAGTGGCCTGAGGCGAATTCGTCGTAGAACGTGTCCATGTCGACGTAATCGGCAATCTTCAAATCCACCAGGTTGCGGAATTTGTCGCCTTGCTTGAGGTCGTCCACCGCAATGATGTCGGTCAGACCACGGGCATTGAGCCCGGCAATGATGTTGCTGCCAATAAAACCGGCCGCGCCGGTGACCACGATGCGTGTCATGCAAATAGCTCCTCGTAGGACACCGTGGCGGTGCCAAATTTACCCACTACCAGACCGCCGGCCCGGTTGGCCAGGGGGACGGCCTCGCGCAGGCTCAGGCCCGCGCCCACCAGAGTGGCCATGGTGGCAATGACGGTGTCGCCGGCACCGGTGACGTCAAACACCTCGCGTGCCTGGGCGCTCACATGCAATTGGCCTGCGGTGTCAAACAGGGTCATGCCTTCTTCGCTGCGGGTCAGCAGTACGGCATCGAGCTTCAACTGTTCACGCAGGGTTTGAACCTTGGTGCGCAGGTCGTCCTCGCTGCTCCAGCCGCCAATCACCTGCTGCAGTTCGGCCCGGTTGGGGGTGATCACGCTGGCGTTCTGGTAGCGCGAGTAGTCGCTGCCCTTGGGGTCGATCAGGATGGGTTTGCCCGCTGCGCGCGCGCGCGCAATCATGTCACTCACGTGGGCCAAGCCCCCCTTGCCGTAGTCGGAGAACAGCACGGCATCGTGCTGGGGCAGCAGCTGCGCAAACGTGGCAGTTTGCGTGGCCAGGATCTCGCTCTTGGGCGTGTTTTCGAAGTCCAGTCGAATGAGTTGCTGCTGGCGCCCGATGACACGCAGCTTCACCGTGGTCTTGAGGTCGGCATCGCGGCCAAAGTGGGTGCGGATACCGGTGGTGGCCACCAATGCTTCGAGTTTGTGGCTGGCCTCGTCATCGCCCACCACGGTGAGCAGCGAGGCTTGGGCGCCCAGCTTGGCTGCATTGAAGGCTACGTTGGCCGCACCACCGCAGCGCTCTTCCTCGCGCGTGATGCGTACCACCGGCACCGGCGCCTCAGGGCTGATGCGGTCCACTGCACCGTACCAGTAGCGGTCCAGCATCACATCGCCGACGACCAACACGCGGGCTTGGGCCAATTGTTCTTTTGCAATCATCATGGTTGTCATATTAGCGGGCAGTGTTCATAGTTCCTCTACCCTGCGCGCAGGGTAGCTGTCCCAGGCCTGGCAGCCGGGGCATTGCCAGAAGTGCTGTTTGGCTTCAAAGCCGCAGGCCGCGCAGCGGTAGCGCGTCAGGGGTTTGACGGCGTGGTCCAGCGCGCGCTGGACATGGGGGTGAAAGGCTTCGTGCTCCAGTTTCTCCCCGGCGATCCATTTGGCGGCGGCCACCAGGGAGGGCTCGTTCTCCAGGTGGCGGGCGTACCACTCGCGTGCGGTGGGTGCGGCCTGGGTGCCAACGGCTTCCAGCGCCACGATGGCATCCAGCACATCCAGCGAGCGACCCTGGGCATAGACCTCTTGCAGCAGGGCAAGTACCTGGGGTTCCTGGTGCGCGGCCATGGCCTGCTGGGCCAGCAGGGGGGCAATCAGGCCCACCGCGCTGGGGGCGGCATGCATGGCCTCGGTCAGGGTGTTGCAGGCCTGCCCGGCGTGGCCTGCGCGGGCTTGCAGCTGGGCCAGGTCCATGCGGGGGCGGGGGGCATCGGGGGCGGTGGCCATGGCTTCTTCAAGCAGGGGTGTGGCGTCCGTGGTGTGGCCAGCGCTGACCAAGGTGGCCGCTTGTTCACACAGGTAGTGGGCCAGTCGTCCTTTGAAGCTGCCTTGGCCACTGGATTCGAGCTTTTGTGCCACCAGCGCGGCATGCTCCCAGTCGCGCGAGCGCTCGTAGTTGGCCAGCAGGGCCAGGCGGGCCTGGGCTTCAAAGCGGGTGCCTTCGAGCTTGAGCAGCGCGTCTTCGGCCCGGTCCAGCAGACCGGCCTTGAGGTAGTCCAGTGCCAGCGCATGCTGGGCACGGTGGCGGTCGTCCTCGCTCAGGTCGCCGCGCGAGAGCAGGTGCTCGTGCACGCGCACGGCACGCTCGTATTCGCCGCGGCGGCGAAACAGGTTGCCCAGCGCGAAGTGCAGCTCCGAGGTGTCGGGGTCGCTCTGCACCGCTTCGATGAAGGCATCAATCGCCTGGTCCTGCTGCTCGTTGAGCAGGAAGTTCAGGCCTTTGAAGTAGGCCTTGGGGGCCTGGCGGTTTTCCATGCGCAGTTGGCGCAGGTCCATGCGGGAGGCGAGCCAGCCGAGCACAAAGGCCACGGGCAGGCCCATGAGGATCAGGGTGATGTCAAAGTCCATTCGGCGGGGGTGTTGGGGTTTTGTCGGCCTCTGCGGTCACGGTGGCCAGTGCGGTGGCTGCCAGGTTGCGAGCCTGTTTGGCAGCACGGCGATGGCGCCACCAGCGTGGCACCATGCCCAGCACACCAATAGCCACACCGGCGGCAAAGGTGATCAGTACGACCAACACCATGGGCGCAGTCCAGCGTGTGCCAAAGAAAAACTGCACGGTGACATCGCCCTGGTTATTCAGGGCAAAAGCGAACAGGGTAAAAAAAATGGCTGCTTTAAGTAGCCACTTAAAGAGCCATACGAGCTGTTTCATTCATCTCCTCGGTGTCGAGGAATTCTAAATCCAATAACCGTCCCCTCATGGGGCGGCTCTGTGCGGTTCGCATCAGCTATTGGGGTGCGACTCCAGTTCGGCGGTGCGTTGGTCTACGGCTTCGCGCAGGGCCTTGCCGGGCTTGAAGTGGGGCACCCGTTTTTCAGGAATGGCCACGCTCTCACCACTGCGGGGATTGCGGCCCATGCGGGGCGGGCGGCGGTTGATAGAGAAGCTGCCGAAGCCGCGGATCTCAATGCGGTGACCGCGGACCAGGGCATCGTTCATGGCGTCCAGGATCGCCTTCACGGCGAACTCGGCGTCGCGGTGGGTCAATTGGCTGAAACGGTTGGCCAGTTCTTCAACGAGGTCGGAGCGGGTCATGGATGTCTAGGCTAGAGAGAAAAAAACGACCGGCCCCCAAGGGAAGCCGGTCGTTTGTTCAGTTCAACAACATATCAGATGGTTGGTGGGACAGAGCTTGGGCGCTGTCCCCAACTGATTAGGAGTTGTTGTCCAGTTTGGCGCGCAACAGAGCGCCCAGGCTGGTCGTACCAGCATTTTCGCGGGCAGACTGCTGGCTCAGGTTCTGCATGGCTTCGTTTTGGTCAGCCATGTCTTTCGCCTTGATGGACAACTGGATGTTGCGGGTCTTGCGATCCACGTTCACCACCACAGCGGTCACTTCGTCGCCTTCTTTCAGTACGTTGCGTGCATCTTCCACGCGGTCACGGCTGATTTCGGAAGCGCGCAGGTAACCCAGGATGTCTTCGCCCAGGTCGATTTCAGCACCCTTGGCGTCCACGGTCTTGACCTTGCCGGTCACGATCTGGCCCTTGTCGTTCACCGACACGAAGGTGGTGAAAGGATCGGAGTCCAACTGCTTGATACCCAGGGAGATGCGTTCGCGGTCCACGTCCACAGCCAAGACCAAAGCCTCAACTTCTTGGCCCTTCTTGAATTCGCGCACGGCGGTTTCGCCGGACTCGTTCCAGGACAGGTCGGACAGGTGCACCAGGCCGTCGATACCGGCAGCCAGACCCACGAACACGCCGAAGTCGGTGATCGACTTGATCGGGCCCTTGACGCGGTCGCCGCGCTTGGTGTTCTGTGCGAACTCTTGCCATGGGTTGGCCTTGCACTGCTTCATGCCCAGGGAGATGCGACGCTTGTCTTCGTCGATTTCCAGAACCATGACTTCGACTTCGTCACCCAGGGCAACGATCTTCGAAGGTGCAACGTTCTTGTTGGTCCAGTCCATTTCGGACACGTGGACCAGGCCTTCGATTCCGGGTTCGAGTTCCACAAACGCGCCGTAGTCGGCGATGTTGGTGATCTTGCCGAACATGCGGGTACCTTGGGGGTAACGGCGGTTCACGCCCATCCAAGGATCGTCGCCCATTTGCTTCAGACCCAGAGACACGCGGTTCTTTTCGGTGTCGAACTTCAGGATCTTGGCAGTGATCTCTTGACCAGCAGTCACCACTTCAGAGGGGTGACGGACACGGCGCCATGCCATGTCGGTGATGTGCAACAGGCCGTCGATGCCGCCCAGGTCCACGAACGCACCGTATTCGGTGATGTTCTTGACCACGCCTTGCACCACAGAACCTTCTTTGAGGGTGTGCATCAGCTTGGCGCGCTCTTCGCCCATGGAGGCTTCCACCACAGCGCGGCGGCTCAGCACCACGTTGTTGCGCTTGCGGTCCAGCTTGATAACCTTGAATTCCAGGGTCTTGTTTTCGTAGGGAGACAGGTCCTTGGTAGGACGTGTGTCGACCAGCGAGCCGGGCAAGAATGCGCGGATGCCGTTGACCAGAACGGTCAGGCCGCCCTTGACCTTGCCGGACGTGGTGCCGGTGACGAACTCGCCGGATTCCAGGGCCTTTTCCAGGCTCATCCAGGAAGCCAGGCGCTTGGCCTTGTCGCGGGACAGGATGGTGTCGCCATAGCCGTTTTCCACGGAGTCGATGGCCACGGACACGAAGTCGCCCACTTGGACTTCGATTTCGCCCTTGTCGCTCTTGAATTCTTCGATTGGCACGTAGGCTTCGGACTTGAGGCCAGCGTTGACCACAACAAAGCTGTGCTCGATACGGACGACTTCAGCGGTGATGACTTCACCAGTGCGCATTTCCGAGCGTTGTAGCGATTCTTCAAATAGGGCTGCGAAAGATTCAGACATGAGTTTTGCGGTTTGCACCGCGGGGTTAAGTTATTGAACCCCACAGCCGATGCGCAGACGCGCGAGAGGAGCTATGGGGACCAGTTTGCCCAGCTAGCCGGGGCTAGAAAGGCCGTTTGCTTTGCCACCAGGTCAACACGGTTTCAACCGACGATGCGACGGTCAGATCCGAGTTGTCCAGCAACTGGGCATCTTCGGCAGGCTTCAAGGGGGCGACGGTGCGGGATGAGTCCCGGGCGTCGCGCGCCTCCAAGTCGGCACGAAGACTGTCGATTGTAGTGGGAATCCCCTTTGAAATCAACTGCTTATAACGCCGCTCGGCGCGGCAGGCGGCGCTGGCGGTCAGGTAGACCTTGAGCGGGGCATCCGGGAAGATCACGGTACCCATGTCACGCCCGTCGGCCACCAGGCCCGGCAGCTTGCGGAAACCACGTTGCAAATCGATCAAAGCGGCCCGCACGGCCGGGAAAGCCGACACCTTGGAGGCGTTCATGCCCGCGTCTTCAGTGCGGATGGCGTCGCTCACATCCTCATCGGCCAGCCAGATGTGGCTGCCTTCGAAGTGGATGGGCAGGGTGCGCAGCAGGTTGACGATGGTTTGCTCGTGGGCCACGTCCAGCACAATGCCGGCGCGGGTGGCTGCCAGACCGGTGATCCGATACAGCGAGCCGGAATCCAGAAAGTGGTAACCCAGTTTTTCGGCCAGTACGGCAGCCAGCGTGCCCTTGCCGGAGGCGGTGGGCCCGTCGACGCAGATGACTGGGATGGCGGCAGTGTCGGCAGATGCCACTGAAAACAGCGCCTCGAAGTAGTCGGGGAAGGTCTTGGCCACGCACTTGGGGTCTTCGATGCGGATGGGCAAGCCCGCCGGGTTGAAGGCTGCGAGTGAGAAGCACATGGCGACGCGGTGGTCGTCATAGGTATGGATGCTGCCGGTCGTCCATTGGCTGATGGACGCGGGCGGTGTGACGCTGATGAAGTCCGCGCCTTCCACCACGGTGGCGCCCAGCTTGCGCAGCTCGGTGGCCATGGCGACGATGCGGTCGGTTTCCTTGACGCGCCAGCTGGCGATGTTGCGCAGGGTGGTCGTGCCGTCGGCATACAGCGCCATCACGGCCAGCGTCATCGCGGCGTCGGGGATGTGGTTGCAGTCCAGGTCGATGGCCTTCAGGGGCCAGGCGCCGCGCTGGACCTGCAGCCAGTTGGGGCCGCTCTCAATCTGCGCGCCCATGGCCTGGGCGGCTTCCATGAAGCGGATGTCGCCTTGGATGGAGTCGGCGCCGACTCCTTGAATTTTTACGCCATTTTGGCCATTGGCCCCCGTGGATATTGCGCCAAGTGCTATGAAATAGCTAGCGCTTGAGGCGTCCGCTTCGACGTGAATCTCGCCCGGCGACTGCAGCTGGCAGCCTGCCGGGATGGTGAAGCGTTGCCAGCCATCGCGCCGCACTTGTACGCCAAAGCGGGCCAGCAGGTTCAACGTGATCTCGATATAGGGGCGGGAAATGAGTTCACCCACCACATCGATCACGATGTCCTTGGCAGCGACCAGCGGCAGTGCCATGAGCAGGGCGGTGAGGAACTGGCTGGACACGTCGCCGCGCACCTGGATCGGGGCATCGAGCTTCAAGGCGGGCATGCCCAATTTCAGGGGGGGGTATCCGTCATTGCCCAGGTAATCAATCGCGCAGCCCAGTTGGCGCAGTGCGTCCACCAGGTCGCCGATGGGGCGTTCGTGCATGCGGGGCACGCCGCTGAGCTCAAAGTCACCCCCCAACACGGCCAGTGCGGCGGTCAGTGGGCGCATGGCAGTGCCGGCATTGCCCAGGAACAGCTTGGCGGACGCGTTGGGCAACTGGCCACCCAAACCGGTGATACGCACGACGGCGCCAGATTCCTCTACCCCGCAGCCCAGCGTGCGCAGGGCTACCAGCATGACGCGGGTGTCATCCGAGTCCAGCAGGTCGTGGATGGTGGTGGTGCCCGCGCTCATGGCGGCAAGCAGCAACACGCGGTTGGAAATGCTTTTGGAGCCGGGGAGTATGACAGTGCCCGCCGCATGGGCGAGGGGAGGGAGGTCCAGAAAGGCAGTGGAGAACATTTATTTGTGGTGTTTGGACGCCATGGTCCAGTGAGCGCGGGTGTTGCTGGCCTGTTCGATCAGGCCTTCGAGTGCATCGCCGTTGCCGCTGGAAATCATCAGCTCCATGGCCTGCAGGGTGCGCTGGAAAATCTTGCTTTGCTCCAGCAGCTCTTCGCGGTTGGAGACCATGATGTCGCGCCAGATCTTGGGGTCACCCGCCGCAATGCGGGTGAAATCACGAAAACCAGGGCCCGCCAGCGAAAGGTAGTCTTTGCCCTGGGGTTGGCTGGAGATGGCGTTCATGAGGGCAAACGCGATCAGGTGCGGCAGGTGGCTGACGGCGGCAAAAGCGGCGTCATGCTGCTCAGGCGACATTTTGAGCACCCGGCAACCCAGCGCGGTCCACACATCCACGGCCTTTTGCAGCTGGGTGGTGAGGGTGCGTTCGATGGGGGTCAGGATGATCTGCTTGCCCGCGTACAGGTCTGCGTCAGCATGTTCCACACCCGACAGCTCTTTGCCTGCAATTGGATGGGCGGGCACAAACGAACCAATATGCTCACGCAGACCACGGCGGCCGGCGTCAATCACGTCGCGTTTGGTCGAGCCCACGTCCATGATCAGCATGCTGGGCGTGACCAGGTGCTTGATGGCCTTGAAGGTGGCTTCGGTGGCGGACACGGGCACAGCGATCAGCACGATGTCGGCGCCCGACACCGCGAGCAGTGCCGAGGGGGCTTCGATGTCGATCACACCCATTTGCCGTGCACGCTCGGTGGTCGACGGGGACTTGCTATAGCCAACAACCCGCTTGACCAGACCGGCCCGCTTGAGGGCCAGGGCAAACGAGCCGCCCATCAAGCCACATCCAATCAAGCCAAGCTGTTCAAACATAAAGGGTCCTGCAGGTGTGCATCAGTCGGCCAGCGGGTAGGTTCCCAGCACCTTGTAGAAGGCGCAGAGGCTGGACAAGTCTTTCAGGGCCGCCGCCACAGAGGGCTGGGACGGGTGGCCTTGCAAGTCGATGTAGAAATAGTATTCCCATTGGCCGGAGCGTGCGGGCCGGGATTCAAAGCGTGTCATGGACACACCGTGGCGTTTGAGCGGCACCAGCATGTCGTGCACGGCGCCGGGTTTGTTGGGCACGGAGACCACCAGGCTGGTGCAGTCTTTGCCCGATGCCTCGGGCGCGGGAAGTACGCTGGGCAGGCAGACCACGACAAAGCGGGTGCGGTTGAACGCCTCGTCCTGGATGGCGTGGGACGCAATGTGCAGGCCAAATTCGGAGCCCGCACGTTCGCTGGCAATGCCGGCCCAGGCCGGGTTGCTGGCGGCCAGGCGCGCGCCCTCTGCATTGCTGGACACCGCACGGCGCTCGGCGTTCGGCAGGTGGGTGCTGAGCCACTGCTGGCATTGGGCCAGCGCCTGCGGGTGGGCCAATACCACCTCAATGCCGTCCAGCGAGGCGCTGCTGCGCAGCAGGTGGTGGCGCACCAGCAGGCTGATTTCGCCCACGATGTGCAGCGGGGAATTGAGCAGCAGGTCCAGCGAGCGTGTCACCACGCCTTCGGTGCTGTTTTCCACGGGGATCACACCAAACTCGGCCGAACCTGCGGTGGCTGCATGGAACACTTCGTCAAAATTGGCGCAGGGCACGTGCGTGATGCTGGAGCCAAAAAATCGCAATGCCGCTTCTTCGCTGAAGGTGCCTTTGGGGCCCAGGTAGGCCACGCGTTGTGGCGCTTCCAGTGCGCGGCAGGCGGACATGATCTCGCGCCAGATGACGGCGACACTTTCGTTCTTGAGCGCGCCTTGGTTGGCTTGCTGCAGGTTGCTGATGACCTGGGCTTCGCGCTCGGGGCGGAAGACCGCAGAGCCTTCTACCTTTTTGATTTCACCCACTTCGTGCGCCAGCGCGGCGCGGCGGGTCAGCAGAGCCAGGAGTTCCTGGTCGACAGCGTCGATCAGGACGCGGAGTTCAGGGAGGGTGCGTGCCATGGTGTGTTTAGCCGTGGGTGCGCTCGAACTCTTGCATGTACTGCACCAGTGCTTGCACGCCTTCGATGGGCATCGCGTTGTAAATGCTGGCGCGCATGCCGCCCACCGATTTGTGGCCCTTGACCTGAAGCAGCCCTGCGGCCTTGGCACCGGTCAGGAAGGCGTCGTTCAGGGCCTCATTGCGCAGGAAGAAAGGCACGTTCATGCGGGAACGGGCGCCGCGCGCCACACCATTCATGTAAAAGCCGGTGGCATCAATCGCGCCGTACAGCAATTCCGCCTTGGCGATGTTGCGTGCCTCCATGGCCGCTACGCCGCCCTGGCGCTTGAGCCACTGGAACACCAAGCCCGCCATGTAAATGGCATAGGTGGGGGGCGTGTTGTACATGGAGCCGTTGTCGGCCACGGTCTTGTAATTGAAGGCGCTAGGGCAGATCGGCAGGGCGTGGCCCAGCAGGTCTTCGCGGACCACGACGAGGGTGAGGCCCGCAGGTCCCAGGTTCTTCTGGGCCCCACCAAAGGCCAGGCCCACCTTACTCCAGTCCACCGGGCGCGAAGCCACGTGGGATGAGAAGTCAATCACCAGCTCGGCTTGGGAGCCCAGGGCTTTCAGGTCTGGCAGCGACTGAAATTCAATGCCGTTGATGGTTTCGTTGGTGCACAGATGCACATAACTTGCCTGGTCGCTGAGCTGCCAAGTGCTGGCGGCAGGTATGGATGTGAATCCGCCTGCTTTGTCACTGGCGGCGACTGTGGTCTGGCAGTACTTGCTGGCTTCCTTGAGCGACTTTTCGCTCCAACTGCCGGTCACGACAAAGTCGGCACTGCCAGTGCCGCCCGCTGGAGCCCGCAGGGCGCTGAGGTTCAGCGGAACAATCGCGTTTTCGGCCAGTCCGCCACCCTGCATGAACAGGATTTTGAAGTTGGCAGGCACAGCCAGCAGTTCACGCAAGTCAGCTTCAGCCGCTTCGTAAATACTCTGGAATTCCTTGCCCCGGTGGCTCATTTCCATCACACCCATGCCACTGCCATGCCAATCCAGCATCTCGTGGGCGGCTTGCGCCAGCACTTCGGCTGGCATGGCGGCCGGTCCGGCCGAGAAGTTGAAAGGGCGTTGCATCAGCTGGATTTTGTGTCAAATAGGGCGCTAGCCCCCGTGGTATATGCGCGAGCAGCTATCAAATTGATAGTTATTCGCTGGTCTCTCCGGTTTCGCTGGAGCCCTCTGCGCTCTCGCCAGCATCACCTTCCGTGGTGTTGGCGTCGTTTTCCACAATGCGTTGCAGGCCGCTGAGCTTGGAGCCTTCGTCCAGGCCAATCAGGGTCACACCCTGTGTGGCGCGGCCGAGTTCGCGGATCTCAGACACTCGGGTGCGCACCAGCACGCCCTTGTCGGTGATCAGCATGATCTCGTCGTCGGCATGCACCAGCGTGGCCGCAACCACTTTGCCGTTGCGCTCGGATTGCTGGATCGCAATCATGCCCTTGGTGCCACGGCCATGGCGGGTGTATTCGGTGATGCTGGTGCGTTTGCCGTAGCCGTTCTCAGTCGCGGTCAGCACGCTTTGTTGCTCGTCTTCGGCTACCAGCATGGCGATCACACTTTGGCCCACGTCCAGCGACATGCCGCGCACGCCGCGGGCATTGCGGCCCAGCGGACGCACATCGTCTTCGTCAAAGCGCACGGCCTTGCCGCCATCGCTGAACAGCATCACGTCGTGTTTGCCGTCGGTCAGCGCTGCACCGATCAGGTAGTCACTCTCGTCCAGGTTCACGGCAATGATGCCGCCCTTGCGCGGGTTGTTGAATTCGTCGAGCGCCGTCTTCTTGACCGTACCCATGCTGGTGGCCATGAACACATACTGGTCGGCCGGGAAGGTGCGTTTTTCACCGGTCAGTGCCAGCACCACGGTGATCTTTTCGCCTTCCTGCAGCGGGAACATATTGACGATGGGGCGACCGCGCGAGCCGCGTGAGCCCTGCGGCACTTCCCAGACCTTGAGCCAGTACAGGCGGCCGCGGTTGGAGAAGCACAGGATGTAGTCGTGGGTGTTGGCCACGAAGAGCTGGTCGACCCAGTCGTCTTCCTTGGTGGCCGTGGCCTGCTTGCCGCGCCCGCCGCGTTTTTGCGCACGGTATTCGTGCAGGGGCTGGCTCTTGATATAGCCGCTGTGGCTCATGGTCACCACCATGTCGGTGGGGGTGATCAGGTCTTCGGTGGAGAGGTCAAAAGAGGAGTGCTCCACCAAGCTGCGGCGTGTGCCCAGCTTGCTTTGGCCGAATTCCTGTTTCACATGGCCCAGTTCTTCGCCAATGATGGTGGAGACGCGCTCGGGCTTGGCCAGGATGTCCAGCAAGTCCTCGATCTCTGCCATGACTTCCTTGTACTCGGCGATGACCTTGTCCTGTTCCAGACCGGTCAGGCGCTGCAGGCGCATCTGCAAAATCTCTTGTGCTTGCGTTTCGGACAGGCGGTACAGACCGTCATTGCCCATGCCAAATTCTTTTTCCAGGCCGTCGGGGCGGTAGTCATCGGCATTGACCACACCACCATCGGCGCGGGTGCGGGTGAGCATCTCGCGCACCAGCTTGCTGTCCCAGGGGCGGTTCATCAATTCGACCTTGGCCACCGGTGGTGTAGGCGACTCGCGGATGATGCGGATGAACTCGTCGATGTTGGCCATGGCCACGGCCAGGCCTTCCAGCACATGGCCGCGTTCGCGGGCCTTGCGCAGGTTGAATACAGTGCGGCGTGTCACCACTTCGCGGCGGTGGTTCAGGAAGACTTCGATCAGGTCTTTCAGGTTGCACAGCTTGGGCTGGCCATTCACCAAGGCCACCATGTTGATGCCGAAGGTGTCCTGCAACTGGGTCTGCTTGTACAGGTTGTTCAGCACCACTTCGGGCACTTCGCCGCGCTTGAGTTCGATCACCAGACGCATGCCGGATTTGTCGGACTCGTCCTGGATGTGGCTGATGCCTTCGATCTTCTTTTCGTGCACCAGCTCAGCCATGCGCTCCTGCAGCGTCTTCTTGTTGACCTGGTAGGGCAGCTCGTCCACGATGATGGCCTGGCGCTGGCCTTTGTCGATGTCCTCGAAATGGCAGCGGGCACGCATCACCACGCGGCCGCGGCCAGTGCGGTAGCCGTCTTTGACGCCGTTGATACCGTAAATAATGCCTGCGGTGGGGAAGTCCGGCGCCGGAATGATCTCCATCAACTCGTCGATCGATGCACCGGGGTTCTTCAGCATGTGAAGGCAGGCATCGACCACTTCGTTCAGGTTGTGCGGCGGGATGTTGGTCGCCATACCCACGGCGATACCCCCCGAGCCGTTGACCAGCAGGTTGGGAATGCGGGTGGGCAGTACCAGCGGTTCCTTTTCGGAGCCGTCGTAATTGGGGCCGAAGTCGACCGTTTCCTTGTCCAGATCGGCCAACAGCTCGTGGGCGATCTTGGCCAGGCGGATTTCGGTGTAACGCATCGCGGCTGCGTTGTCGCCGTCTACCGAGCCGAAGTTACCCTGACCGTCTACCAGCATGTGGCGCATGGAGAAATCCTGCGCCATGCGGACGATGGTGTCGTAGACCGACTGGTCGCCGTGCGGGTGGTACTTACCAATGACGTCACCGACGATACGTGCGGACTTTTTGTAGGCCCGGTTCCAGTCGTTGTTGAGCTCGTGCATCGCAAACAAGACACGGCGGTGCACCGGCTTCAAGCCGTCCCGCGCATCGGGAAGGGCGCGGCCTACGATCACGCTCATGGCGTAATCGAGGTAGCTGCGGCGCATTTCCTCTTCAAGGCTGATGGGCAGGGTTTCTTTGGCGAACTGGGTCATGGATAGACGGTGAACGGTGTCATGGACAGCTCTCGATTCTACGGCCGCCGTGCTGTGGCATCAGAGCAACAAAGCAGTAGCAGCTTTTGGCGGAGTTACGTGGTGGGCACAGATGTTTCAAAAGGGGGCGCTTCGCTATGGCACAATAGTGCGAACGTCTTTGGTGCATCAGACCTAGGGCGTCACACAATTAGTCGCAGCCTGGCTGCAGTTTGTCCCGATAAAGGAAGGTCTCATGAAACAATTGAATAAAGTAGCAATCCTGATCGCTACCGCCGCTCTGGCGACTGCCGCTGGCGCCCAAGAAATTCACAACTGGCGCAGTGCTGCTGGCGACGTCTGGAAGAACGCTTCCGGCGAATGCTGGCGTGATGCCAGCTGGACTCCTGCTACTGCTGCCGCCGGTTGCGATGGCGCTTTGGCTGCCGCCGCAGCTGCTCCAGCACCCGCAGCACCTGCTGCAGCCGCTCCTGCCGCTCCCAAAGCTGCCGCCGCAGCACCCGTCGCTGCCGCCGCTGCCAGCAAAGTAACTTACGCCGCTGATGCGTTCTTTGACTTCGACAAGTCCGTGCTGAAGCCTGAAGGCAAAGCGAAATTGGACGATCTGGTGAGCAAGGTCAAGGGCATCAATTTGGAAGTCATCATTGCTGTGGGTCACACTGACTCCACTGGCGCTGACGCTTACAACCAGAAGTTGTCTGTGGCACGTTCCGAAGCTGTCAAGGCTTACTTGGTGTCCAAGGGCATCGAAAAGAACCGTGTTTACACCGAAGGCAAGGGCGAGAAGCAGCCTGTTGCTGACAACAAGACAAAAGAAGGCAAGGCGAAAAACCGCCGCGTGGAAATCGAAGTAGTTGGCACACGCGCCAAGTAATTCGGCCATCACCCATGGTTTGTGAAAAAACCCGCTTCGGCGGGTTTTTTCTTGTCTATGCCACCATTGCTCTATGAACCCCACCACCCTGAACGCTGATCCGGCCGAATTGGCCAAATTTTCTGAGCTGGCCCACCGTTGGTGGGATCTGGACAGTGAGTTCCGTCCTTTGCACCAGATCAACCCCTTGCGTCTGGACTGGATTCAGTCCTTTGTGCCGCTGCAAGGCATGAAGGCGCTGGATGTGGGGTGTGGTGGAGGTATTTTGGCGGACTCCATGGCCCGTAAAGGCGCGGAGGTGACGGGTGTCGATCTTTCGACCAAAGCCCTGCGGGTGGCACAGCTCCATGCATTGGAAGCCCAAACCCCCAATATCGCTTACCGCGAGGTTAGTGCAGAAGTCTTGGCAGCGGAAATGCCCGCTTCGTTCGATGTGGTGACGTGTATGGAAATGCTGGAGCATGTGCCGGACCCAGCCTCCATTGTGCAGGCTTGCTCTACATTGGTGAAACCCGGGGGCTGGGTGTTTTTCTCAACCTTGAACCGGAACGCCATGGCCTTCCTTCAAGCGATTGTGGGCGCGGAATACCTGCTGGGACTGTTGCCGCGTGGAACGCATGAATATGCCAAGATGATTCGCCCCAGTGAGCTGGCCCTGTTTTGTCGGCGTGCTGGGCTCGATCTGCAAAGCAGTTGTGGTTTGGGCTACAACCCGCTGACCCGACGCTATGCCATGAACAGCAACACCCAGGTCAATTACCTGGTTGCGACCCGCAAACCGGGAGCGCCTGCCTGATGCAAGTTTTCCGTGACATCCAAGCTGTGCTGTTTGATCTGGATGGCACCTTGATTGACAGTGCTCCCGATTTGGGGGGGGCTGCTGACAAAATGCGACTGGACCGTGGCATGCCTTCGCTGTCCGCAGAACGGTATCGTCCGATGGCGGGTGCCGGTGCGCGCGGCATGCTGCATATTGCATTTGGTCTCTCGCCGCAGGACCCGGACTTTGACGCAATGCGAGAAGAGTTCTTTGCCAATTACGAGCGCTGCATGACGCACAACACCTATGCATTTGATGGCGTGCAGGAAATGTTGCAAACGCTGGAGCAGCGCCAACTGCCGTGGGGAGTGGTGACCAACAAGTCCCAGCGCTTCACCAACCCGCTGACCCGGTCCATGCCCTTGTTCGCTAATGCAGGTGCCGTAGTGAGTGGGGATACCACGCCCCATGCGAAACCACACCCCGCCCCCTTGTTGGAGGCGGCCAGGCGCCTGGGCGTGGACCCGGGGGGCTGCATTTACGTGGGTGATGACGAGCGCGATATCGTGGCTGGGCGCGCTGCCGGCATGCGCACTGTGGCTGCGACTTACGGTTACTTAGGCAGCCAGCTCGATACGGGCGCTTGGCAAGCGGATGCCGAAATTAAATCTCCCTTGGCCCTCTTGCAATTGCTGCCTGGCGCCTAAAATAGGGGTTGAGGGGCTGCACTGGTTTCGACACGGGTTCGGACGCGCAGCAGGGCATGTCGAGCTGAATGCGCTCGTAAAACAGATTCAAACAAACTAACTGCAAACGACGAACGTTTCGCACTCGCTGCTTAATTGCACGTGAGGCTCACAACAGCAAGCCGATAGGCTGGGCAAGGGTGGCGCAAGCCGTCCAGGCTGTGGGCTAATTTCATTCGGCTGGGCCTGCCTTGGGTAACTTAGGGTGGGCCGAGACAATAGGTTGCTGGCGTCTTGTATAGCGTGCCACTGCGCGATGCAAGGAGTGAGATCTAAATCAGACGGCTACACATGTAGAACTGTTCGAAGAAGGCTTGTGGACGCGGGTTCAAATCCCGCCAGCTCCACCATACCCCCAGACCAAAGCCGCCAGCTAGCAATAGCTGGCGGCTTTTGTTTTGTCTATTCCACTGGCTTACCACGTTGGGCTTTGATGGCGGAGCGTTGGGTCTTGGATTCAAGGCGGCGCTGGCGGGAAGCGTACGTAGGCTGAGTTGCTTTGCGAGGCTTGGGAGGCGTGGCAACGCTATTAACCAGGGTATGAAGCCGTTCAAAGGCATCGAGCCGGTTAAGTTCTTGCGTGCGGAATTGTTGGGCCTTGAGCACGACGACACCCTCGCGGGTGATGCGGCTGTCCTGCAAGGCCAGCAGCCGTTCTTTCACGTCTTCTGGCAGTGAGGATGCTGGAATGTCAAAGCGCAGATGGATGGCACTGGATACCTTGTTGACGTTTTGGCCCCCCGCACCTTGGGCCCGGATCGCCGTAGTTTCGACCTCTGCTTCTTGTATTTGAATCTGTTTTGGCATTGCTGAGGTTTTCGGCAGTTAAACTGGTTTGACATTACCACCACTACCAAGGAGGCCATCATGGCCAAAGGTCAGCAAAAGTCCAACAAAGAATCGAAAAAACCCAAGAAAGATACGTCGCCGCCCAAGCCCTCCAGTGGGATTGTGGATCCCGTGCGCACCACCGTCACGACTGCGGTGATTCCCCGCGGCAAGCTCAAGAACAAATAAGCTTACTCCGCGGCCTGCACCTCGGCATAGCGTGGGGGCTGGCAACCTGCACGCTCACAATTGATGGCGGCAGCCCGCATGGCCTGGCGCAGTGTTTGGGCAACACGCAGATGGGCGCCCTGGGGATTGGTGACCCAATCGCCCAGGCAATTTCCCCAGAACGTGTCGCCAGCGCCGACGGTGTCTACCACGCGTGTCACCGGTACATCTGCATCGGCACTGTTGCCTTCGATGCCCAGCCAGGCGCCGTGTGCGCCAAAGGTCAGGGCAACCCGGCTAGTGCCGTTTTCCATGAAGTTTGCGGCAATCGCAGCACTATTTGCCCGTGTGGTCTGCGCAAAACCTAGCAACGCCAGGTCCTCATCGCTGGCTTTGAGCCAATCGGCATGTTTGGCAATGTCCTGAACGGCACGTACATACTGACCCAAATCTGCGGCCAACTTGGGGCGCAAGTTGACGTCGATGCTGATGGTCCAGCCCAGGGACTTGGCCCCTTGCAGGATGTCCACTACCTTGTGGTGCTCTGGCGGCACCAAGAACAGGGATCCGGTGTGCAGCACGCCTGGCGGGTGCGCCTGCAGCCGCAGTAGCACAGCGTTCACGCTGTAATCCCGGTCTGCAATGCCATCACGGTAAAAACCGTAGCTCGGCTGGCCGTTGTGGATTTGCACCACGGCAAGTGAGGTTGGGAGGGCGCTAGGGGGGCTCAAGGGTTGTACGCCGTCCTGCACCAACTGCTGGTGCATGCTTAGTCCGAATTGATCGCTGGATAAGGGGTTGACATACCCCACCTCGGCACCGCGCAACGCGGCTGCACGAGCCATGTTGAACGGGCTACCGCCCATGAAGGGGCGCAGTGTGCCGTCGGGCTGTGCTACACAGTCCATCAAGGCTTCGCCCAATACCCAAATCGATGCACTCATGTCTCTCTCATCCAGTCTGCCTCGCGAGGCGGGGTGGCTTGCTCAAGCGCAGCAGCATAAACCAGCGCTATGCATCGGGCTGCACCGCAAACCTTAATTGTTGATACCCAGTTGCACTCGCGTGCCCATTCTGACCATCGGGAGTGGTGGGCAGGTATTACACCAAAAAATCACTTAAATAAATCAAGTAATTTTACTAATATGATTAAATCAATCCGTCTGGCATGCTCAGACACTATTTATTGACAGGGTTTTCATGTACTGCACCTATTTTTACGTTCCTTCGTCGCAATGTGCCTTGGATGGGGCTCAAATGTTTTCTTTGGAGCTTATCGCATGCTAAAAGGTATTGATCCTCTGTTGACGCCGGAGCTCCTCATGCATTTGTCCGCCATGGGCCATGGCGAATGGGTGGCCGTGGTGGATGCCAACTTCACCGCTGACTTTTTGAGTGCCGGCAAACCCTTGGTGCGCTTGCCGGGCCATTCGCTGGAGCGGGTAAGTCGTGCCGTGCTGTCGGTGATTCCCTTGGCCGAGGATATGGCGCGTCCTGCCGCGTACATGCGTGTCTGTCACCAGCCCGATACCCACCGCACCGATGCCCAATTGGCGGTGTTGCGCCTCTTGCAAGACGAGGGCATTGCCCCCGAGCGCGTCGAGCCAGTGGAGCGGTTTGCCTTCTACGAAAAAATCAAGTCTGCGAGCCTGATTGTGCAAAGTGGCGAGGCGACTGCCTACGGTAATGCGATGTACGCCAAAGGCGTCATTCTTTAAAGGACCGCGCCGTGAAGATTTACCTGGACTCGGCCCAGACGGGCAGCTGGAGGCTTCCCCCGGGGTGCCCCTCCGTGCAGGGTGTGACGACCAATCCCAGCCTGGTCCACCAAGCGGGCTTGCCAGTGAACCTGCCGACCTACCTGGATTTGTTGCGTGCAGCGGCAGACCATGGGTTTGCAGAACTCATGCTGCAACTGCCCAGCAGTGATCTTGCGCTGGCGGCTACATGGGTGGAATCTTTGCGGGCGCTGTCGCAGCGCCTGTCGGTCCAGCTCACTGTAAAGCTGCCGTGTGCCCCTGAGTGGGAGGCCTGCATCCGCTGGGCCAAGGCCCAGGGGCAGCCAGTCTTGTTGACTGGTTTATCCAACCCCGTGCAGCTGCTGTGGGCCTGCGAGTTGGGGGCAGACTATGTGGCGCCCTACGTGGGGCGCCTGGTCAATGATGGGCGCAATGTGTGGGCGCTCATGCAGGCCTGCGTGGCGCAGCAAACTGCCGGCCCCCAATTGCTGGCCGCCAGCATCAAGTCACCCGATGTGTTGGCGCAGTTGATGGGCTTGGGGGCTGCGGCAGTCACCCTGCCACCGGCCAGCCTGATTGCCTGGAGCTCTGATGCACTGACACAGGTGGCCATCCAGCAATTCGACCGGGACATACAGGCCAGCTTGCGCGGAATCTGACCCCGTGGCAGATACCCGGGTATCTGCCGGGTTCAGGGTTTGAGTTCGCCGATCCGGCTGTCCAGGGGGCTTACGAAGGAGTTGAGTTCCCAGCCAGAAGCCAAGCGACTTTCGGGGAATTCCGGCATGCTCAGCGGACTGAGTCCTGAGGGTGTGGCGTCGCTGCCCTTGCTTTGGCGGCGTCGGGTTACGACCGCGTGCAAGTGTTCGCGGACGTCCTGAAACCGTGAATCCAGAGGTTGGCTGGCGCCTGTCCTTGCCGCCTGTTCGCCCAAGAAGATTGCCCGGATCTGGCTCAGGTGCGGCAGGTTGCTCGGGTCAACCACCACGTAGCGGATGCTGCATTGGTCCAGCAGGCTGTGTTTGAGCGTCTGGTTGCCTATGGACAGGCCATGGGGCCCCGGGACATCCACGCAGCCGATGACCCTGCCGTCCAGACTGCAGATGGTGAATGTGCAATACACCCCGTTGAGCAGCTTGTACCAATGGGTGGCTTCGGCCTGGCTGGCTGGCGCGGTGAAGCGGGTGACAGGGAGCTTGATCAGGATGTGCTGGTCGAACATCACTTTGGTGAGCCAGATCCAGACACGGCGCTCTTGCGAGTTGACCAGCGGGCGGGTTTTGAGCGGCCAACTGGCGGGGATGCGCCGACGCTGCCGTTCCACGTAACGGTTGCGCCAGAAAAGCAGGGCGGCTCCTACCAAAATCCCCACAACAAAAGAAATAAACATCTCACACCGCCCTATAAATGGAGCCATCTAGTGTGGCTCTATAAGTCGGGTGAGAGTTTATGTAATCGGTCAATCAGCGTAAATAGTCCCAATGGCTTGGCGTTGGGTGTTGACTAGAGCGATGAGTTGTGGGTCGAAGTGCCGGCCCGATTCGTTCTGTAGATAGTCTAGAGCGGCCTGCAGGGGCCAAGCAGGTTTGTAGCAGCTGGCGCTGACCAGGGAGTCCAGCACATCGGCCACGGCCGCAATGCGCCCAGGCAGGCTGATGGCCTCGCCTGCCAGGCCCCGGGGGTAGCCGCTGCCATCCCAGCGCTCGTGGTGCTCTTGGGCCAGTTGGGCGCCCAGTGTGTGGACGCGGGAGCGGGAGTGCGACAGCAGTGCGTAGCCCTCTTGGGAGTGGGTTTGCATGGTGGCCCATTCCTCGGGTGTCAGCGGGCCGGGTTTGGTCAAAATGTGGTCGGGAATACACGCCTTGCCCACGTCGTGCAGGGTCGCGGCCACCCGCATCAGTTCTATTTCCTGCTCGGTACCCCCGGTAGCCGCGGTCAAAAGCGCAGCAATGTCTCCCACCCGCTGCAGGTGCAGGGAGGACTCGCTGCAGCGCTTCTCGATGGCACCGCCCAGAATGCAGATGGTGGTGCGCTGTGCACTTTCGGTGTCTTCGCGCAGTAGCAGGCCGTCGTAGGTAATGGCCACGTTGCGGGAAAACAGCTCCAGCAGTTCGCGGGCTTGCGCGCTGACAGTTTCGGCGAACTCCATGTAAATCAGGCTCTCGCTGCCGGCCTTGGTCTTGAAGTAGCCCGCGTAATAACGCTCGCCATGGTGACTGACTTTTTCTTGCAGGGCACGTGTGATGGCCTCCTGAACTTCTTGTGGCAGGTTGCGCACCTCTTCATCCACCATGAGCTGGGAGTAGGCCTCGGTAGCCGCCAGCACCTTCAATTGGCCCTGGGTGGCGTTGGCCGTGTAGGCAGACACCCGGCTGGCACACAGGCCTTCACCATGGAGGTCCAGCAAAAAGTTGACCTGCTCCAGCACCGCCGATGCAAAACTGCGCAGATTGCGTGAATCACAAACCTGGCTGATAGCCTCGATCGAGCGCCGCAGCCCTAGGCTGGCCTGCTCAATGCGCATCAGGTCGCGGTAGGCGCGCAGCCCGGCGTAAAACACCGTGATGAGCTTGCGCCGTGTGAGGTCGGTTTTTTCCTTGTAGTCGTTGATGTCGTAGTCGCGGATGACCTGCTCTTCGGGGGCCTGTCCGGGCTGGCCGGTGCGCAGAATGATGCGCACATTGAGGTTGCCCAGGTCTTCGCGGATGTGGCGCGCCAAGTCGAGTCCGGCGTGTTCGGACTCCATCACCACATCCAGCAGGATCAGCGCAATGTCGGCGCGTTCTGCCAACACGGTGCGCGCTTCGGCGGCGCTGTAGCAGTGGGTGAAGTGCAGCCCGCGTCCGTCCATCTCAAAATCTGACATGACCAGCTTGGTGACTTCGTGCACGGCAGGCTCGTCATCCACCACCAGAATCTGCCAGGGCGGCAGGGCCTTGCGGCAGCTGGTTTCGGCTTGCTCGTCACTAAACACCAAATCATCGGACATGAGGCGGGCTTTCGTTGGGCGGGAACAATTTGCAGTTTATCGGATTGTGGCTGCGATACTAGGGCCCATGCAGCTTCAGGAAATCCTCTATTCGCAAGGTTTTGGCACGCGCCGCGTCTGTGCCGGTTTGATCCAGCAGGGCCTGGTTCAGGTTTATATGCCAGATAGTGCTCTAGCCCCCGTCACTATTGCGCAAGCAGCTACTGAATTTGTAGCGGAAGGCCTGCGTTTCAAAGTACAGGGTGTGGAGTGGCAGTACTTCGAGAAGGCCTATCTGGTGCTGCACAAACCGGCCGGAACTGAGTGCTCGCAAAAGCCGTCGACCTACCCCAGCATCTACACCCTGCTGCCATCCCCCTTGCGTCTGCGTCCGCAAAAAGCGGCGGTGCAGGGTGTGCAGGCCGTGGGCCGCTTGGACCAGGACACCACGGGCATGTTGCTGCTGACAGACGATGGCAAATTCATCCACCGCATGAGTTCGCCCAAGCATCACGTTCCCAAGGTGTATGAAGTGACCGTCAAGCATTCGCTGGACGAGCGCCAGGTGCAAAAACTGCTGGCTGGCGTGGTGCTGGACGATGACCCGGCGCCGGTCCGCGCTGCTGCCTGCGAGGCGGTGAGCGAGTTCCACCTGCGTCTGACCCTGACCGAAGGCAAATACCACCAGGTCAAACGCATGCTGGCCGCCGTGGGCAACCGCGTAGAGGGCTTGCATCGCTCCCGCATTGGTGGCGTCGCGCTGCCGGCCGATCTGGCTCCTGGCCAATGGCGTTGGCTCAGTGCCGAAGAGCTGGTGGCGGTGCAAGCCAAGGAGTGATTCATGAATGCCATGCTCGACGCGTTTTGGCGCTCGGTCGCCTACTGCCTGCACCCCAAGGTGATCGGACTCTCCCTCTTGCCCCTGCTGCTGGTGATTGGCTTGATCGCTGGCTTGGGGTACTTTTACATGGACCCCGCGCTGGCCGCGGTGCAGGGGCTGCTGGAATCGTCCGACTTGCTCAATCAGCTTTGGACTTGGCTTGAATCCATAGGGGCTGGCAAGCTCAAGACGGTGCTGGTGCCGCTGATTGTGATTGCACTGGCCACGCCGCTGATCGTGGTGGCCAGCCTGCTCGTGGTGGCCACCTTGATGACGCCCTTGATCGTGCGCCTGGTCACGCAACGGCGCTTTCCCACGCTGGAGCGCACCGGTGGCGCGTCTTACCTGCTGAGTGTGCTCTGGGGGCTGGGGGCCAGTCTCACCGCGCTGGTCTTGCTGGTGCTTTCTGTGCCTTTGTGGTTTGTGCCTCCGCTGGTGCTGGTGCTGCCTCCGCTCATTTGGGGTTGGCTCACCTACCGCGTTCTGGCCTTTGATGCACTGGCTGACCATGCCACCACCGAAGAGCGCCATACCTTGATGCGCCGCCACCGTTGGTGGCTGCTGGGCATGGGCATTTTCACGGGTTACCTGGGGGCGGCCCCCAGCCTGGTCTGGTCGGTCGGCTTTGTGGCGGTGGCGCTGGCCCCCGTGCTGGTGCCCTTGTCCATCTGGCTGTACACACTCATTTTTGCGTTCTCCTCGCTCTGGTTTACCCACTACTGCCTGGCCGCCCTGCAGCAACTGCGCCGGGAGACTGCGGCCGCAGCGCTGGAGCCGGTGCCAAGCCCCGCTGAACAGGCGGTGGAGGTCTTATGAATTTTGGTGCGATCATCATTGGTGACGAAATTCTCTCGGGCAAGCGGGCGGACAAACACTTGGCCAAGGCCATAGAGTTGCTGTCAGCCCGCGGCTTGTCGCTGGCCTACGCCGATTACGTGGGGGACGACCCTGAACGCATCACCCAAACCCTGCAACGCGCGTTTGCCTCGGGAGATGTGGTGTTTTCGTTTGGTGGTATCGGCGCCACGCCCGACGACCACACGCGCCAGTGTGCGGGCCGGGCGCTGGGATTGCCCTTGGTGCTGCACCCGCAGGCTGAAGTCTTGATTCGCGAGCGCATGCAAGATGTGGCGCGGGAGCAGGGTCTGCCCTATGAGCCCGACCGTGCGGACAATGTGCACCGGCTCAACATGGGCATGTTTCCCCAGGGGGCGGACATCATTCCCAACCCCTACAACAAGATTCCGGGCTTCAGTTGTGCGGGGCAGGGTAGGGGGCACGTTCACTTTGTTCCCGGTTTTCCAGTCATGGCGTGGCCCATGGTGGCTGCCGTTTTGGATGCACGGTATGCCCACCTGTTTGTGCACGAGGTGTATCTGGAGCGCTCTGTGATTGTTTTTGGTGCCATGGAGTCGGCGCTCACGCCGTTGATGGAAACGCTGGAGCGCGAGCATGCGATCAAGGTGTTCAGCCTCCCCAGCGTGGACCACCCGGAGTGGGGGCGCCACATTGAGCTGGGCGTCAAAGGCGCGCCTGCTGCCGTGGAGCCGGCGTTTGCCGCGCTCCATACCGCCTTGTGCGCCATGGGGATGTCGCTAGGCCCTGAATTGGTGCGTAACTAGCTGTGTTCATATTTGGTGCATTTTGTATTTGCACCAAATTTGTGCATTGACGTGCCTTGCCTCTGGCGCCCGCGTGCTTCTTTCCGGTGCGCATCCGAAATTGCGTGCTTTCTCAAGGCAAAATAAGGACGTTTGCCTAATTGCCGGGGCCGGGGCCTTTGGCATAAAAGCTGCATTGTGGGCAGGGCAATTCTTTTTACAACCGTGCAACAGGAGTATTTGATGGCCAAGACCGTCGCAGACGTAATGAAGATGGTGAAGGAAAACGAGGTCAAATTCGTTGACTTCCGTTTCACCGATACCCGCGGCAAGCAGCAGCACACCACTGTGCCAGTCTCGCACTTTGATGAAGACAAGTTCACTTCCGGCCACGCATTTGACGGTTCTTCCATCGCTGGCTGGAAAGGCATTGAGGCATCGGACATGTTGCTCATGCCCGATCCCAATACTGCCAACATCGACCCCTTCTTCGAAGAAACCACCATCATCATGAACTGCGATGTGGTGGAGCCATCTGACGGCAAGGCGTACGACCGTGACCCACGTTCCATCGCCAAGCGTGCGGAAGCCTACCTGAAGGCCTCCGGCATTGGTGACGCAGCCTACTTCGGTCCCGAGCCAGAATTCTTCATCTTCGACGGCGTGCGCTGGAGCACCGAGTCGAACAACACCTTTTACGAAATCGACGAGTACGAAGCCCCCTGGAACACCGGCTCCAAGCTCGAAGGTGGCAACCGCGGCCACCGTCCCACCGTCAAGGGCGGCTACTTCCCCGTTCCCCCCGTGGACAGCACGCAAGACATGCGCGCCGAGATGTCCCTGATTCTCGAATCCCTGGGCATCCCGGTTGAAGTGTTCCACCACGAAGTGGCGGGCGCTGGCCAGAACGAAATCGGCACCCGCTTCTCCACATTGGTCGAGCGTGCTGACTGGACCATGTTGCAAAAGTACGTGGTGCACAACGTGGCCAATGCCTACGGCAAAACCGCCACCTTCATGCCCAAGCCTTACCACGGTGACAACGGTTCCGGCATGCACGTGCACCAGTCCGTGTGGAAAGACGGCAAGAACCTGTTCGCTGGCGACGGCTACGCAGGCCTGTCTGACTTCGCGCTGTACTACATCGGCGGCATCATCAAGCACGCCCGTGCACTGAACGCCATCACCAACCCCGGCACCAACAGCTACAAGCGCCTGGTTCCTCACTTCGAGGCTCCGGTCAAGTTGGCTTACTCGGCCAAGAACCGTTCTGCATCGATCCGTATTCCTTTCGTGGCGAACCCCAAGGGCCGTCGCGTGGAAGCACGTTTCCCCGATCCATTGATGAACCCTTACCTCGGCTTCGCAGCCTTGTTGATGGCAGGTCTGGACGGCGTGGAAAACAAGATCCATCCTGGCGAAGCTGCCACCAAGGACCTCTACCATCTGCCTCCCGAGGAAGATGCAAAGGTTCCAACCGTGTGCCACAGCCTGGATCAGGCCTTGGAGCACCTGGACAAGGACCGCGCGTTCCTGACCAAGGGTGGTGTGTTCACTGACTCCATGCTCGATGCCTACATCGACCTGAAGATGCAGGAAGTGACCCGCTACCGCATGTCGGTGCACCCTGTTGAGTACGATATGTACTACTCCCTGTAATGCCTGCTGCCTCCACGGCAGCGCTACAGAAAAAAAGGACGGCGCTAGCCGTCCTTTTTTTTGCAAACAAAGTGACACAGATTCCGGTCCAATCCGCATGGATACTGGGGCACTTTTTGTTTTTGGGCACTTTTTGGCGCATACTGAATCCAGCGCTTGGGCCCTGTTGGCGCGGACACTGCATGAAAACCACATTTTTGATTTCCTGGATGACTCTGGCGTGCGCCACCTCTGCGTGGGCGCAAGACCGCATTTACCGTTGCGGCAACGAGTACACCAACACAGTGACCGAAGCGCAGGCCAAAAGCTGCAAGCTGGTTTCCGGTGGCAATGTGACCGTGGTGCAATCCGCCAAGCCAACGGCCAGCAGCGGTGTGAAAGTCGCTTCCAGCGGTGGCGGCGCCCCCGCACCGCGGGTGGATTCGGCAGACCAGCGCGCCAAAGACTCCGATGCCCGCCTCATCCTCGAATCTGAGTTGAAAAAAGCCGAAGCCCGCCAGATCGAACTCGTCAAGGAGTACAACAATGGCGAGCCAGAAAAACTCGGCCCCGAGGCACGCAACCACCAGAAATACCTGGACCGGGTGGCAGAGCTCAAGGCTGCCATTGCCCGCAATGAGAGTGATATTGCAGGCATCCGCCGCGAACTGGGCCGCGTGCCTGCATCCAACGCTCCCTTGGCCGCTGTCAAGTAAGCGCTCCCCCGCGCACCTGTTGCGCTGTCTCCACTCCGTTCATCCACGCTGTGAATCGTCCCGAATTTTTGCCTGAGCGCTTTGCTTGTTTTGACTTGCTGGCCACGCTGGTCGCGGTGGTCCATGCGGATGCCAGCGTACTGTTCTCCAATGCCGCTCTGGAGGACGCTCTGGGTACCTCCCGCCGCATGTTGCTGGGGTCCAGTTTTTCAGAGTTCTTTACAGAGCCATCGTCGTTGCAAAGCGCATTGGAAGGGGCGTCCGAGAACGCCTTTGCCGCGCTGCGCTACGACGCCTGGCTCAAACGCGCAGCACATGAGCCCATACCCGTGCATGTGATCGTGACCCGAACCGAGCAATCGGAAGACATCATCATCGAGATGGTGCCGCTGGAGCAGCAAGCCCGGCAAGACCGCGAAGAGCGCCTGGCCGAGCAGGCGCAAACCAACAAAGAGCTGATCCGCAACCTAGCGCATGAGATCAAGAACCCGCTGGGAGGCATTCGCGGCGCGGCGCAGCTGCTTGAGATGGAAATGGAGTCGCCCGAGCTGACCGAGTACACGCAGGTCATCATCCATGAGGCCGACCGCCTGCAAAGCCTGGTGGACCGCCTGCTGGCCCCGCACCGTCGGCCGCACCTCGTGGGCGATGTGAATATCCACGAAGTGTGCGAGCGTGTGCGTTCACTGATCCTGGCCGAGTTCCCCAAAGGCTTGCGCGTGGTGCGTGATTACGACACGTCCATTCCCGAGTTTCGCGGTGATCGTGAGCAGCTCATTCAAACGGTGTTGAACATCGCGCACAACGCCTGCCAAGCGCTCTCCGAACGTATGGCCGCGGGTGATGCCAGCCTCACATTCCGTACCCGTGTCGCCCGGCAGGTAACGTTCGGTAAGCAGCGTTATCGGTTGGCATTGGAATTGCATGTGATCGACAACGGACCTGGCGTGCCAGATTCGATCAGGGACCGCATTTTTTACCCGCTGGTATCGGGCAGAGAGGGCGGTTCGGGGCTGGGGCTGACATTGGCACAAACCTTTGTTCAACAACACCACGGCCTGATCGAAGTGGATAGCGTGCCGGGCCGAACGGACTTCAAGATTCTGATTCCGTTACCGTAATAGCAAAAGATTAAGGGTGCGCCACAACATGAAGCCGATTTGGATCGTAGATGATGACCAGTCCATCCGCTTCGTGCTGGAGAAGGCGCTGTTGCGCGAGCATTTGCCCACGCGCAGCTTTTCCAATCCACGCGATGTACTGAGTGCCCTGGCCACGGCCGCGGACGATGAAGGCCCCCAGATCCTGGTCAGCGATATCCGCATGCCAGGTGGTTCCGGCCTGGACCTGCTTGAGAAAGTCAAAGCCAAACACCCCGGTTTGCCCGTCATCATCATGACGGCCTTCTCGGACCTCGATAGCGCCGTGAGCGCCTTCCAGGGCGGTGCGTTTGAGTACCTGCCCAAGCCGTTTGATTTGCCCAAGGCGGTGGAGCTGATTCGCCGTGCGGTGGAAGAAAGCCAGCGCGAAGAGGTCAGCGAAGAACGCATGGCCGAATCCCCCGAAATGCTGGGCCAGGCGCCCGCCATGCAGGACGTGTTCCGCGCCATTGGCCGCCTGAGCCAAAGCAACGTCACGGTGATGATCACCGGTGAATCGGGCTCGGGCAAAGAGCTGGTGGCGCGTGCGCTGCACAAACACTCCCCGCGTGCTGATGGCCCCTTTGTGGCTATCAACACTGCCGCCATTCCCAAAGACCTGCTGGAGAGCGAACTGTTCGGCCATGAGCGCGGTGCCTTCACCGGCGCACAAACCATGCGCCGTGGCCGTTTTGAGCAGGCCGATGGCGGCACGCTGTTCCTCGACGAAATTGGCGACATGCCGTTCGAGCTGCAAACGCGTTTGTTGCGTGTGTTGAGCGACGGGCATTTCTACCGCGTGGGCGGCCACAGCGCTGTCAAGTCGAATGTGCGCGTGATTGCCGCTACCCACCAGGACCTGGAGCAACGCGTCAAGGACGGTGTGTTCCGCGAGGACTTGTTCCACCGCTTGAACGTGATCCGCCTGCGCTTGCCGGCGCTGCGCGAGCGCAAGGAAGACGTGTCCATGCTGACCCGCCACTTCCTGCAGCAAAGCGCCAAGCAACTGGGCGTGGAGCCCAAACGCATCTCCGATTCCGCGCTGGCCTGGTTAGAGGGGTTTGGCTTTCCCGGCAACGTGCGCCAGCTCGAAAACATTTGCCACTGGCTCACCGTCATGGCCCCCGCCCAGGTGATTGAACGCAAGGACTTGCCGCCCGAGGTCAGCCTGGGGCGTTCGGAGTCTGGCGAACCGCTACAGGCCAAACCTGTGTTGACCGCAGCGCCAGAGGCCCAGCTCAAGGACGTGCCGCTGGACCCGCACACCCATGGCCATGCTGCAGCCCACGAGTCGGAAGACCTGTCCCATGTGTTGGCGCGTGCCGCCGCCGCGCACGGCCCGCTGGAGGGCTGGGAAGCCGAACTGGAAACCGAGGCCGTGGCCTTGCTGGGCTCGGGCCAACCCGAGGTGTGGGACACACTGACCCGCCGTTTCGAGTCGCGCCTGATTCTGGCGGCCCTGGCCAACACCAAGGGTCGCCGCATAGAGGCCGCGCACAAACTCGGCATTGGCCGCAACACCATCACCCGCAAGATCCAGGAGCTGGGTCTGGAGTGATTGGTGGTGTTTCAGGGCTCTAGCCCTCGTGGATGCTGCGCAAGTAGCTCCTGAAACAATAGCAAAAAGCCGGCGCATGCGTCGGCTTTTTGTTTATGCGGCGGGGGCAATCTCCACCACCACGGGCGCGTGGTCGCTGGGGCGCTCATTTTTGCGCGGTGTCTTGTCGATGGTGCAGGCGGTCACGCGGGGGCGCAGGGCTTCGCTCACCAGAATGTGGTCGATGCGCAGGCCGCGGTTGCGTCTAAAACCCGCGTCGCGGTAGTCCCACCAGCTAAAACTTTTGGGCGGATGGTCAAACAGGCGGTGGCTGTCGTGCAGGCCCAGGGCGATGAGCGCGCGCAGGTGGTAGCGTTCTTCTTCGGTGCAGTGGATGGTCTCGAACAGGGCTTCCGGGTCCCACACATCGTCGTCATCAAAGGTGATGTTGTAGTCCCCCATCAGCACCAGCTGGGGGTGGCGTGTCAGTTCGTCCTTGACCCAGCGGCGCAGCGCGGTGAGCCATTCCATCTTGTACTCAAACTTGTCACTGCCGGGCTCCTGTCCATTGGGGAAGTAGGCGCCAATCACACGCACACCTTCGACGGTGCCGGTGATCACGCGCGCCATCTCGTCGTCAAAGCCGGGAATGTTCTTGAGCACGTCGGTGGCCGGCGTGCGGCTCAGCAGGGCGACGCCGTTGTAGGTTTTCTGGCCAAACCACTGGGCCTGGTAGCCGGCTGCTGCAAAGGCGTCGGCCGGAAATTTGTCGTCAGTGAGCTTGAGCTCCTGCAGCGCCAGCACGTCCACCGGATTGGCCGCCAACCAGTCCAGTACCTGCGGCAGGCGCACGCCCAAAGAGTTCACGTTCCAGGTGGCAAGTTTCATGGCGGTAGGCAGGGTTGGGTGGGTACAAAGAAGCGGGACAGTGCGCTCCGGGCCCGATGCCACAATGGACGCACTCTCATCAATCAGCGGCGGATTTTCGCACCTTGCCAATGCGGGTCCGAGCTGCTTCGGAAATTCTTCACCGCGGGTTACAAGCTCCTCCATGCGCACCCCCATTGCCACCTCCGCGCCATGCCCTGCGTGCCAGCAACCCCTGCGCCATCTGGCGCTGGAGGGGCACTATGCCAAATCGGTCGCGGTAGACCTGTGCGCGGGCTGCCACCTGGTGTGGTTTGATGCCTTCGAGTCGGTCCGGCTCTCCGGCTTGGGCTGGGTCCAGTTGCTGCGTGCCATGGTGCTGCAGCCATCGTCTCGTGCCGTACTGCCGCGCAGCATGTCCTGTGTGCGCTGCCGCGATCCGCTTTCCGCCGTGCGCAACCAAACCCGGTTTGGCCACACTGCCGCGCTGGAATGCCGGCAGGGACACGGGCAACTGCAAACCTTCACCTTGTTGCTGGCAGAACGGGGCCTGTTGCGCCAGGTGCTGCCGTCCGATCGCAGCGCTCTGGCCCAAGAGAGGCGGGCGCTGCAGTGCCTGCAATGCGGCGCTGGGAGCCACACGCCAGAAGCCACCCAGTGTGCCTACTGCCAGAGCCCCTTGCTCATGGTGGATGTGCCGCGGCTGGCTTCGGCTTTGCTGGTGCGCCATGGGGATGCACTGCAACTACCGCCCGGCGCCAACCCCTTGGCCATGGCGTGCCGGGGTTGCGGCCACCCTCTGGACCCTACGGCCCAGGCCCGTTGCCCGCGCTGTGACCACGCCGTAGTGTGGTCGGACTGGCTCAGTGTCCGCCCCCTGTTGGATGCTGTGGAACCATTGCTGCGGGCGCAGCAGCCCCGCCAGGCCAAGCCGTGGGGCACCCGGCTACAAGCGCAGCAGGGCGACCACCGTGCGACCCAGCTTCACCGGTGGCTGCGACACGCCAATCTGGTATCGGCGCAGGATGAGGGAGCGCAGCGCGACCTGCGCGACAGTTTGCTGGACTGGCGCAGTTGGCTGCGCCTGGCCGTGCTGGGTGTGGCGTTGTGGGTATTCTTCAGGTAACTTTGGGCATGATTTGAGCCTCCGTGCCCGTCGATACTGCGCAAATAGCTCCTGAATTGATAGCAATATTGCCAACGGACGCAAAAAAGCCCGCACTCCTTGCGAGGTGCGGGCGCGACAGACCAGCGGTCAGTCTTTCTTGATGAACCAGGCGTCGGTTGCCTTGCGTTCCCAGGCGGCCAGTTGCAGTTCGGCTTCGTCCTTGGCCAGGCCGTAGCGCTCCTGGATTTTGCCGGCGAGCTGGTCACGCCGTCCGGCGACAACGTCCAGGTCATCGTCGGTGAGTTTGCCCCATTGCTCTTTGGCATGGCCGGTCAGTTGTTTCCAGTTACCTTCAATGTGATTCCAGTTCATGGTGTTCCTTGGGTGATGTGTTGACGTTGAACGCGGGAGGGGCAGGTGCCCCACCAAGTCAAGGACGGACGGTGATTTCGTTCTTGACAGCCTTCACGCCCTTGACGCCCCAGGCCAGGGTGGCTGCGGTGACCTTCTCGTCACCGCTCTTGGCGAAGCCCGACAACATCACGGTGCCATTGAGGGTTTCCACGCTGATGGCGGCGGCATCCACCGTTTTGTTCTCGACAAAGCGGCTCTTCACGGCGGCGGTGATGGCGGTGTCATCCACATAAGCCCCTACGGTGGATTGCCCGCGTTGTACGGCGCAGCCGGTCGCAGTCAGGGTGAGCAGGACGGCAAAAGTCAGGGCGAGGATGGTGCGAAAGTTCATGGTAAATCTCCAATGGATCGGTGAGTGGATGTTCGGATGGGGGAGGTAGTGACAGGGCCCCACTACCGGTAGGCGGTACCAGGGGATCAGTTTCTTCGGAAGAAACCGAACAGGTAACTCACCACGGCGAGTACCAGGAAAACAAAGAACAAGATCTTGCCAATCTCTACCGCGCTGGCGGCAATGCCGCCAAAGCCAAAGAGGGCAGCGATCAGGGCAATGACAAAGAAGACAACGGTGTAGTGCAGCATTTCTGGGTTCCTCCAAGGGGTGCCCCAGTGTGCGTGCCATGGCCTTGATTGGCGATCAGGCAGTTTGCCGTCTGCGTGTGGGCCAAGCGCGCAAGCGCGCGTAGGACCCCTCCGACAGGCTCAGGCCGCAGCGGGGGTGTGCTGGGGCAGGCGCGCCAAAATCTGCGTGCCCTGCCCAGGGTGCGACTGCAGGTGCAGGCTGCCGCCCTCGGCCCCCACCCGAAAGCGCATGCCCACCAGGCCGTAGGCGGACTGTGGTTTGGTGCCGGTGCTGAAGCCGACCCCATCGTCACGCACCGACACCTCCACCTGGCCGGTGCGGGTGCACAACTCGATCCAGACATGGTGCGCCTGCGCGTACTTGGTGATGTTGGTAATGGCCTCTTGCACCAGGCGGTACACCACCAGTTCGGCCGAGGGGCGCAGCGCCACCGGTTCCAGCTGGCAATGCACCGCCACGCCGGATTGGGCGGCGTACTCGCGCGCCAGAATTTCCAGCGCAGCCACCAGGCCCAGGTTGCTCAGCGACGAAGGGCGAAGATCCTCAATGATGCTGCGCCCCAGTGCAATGCCGCTGTTGAGTGTGGCCACCAAGTGGGCTAAAAGCTCCAGCGTCTCGGGCGCGCTGCTGGCCAGGCGTGATTTGATGCGCGCCGCATCCAGCTTGGCCGAGGTCAGCAATGAACCCAGCTCGTCGTGCAGGTTGCGCGCCAGGCGTTGGCGTTCGTCTTCGCGGGCGGTTTGCAAATGCTGGGCCAGTTCGATCAGCTCCGCCGTGCGGTGGGTCACCTCCACCTCCAGGCGGTCCCGTTCCAGCTGCACCACGCGCTGCAGCTCCATTTCCTGCAGCTTCAGCGCTTGCGACTGGCGCAGGTAGAAAAACAAGGCCAGCAGGCTGATGGCGCTGAGCAGCGCCACCCCAAACCGCCCCAAGGCCAGGGTGCCGTCCAGCTCGGCGCGGCTGGCGCTCACGGCCCGGGTCTGGTACTCCAGCAGCTCGGCACTGGTGGCGCGGATGGCATCCATCTTTTCGCGGCCAATGTCCGTCATCAAAATTTCCTGCCCGGCCTTGCCGCGGCCCTCTTCGTAGAGCTGCAGCGTCAGCGCCAACTCGGACAGTTTGGTCTCGGTCAGTTGGTGCAGGCGCTGCAACAGGGCCTGGGACTCGGGGTCGGTGCCGTAATAGGCATCCAGCACACGGTAGGCCTCATCGACGCGCTGCAGCGCCTGGGCGTAGGGCTCCAGGTACTCCTGGCGTCGCGTCAGCAGGTAGCCGCGCTGGCCGGTTTCGGCGTCCAGCATGCTGCGCTCCAACACCTGGATCTGGGTGCGCGCCGCCCCCATGTCGCTGATGTCTTTCAGGGTACCCGCCGAACGCCAATACGACACCTCACTGATAAAGACCACGGCCGCCGCAGCGGCCAAGGCCAACCCCATGACCCAAGGATTGCGTTGGAAGATAGTGAGCGTTTTCATGGGCTTGGCGTGCAGCGAACTGTGGGATCATGCCGCATGACTATTTTCCCGTGCCCATGATCCGGATTGCCATCGTTGACGACCATGCCATGGTGCGCGCCGGGCTGCGCCAGTTTTTTGCGGACCAGCCGGATTTTGCGGTGGTGGCCGAGGCGGTGAATGGCCGCGAGGCACTGGACATCGTGCGCCAGGGCGAGGTGGATGTGATGGTGATGGATATCGCCATGCCCGACCACAGCGGGGTGGACGCACTGGTGGCGATCAAGGCGCGGGCGCCCGATCTGCCGGTGCTGATCTTGAGCGGCTTTGCCGAGGTGCACTACGCCACCACCTTGCTGCGCCAGGGCGCCAGTGGCTACCTCAACAAGGACTGCGACCCCGAGGACATCGTCAAGGCCATCCGCACCGTGCACCGCGGGCGCAAGTACATCACGCCCGGTGTGGCTGAACTGTTGGCCGACGGATTGGCCGACGGGGGCGACAAGCCCTTGCACACCCAGCTGTCCGAGCGCGAGCTGCAGGTGTTTCTGCGCCTGGCCAAGGGCGAAACCGTGGGCCACATTGCCACCAGCATGTCGCTGAGTGTCAAAACCGTGAGCACCTACCGCACCCGCGTGATGGAAAAAATGCGCCTGGAGTCGAATAGCGACCTGACCTACTACGGCCTCAAAAACGGCCTGATCCAGTAGCCGTGGCATCAGGCGGCTGACGCAGGGCACAGGCCGGTGGCGGCCAGCGTTTGGCAGTAAAGAATCAGCGCCTCGATCTCTGTGGACTTGTCAAACACCTGCTCTGCCCCGAGTGCCAGGCAGGTGGCGCGGATGTCCGGGGTGGCGTAGTTGCTGAGCACGACCATATGCCTTTTGGGCCCGGTGTGGCGCGCGGTGCGCAACACCCCCAAGCCAGAGCCACTGCGCAGGAAGATATCCACGATCACCAGACTGGCCTCATGCGTGGGGTCGGACAGCCACTGCAGCGCGGCCGGCTCGTCTGCGGCCACCCCCACCACAGTGACAGGGGTGAGTTCTTGCAGCGTGGCAATCAGGCTTTGCTGGATGACCGGGCTGTCTTCGACGAGAAACGTGGTGAGCACGGGCGTGGCGTTTGGTGGCGGTGAGGCTGCCCAGTGTGCCTGCAAACCATGGCCTCGGCCATGGGGCACCAACCCGCCTGTGTGTAGGACAGGACCTACAGCCATCTGCGGCGCCGTCCGCTAGGCCGATGGCCGCGGTCTGCAGATACTGCAGGCATCAGATTTTGCTGATGTTCCATAACAAGGTCGTTCCATGAAACATACATCCATTTCCCTGCGCAGCACCGGGCTTGTGCTGGCCCTGCTGGTCCTGAGCGGCTGCGCCGGCATGACCACCCGCGAAAAGAACACCGCCGTGGGCGCCGCCATCGGCGGTGTGGCGGGCAACATCATCGGGGGCGGTAGCGTGCTGGGCACGGCCGCCGGTGCGGCCGCGGGTGGCGTCATCGGCCACCAAGCCACCAAAAAGTAACTCAGGCGCGTGTGTACGTCACAAAGCTGAACGCCAGCCCGCTGGCCGCCACCTGGCGCTCGCGGGCGGTCTCTTGCCAGGCCGGGCCCAGCGTGGGGGCGAAGGCATCGCCCGCAAAATTGTGTTCAATCTCGGTCACCACGGCCGTGCGGGCCAGCGGCTCGGCCAGCGCGTAGAGCTGGGCACCACCGATCACCCATACGTCTGCAGATTGCTCACAAAGTTGTAGCGCTTCGCGCAGGTTCTGTGCGGGCTGAGCCCCTGTTTCATTCCAATCTGGCTGGCGTGTCACCACAATGTTGGTGCGCCCGGGCAGTGGGCGAAATTTGGGTGGCAACGAATCCCAGGTCTTGCGCCCCATGATCACCGGGCAGCCCAGCGTGGTGCGCTTGAAGTGCGCCAGGTCCTCGGGCAGGTGCCAGGGCAGGGTACCGTTGATGCCGATCACGCCATTGGCGGCGCGGGCATAGATCAGGTGCAGGCGTGGGCCCGTGGTTTGCGCCATGTTCACACCGCCACCGGTGCCTTGATGGCGGGGTGGCACTCGTAGCCCTGCACCTCAAAGTCTTCAAACTGGTAGTCGAAGATGCTCTCGGGCTTGCGCTTGATGTGCAGCGTGGGGTAGGCCATGGGCGCGCGGCTCAGCTGCAGTTCCACCTGCTCGGTGTGGTTGCTGTAGATGTGGCAGTCGCCGCCGGTCCAGATGAAGTCGCCGACGTCCAGGTCGCATTGCTGGGCCACCATGTGGGTGAGCAGCGCATAGCTGGCAATGTTGAAGGGCACGCCCAAAAAGATGTCGGCACTGCGCTGGTACAGCTGGCAACTGAGTTTGCCGCGCCCACCCTCGGTCTGTGCCGGGGCCACATAAAACTGGAAGAAGGCGTGGCAGGGCATCAGCGCCATCTTGTTCAGCTCCGCCACGTTCCAGGCGCTCACGATGATGCGGCGGCTGTCGGGGTTGCTCTTGAGGGTTTTGATGACGTCGGCAATCTGGTCGATGTGGCCGCCGTCCGGTGTGGGCCAGCTGCGCCACTGCACACCGTACACCGGGCCCAGGTCGCCGGTCTCGGGGTTGGCCCATTCGTCCCAGATGCTCACGCCGCGCTCTTTGAGCCAGTTGTTGTTGGCAGAGCCGGTCAGGAACCACAGCAGTTCCTGGATGATGGAGCGCAGGTGCACCTTCTTGGTGGTGACCAGCGGGAAGCCTTCGTTCAAATCGAAGCGCATCTGGTAGCCAAACACGCTCTTGGTACCGGTGCCGGTGCGGTCGGCCTTGAACACACCCGTGGTGTGCACATGGCGCATGAAGTCTTCGTATTGGCTGCGCACGGGGCGGGGTGAGGTGGTGCTGGTCATGGGAAGAATTTTAGTGGTCTGTGTGGGGGGCGGGTGTCAGGTCATGCGGTCCAAGGCGACGGCCAGCGCCAGCAGCGCCAGCAGAATGAGCACCACCACCGGCATGACCGCACCCAGGCCAGCCCAGGTGGCCAGCAACCCAAAGGCTGCCGGAATGACCGAGCCCCCGGCGTAGGCAAAGGTCATTTGCCGGCCAATGACGGTGCGGGCCACGTCGTCCGGAAAGCGGCGTGCCGTTTCATGCATCAGCGACGGAAATACCGGCGCACAACCCAGACCCATGAGCACCAGGCCCAAACTGGCCGCACTGCCAAACACAGCCGGCAAGGCAAACACCAAAGCGCCCGCCGTGGCCACCGCAATGCCCAGCCGCACCAGCCTGCGGTTGCCCAGCCGGTTGGCCACCAGGCCCACGGCAAAGCGCCCGGCGGTGATGGATCCAAAGTACACCGACACCCAGATGCCTGCTTGCGCCTGTGTGAGGCCGCGGTCGGTGACCAGAATGCTGGCGGCCCACAGGCCGGTGCCCATCTCGGCTGCCACGTAAAACAAAAACAGTGTGGGCGCCAGCCACAGCGCCAGCGGGCGCACCGGTTTGAAGGCTGCCGCACCGTGGGCCTCTTCGTTGGCTGGTGGTTTGGAGTGTTCTTTGGCCCAAAGTGACAGGGTGGCAAACAGCACCACGGCCAGTGTCAGCTGCATCAGGCCTATGCTGCGCACACCCAGCGCCCAGCCACCACTGCTGGCCAGCGCCAGGCCCATGATCAGCGGGCCGGTGGTGGCGCCCACGCCCCAGAAGCCGTGCAGCCAGTTCATGTGGCGCGACGAGTAGTGTGCGGCCACAAAGTGGTTCAGGCTGGCATCTACCGCACCGGCGCCCAGGCCCAGTGGCACACCCAGCGCCACCAGCCAGCCAAACGATGGCGCGACCGCAAAGCCTAGCAGCGCCAGTGCCGTCATTAGGCAGCTGGCGGCCACCACCGCACCGGTGCCTATGCGCTTGGCAATGGTCCCGGCAAAGAAGCTGGCCGTGGCCGAGCTGATGGTCATGGCGATGGTGATGGCGCCCACTGCCGCCAGCGGTTGGCCCATGTCGGCGCGGATGGCGGGCCAGGCCACGCCCAAAATGCCGTCGGGCAGCCCCAGGCTGATGAAGGACACATACACAATGCCCAAAAGAATGAGGTGCGCCACAGTGGGCTCCTGAATGCGGGGTTGATGGGAAGGGCTATTTTTATGCCAAATATGGCCCTAGACCACGTGGTAATTGCGCGAGCAGCTACTCTATTGATAGCACTCTGCCTGGATTCATCAGATTTTTCGGATCTAGCGCGCCCTTGATGGCGCGCATGGCGCTCAAGGCAACTGGCGATTTGTGGTGCGCCAGCTTCTCGCGCTTGAGGCTGCCAATGCCGTGCTCCGCAGAAATCGATCCGTTGTAGCGGTCTACCACCTCGTACACCAGTGCGTTGATCGGGCCTTCCTGGTCGCGCAAAAACGCTTCGGCATCGGCACCCTCGGGGGCTTGCACGTTGTAGTGCAGGTTGCCGTCGCCCAGGTGGCCGTAGTTCACCAGCCGCACGCCGGGGAAGTGCTGCGCTAGCAGGGCGTCTACCTCGGTCACAAAGGCGGGTATGCGTGACACGGCGATGGAAATGTCGTGCTTGATGTTCAGGCCCTCTTGGGCCTGCGCCAGCGGAATGCTCTCGCGGATGTGCCACAGCGCGCGGGCCTGGGCAATGTTCTCGGCCACTACGGCGTCCAACACGCAGCCTTGCTCCAGCGCGGCTTCCAGCAGTCGTTCGAACTGCGCACGGGCATGGCTCTCCGACTCATGGTCGGAGTTTTCCAGCACCACGCAGTAGGGCGACAAGCCGCCAAACGGCACGTTCTGTTGCGGAAAGTGTTTGCGCACCAGGCTCAGCGCAAAGTCGCCCATCACCTCAAAACCGGTCAGGCCGGCGTTCAGGTGTTTGTGCGCCAGGCCCAGCAGCTGCACCGCCGCGTCCAGCGAGGGAACGGCGGCAAAGGCGGTCAGCTGGGCGGCGGGCAAGGGGTACATGCGCAAGGTGGCCGCGGTGATCACGCCCAGCGTGCCTTCGGAGCCGATGAACAGGTGGCGCAGGTCGTAGCCGGTGTTGTCTTTGCGCAGGCCGGTCAGGCCGCTCCAGACTTCACCCTGTGCCGTCACCACTTCCAGGCCCAGGCACAGCTCGCGCGTGTTGCCGTAGCGCACCACCTGCGTGCCGCCCGCATTGGTGGCCAGGTTGCCGCCAATGGTGCAGCTGCCTTCGGCGGCCAGGCTCAGGGGGAACAAAAAGCCTTCTTTCTCACACGCCTCTTGCAGCGTTTGCAGCACGCAGCCGGCCTCTACCGTCACGGTGAGGTTGGCCGCGTCGATGGCGCGGATGCGGTTCAGCCGCTGCAGGCTTAGCAGCACCTGGGTGCCCGTGGCGTCGGGGATGGAGCCCACCACCATGCCGGTGTTGCCACCCTGGGGCACCAGGCTCACGCCAGCGGCCGCACAGGCTTTCACCACGGCGGCCACTTCGTCGGTGCTGCCGGGGCGCACCACGGCCAGCGCACGGCCGCGTTCGCGTTTGCGCCAGTCTTGCTCGTAGGCGGTCAGGTCGCCGTCGGTGAGTACGTGGGCGTCGCCCACCAGGGTGCGCAGCGTGGCGCGCAAAGTTTCGGTATCGGTCATGGGGCAGGGCGGGTGGTCTGTTCGTCGGGGGCTGCGGCCAGCTTGGCGTGTTTGAGGCGCAGGCGGATATGGGCGGTGCACGCTACAAAGAGCACGATGCACAGCAGCACCTCCAGCAGGGCCAGCCAGTTGCCGGGCGCCTTGTCGCTCCAGGCGCGCACCACGCCTTCGGTGAAATACAGCCACACCATCAGGCTGACCCAGCGGTAGGTGTACATGCGGTTCTTGAGCAGGCCCGCCAGCGGAATACACAGGGGCAACACCTTGATGGCCAGTGTGCCGCTGCCGGTGGGTGCCAGCCACAGCTCCCACAGCAGGCCCAGCAGGATCAGGCCCAGGGTGCTGGCCACTGCCACGTGGCGACTGAGCTGCACGGTGTGGGACGAGGAAGGGGGGAGGAGGGTTGCTTGCATAGGTAAGCCGCGTAGCTTAAAACAAATGCTGGTGCCGGGCGGCCCCGCGGGCCCCATTCCCCGGCGGGGGGGCGGTTTTCCCCTCTTGCTGGCGGGCAGCGATAGGAATAGGCTGGACCTGTCCTGTGGGCGCTAGGAGTCGGGCTATGGCAGCAAACCTTCTGCGGTGGATGGCATTCGGTGGTCTGTGGCTGGGTGTGTGGGCAGGCGCGCAGGCGCAGTGCAGCCGCATGGTGGTTACGGCCGACCCGGCTTACCCGCCCATGCACTGGTACGACGGGGAGACCCTGCAGGGCGCCAGCATCGAGATTGCCAAGCACGTGTTAACCGACTTGGGCATTGCCTACGAGGTGCGCTACCAGGGGCCGTTCCCGCGCATCATGACCCTGGCCGAGCGCGGCGAAGTGGACATGGTGGCCACGCTCAAGAAAACACCCGAGCGCGAGGCCTTTTTGCTCTACCCCAAGACGCCCGCGCTGTCCAACCCGGTGGCGGTGTTCGGGTTTCGCGAGCATCCGTTTGAGTTCAAGGACCGTGTGGACCTGGTGGGCCTGCGTGGCGGCATTACCCGGGGCAATGTGTTTGGCGGTGGGGTGGACGAGTACCTGCGCGAGCGCCTGAACATCCAGGAGTCCAACAGCCCGGAAAGCAACTTCGACAAACTCGCGCTGGGGCGACTGGATTACTTCATCACCGGCTACTACACCGGCATGGCGCTGCTGCTCAAGCGGGGCGATGAAGAGCGTTTTGTGGTGAAAACCCCGTTTTTGACCGACACCCCAAACTACCTGGTGCTCACCCGCAACGGCAAATGTGCCGACAAGCTGGAGCAGATCGACGCCCGCCTGGCGCTGCTGAAAAAGACCGGAGTGCTGGAGGAGTTGATCCGCAAGAGCTTCCAGAAATGGAAGGCGCAGCCCACTTTGGCAGAGCGTTAGCCGCTGCCCCTGCGGTGGCTGGTGGCATCATAGTGGGATGCAACTGATCGAACGTCTGAAACCCTGGCTGCGCGACGTGGCCAGCATCCCTTGGCGAGACGCCGCCTTCACGCTGCGCGAGCGCTTCCGCGAAGACCGCCTGGGCCTGACCGCCAGCAGCCTGACCTTCACCACCACCATTGCGCTGGTGCCGTTTATTACCGTGGCGCTGGCGGTGTTCACCGCCTTTCCCATGTTTGCCAAGTTTCAGGATGTGTTGCAGAAATGGCTGATTGAGAGCCTGGTGCCCGACAACATTGCCCGCCAGGTGCTGGGCTACCTGAACCAGTTTGCCGGCAAGGCCAGCCGCCTGGGCGTGGCCGGTCTGGCCATTTTGCTGGGCACGGCGCTGGCGCTCATTTTCACCATCGACCGCACGCTCAACAGCATCTGGCGCGTGCGCAAGCGCCGCGCCCTGGGCCAGCGTGTGCTGATCTACTGGGCTGCCATCACGCTCGGGCCCTTGTTGCTGGGGGGCAGCCTGTCGCTCACCTCGTACGCCGTGTCGGCGTCCAAGGGGCTGGTGGGCGGGCTGCCGGGTGGCGTGAGCCTGCTGCTGGACAGCCTGCAGTTTGTGCTGGTGGCCACGGGCATGGCGGCCATGTTTCACTACGTGCCCAACACCCAGGTGCGCTGGGGCCACGCGTGGATGGGCGGGCTGTTTGTATCGGCCGGCATGGAACTGGCGCGCAAGGGCCTGGCCCTGTACCTGAGCAAGGTACCCACGTATTCGGTGGTCTACGGCGCGTTTGCCACAGTGCCCATTTTGTTGATCTGGATTTATGTGGCCTGGGTCATCGTGCTGCTGGGCGCAGCCCTCACGGCCTACCTGCCCAGCCTGATCGCTGGCGTGCCGCGCCGCCGTCTGGGCCACGGCTGGCAGTTCCAGCTGGCGCTGGAATCCTTGCAATTGCTGGAGCGTGCCCGCTCCGGCGCTGACAAGGGCCTGACCCTGACCCAGCTGCGCACCACCTTGCAGGTAGACCCGCTGCGGTTGGAGCCGGTGCTGCAAATGCTGGTGGAGCTGGACTGGGTGGGCCAACTCAGCGAAGCCGGCGCACACGGCGCCCAAGCCCGCTACGTGCTGCTGGCCGACCTGGACGGCACGGTGCTGGAGCCGCTGATGCGCGCGGCCCTGCTCAAGCCCGATGCCGTGACCGAGAATTTATGGAAAATTGGCCGCTGGCCCGCAACCACCCTGCGCGAGGCACTGCAAAAATAGTAGCGGTGTGGTGGCGGTGGACGCTGCACTCTGCAAACGCAAAATGCGCCCATGCCCTGACGCCCACTCGCGAGCTCGCAACCCAAACGGCAGCGAGTCGTCTAAGCCTTTGGACTCTGCTGCCCGCAGCCAGCCTCAGAAGCGATAGTTGGCTCCCACGAAAATGCCTTGGGTATCCAGATTGGCCTTGTGGACCAAGGTTCCGCCGGAGTTATTGGTGCTCGTGACTTCTGTTTCTGTCGAGACACTGCCAAACTTTGTGTAGAGGTATTCGCCCCTCAGTGCCCAATTTTTGGTCAGCGCGTATTCGCTACCAAAGCCGAGGCTGGTGCCAGTCACCCAAGCCGATGTCGAGGCCCGGGAGTAGCCACTGAAAGCATTGTCGGAGAAGGTGGAGTTCAACTGCAGCCGCGTGGCTGCAATGCCCGCAGTCACATAGGGCAGCCAATTCTGCTGTGCCCATCCGAGCCGAAGACGCAACCCGGCCATCCAGTCTGCGGAGATGGTCTTCCTGCGGGTCATTTGCGCAGTAGGTACCGTCTCGTAGGTCTCGGTCGTTACATATTCTTTGTGAAGGGAAAGGCTATTGGCGCTGGCCTCTACCCCGACGAACACGTTCCCGTACTGCTTGCCGTAGCCAACGAGCAGACCGCCAGACGCGCCCGTTTGACCCAACTGGTGGGTTCCGGAGCGGGCAATTTGCGCGGCATCGGTTGTGTCCAGGTACTTGGTTGTACCGACCACCATACTCACATCCGAGCGGCTGTCTATTGCGCCAATTTGGCCGCCAGCATAGAAACCCGACCAGTCAACACCCGACCCGGTCTGAGCCAGGGCGCCACTGCCAATCCCGCCTGTCAATGCGGCAAGGGTCCAAAAAAATAAGCGCTTCACGTGCAACCTCCAACTCTAAGCATGGGACATTCAGCGAGCCATCGACGCGTGCCACCCGACAAATTTCGCTGCATGGATACTAAGCGAAATTAATCCCGCTAACGACTTGCGTCCACGTGGTGGATCGCAAGCTTCGCGGGTCTCCATCCATTACTTGCGATATATACGAAATCGGGCTGTGGTGCTTATGGTGTATGCTCGACCAGCTATTTAATTTATAGCAAATAGCCCGCGCCATCGCGCCAATTTTCTGCTCAGAACCTGATCTTCCCGACCCAAATATCGCGGTACATGCACCAGTCCCCCATAAAGCTGTAGAGCGGACGCTTGAAGCTGGCGGGCTTGTTTTTCTCAAAGCCAAAGTGGCCCACCCAGGCAAAGCCGTAGCCGCACAACAAGCCATACAGCAGGTACTGCGGCTTGCCGGTGGCCAGCAGCATGGCCAGGCACACCAGCGTGAGGCTGGAGCCTACAAAGTGCAGGCGGCGGCAGGTGGTGTTGCTGTGTTCGCCCAAGTAAAAAGGGTAGAACTCCGCAAAGCTGTGGAAGCTGCGCGGGTCCACGGCGGTGGGGCTGGGGGTGTGGGTGGCGTCCATGGTCGCTCTCCTGACTGGTAGTGCGCCATGGTCGGGCAGAGCGCTTGCGCTTGGCAAGCGCACTTGCCCTAGGTGCTGGCCAAAAACTGTCGCATGGCGGACAGGGTTTGCTCCGGGGCTTCGGTCATTTGGTGGTGGCCCACGGGCACCATGTGCAGCACGGTGCGGGCTGCGCGCTGGCGGGCGGCAGCCAGCAGCAGTTGCGCGGCTTTGGGCGTGGTCATCTGGTCTTGCTCGCCCAGTACAAACAGCACCGGGCACAGCACCTGTGCCATGGCTTCTTCACCACCCGCGTAGTTGTTGCAGGCCGAGAATCCGCGGTGGAACACATTGACCGCCGTGTTGCTGGCCAGCACGCGGCGGCCCAACGCCATGCTGCTGCCGTATACCCAGGTGCCCGGCCCCAGTGCCGAGGGCGGTGCGGCCAGCGTGCTGCGCGAAAACACGTTCACCATGGTCAGCGCCTTCATGGGCTCACTGAGGGATGTTTCCAGCAACGCGGGCGACACCTTCATGGGGTAGGCCGTGCCCACCAGCACCAAGTGGGTGGCGCGTTCTTTCAAACGCGCAGCCGCTTCCAGCGCAATCAGCGAGCCCCAGCTGTGACCGATCAGTGCGGCTTTGTCCACACCTGCCGCATCCAGCAGCGCGACGATGAAATCTGCTGCGGCTTCCACGCTGGCAGGCGCCTCGCCGCCGCTGCGGCAGTGGCCGGGCAGGTCCACGGCCAGCACGTTGTAGCCGTGGTGGGCCAAGTAGCGGCTTTGCAGGATCCAGACGCTGTGGTCGTTGAGCACGCCGTGGATGAAGACCACGGTGGGTTTGGCGGCATCAAAAGGTTTGCCGCCGGTGTAGCAGTAGGCCGTGGCGCCGTTGACAGTGATTTCCATGGTCAGGCTCCTGCTTTCTCGGCCGCCTTCAGCGCGCGCTTCAGGTCGTCCATCAAATCGTCCGGGTCTTCCAGGCCTATGGACAGGCGGATGGTGCCCTGCGTGATGCCACCGGCGGCCAGCGCCTCGTCGCTCATGCGGAAGTGGGTGGTGCTGGCGGGGTGGATGACCAGGCTGCGGCAGTCGCCCACATTGGCCAAGTGGCTGAAGACCTTGAGCGTCTCAATGAACTTTTTGCCCTGCTCGCGGTTGCCTTTCAGGTCAAAACTGAAGACCGAGCCCGCGCCTTTGGGCAGCAGCTTTTGCGCCAGCGCATGGCTGGGGTGGCTCTCCAGCAGCGGGTGGCCCACACGGCCCACAAAGGGCTGGCTGGCCAAGAACTCCACCACCTTTTCGGTGTTGCTGATGTGGCGTGCCATGCGCAGGCCCAGCGTTTCGATGCCCTGCAAAATCAGCCAGGCCGTGTGTGGGCTCATGCAGGCGCCAAAGTCGCGCAGGCCTTCGCGGCGTGCGCGCAGCAGGAAGGCACCGACGGTGCTTTCCTCACTGAAATTCATGTGGTGGAAGCCCTCGTAGGGCGCAGCCAGTTCGGCAAAGCGGCCGGTGGCCGCATGGGCGCGGGCCCAGTCAAAGCTGCCGCCGTCCACCACCACGCCGCCAATCACCGTGCCGTGGCCGCTGAGGAACTTGGTGGCCGAGTGGTAGACCAGATCAGCTCCCTGGGTAAACGGCTGCACCAGCCAGGGCGAGGTGAGGGTCGAGTCCACCAGCAGTGGCACACCGGCCTCGTGCGCAATCTGCGCAATGGTGGGTGTGTCCAGCACGTCCAGCCCGGGGTTGCCCACGGTTTCGCCAAAAAACAGGCGTGTGTTGGGCCGCACGGCGGCACGCCAGCCGTCCACATCGCCGGGTTTCACAAAGGTGGTGTCGATGCCAAAACGGCGCAGCGTGTAGTGCAGCAGGTTTTGCGAACCGCCGTAGAGCGCGGTGCTGGCGACGATATGGCCGCCTGCGCCCATGAGCGTGGCGACCGCCAGGTGCAGGGCGGCCTGGCCGCTGGACGTGGCGATGGCGCCAATGCCGCCTTCGAGTGCGGCCATGCGCTGCTCAAACACGGCGTTGGTGGGGTTGCTGATGCGGCTGTAGACGTGACCCGCACGCTCCAGGTTGAACAGCGACTGCGCATGTTCGCTGGACTCGAACACAAACGAGGTGGTGAGGTGGATGGGCACGGCGCGGGCGCCCGTGGTGGGGTCGGGTGCGGCACCCGCGTGCAGGGCCAGTGTGTCAAAGCCGGGGTCAGCGTAACCAGGCATGGGGTTCTCCGGTGAAAGTCACTTGGTAATCGGGATGAAACTGGGGCATTGTGGGCTATATTTGATGCTCAGTTTCAATCCCAGTGTCACGAGGAAGTCCCCATGAAAGTCAGCGATATCCTGCGCGTTAAAGGCGGTACGCTTTTCACCACCACGCCGGAAGACACCCTGGCCGATGCTGCCCAGCTCATGGCCGAAAAAGACATTGGCTCGCTGGTCGTGATTTCTCACGGGTTGGTGGTGGGCATGCTGACCTTCCGCGAGGTGATTCAGGCGGTCGTCAAAAACGGCGGCGCCTTTGGCACCACCAGCGTCTACCGCGCCATGGACCCCGGCCCGCTGACCTGCACCATGGAAACCGAGATGGATGAAGTGCGCCGCATGATGCTGGAGCGCCACGCGCGCTACATGCCCGTCATCGACAACCGCATGCTCATGGGGGTGATCAGCTTCTACGACGTGGCCAAGGCCGTGGTGGACAGCCAGAACTTCGAGAACAAGATGCTCAAGGCCTACATCCGCGACTGGCCCGAAGGCGAAGACGCCAAGCCCGAAGCCGAGAACACCTAACCTTCACTGGCGTGGATCATGTCCCGCACCCGCGGGTAAATCTGCTGGTTCCACTTGCGCCCACTGAACACACCATAGTGCCCGACCCCGGTCTGCACATGGTGTGTTTTTTTATACGGGCGCACGCTGCTGCACAGGTCTTGCGCAGCCACCGTCTGGCCCACGGCACAAATGTCATCACGCTCGCCTTCCACCGTCATCAGCGCCGTGCGGCGGATGGCGGCAGGGTTGACGATACGGTCTTTGTAGCTCAGCTTGCCTAGTGGCAGGTCGTAGGTCTGGAAGACTTTCTCCACCGTCTCCAGGTAAAACTCGGCTGGCAGGTCGTTCACCGCCAGGTACTCGTCGTAGAACACCCGGGTCACGTTGGCTTTTTCCAGGTCACCGTTCACCAGGTGCTGGTACAGGTCTTTGAACGACTGTTTGTGCCGGTCCAGGTTCATGCTCAAAAACGCGCTGAGCTGCACAAAACCCGGGTACACGCGGCGCATGTAACCCTTGTGGGGCAGGGGCACATGGCTGATCAGGTTTTTCTCGAACCAGTCAATCGGTTTGCTCACCGCCAGCTTGTTCACCTCGGTAGGGTTCACACGGCAGTCCACCGGACCCGCCATCAGGGTGAGGCTGCGCGGCTGGGCCGGGTCGTCGTCTTCGGCCATGAGGGCCGTGGCTGCCAGTGCCGCCACACAGGGTTGGCACACCGCAATCACATGGGTGCCGGGGCCTATGGTCTGGGTGAAGCGGATCATGTGGTCGATGTAGTCATCCAGCCCGAAGGGGCCGTGGCGCAATGCCACGTCACGCGCGTTGTGCCAGTCGGTGATATAGACGTCGTGGTCTTGCAGCAGGGTGCGCGCGGTTTCGCGCAGCAGCGTGGCAAAGTGGCCTGAGAGTGGCGCCACCAGCAGCACCTTGGGTTGGGGTTCTGCCGTGGGCTCCTGCTTCTGGAAATGCAGCAAGGTGCCAAAGGGCATGGTCAGCACGGCGTGCTCTGCCACCGCAATGTCTCGCTCGCCCACCTTCACGCTGTCAATGCCATAGGCGGGGCGGGTGTGGGTGAGCCGCAGGCGCGACAAGACTTCCATGCCCGCCGCCATCTTGCGCAGCATGCTGCCTTCGGTCTGGTTCATCCACAGCGAGGCGCCCAGGCCCTGGGCCATCAGGCGCAGGGGGGAGGTGAGGTCGGACTGGGTTTGGTAGGCCTGGTACAGCATGGTGGTCCTGTGGTCAAAGCGGCTTGTGGCCGGGTGCATAGGCCGCAGGCAAGTTGTGGGCCAATGTGTTGGCACAGGCCTTGCGACGGTTTGGGCATCACTTTCCCGCAGGAGGTCCCTTCCATGGCCAAGGCAGTACTGACCATCAGCAGCAAAAACTACGGCGCTTGGGCATTGCGGGGCTGGTTGATGGCCAAGCTGGCGGGTTTGGAGTTCACCGAAGCGGTGATTTCCCCGGATGACCCGGCCATGAAGGCGGAGATGCTGCTGCTCTCCAGCAGCATGCTGGTGCCCTCGCTGCTGCATAACGGGGTGAATGTGTGGGACACCCTGGCGATTGGTGAATACCTCAACGAAATCAAACCCAAGGCCGGCTTGCTGCCGGCCGATATCAAGGCGCGGGCCCACTGCCGCGCGGTGTGTGGCGAAATGCACTCCGGCTTTGCTTCCATGCGCGGCTCGCTGCCCATGAACCTGAAGGCGCACTTTCCCCAGTTCAAGGTGTGGTCGCGTGCGCAGGCCGATATCGACCGGGTGTTGGCCATCTGGAAAGACTGCCTTCAGACCTACGGCGGGCCCTACCTGTTTGGCAAACAACCCTGCCTGGCCGATGCCATGTATGCCCCGGTGGTGACCCGCTTTTTGACCTATGACGTGGCCATCGACAAGGAGGCTGCGGCCTATTGCAAACGCATCATGGCGCTGCCCGCCATGCAAGAGTGGGTGGCCGCTGCCAAGGCCGAGCCCGAGGAAATCGACGAATTGGATGCGGAGTTCTAAGTCCCCACGCTCCACCGCTGCGCGGGTCGCTGCCCCTCGAGGGGCTAATTCCGCTTGGGGCGGCCCGGCGCGGAATTGCCGCTCACGCCCAGGGCGTGGGCGCTGGCACCGCACACACCGGCTCCACGTCAATCGACTTGAAGTCGGCAGGTGACACGATTTCCAGGTACTCCATGTCGGGCGAATAGTCGAACAGGAAGTGGCGGATGCCGGGGCGCTGGTGCACCACGTCGCCAGCCTGCACCAGGGTCTCTTTGTCTTCGTACATGAACTTGGCCCAGCCCTTGGTCATGATGACGATCTGGAAATCTGCCTCATGACGGTGCCAACCGGTGCCTGTTTCTGGTGCCATGTTCGCCTTCACCAGGTGCGCAATCACCTTGCCGTGGGTGGCTTCGGCCACACCGAGATCGCGGTACAAGAAAAAATCACGCAGTCCGCCCGACACAAATTGCGTGTCTTCGGGCTTGACATGGGAAAACTGGGTGCTGGTGCGGTCTAGCATGGCTCACTCCTGTTCAAACAAGCTGAAAACACTGAAATGGTGCACTGCAGCACGATGCATAAAGTGTTCCAGCCTGCAGGGCCGTGTGGCCCGGTCTGGGATAATTCGGCCACTATGAGCGGCAACACCTTCGGACACCTCTTCACCGTCACCAACTTTGGTGAATCCCACGGCCCGGCCATTGGCTGCATCATTGACGGCTGCCCCCCGGGCATGGAACTGACGGAGGCCGACATCCAGATTGACCTGGACCGCCGCCGCCCTGGCACCAGCCGCCACGTGACCCAGCGCAATGAGCCCGATGCAGTGCAGATCCTCAGCGGTGTCTACCAGGGCAAAACCACCGGTACGCCGATTGCGCTGTTGATCCAGAACACCGACCAGCGCAGCAAGGACTACGGCAACATTCTGGAGACCTTCCGCCCCGGACACGCCGACTACAGCTACTTCCAGAAATACGGCATCCGCGACCCACGCGGTGGTGGCCGTTCCAGCGCCCGACTCACCGCGCCCATGGTGGCGGCGGGTGCCGTGGCCAAGAAATGGCTCAAGGAAAAGTACGCCACCGAATTCCGCGGCTGCATGACGCAGGTTGGTGAGCTGCCGATTGCCTTTGAGAGCTGGGACCACGTGCCCCACAACCCATTTTTTGCCCCCGTGGCCGATGTGCAGGCGCTGGAAGACTATATGGACGCGCTGCGCAAGGCGGGTGACTCCTGTGGCGCCAAGATCCGTGTGAGCGCGACCAACGTGCCCGTGGGCCTGGGCGAGCCGCTGTTCGACAAGATGGATGCCGACATTGCCTACGCCATGATGGGCATCAACGCGGTCAAGGGCGTGGAAATTGGCGCCGGGTTTGCCAGCGTTTCGCAGCGCGGCACTACGCACGGCGACAGCCTCACGCCCCACGGTTTTGCCAGCAACAACGCCGGTGGCGTGCTGGGCGGCATCACCACCGGGCAAGACCTGGAGGTGAGCATTGCCATCAAGCCCACCAGCTCCATCATCACGCCGCGTGATTCCATTGATTCGCAGGGCAACCCCACCCAGGTAATCACCAAGGGGCGGCATGACCCTTGTGTGGGCATTCGCGCCACACCGATTGCCGAAGCCATGCTGGCTCTGGTGGTGATGGACCATGTGCTGCGCCACCGCGCGCAGTGTGGTGACGTGGTGCCCGCGCTCACGCCCATCGCAGGCAGCGTTTGAGTACGGTGGCCGCGTCCCCGGTGCAGCCTGGTCAGCGCCACCAGATCATGCCGTTTGCCGCGTTGACGGCGGCCTACTGTGCCCACGCGGGTTTCTTCAATCCCTTTTTGCCGTTGTGGCTCAAGGACCTGGGCCTGAGCCTGGTGCTCATCAGTGTGCTGACCTCGGTGCAGGCGGCCACGCGCATGTTTGCGCCTTACGCCTGGGGCACGCTGAGCGACCGCACCGGTGAACGCGCCAAGCTCTTGCGCTGGGGTGCCCTCACGGCCTTGGTCGCCTCGGCGGGGCTTTGGTTCAACGGCGGGGTGTGGTGGCTGGCCGTGGTGCTGCTGGTGATGTTCACCCAGACCAGCGGCATGATGCCCATGACCGAAGCCGCCGTGGCCCATGTGGTGAGCCAGGGCGGCACGTTTGACACCAAGCTGTATGGCCGGGTGCGCTTGTGGGGGTCGCTGGGCTTCATGCTGGCGGTGCTGGGGGCAGGGGCGTGGTTCGAGCACGTGGGCATGCGCAGTTTTCCCTTGATCGTGACCGTGAGCCTGGTGGTGCTGGTGGTGTTTGCTTACCGCATGCCCGATGTGAAAGAGGCGCACCACGCCACGGCGGGCGCAACATCCTTGCCCATGGGGCCGGTGCTGGCGCAACCCGCGGTGCGCTGGCTGTTTGCCTCGGTGTTTTTCCATGTGCTCTCACACATGGGCATCTACACCTTCTTCTCGCTCTACATGGATTCGCTGGGCTACAGCAAAACCATGATTGGCCTGCTGTGGGCGGTGTCGGTCACGGTGGAGATTGGCTGGTTCTTTACCCAGAGCCGCTGGATGCCCAAGGTGAGCCTGACCGGCTGGCTGGTGCTGTGTGCAGTGGTGATGGTGTTTCGCATGGCGCTCACCGCCTCGTTGGCCTCGGTGCTGTGGGTGCTGGTGCTGGCACAAGCCCTGCACGCGCTCACGTTTGCTGCCCACCACAGCGCCTGCATTGCGCTGGTGTCGCACCACTTTCCGGGCAGCCTGCGCGGGCGAGGGCAGGCGCTCTACATCATCGTCGGCTACGGTATTCCCGGTGTGCTGGGTGGGCTGCTGGGCGGCCAGCTGAGCCAGCACTGGGGGCTGGACAGTGTGTTCTGGGGTACCTCGACCATGGCCGTGTTGGCCACGGCCTGTGCCTACAAAGTCTGGCGCTTGCGCCACCCTGCGGCGCTGCCTGCCGCGTAACCGTTTTTCTTCAAGGACGTCCCCATGAAAACAGCGCTGATCCTCAATGGCCCCAACCTCAACCTGCTGGGCACCCGCGAGCCCCAGGTCTATGGCTCGCAAACGCTGGCCGATGTGCAGGCGCTGTGTGAGCGCGCATGTTTGGCCAACGGGTTCACGCTGGATTTTCGCCAGAGTAACCACGAGGGCACGCTGGTGGACTGGCTGCACGAGGCCGGCCAGTTGCACGCCAAGGGCCAACTGGCGGGTGTGATTCTGAACGCTGGCGCCTACACCCACACCAGCGTGGCGCTGCACGATGCCATCAAGGGCACGGGCATTACGCTGATCGAGTTGCACATCAGCAATGTGCATGCGCGCGAGGCCTTCCGCCACCACTCCTACATCTCGCCCGCCGCCAAGGCGGTGATGGCGGGTTTTGGGGTCAATGGGTATGCGCTGGCCGTGGCAGGCCTGGCAGGCATGCAGGCCTGACTAGGGCCTCCACGTGGGCGTCTGGAAGGCGTCGGCCAGAAAGTCCACCATGGCGCGCACCTTGCCCGGCAAATGTTTGCGTGTGGGATACACCGCATGGATGCCCAGCGTGGGACCGCGCAAATCTGGCAAGACGCGCACCAGGCGGCCGGTGCGCACGTCGTCGCCCACCAGAAAACCAGGCTGGTAAATCAGACCCTGGTCGGCCAGGGCCGTCGCGCGGCAGGTGTCTCCGCTGTTGGCGCGCAGGCGTGGGTGGGTGGTCACGCTGTGGGGCTGGCCCTGGGCGTCGGTCAGCGTCCACACATCGCCGCCCGACCACAAGGAATACGCCATCACGCTGTGCCGGGCCACATCGTCCAGCGTGGTGATGGGGGGCGCCGAGCGCAGGTAGGCGGGCGAGGCGCACAGGAACACCTCGTCGTGCGCCAGCGCGCGCGACACCATCGACGAGCTGGCCAGCAGCGCAATGCGCACCGCCATGTCGTAGCCTTCATCCACCAGGTCCACGACGCGGTCGGTCAGCGTGATGTCGAGTTCCACCTGCGGATGCAGCTTCAAAAATTCGCCCCACAGCGGCGCCAGATGCAGGTTGCCAAAGGTGAGGGGTGCGTTCAGCTTGAGGCGACCACTGACCACGCCCGTACCCGCGCTCACTGCTGCATTGGCATCGTTCACGTCTTCCAGGATCTGGCGGCAGCGCTCCACATACTCGTTGCCCGCATCGGTGAGCGAGAGGCGGCGCGTGGTGCGGTTCAGCAGGCGGGTGTTGAGGGCCGCCTCCAGCTCCAGCACCAGGCGCGAGACCACCGCCTTGGAGGTGTCCAGCCGCTGCGCCGCCTGCACAAAACTGCCGGCCTGCACCACGGCCACAAAGGCCTGCATCTGGCGAAACTGGTCCATGGCCGCGTGCGCCCTAGGGCACGATGGTGGTGAACAAATAAGTGGCCAGCAGCACCAGGTGCACCGTGCCCTGCAGCACCGTGGTGCGCCCGGTGCTGAGTGACAGCGTGCTGATGAACAGCGAGAGTAACAAGAGCACGCTGGATTTGATGTCCAGGCCCAAAGTCAGCGTCCAGCCCGTGGCCAGGGACACGATGGCCACGGCCGGGATGGTGAGGCCAATGCTGGCCAAAGCGGAGCCCAGCGCCAGGTTCAGGCTGGTCTGCAAGCGGTTGGCCCGCGCTGCACGGTAGGCCGCCAGGCCTTCGGGCAAGAGCACCACCATGGCGATGATGATGCCTACCACGGCCTTGGGCGCGCCTGCGCTGGCCACCGCAGTCTCGATGGTGGGGGCCAGCGCCTTGGCCAGCAGCACCACGGCCACCAGGCCCAGCAACAGCAGGCCCGCGCTGATGGCGGCCAGCTTCCCATTGGGCGGGTTGGCGTGGGCTTCGGCGTCGGCCCTGGCCTCGGGGGGCAAAAAGTAGTCGCGGTGGCGCACGGCCTGTACCAGCACAAAGGTGCCGTAGAGCACCAGCGAGACGATGGCCACAAAGGCCAGTTGGCTGGGGCTGTATACCGGGCCCACCACGCTGGTGGTGTAGTTGGGCAGCACCAGCGTCAGCACCGCGATGGCGGCCAGCGTGGTGAGGGATGCACTCACGCCGAGCTGGCCAAAGGTCTGCTCGCGGTAACGGCTGCCGCCCGCCAGCAGGCAAATGCCCACAATGCCGTTGAGGATCAGCATCACCGCGGCAAACACCGTGTCGCGCGCCAGCGCCGTAGTCTCGGGGCCACCGGCCAGCATCATGGAGACGATGAGCGCGACCTCGATGACCGTGATGGCCAGCGCCAGCACCAGCGTGCCGTAGGGCTCGCCCACCTTGTGGGCTACCACCTCGGCATGGTGCACGGCCGAGAGCACAGTACCCACCAGCCCGGCGGCCAACAGCGCCACCCACCAGCCACCGACCACGCCAAACAGGCTGCCGCCCAGCAATACCCAGCCCACTACGGGCCAGGCCACGGACCAAAGGGGGAGGGGAGCGTGCTTTTGCATGGCGGGCATTTTCCAAACGGTGGAGATGTCTCTATTGTCAACAAAACAAAGACATTGAATCAATGGTGCGGTTATTTATCTTCGGTTTAAGGGCTTTTACAGTCAAGCCATCGTTTTTGAACAGTCACAAGGAACCCGCCATGACCACCGCATTGCCCAGCTTGTTTGTCTCCCACGGCGCGCCGCTGTTTGCGGTGGATGCCGGTACCACCGGCCCTGCATTGACGGCCTGGGGGGCAACATTGCCCGCCGACTTGCGCGGCATTGTGATCATGTCGCCGCACTGGATGGCGCGCAGCCCCGCGGTGATGACCACGCCCCAGCCCAGCACCTGGCACGACTTTGGGGGTTTTCCACCCGCGCTGTACGCACTGAACTACCCCGCACCGGGCAGCCCGGCGCTGGGGCTGGAGGTGATCGCCGCGCTCCAGGAAGCAGGTATCGCTGCCAAGCCGGACGACACCCGCCCGCTGGACCACGGCACCTGGGTGCCACTGATGCACCTGCTGCCGCAGGCGACTGTGCCGGTGGTGCAAGTGGCCCTGCCCATGGGGTATGGCCCGCGCGAGGTGTACGCCATGGGCGCAGCCCTGGCGGGCCTGCGTGCGCAGGGTGTGTTGGTCATGGGCTCGGGCAGCATGACGCACAACCTGGCTGAGTTTTTTGGCGGTGAACGCGCCGTGGCCCCCTATGTGACCGAGTTCAGCCGCTGGATCGAAGACACGCTGAGCAGCGGCAATCTGGATGCGCTGTTGGCCTACCGCGCCCAGGCACCCCACGCCAGCCGGGCCCACCCCAGCGAAGACCACTTTTTGCCGCTGTTCTTCGCACTGGGTGCTGCCGGGCCCGATGCCCGCCCCGACTACCTGAGCCGCGAAGTGATGTACAGCATGCTGGCCATGGACGCGTTCACGCTGCAGTGATGCCTGTTTTTTTAGGCCAAATGGGCCTCTAGCCCTCGTGGAATATGCGCAAGCAGCTCCTGTTCCCGGAGCGTTCTGGTGGTGGCGGGCGATCCGGGTGGCACTGAAATAAGGGGCGTGGTTCTGCAGGTGATTGGCGGTTTGCCGCCAGCGGGCCTGGCATACACTGGTGTGCAGATTTTCTCGCCATCCCCCCACAGCAGCACTGGACCCGTATGCGCCTCTTCAACTCCATGACTGTCGCCACCCGGCTCTCACTCACCACCGCCTTGGTGCTGGGGCTGCTGCTGGCAGTGCTCTACACCGGCTACAGCGCGCTGGGCAGCGTGGCGCTTCAAGCCAAGCAGTTTGCCGCCTTGGCGGCCGACGCGCAGCAGAGCATGCTGGTGATGGCCGTGCTGGCCCTGGTGCTGGGCGTGGTGTCCACCATCAGCCAGGTGCGCAGCATCTCGCGGCCGCTGGCCGATGCCATCCACATTGCCGAGACCGTGGCCGCGGGCGACCTGAGCCACGATTTTGAAAACACCCGCGGTGGCGAGTTTGGCCGCCTGCTGGACGCCATGGGCACCATGGAAGACACGCTGACCGACCTGGTCACCCAGATCAAGGACAGCACCGAGCCGCTGACCGCCTCGTCCGCGGACATCGTGCAGTCCAGTTCCGACCTGCTGCAGCACACCCAGGTGCAGGCCGACGCGCTCAACGCCACCACCAGCAGCATGACCGAGCTCACCGCCACCGTGCAAGAAAACGCCCAGCGTGCACAAAGCGCCAGCGCACTGGCCGTGAGTGCCTCCAGCACAGCCCAGCGCGGCGGCGAGGTGGTGGGCGAAGTGGTGCAAACCATGCACGCCATCACCGACAGCTCGCGCAAGGTGGTGGACATCATTGCGGTGATTGAAGGCATCTCCTTCCAGACCAACATCCTGGCGCTGAACGCGGCCGTGGAAGCCGCCCGCGCGGGCGAGCAGGGCCGTGGCTTTGCGGTGGTGGCCAGCGAGGTGCGCAGCCTGGCCGGCCGCAGCGCCGATGCGGCCAAAGAAATCCGCCAACTCATTAGCCACTCGGCCGAGCAGGTGGATGCAGGCTCGCAACTGGTGGGCCGCGCCGGGGCCACCATGCAAGACATCGTCACCGCGGTGCGCCAGGTGACCGACCTGCTGGGCGAAATCTCTGCCGCGTCGGCCCAGCAAAGCCAGAGCGTGCTGCAAGTCAGCCAGGCCGTGGTGCACATGCAGGCCGAAACCCGCCACAACACCGAGCAGGTGGGCCACACCGCCACCGCCGCCACCGCCATGAGCGAGCGCGTGCGCGAGCTGCAGAGTGCGGTGGACCAGTTCAAGGTCTGAGTGCCCCGCACTTTGGCATGATTTAGGGCTCTAGCCCTTGCGGATGTTGCGCGAGCAGCTATTAAATCAGGAGCGTTACTCGGCCGGCATGCGCGCGTACTGCGATGGCGCTTGCCCGACAAAACGGGTGAATGCGACGCTGAAGGTGCTGGCGGAGCTGTAGCCCACGCGCTGCGCCACCTCGGCCATGCCGCCCACCTGGCGCCGCAGCAGGTTCTTGGCCAGCGCCATGCGCCAGGCCAGCAGGTACTGCATCGGGGCCTGGCCCGCGGCACGGTGGAAGCGATCGAAGAACGCCGAGCGGGGCCTGCGCATGCGACAGAGGCGTAGGGTGACGGGGGAGGGGTTCTGACTGGCGTCGAAGTTGCCAACTCAATCCAGCGCGCGCGCCTCGCCTTGCTCCTCGACCGTTTGGCCATCGCGTATGTGATAGATGCGCTTGAAGGTCGGGATGATTTTTTCGTCGTGGGTCACCACGATGATGGCCGTCTGCGCCTGCTGCGCCATGGTGTTGAGGATGCGTACCACGGCCAACGCGCGCTCGCTGTCCAGAGGGGCCGTCGGCTCGTCGGCCAGAATCACCGGCGGCTTGTTCGCCAAAGCGCGGGCAATCGATACCCGCTGCTGCTCGCCCCCTGACAACTGCGCCGGCTCGGCTTTGGCGCGGTGCGCAACATCCAGGGCCTTGAGCAATTCCATGGCACGCCGCCTGGCGTCCACATTGGGGACTCCCGCCAGCATGGGCAGCAAGGCCACGTTGTCCGTGACATCCAAAAACGGGATGAGGTAAGGGGCCTGGAACACAAACCCGATCCGATCGCGGCGCAAGGCGCGCAGGTCTGGGGTCTTCCAGCCATTGTCGTAAATAACTTCGTCACCCAGTGTCATGCGCCCCGAGGTGGGCTCGATGATTGCCCCCAGGCATTTGAGCAATGTGCTCTTCCCCGAGCCGGAAGGCCCCACCAACCCCACCACCTCACCAGGTGCAACTTGCATGGTCACATTCCTGAGCGCCTCCACGGCCGTGTCGCCATGGCCATAGACCTTGCGCAGGTTCTCGATCCGAATGCCGCCGGGTTTGCTGTTCATGTCGTGCCCCTCAACTGATGGCCTCTGCAGGGTCAACCCGCAAAGCCACACGGATCGCCAGGGTGCTGGCCAGCGTGCAGATAAGCATCGTGGCGACAAAACCCACCGCAGCATCCTGCGTCAGCAAGAGGACGAACTTGGGAAACACCGGTGCCCAGATCGTCGCGGCCACTTTGCCCACGATGAAGCCAATGATCCCAAGCCCCAGTGCTTGTTGCAGGATCATCGATGCGATGGTGATGTTGCGAGTGCCAATCAATTTGAGCACAGCGATTTCGCGGATTTTCCCCAGTGTCATGGTGTAGATGATGAACGCCACGATCGCCGCACTCACCACGGCCAGAATGGCCAGAAACATGCCGATCTGTTTGGCCGAGGTGGCGATCAATTTATCGACCAGGATGTTTTCCATGTCCTCCCGGGTGAAAACGGTCAGGTGTTTCCAGCGCCGGATCGGCTCAGCCACTTGCTGCGCTGACCACCCCTCAGCCATACGGATCAGCACCGCATTGACGTTGCGGCTGCTGGTCTGCAGGTTCTGTGCGGCATCGAGCAAGCCCGGCACCGCAGGTCGGTTGAACGCCGGATTGGCGGCGGTCCGGACGCGGTCGTTCACGATGGCGTCGTTGTCCTTGAGGAATTGCGCCTCCTGGGCATCCTTGATCGGAATGAACACCATCGGGTCACCGCCCGAAGAGACCATTCGGCGCGTCAGGCCTACTACCTCGTAGGTGTGACGCCGGATCTCGACCTTGTCGCCCAAGGACAGTCCGGTCTTGATGTCGGCCACCGCCTCGTAGTGGCTGCGCGTGAGGTGTCGGCCGGCCACCAAGTGGCCCGGCTGTCCTGGCAGTCCTGCGGCACCTGGCTCGATCCCGACCACCATGGCCCGGGCCTCTTGGTCGCCCACGGCTTTGATCTGCATGGTGAAGTACGTGATGTTGGCGGCCATTGCCACGCCGGGCATGCCTGCAACGCTGCGCACCACATCGTCCTTGAGGCTGGAGGATTCGGCGTACGGCCCTTGCGTGTCCTTTTGCACCACCCACAGGTCCGCGCCGCTGTTGTTGAGCAAGGCCTGCGCATCGTCGACCATGCCACGAAACACGCCGGCCATGGTCAGCGTCACGCCAATGAGCAGGCCCAAGCCTAGCCCTGTGAGCACGAACTTAGGCCAGCTGTGCTGAATGTCACGTGCCGCCAGGCTGATCATGGGCGGGCCTTTTTCACCAGGGCATCGACCACTTTGAAGCTGCCCCCTGCCGACAGGGGCTTTTCGTTGTAGACCACCACGGTGTCGCCCGAGCTCAGGCCACTGAGTGCCTGAACGCGGCCGTCCAGGCTGGTAGCGCCCCATTGCACGGGCACAAAATCCAGGGTGCCGTCTTTCAGGCGCCAGACACCGGTGCGGCCCTGGTACGTTTGCACACTGGCCTGAGGCACCACCAGTGCTTGCCCGGTCGGCTGGAGCTGAAGCGTGACTTCGGCCATTTCACCAATCGACAGCGATGCTGGGATCTGCTCGAACGCCACTTGTGCAATCCGTTCCTCAGTCACTGCGTCCGCCTGCAGCTCCACCCGATCCACTTTTCCAGCCAGCACCTGCTGAGGGCGGGATCGCAACACAATCTGTGCCGGCAAACCGACGGCCAGTCCCGTAGAGCGCGCTTGGTCCACACGCAGCTTGACCCAGAGGCTGGCGGGATTGACCAGCCTGAGTACCGGCTGGCCGGCCACCACCGTGCTGCCGGATTCGGCATCCCGGCTGATCACCACCGCATCGGCAGGGGCCATCAAACGGGTGTTTTGTTTTTGAAGCGATACCGCCGCGCGCTCGGACCGCTGGCGTTGGGCATCCTGCTTGGCTGCTTGCAGGTTCGCTTGCGCAACGGCAAGCACTGCATCCGCTGACTGCAGTTCCTGCTCCCGGCCTTCCAGGGCGGAGGGGCTGATGAAGTTCTGCTGCGCCAGCTCCTTTTGTCGGTTCAGGGTCGTCGTGACCAGTTCACGCCGGGCTTTGGCGTCGGCGACTTGGGCATGGGCCGCTGCCTCAATGCTGACCGCTTTGGACAAAGCAGCCTCCTGCGCCTGCAGCCGTTGCCCCAGATCCACCGGATCCATCTCGGCCAGCAACTGCCCCGCCTTGACCGCCTGCCCGACATCCACATGCACATGCAGCACACGCCCCGCCACCGCAGGCCCCAAGAGCCAGCTCTGACGGGCTTCCACACTGCCAATGCCAAATACCGAGGGGGTCAGACCTTCGCTGCTGACTTGGGTCACGGTGACTTTGGTCGGTGCCAAGGGCCCCATGCGGAAAGCCACAAATCCCAATGTGGCCACAACGGCTGCAATGCCGACGATGACCACGGTCTGCCGCTTGTTGAACTGGATGATGGTCATTTGCGCTTCCTAGCTTCTGGTGTGGACGGTGCCAGCAAGCCGGCCTCGTAAATGTTGAACACGGCCGGTGCCAGCTTTGCCATGTCTTTCAGACTGCCAGTCACCAGCGACTGCACGACAAGCCCTTGAACCGCCCCCATGAACAGGACCACAGCACTTTTATGATCCACGTCGGCTGCCGTTAACGCATCCTCGTGCGCTTGCGCCAGCAAGCCGGAAACCAGGGTTCTGTAGTCGGCCATGAGGCCTTGGACCTTGCCCTTGAGGGGTGTCGGCTTGGCATGCTGCAGCTCCTGAAAGACCAAGCGCGGAACACCGGGATATTCCTGCACAAAGTCTATGTGCGCCATGAAGACGGCACGTAATGCCTGCAAGGCATCCGCCTGCTTGGCCTGCGCCGCTTGCTGCAATCTGCCGATCAATGCCTGATGGGCCCAATCGAGCGCCGCCAACCAGATCGCTTCCTTGCTCTCGAAATGCCGGAAAACAGCGCCCTGCGTGATCCCGACAGCCTGCGCCAGATCACCCGTTGTGATCTCGACAGGACTTTTTTGGGCCGCCAAAACCAAAGCCACCTGGACCAGTTCTGCCTGACGGTCTTCTGTTTTGAGTTTGGTACGCGTCAGCACATTCGCATTGAATAAGTAATTGATGAATTACTTTATCACGGAGCTGGATCACCCGGGGAATGAATTGCCTTGCCGACATGCTCCAAAGCAATACCTGCCTCTAACACTCCACAATATTCACCGCCAACCCCCCACGGGCGGTTTCCTTGTACTTGGTCTTCATGTCCGCGCCGGTTTCGCGCATGGTTTTGATGACCTTGTCCAGGCTCACGAAGTGGCTGCCATCGCCGCGCAGCGCCATGCGGGCAGCGTTGATGGCTTTGACGGACGCAATGGCATTGCGCTCGATGCACGGGATCTGCACCAGCCCGCCTACGGGGTCGCAGGTCAGGCCCAGGTGGTGTTCCATGCCAATCTCGGCCGCGTTTTCCACTTGCTCGGGGGTGCCACCCATCACCGCGCACAGGGCAGCTGCGGCCATGCTGCAGGCCACGCCTACCTCGCCCTGGCAGCCGACTTCGGCACCGCTGATGCTGGCGTTCTCCTTGTAGAGAATGCCGATGGCGGCGGCAGTGAGCAAAAAGTCGATGACACCCTGGTCATGGGCTCCTGGCACAAAGCGCGTGTAGTAGTGCAGCACGGCGGGGATGATGCCGGCCGCGCCATTGGTGGGCGCGGTGACCACGCGGCCACCGGCGGCGTTTTCTTCGTTGACGGCCAGCGCATACAGGTTGACCCAGTCCAGCACCTGCAGCGGATCGCGCAGGGCCTCTTCGGGTTTGGCCACCAGCGCATCGCGCAGGGCTTTGGCGCGGCGTTTGACCTTGAAACCGCCGGGCAGCACGCCCTCGGTCGCGCAGCCGCGTTGCACGCAGGCCTGCATCACCTGCCAGATGCGCAGCAGGCCGGCGTCAATCTCGGCATCGCTGCGCCAGTGCTGTTCGTTGCGCCGCATGATCTGCGCGATGCTCAGGCCCTGTTGTGCGGCCAGGTGCAGCAGCGCGTCACCGCTGGTAAAGGGCAGGGGCAGCACCGTGGCGTCGGGCGCAATCACTTTTTGCCGCGTGCCATCGGCCGCTACTTCGTCACTCACGATAAAACCGCCGCCCACCGAGTAGTAGATACGCTCCGACAGTTCATGGCCCGCCGCATCCAGTGCCACAAAGCGCATGCCGTTGGCGTGGAAGGGCAGGGGCGCACGCATGAAGAGCAGGTCGTCTTTCTCATGGAAGGCAATGCGGTGCGTACCGCCCAGCATGAGCTGCTGGCTGCTGCGCACCTCGGCCAGCAGCGCGGGGATCACGTCCACTTCCACCGTGTCGGGTTCGTGGCCGCACAGGCCCAGCAGCACGGCCACATCGCTGGCGTGACCCTTGCCGGTCGCGCCCAGCGAGCCGTGCAACCAGCAGCGCACCGTGGCCGTCTGCGCCAGCACACCGCTGTGCTGTAGCCGCGCCACAAACTGCCGCGCCGCCCGCATGGGGCCCACGGTGTGCGAGCTGCTGGGGCCGATGCCGATCTTGAACAGGTCGAATACAGAGACTGCCATGGTGGACTCCTTGCACGAGTGTGATGCGATTGGGTCAGGCTGCCAAGTGCTGCTGCACATGGCCCACCAGTTGGTGCGCGGTGATGGCCGACAGCGTCCAGCCCAGGTGGCCGTGGCCGGTGTTGTAGAACACGTTGGCGCGTTGGCCCCGGCCCACACGCGGCAGCATGTTGGGCATCATGGGTCGCAGCCCGGCCCAAGGCTCTGCGCGGCGCGTGCTCACACCCGGGAAGCACTGGTTCACCCAGTTCACCAGAGGGCGGATGCGGTCGGCGCGGATGTCGTGGTTGAACCCGTTGAACTCGGCCGTGCCCGCTACGCGGAAACGGTCTTGGCCCAGGCGGCTGGTCACCAGTTTGGTTTCGTCGTCCAGCAAGCTCACCTGCGGCGCAGCCTGCTGGCTGGCCTCGTCGCTCAGGTGCACGGTGATGGAGTAGCCCTTGACCGGGTAGATGTTGAGGCGGTCGCCCAGTTGTGCGGCAATGCCCCGGCCATGCACACCCGCGCAGACCACGACACCGTCAAACGTGTGGGTCTCGGTGCCACCCGCGTGCTGCAGCGCAAGCTGCGCGCGATGGCCATCCGCCGACGCGCTCAGCACCTGGTGGCCATAGAGAAATTTCACGCCCAGGCGTGCGCAGGCCTGTGAGAGGCCGTGGGTGTATTTGTGGATGTCGCCCGTGGAATCGCTCTCGGTGAAGTAACCCCCGTAGTACTGGCCCTGCAGCGTGGGTTCAATCGCGCGCATCTCATCGGGGGTAACTGCACGGCGTGGCAGGCCACCAGCGGCCAGCATGCTGGACACGGTGCCGGCATGGTCAAAGCCCGCCTTGTTGCGGTAGATGTGCAAGATGCCTTTGCGCTTGTGGTCGAAATCAATGCCTTCTTTTTCGGCCCAACCAAACAGGTGCTCGCGCGCGGCAATGGCCAGGCGGGTGGTGGCTTCGGTGTTGTCGCGGTACTTGGGTATGGCGGCCACAAACTCGGCCATCCAGCTCAGCTTGTGCCAGGTGGGCGTGGGGTTCATCAGGAGTGGGGCGTCCTTGGTGAACATCCACTTCAGCCCTTTGACGATGGTGCTGGGGTGGGTCCAGACCTCGGCATTGGACGCCGACAGCTGCCCGCCGTTGGCGTACGACGTTTCCATGCCCGCGTAGCGGTTTTTCTCGATCAGGGTGACCTGGTATCCGGCCTTGGCTAATGTGTATGCGCTGGTAACGCCGGTGATGCCGCCGCCGATGATGGCAATGTGTTTCATAAAGCACTCTCTTGAAGAACAGTCGCAAACATAGAAGTCGCCGCCCCACACACCATGTGCAGGTGACGACCCCCTCTGTTTGAGACCTGAGAGATTCACCGCCAGCCTTGTGGGCCAACGGCTTGCTCCTGCGGTGTGCCGTGGGGACTAGTCCACGGCAGCTCTTCAGAGTGCTCTGGGATTCAACATCCCTATCGCAGCGGTCCTGGGTGCCTGAGAGTTTCCGGGGTGGTTGCTCCTTCGGCGCTGGCGTTTTAGGCGCCAGGCTCTCCCGCTGCGATGCCAGGTCCAGCCTGGCCAGGGTGGCTGCATGCAATGCAGTGCCACCCTGATTTTTACTTTTAGTTCGGCTAGTCGCCGCCGGGCCGCCCCAAGGCGACTGCGGCCCCCCTGGGGGGCAGCGCAGTACGCGCAGCGACAAGCGTGGGGGCCAATCAGTACTCGCTCAAAGGCACGCAGCTGCAGAACAGGTTGCGGTCGCCATAGACGTTGTCCACCCGGCCCACGCTGGGCCAGTACTTCACGGCCTTCAGGCTGGCGACGGGGAAGGCGCCCACCTCACGGCTGTACGGACGGTTCCACTCGCCGCCCAGCAGGCTGGCTGCGGTGTGCGGGGCATGCTTGAGTGGGTTGTTGTCCTGCGGCCATTCGCCTTTTTCCACGCGCGCAATCTCGCCGCGGATGGCGATCATGGCGTTGATAAAACGGTCCAGCTCCGCCAGGGTTTCACTTTCGGTGGGCTCCACCATCAGCGTATTGGGCACGGGGAAAGACAGCGTGGGCGCGTGGAAACCGTAGTCCATCAGGCGTTTGGCCACGTCCTCGGCCATCACGCCGCAGCTGTCTTTGAATCCGCGCAGGTCCAGGATGCACTCGTGCGCCACATGGCCGTTGGCCGATGCGTACAGCGTGGGGTAGTGGTCTGCCAGGCGTGCGCTGATGTAGTTGGCGGCCAGGATGGCGGCTTCGGTCGCATGCTGCAGGCCGTCCGGGCCCATCATGCGGCAGTACATCCAGCTGATGGGCAGGACGGCAGCATTGCCCAGGGGCGCGGCGCTCACGGCACCGGTGCCAGGCACACCACCGGTGGCGTGGCCGGGCAAGAAGGGCACCAGGTCGGCCACCACACACACGGGGCCCACACCGGGACCGCCACCGCCGTGGGGGATGCAGAAGGTCTTGTGCAGGTTCAGGTGGCTCACGTCGCCGCCAAACTCGCCGGGGGCTGCGGTGCCCACCAGCGCGTTCATGTTGGCACCGTCTACGTACACACGGCCGCCGTGGCTGTGCACCAGGGCGCACAGCTCTTTCACGCTGGTTTCAAACACGCCGTGCGTGCTGGGGTAGGTGATCATCACCGCGGCCAGGTTGGCGCTGTGCTGTTCACACTTGGCTTGCAGGTCGGCCATGTCCACGTTGCCGTTGTCGTCGCACTTGGTCACCACCACGTGCAGGCCCACCATCTGCGCGCTGGCGGGGTTGGTGCCGTGGGCGCTGCTGGGGATCAGGCAGATATTGCGGTGTGCCTGGCCTTTGCTGGCGTGGTAGGCCTGGATGGTCAACAGACCCGCGTATTCGCCCTGGCTGCCGGCGTTGGGTTGCAGGCTGATGCCCGCGTAGCCCGTGGCGGCGCACAACCAGGCGCGCAGCTGTGCGTCCAGTTCGGCGTAACCCTGGCGTTGGTCGGCCGGGCAGAAGGGGTGGATGTTGGCGAACTCGGGCCAGGTGATGGGGATCATCTCGCTGGTGGCGTTGAGTTTCATGGTGCAGGAGCCCAGCGGAATCATGCTGCGGTCCAGCGCCAGATCCTTGTCAGACAGCATGCGGATGTAGCGCAGCATGCCGGTCTCAGAGTGGTGGGTGTTGAACACCGGGTGCGTGAGGAACTTGCTGGTGCGGCGCAGTGCGGCGGGGATCAGCGATTCGGCGCTGCCTTCCAGCGCTTCCACGCTGGGCAGGGCCTGGCCTTCCTTGGCGAACAGGCTCCAGACCAGCGCCAGGTCGTCACGCGTGGTGGTTTCGTCCAGGCTGATGCACAGGTAGTTTTCAAAGTAAATTCGCAGGTTAGCCCCCGCGGATACTGCGCGAGCAGCTATCGAATTCGTAGCGCCATCGGTCTTCAGCGTGACCGTGTCAAAGGTGGCTTGCGCGCGCACCGGGGCACCGAGTTGCTCCAGACCCTTGACCAAAATGGCGGTGAACTTGGCCACACGCTGGGCGATGCGGGTCAGGCCCTCGGGGCCGTGGTACACGGCGTACATGCTGGCGATGACGGCCGGCAGCACCTGCGCGGTGCAGATGTTGGAGGTGGCTTTTTCGCGGCGGATGTGTTGCTCGCGCGTTTGCAGCGCCAGGCGGTAGGCGGGGTTGCCATGGGTGTCGATGCTCACGCCCACCAGACGGCCGGGCATGGAGCGTTTGTATTCGTCGCGGCAGGCCATGTAGGCAGCGTGGGGGCCGCCGTTGCACAGGGGCATGCCAAAGCGCTGGGTGGTGCCGATCACAATGTCGGCGTCAAATTCGCCGGGGGGGGTGAGCAGCGTGAGCGCCAGCAGGTCGGCGGCCACGATGAAGGCGGCCTGTTTGCCGTGCACCAGCGCCACGTCGGCGCGCAGGTCGTCAATGCGGCCACTGGTGGCGGGGTATTGGGCCAGCACGGCAAAGTAGTCACCGGCCAGTGCGGCTTCCCACTCGGCTGCGGAGTTGGCCAGCGTGACGGTGATGCCCAGCGGCTTGGCGCGGGTCTGGATCACTTCGATGGTTTGCGGGTGGCAGTCGCCGGCCACCACAAACACATGGCTCTTGCTTTTGACGCTGCGCTTGGCCAGCGTCATGGCTTCTGCCGCGGCGGTGGCTTCGTCCAGCATCGATGCATTGGCCATGGGCATGCCGGTCAGGTCACACACCATGGTCTGGAAGTTCACCAGCGCTTCCATGCGGCCCTGCGAAATCTCGGCCTGGTAGGGCGTGTAGGCGGTGTACCAGGCGGGGTTTTCCAGAATATTGCGCAGGATCACGCCCGGCGTATGCGTGCCGTAGTAGCCCTGGCCAATGAAGCTCTTGAGCACCTTGTTCTTGCCTGCCAACGCCTTGATCTCGGCCAGCGCTGCCGCTTCGGTAATCGCAGCTGGGATGTCCATCTTGCTAGCGCGCGCAATCGAGCGCGGCACGATGCTGTCGATCAGCGCACGGCGCGAAGTCTCGCCGATGGCTTGGAGCATCAGTGCTTCGTCGGCGGCATCAATGCCGATGTGGCGTGCGTGGAATTCGCTGGCGTTTTCCAGCTGGGCGAGAGTGGGGGCAGAGGTCGTTGGCATGGACGTTCAGGCTTGTTGGTTAGAGAGTGAGAGGGCAATTTCCCGCAGGGCCGCCCCTAGGGAAATTAGCCCCCTCTGGGGGCAGCGACCCGCGCAGCGGCGGAGCGTGGGGGCCAGATCAGCTGGCGGAGAAGGCGGTGTAGCTGGTTTCGTCCATCAGGCCGTCGAGTTCGGCGGGGTTGGACAGCTTGACCTTGAAGAACCAGCCGGCGCCCAGCGGGTCGGTGTTGGCCAGGCTGGGGTCGGCGCGCAGGGCTTCGTTCACTTCGGTGATCTCGCCGGTCACGGGCATGTAGACGTCGGCAGCGGCCTTGACGGACTCCACCACGCCGGCCACGGCCTTGGCGTCAATCGAGGCGCCCACTTCGGGCAGGTCCACAAACACCACGTCGCCCAGCGCGTCTTGCGCATGGTGGGTGATGCCCACGGTGGCAGTGCCACCTTCAACGTTGAGCCATTCGTGGTCGGGGGTGTACTTGATGGACATGGAGAACTCCTGAAAAACGGGTGATTGGAAAGGAATCAAACAATAAAAACAAACCTGCCAGGCCAGACTTTAGCCGCCCCGGCACGGTGGTTAGCCGCGGTAGTAACGCGTGGGCACAAAGGGCATGGCGCTCACCTCCATCGGCACGGGCTTGCCGCGCACGATGGCCACCACTTTGCTGCCCACCGCCGCCCAGGCGGCGTCCACATAGCCCATGGCCACCGGTTTGTCGATGGTGGGGCCGAGCAGGCCGCTGGTGACTTCGCCAATCTTGTTGCCCGCGCCGTCCTGCAGCTCGGTGTGGTCGCGCACGGGGATGCGTTCCAGCGCGATCAGTCCCACCCGCTTTTTAGTGCCTTTTGGTGCTGTAGTGCCCGTGGAATCTGCGAGAGAAGCTCCTATTTTTGTAGCGCCCGGGAAGCCGCCTTCACGTGCGCCACCGGCGCGGCGCACCTTTTGCATGGCCCACAGCAGGCTGGCTTCGACCGGCGTAGTGGTCGTGTCAATGTCATTGCCATAGAGGCACAGGCCGGCTTCCAGGCGCAGCGAGTTGCGTGCACCCAGGCCAATCGGCTTCACTTCGGGCTGGGCCAGCAGGGCGCGGGCCAGGGCGTCGGCGTGGTCCTTGTGGACGGAAATTTCAAACCCATCTTCGCCGGTGTAGCCGCTGCGGGTTAAAAACACGTCAATCTTCTGCGTGCCGGTGTCCACGGTGAAATTGCCACCGGTCATGAACACCAGCTTGTCCACGCCGGGTGCTAGGCGGGCCAGGGCGGCCACTGCCTGCGGGCCCTGCAGCGCCAGCAGCGCGTAGTCGGGCAGGGGGATAACCTGGCAGCGGCTGCCAATTTTGGCCTGGATGTGGGCAATGTCACCCACCTTGCAGGCGCCATTGACGATCACGAAGATTTCGTTGTTGCCCTTGTTGAAGAACATCAGGTCATCAATGATGGTGCCTTCGTCGGTGAGAAGCAGGCCGTAGCGCTGCTTGCCCACGGGCAGGTCGATCACGTCCACGGGCATCAGCGTCTCGAACGCGGCCGCCGCATCGGGGCCAACCAGGCGCAGTTGGCCCATGTGGGACACATCAAACAGGCCAGCGGCGTTGCGGGTGTGGTGGTGTTCGGCCATCAGGCCAGCGGGGTACTGCACCGGCATGGAGTAGCCGGCAAACGGCACCATGCGGGCGCCCAGCTCGATGTGCAGGGCATTGAGCGGTGTGGTTAACAAAGCGGTGTCGGTGGTGGACATGGCGGCAATCCAGGTAGGGGCAAGTCAAAACCCGGGGTGGGTGCATGGCTGCGCCCGCCCGGTGCTGCCCCCGCTGTCCGCTTTACCTGAGAGATTCGCCGGGCCTGCATGCACGAGGGGTGCGCAGACTGCGGGTTGCTCCTTCGGTGGGCTGCAAAGTTTGCGGCCTCTCTCCAGTGGGGTGTCGTTGATAGCCAAGCCACCAACGGATGTCAGTCCTTTTGCCTGAGCGTTCAGACCGCTGCAATCAGCCGTCCTGCGCCTTCGGCGGCCTCCGCGGGGGAGGCTCTCTCCTGACAGGACTGGATTCTAAACGAGGTGCAGCAAGCAGCCTCCATTTTTTGACGCAATCGGGCATTGCACTCTGTCTGACTTGTCGCAAGGCCTTGCTTGCGGTGCTCATCTACACTGCCCTGCCGTTGATGGCGCTCCCGGGTGGGCGCTGCATCCCATCTATTGTCGGTTTCTCTATGCTCCAAATCCTTCGCCTGGTCCTGATCGGGCTCCACTTCCTTGTGGCGGCCCTTGTCAATTTCCTGATCTGTCTCTCACGCCCCTTCAACCCCGACAACTCGCGGTTGTGCGGCTGGGTGTATTCGGTGCCCGCATTACGCATCCTGGGGCTGACCATGAAACTGGAGACAGCAGGAATGCTGCGCCAGCCCAATCCTTTTGTGGTGGTGGCCAACCACCAGTCCAACTGGGACCTGTGGGTGCTGGGCTGTTCGGTGCCGCGGCGCACGGTATCTCTGGGCAAAAAGAGCTTGAAATGGGTGCCGTTTTTTGGGCAGATCTATTGGCTCGCCGGTAACATCCTGATCGACCGTGGCAATGCCATCCAGGCCAAACAGGCCATGTTGAAAACCACGGATGTGATGCTGCACCAGGACACCTCGATCTGGGTCTTTCCGGAGGGTACGCGCAATCTGGGCCAGGGGTTGTTGCCCTTCAAAAAGGGCGCTTTCCAGATGGCCATCAACGCGGGGGTGCCCATTGTTCCGCTGGTTTGCAGCAACTACAAAAGCACCATGCGCCTCAATCGCTGGCGCAGCGGTCGTATTGTCATCAAGACCTTGGAACCCATCCCGACCCAGGGGCTGACGCTGGACGACATGCCTGCCTTGATGGCGCGTTGCCGTGAACAAATGCTGACCTGCCTGGCAGAGCTGGACGCCGAGGTGGCGCGCTCCGTCTAGCGTGGGCAACTTTGGGCCCGGACAGAAAAAAAGGGAGGCCATGGGCCTCCCTTGATGTGTGTGGACGCGGGGTTTACATGCCCGCGTAGTTGGGGCCACCACCACCTTCGGGGGTGACCCAGACGATGTTTTGCGTGGGGTCCTTGATGTCACAGGTCTTGCAGTGCACGCAGTTCTGCGCGTTGATCTGCAGGCGATCGGTGTTGTCTTCGTTCTTTACAAACTCGTACACACCCGCCGGGCAGTAGCGCGCTTCGGGGCCGGCATATTGGGCGAGGTTGATGCGCACGGGCACCGACGCATCCTTGAGCGTGAGGTGTGCGGGCTGCTGCTCTTCGTGGTTGGTGTTGCTGATGAACACACTGGAAAGGCGGTCGAAGGTGAGCTTGCCATCGGGTTTGGGGTAGACGATGGGTTTGCACTCGGCCGCTGGCTTCAGGTAGGCGTGGTCGGGCTTGTCGCGGCGCAGCGTCCAGGGAATATGGCCGCGCAGCACAAACTGCTCAAAGCCATTCATGAGGGTTGCCACGGTCAGGCCGTACTTGAACCAGTTTTTGAAGTTGCGGTCCTTGTTCAGCTCGGTGTGCAGCCAGCTCTTCTCAAAGGCTTCCGGGTAAGCGCTCAACTCGTCGTGTTGGCGGCCTGCCACCACGGCATCAAAAGCGGCTTCAGCAGCTTGCATGCCGGTCTTGATGGCAGCGTGGCTGCCCTTGATGCGGCCCACGTTCAGGTAGCCAGCGTTGCAGCCGACCAGGCAGCCACCCGGGAACACGGTTTTGGGCAGCGCGTTGATGCCACTTGCATTGATGGCGCGCGCACCATAAGACAGGCGTTTGGCGGTGATTTCACCCTTGTCGTTCTCGAAGTAGTAGCGCACGTTGGGGTGTGTCTTCCAGCGCTGGAATTCTTCGAACGGGCTCAGATAGGGATTGGCGTAACCCAGGCCGGTGACGAAGCCCAGTGCCACCTTGTTGCCTTCCAGGTGGTACAGGAACGCACCGCCGTAAGTGTCAGACTCCATGGGCCAACCGGCGGTGTGCATCACAAAACCAGGCTTGTGGCGGCTGGGGTCAATTTCCCACAGTTCCTTGATGCCGATGCCAAAGCTTTGCGGGTCACGCCCTTCGTCGAGCTTGTATTTGGCAATGAGCTGTTTGCCCAGGTGGCCGCGGGCACCTTCGGCAAACACAGTGTATTTGCCCAGCAACTCCATGCCGAGCTGAAAATTCTCGGTGGGTTCGCCGTCTTTGCCAACGCCCATATTGCCAGTGGCCACGCCTTTGACAGAGCCGTCTTCGTTGTAGAGTACTTCGGCCGCGGTGAAGCCCGGAAAGATTTCCACGCCCAGTGCTTCTGCTTGCTCGGCCAGCCACTTGGTGACCGCACCCAGGCTCACGATGTAGTTGCCATCGTTGTGGGCGAAAGGGGGCAAGACCATATTGGGCACGCGCACGCCGGTTTTTTCACCCAAGAAGATGTAGGCGTCATCGGTCACCGCCTGGTTGAGTGGTGCGCCCAGTTCTTTCCAGTTGGGGATCAGTTCGGTCAGGGCCTTGGGGTCCATGATGGCACCCGACAAGATGTGTGCACCGGGCTCGGAGCCCTTCTCCAGTACCACTACAGAAACGTCTTTGCCCTGGTCTGCCGCCAACTGCTTGAGGCGAATCGCCGTGGCCAGGCCACCAGGACCACCACCGACGACGACCACGTCGTATTCCATGGATTCACGGGGGCCGAATTGCGCCAGAATTTCCTGGTTTGTCATGGGGTGTCTCGCTTAATAATGGGTGGTCTTCGGAATGGTCCGCCCGCACAAGGGCGCATCGAACTGGAGTGGGATTTTATTCGCTGAATTCACAAAAAAGAACGACCGTTCTTTTTATTTTGAGGAGGCACTCTAAATGGCTTACAGCATCGATCTTTCAGGGCGCGTCGCTTTTATTACGGGCGCATCTGGCGGGCTGGGGGCGCAGTTTGCCAAAACCCTGGCCGCCGCTGGGGCGGCGGTGGTGTTGGCCAGTCGCCGGGTAGACAAACTCAAGGATCTGCGTGCCGAAATAACGGGGCAAGGGGGCGATGCCCATGTCGTGGAGCTGGACGTGACCGACCACGACTCCATCAAGGCTGCCGTGGCCCACGCGGAGACGGAGGTGGGGTCGATCGACATCCTGGTCAACAACTCCGGCGTGAGTACCACGCAGCGCCTGCAGGATGTGTCGCCTGACGATTACGACTTCATGTTCAACACCAATGTGAAGGGCGCTTTTTTTGTGGCGCAAGAGGTGGGCAAGCGCATGTTGGCGCGTGCCAAAGGTGCCGCACCCGGCAGCTACACCGGCGGGCGCATCGTGAACATTGCCTCCATGGCGGGCTTGCGTGTGTTGCCACAAATTGGTGTGTACTGCATGAGCAAGGCCGCCATCATCCAGATGACCAAGGCGCAGGCGCTTGAATGGGGCAAGTTCGGAATCAACGTCAACGCGCTGTGCCCGGGTTACATCGACACGGAAATCAACCACCACCACTGGCAGACCGACGCTGGGCAGAAGCTGGTGCAGATGCTGCCGCGCAAACGCATTGGCCATCCGCAAGACCTGGACGCGATTCTGGTCACGCTGTGTTCGGACCAAAGCCACTTCATCAATGGAGCCGTGATTGCTGCGGACGATGGTTTTGGTGTGTAGGGGCCTGTGTTTGATCGGTTGGGGGTGTCGTTGCTAGTTGGCATCCTGGCCGGGCTGGCAGCCGGGGCGCTGTGGGGGCTGGTCTTTGTGGCACCTGCATTGGCTCCTGGGTTGGCCCCGGTAGACCTAGCTGCGGGACGCTTTGCCAGCTATGGCCTCACGGCCTTGCTGGTCATGCTGTTTGCACGGGGCCAGCGGCGCTGGCCCACTTGGCGACAGCTGGGAGCCGCGCTGGTTTTGAGCGTGCTTGGCTTCTCGGGCTACTACCTGTTGCTGGTGTTGTCCATCCGCGATGCCGGGGTGGAGGTGCCCACGCTGATCATTGGCACCATTCCCATTTGGGTGATGTTGCTGGGCAAGCCGCAGCATCTGCTGTGGCGCAGCCTGTTGCCGGGCTTGTGTCTCACCATCGCCGGTGTCTTGCTGATGATGGGGGCGGAGACTGGCGGCGCTGCTGAGGGTGTTGTGCAAGGCTGGGCCTACTGGCGCGGTATTGTGTTTGCGCTGCTGGCCATGGGGTGTTGGACCGCATTTGCCGTGATGAATTCGGCCTGGCTCCAACACCACCACGATGTGAATGTGACCGATTGGACCAACTGGTTGGGTGTGGCATCCGGTCTGGGTGCTGTGGCCTTGTGGTGGGTGCTGGGTTCGGAGCCAAAAGTGCTGTTGGCCCAAGTGGATATTGCGCAAGCAGCTATGGTTTGTATAGCAACCGGTGTGGGGTCGGCGTGGCTGGCCACGGTGCTGTGGAGCATCGCCAGCCGCCGCCTGAGTGCCAGCCTGTGCGGCCAGCTGATTGTGAGCGAGACCTTGTTCGCCTTGCTCTATGCATTCGTGGGCTACGGCGTGTGGCCCCAATGGTTACAACTGCTGGCCAGCGCTGTGTTCGTGCTGGGCATCGTGGCCTCCATCCGGGCGCACCGGTAAGACCCCCACGCTCCGCCGCTTCGCGGGTCGCTGCCCCCCCAAAAAAAGAGGGGGGGCCTCACGCATGTCTTTGACTTACTTCGGGGCCAGGCGAATGGCACCGTCCAGGCGAATCACTTCGCCATTGAGCATGTCATTTTCAAAAATATGCACGGCCAGCTTGGCGTAGTCCTGCGGCGTGCCCAGGCGCGAAGGAAAGGGCACCCCTGCAGCGAGTGCGTCCTGCACTTCTTGCGGCATGGAAAACAGCATGGGCGTGCCAAAAATTCCCGGTGCAATCGTCATGTTGCGAATGCCGTTGCGTGCCAGGTCGCGGGCGATGGGCAGGGTCATTCCCACCACGCCGCCCTTGGAGGCGCTGTAGGCGGCTTGGCCAATTTGGCCGTCGTAGGCGGCAACCGATGCAGTGGAAATCATGGCGCCGCGTTCACCCGTGGCTTCGGGTTCGTTCTTGCTCATGGCATCTGCGGCCAGGCGGATCATGTTGAAGCTGCCAATCAGGTTCACGGTGATGGTCTTGCTGAAGGACGCCAGCGCATGCGCACCGTTCTTGCCCACAGTCTTTTCGGCGGGGGCGACGCCGGCGCAATTCACCAGGCCCATGAGTTTCCCCATGGACACGGCCTTGGCAACCACGGCTTGACCATCGGTCTCGCTGCTCACATCACACTTCACAAAGGCACCGCCAATGTCTTTGGCAATGGCCTCGCCCTTTTCGGCCTGCATGTCGGCAATGACCACCTTGCCGCCTTTGGCCGCCAGCATGCGTGCTGTGCCTTCGCCCAAACCAGATGCGCCACCCGTGACGATAAAGACCTTGCCTGCGATTTCCATAGAGAACTCCTTGTGAATGGATGAATTGACGTTTACGTTAACGTCAATTATGGCGCAGCCTCCGATCAACTTTTGCCGTTGCGAGTCCGGGAGTGCCCATTTATGCTGCTATACTTCGGCCTCTCGGATACTGTAGGCGCATAGCTCAGCTGGTTAGAGCACCACCTTGACATGGTGGGGGTCGTTGGTTCGAGTCCAATTGCGCCTACCAAAGTTTCCACTATCTCCTGCCCCTAGGGTAATCCTAGGTCAATGCCAGGCGGTCACTCCCTAGAATGTGCTGCAGTGCAACACCATTTTGGCTCCCGCACGTAGTGCCGAGCGATCGCAATGCAAAAATCTGCCTCTAAAGATTCCAAGAAGTTACAACGGGTTATCAAAAAATACCCGAATCGCCGTCTCTACGACACCGATACGTCCACCTACATCACACTGGCGGAAATCAAGCAGTTGGTGATGGACAGCGAAGTGTTTTCGGTGCTGGATGCCAAGTCGGGTGAAGACATCACACGCAGCATCCTGTTGCAGATCATTCTGGAAGAAGAGGCGAATGGTTCGCCCATGTTCACGACTCCCGTGCTCTCGCACATCATTCGCTTCTATGGCCATGCCATGCAGGGCATGATGGGCGGGTACCTCGAGAAGAATATGCAGGCGCTGATGGACATGCAGGCACCCATGGTGCAGGGTGTCATGAGCAACAACGTGTTCCAGCAAATGCAGGAACAAATGCAGAAACAAACCGAACAGTTCCTCGGCTCCTTTGGCCTGAAGCGCTAGGCGCTTTTTGGGCCCGGCGGTTGGCGGGGTGGTTCTATGGATTGATGGATATGACAGACGTATTGACCCCTAGCCCAACCGTGCACGCAGCACCCAAAGTTGGCTTCGTCAGCCTGGGTTGCCCCAAGGCCTTGACCGACTCCGAACTGATCCTCACGCAACTCAGCGCTGAGGGTTACCAAACCTCCAAGACCTTCCAGGGCGCCGACCTGGTGATCGTCAATACCTGCGGGTTTATTGACGACGCCGTCAAGGAAAGCCTGGACACGATTGGTGAGGCGCTGGCTGAAAATGGCCGCGTGATTGTGACCGGTTGCCTGGGGGCCAAGACCACCGACGGTGGCGACAACATGGTGCGCCAGATGCACCCGAAGGTGTTGGCGGTGACGGGCCCGCATGCCACGCAGGAAGTGATGGATGCGGTACATCTCAATTTGCCCAAACCCCACGATCCGTTTTTGGATCTGGTGCCGCAGTCATTTGGTGTGGCGGGCGTCAAGCTAACGCCGCGCCACTATGCGTACCTCAAGATCAGTGAAGGCTGCAACCACCGTTGCACCTTCTGCATCATCCCCAGCATGCGCGGCGATCTGGTGTCCCGTCCGATTGGCGATGTGCTGACCGAGGCGCGCGCGTTGTTTGAAGGTGGCGTGAAAGAGTTGTTGGTGATCAGCCAGGACACGTCTGCCTACGGTGTGGATGTGAAATACCGCACCGGTTTCTGGGACGGCAAGCCGGTGAAGACCCGCATGCTGGAACTGGTGCAGGCCCTGGGTGACATCGCCGAGCCCTATGGTGCCTGGGTGCGTTTGCACTATGTGTATCCCTATCCCAGCGTGGATGAGATTGTCCCCTTCATGGCGACCGGCCGTGTGCTGCCGTATTTGGATGTGCCGCTGCAACACAGCCATCCCGATGTGTTGCGCCGCATGAAGCGCCCCGCCAGCGGCGAGAAAAATCTGGACCGTTTGCAGCAATGGCGGGCTGCCTGCCCTGAGCTGGTGGTGCGCAGCACTTTCATTGCCGGTTTCCCGGGTGAAACCGAGGCGGAGTTCGAGCATTTGCTGGATTTCATCCGTGAGGCGCAGATCGACCGTGCGGGTTGTTTTGCCTACAGCGCAGTGAATGGTGCAACGGCCAATGATTTGCCTGGCATGTTGCCTATCGAATTGCGCGAGGAGCGCCGTGCACGGTTCATGGCTGTGGCGGAAGAAGTGTCTGCCGCACGCCTGCAGCGTCGCGTGGGCTCAGTGATGCAGGTGCTGGTGGATTCCGCGCCGGGACTGGGTCGCAAGGGTGGGGTGGGACGCAGCTACGCGGATGCGCCGGAGATTGACGGTGTGGTGCGTTTGTTGCCACCCGAAAAAATAAGCAAAACCCTCAAGGTTGGCGAGTTCACCAAGGCGCGCATTGTGAGCGCACAAGGACATGATCTCTTAGCCTTGCCCATTTAAATTCAGCGCCACTGACCGATACAACAACAGGTCAGTGGCATGAATCAAACAGGCAAAAAAAAGCCGCTGTTTTCACAGCGGCTTTTCTATATCTACATTACCATTGTTGGTGCCCAGAAGAGGACTCGAACCTCCACGATGTTACTCGCTAGTACCTGAAACTAGTGCGTCTACCAATTCCGCCATCTGGGCATCTCAGGAAAGAGAGAAGTATATCAAACATTTAAGCCCAAACAGCAATTTGCTGGAAGAAGTTGAAGGAATTGTTCAAGGACATCGCGATGGACACGGATTTGTGTCCCGCGACGATGGTGCCTCTGACATTTATCTGCCCCCCAATGAGATGCGGGCGGTACTGCACAAGGACCGCGTCAAGGTGCGCATCGTGCGCAGTGACCGCAAGGGCCGTCCCGAAGGGCGTGTGGTGGAGATCATGGAGCGTTCCACGCAGCCCATCATTGGTCGTCTCTTGCAAGAAAGCGGTGTCTGGCTGGTGGCACCAGAAGACAAGCGTTACGGCCAGGATGTGTTGATCCCCAAAGGCGCGACCAGTGCGGCCAAGCCCGGCCAAGTGGTGGTGGTGGAACTGGTGGAGCCCCCAGCTTTATTTGGCCAGCCCGTCGGCCGGATCAAAGAGGTGCTGGGTGAGGTGGACGACCCAGGCATGGAGATTGAAATTGCCGTGCGCAAATACAGTGTGCCGCATGAATTTTCGGACGCCTGCATTGCACTGGCGCGCACACTGCCTGACAAAGTGCGCCCGCAGGACAAGCTGCAGCGCATTGACCTGACCGATATTCCACTGGTCACCATTGATGGTGAGGATGCCCGCGACTTTGACGATGCGGTGTACTGCGAACCTGCGAGCAAGGGCCGTGGCAAGACGGCACAAAAGGGCTGGCGCCTGCTGGTGGCCATTGCCGACGTGAGTCATTATGTAGAAACAGGCTCTGCCATTGATGTGGATGCCTACGACCGTGCCACCAGTGTGTACTTCCCACGCCGTGTGATCCCCATGCTCCCCGAGAAGTTGTCCAACGGCCTGTGCTCGTTGAACCCCGAGGTGGAGCGCCTGTGCATGGTGTGCGACATGTTTGTGACCACCGAGGGAGAGGTCGATGCCTACCAGTTCTACCCCGCGGTGATGTGGAGCCATGCGCGCTTCACCTATACCGAGGTGGCCGCCATTTTGGGCAACACCCGCGGCCCCGAGGCCAGCAAGCGGCGTGAGTTGGTGCCGCAGTTGCTGGACCTGCATGGTGTCTACCAGGCGCTGCTGAAGTCGCGTCACAAGCGGGGCGCGGTGGATTTTGAAACCACAGAGACGCAGATCGTGTGTGACGAAAACGGTCGCATTGAAAAGATCGTGCCGCGCACCCGCAATACGGCCCATCGCTTGATCGAAGAAGCCATGCTGGCGGCCAACGTGTGCAGTGCCGACTTCATTGCACAAAACAAGCACCCCGGCCTGTTCCGTGTGCACGAGGGCCCCACGCCTGAGAAGCAGGAAACCCTGCGCAACTACCTCAAGGCCAGCGGCATTGGCATGAGCATCAGTGACAAGCCTGCGCCCGGTGAATTCCAGGCCATTGCGATGGCAACCAAGGACCGGCCGGATGCGCAGCAAATTCACTCGATGTTGCTGCGTTCCATGTCGCAAGCGATTTACACGCCCATCAACAGTGGTCACTTCGGCTTGGCCTTTGACGCGTACACCCACTTCACCAGCCCGATCCGCCGCTACCCCGACTTGCTGGTGCACCGGGTCATCAAGGCGATTTTGGCCAAGGCCAAATACCAGTTGCCTGCGCTGCCGACGCCGGGTGAAGCGCATGCCAAGCTGGCACGCCGTTTGGAAAAAAACCTGGCTGGTCGGGTGGCGGAACCCGGCACCAAGCCTAAAAAAATGAATGCCGAAGGCACGGCTTGGCAGGCCGCTGGTCTGCACTGCAGTGCCAACGAACGCCGTGCCGATGAAGCCAGCCGGGATGTGGAAGCCTGGCTCAAATGCAAGTACATGCGCGAGCACCTGGGTGAGGAGTATTCGGGTGTGGTGAGCTCGGCCACCACCTTTGGCCTGTTCGTCACGCTGGACGCCATGTATGTGGAAGGTCTGGTGCACATCACCGAACTGGGGGGTGAGTATTTCCGCTTTGACGAGGCGCGCCAGGAGCTGCGCGGTGAGCGCACCGGTATCCGCTACGCCATTGGTACGCGGGTGCGTATCCAGGTTAGCCGCGTAGACCTGGACGGACGCAAGATTGATTTCCGTCTGGTGCAGGACGGCCAGAGTTTGCAGCCGCGTGCAGTGGCGGACAAAGGGGCGCCGCGCGAAGCCAAGGGGCGCCCGGAGTTCGCCGATCGCGCGGAGGCGGATGGTGGCGGGGGAGCGTTCAAGGGCAAGGCACGGCAGCGCGCCAGTGCCAAAACCCCGCGCAACGCCCGCCCGAATGAGAAGGCCTCTGGCGCTTCCAAGAAGGCGGCCAAGAAGCAGCGCCGTTGAGCGGCTGGGTCCGCCGGGTGCCTGGGACGTCTGGCGGATTGCACTAAATTTGCTATCTAAAAGATAGCTGCTTGCGCATATTCCATAAGGGTTAGCGGCCTATTTGGCTTAAATTTGACGAGCCAGCTCGGGGGGCGTCAGCGTGGATGCCATGTCCCACTGGTCCGCTACTTGGCCGTGCCGATAGCAAGCGCGGCATGCGGCCTCGAAAGCGGCCTCTCCCTGTCCCATCAGGCTGCCCAGCAGGCCGGCCAGTACATCGCCGGTGCCGGCGATGGCCAGTCGCGCATTGCCGGTGGGATTGAGGCGCGGAAGTTCGCCGGGGCTGGCGATGATGGTTCCTGATCCCTTCAGTACCACAGGGCACAGGAATTGGTCTGCCAACGCTTGTGCGCTGGCCAAGCGGTTGGCCTGTACCGTCGCGGTGCTACTGCCCAACAGGCGTGCAGCCTCCAGGGGGTGCGGCGTGAGTACCGTGGTACCCGGCTTGCGCGCTGTCAGTGTGGGGTGCCAGGCTGGGTTGCGGGCCAGTGCGTTCAGGGCGTCTGCATCCAGTACCAGTTGCCGGGCGTCTGCCAGGAGCTGCGGCAGGCATGCCTCCACGGCATCCCCACCCCCGCAACCCACCACCACGGCCATGTCAGCGATGGCGAGCTGGGCAAGGTTGCCTTGCATCAGGGCAGGGTGGGTGGCAAATACCGCATCGTGGTCGCCATCGTCCAGCAGGGCCAGGTAGACGCGTCCGGCACCGGCGTGCAGGGCTGCAGTACCCGCGAGCAGCGCGGCTCCCACCATGCCAGTGGTGCCGCCCACCACGGTCACATCGCCGAAGCTGCCCTTGTGGGTGGCGTGCAGGCGCGGGGGGCGGGTGCTGACGGTGTTCAGCCAGGCATCTGGCGGGTGGGGTGTGGCGACGTCCAGCGTGTCCAGCCAGATGTCACCGCAGGCGTCGCGCCCTTGGGCGGTGAACTGGCCTGGTTTGAGGGCTAGAAATGACAGCGTGGCCCGCGCCCGTACGCATGCGCCTGGGGTGTGACCGGTGTCGGCCATCAGGCCGCTTGGTATGTCCGCCGCAATGATGGTGCCGTTGCCGGCCCGCATGGCCTGGATGGCGGCCAGCGCCGCGTCGCGGGGCGCTGTATGCAGCCCGATGCCAAGCAGTGCATCGATGCAGACATCCCAGTGCGGCGGTGGTTCGGGGTGGATGCTGATGCCTGCGGACCGGGCTCTTTGCAGTGAGGCTGCTGCATCGGCAGGCAGTGCATGGGGGGCATCGGGCAAGGACAGCCAGACGGTTTTGCCCCAGCGTTGCAGGTGCAGGGCGGCTTCGATTCCGTCGCCGCCATTGTTGCCTCGGCCACAGGCCACCCACACTGCGCGCGCGTGGGGGGCGTAGGCCAGTGTGAGTCGTGCCAGGGCCAGCCCGGCGCGCCGCATCAGGGTGTGGGTGGGGAGGGGGGCTGCGGCGCGGGCTTCCAGGGTTCGCAGTGCCTGCGTGCCTAGCAGAGGGTAGGGCATGGGGCGCAACGGACCTTGCGGGCCCAGCACCCATTCAGAATTCGTAGACATCGCCTTCGCGGGCCAGGCGGATATCCATGCCCTGTGCCAGTGCAGCGTTGCTGTGCAGTGCCTCGGCAAAGGCCAGCTCCAGCGCGTCATCACTGCGTGTGGGTTCGTGGTGGGTGCAGAACAGCACCTTGGCACCAGCGCCGCGCGCGCTGCCAATGCTGGTGCTGAAAGTGCCGTGGCCCCAGCCTTTTTTCGCGGGGTATTCGGCATCGGTGTAGGAGCTGTCTGCAATGTAGACATCCACACCGCGAATGGCATCCTGGATTGCGCGTTCCTTCTCGTCCACAAACACCTGGTACTCGTCGTAGGCTTCGTCGCCCGGTTCGTAGATGTTGTAGGGTGGCTCATGGTCCCCTGTGAAAAACACCGACTTGCCGTTGCATTCAATGCGGTAGCCAAAATCGATCACCGGATGGTTCAGCAGGCAGGGGGTCACGGTGGCTGAGCCGATCTGGATCGGCTGGTCCGGCATCAGGGTGACGTATTCAATGCGCGCCTTCATTTCAGCTTCACGTACCGGAAAGTAGCTGTACTGCAATTGCACCGCCATGACCTGCTCAATGCCCTTGCCCGACACCGGGTCGAAGCAGCCATGCAGGCGCAAGGTGTTGCCGGGAATGAAGTTGGGAATGAAGAAAGGCAGGCCCTGGATGTGGTCCCAATGGGAATGGGTGATCAGCACATTGGCGGTGACGGGCATCTCGGCCAGCAGCGTTTGCGAGAGCGGGAAAATGCCGGTGCCCGCGTCCAGGATGATGAGTTCGTTGTTGTCCGTACGGACTTCAATACAAGTGGTGTTGCCGCCGTAGCGCACTGTCTTGGGGCCAGGTGAGGCGATGGACCCACGAACGCCCCAAAACTTCACCTTCATGCCGTCTCCTTTTTACAATTTGGCAAAAACCTGTGCTTCTGCAAACAGGTTGTCCAGATTTCCCATGGCGGCAATCACCGCGTCCAGATCGCCACCCAGGCGCTTCTGAATGGTGGCCGGAAGTTCTTCAACTTTGTAGTTGCCAGCAAAGCCGTATTGCAGCTTCTTGCTGATCTGGTTCGCAGCAAAAACACAGGCAATCATGTCTGTGTCCTTCAGGTCCTCCACCCGTTGGTGCCGTATGGTATCGATCAAATGGGGGGCAAAGCGCCATTTTTCGACCAACATGGCGCCCACGATGGCATGGTCGGCACCGATGGTGGTTTGCAGCGCTGCGTGCAGGGAACTCTGCCCTTCCCGGCTGAGGTGCAGTGCCGCCCGGAATTCCATGGGCATGAATTGGGCGAACACCACCTTGCCAAAGTCGTGCAACAAGCCCGCAATAAAGCAGTCCATGGGGTCGGCGTCGTCCACCTTGAGCGCCAGTTGTTTGGCAATTCCTGCGGTAGCCAGGGAGTGCAGCAGGTACTGCTGCACGTCAAAGTCTGCGGCGTTGTCCTTGGGCAGCATGCCAATGGCGGCAATGCTCAAGGCCAGGTTTTTGATGGTGTTGAAGCCCAGATACACCACGGCATGGCCAATCGAGGTGATTTGTTTGGGCAGGCTGTAGTAGGCCGAGTTCACGACCTTCAGGACCTTGACCGTGACCACCGGGTCCTTGTCGATGACATCTACGAGGTCTTTGGGGGTGCTGTTGACATCCCGTGTCAGCTCCAGAATGCGTTGCACGCTCTTGGGAAATGCCGGCATGCCGTCCACGGCAGCGGTCAGTTTTTGCGAAAGTTCAGGACTCATGGATAAAGCGTCTCCCTCATCCCATTGTGTCAGCAGCACACGGGCATGGACAACAGTTTTTTAGCGCAAAAACCGGGTCGGCAGCACGGAGGGGGATGCAATGGCGGTGGGGCGTCCTGCAATCTGGTCAGCCAGCAGCCGAGCCGAGCCACATGCCCATGTCCAGCCGCAGGCGCCATGTCCGATGTTCAGCGACAACTGGGATAGTCCGCTGGGGCCTATGGCGGGCAGTCCATCGGTGATGGCGTGGCGTGTGCCATGCCAGACCTGGGTGCCTGCCGGATAGTTGGCCGCTCCGGGAAAGTACAACTCCAGCGCCCGGTACATGGCGTTGACCACCTGCGCATGTTTGACGTCCGCTTTCGGTCCCAGTTCTGCGCCAGCACTCACGCGGATGCGGTTACCCAGGCGGTTGATGACCAGGTTGTCGTGCAGATCGAAAACAGCGCTCCGCGGGGCATTCAGGGGCTCGCGGATTGCAACGCTCAAAGCGTAGCCATGCAGCTCGACCAAGGGGATGTGCAAGGGCTGCTTGGCCAGCAGATGCCGGGGGAGCTGTCCGGTGCACAGCACCACGTGGTCAGCGGTGACCACGTCCGTGCCTTGTGCGCTTGCCAGCGTCAGTGTGGGTTGGGGCTGCAGGCTCAGGTCCTGCAGGTCTGTACCGAAATGGTATTTCACCCCCATTTTTTGGGTAACCGTTTTCAGTTCCAGGGCAAATTGCCGGCAGTTCGCCACCTGGTCACCCGCCAACCACAGTGCGGCGTGGAAGGGGGCCTCGCTGTGCAAGGAGGGCTCCAGTTTGCGGGCCTCTTCGGGGGTGAGTACCTTGCAGGCGATGTCTTGGGCCTTCAGTGCTTCCAGGCTTGTTTGAAGGCGTTGCAGAGCCAGCTCTGTGCGCACTAGCACCAGTTGGCCTTCGCTGCGCTCAATTTCCAACTGGTTCTGCCCGATGATGTGCCCCAGACGCTCTGCGCTGTAGCGCCCCAGCTGTTGGGCCACAGCAAGCTGCCTTGCATGTGCCTCCGGGCTGTGGGCTTGCGTCCAACGTCGCAAAGACTTCATTTCCTGTAGCGAGCGCCATGGGCGGCGCGTCAGGCGCCGCCCGGTCTCCAGGAAGCGCATCACCGCATTTCCCTTGTGACTGGGAAACGCGTAGGGCAGGTACATGCTGGGCGCGACCAAGCCACTGTTGGCAAAGCTGGCCTCTTCGCAGGCGGCCGCAGATTTGTCAAAAACTGTGACGGTATGTCCATCTGTTGCCAGCTCATAGGCTGTGGCGATGCCAACCACGCCGGCGCCCACTACTACAATTTTCATCGTTACTTTCAGATACTTTGTCGCAAACTTTGCGCTTGCGTTGCAAGCTATTTTTTCACAAGCGTGGTGAGAATTCTCTGCCTGGCTGCAGTTTGCGCATGAAAAAGGCTTTGGGTCAGGCCTTTTGCCTGAATTGCCTGCGTGATATACTCGATTGGCTTTGCTGGGGGTGCATTCGTTCCCCGCAATAGCAATCACAAACCGGTCCACCAAGGTGTTGCGCCTGCTTTATGCGGGGGCGATGTGCGGGCCGGATTTAAGACCTAACCTTTGGAGTTAATCATGGCAGTTACTATGCGCGAAATGCTGGAAGCCGGCGTTCACTTTGGGCACCAGACCCGCTTCTGGAATCCCAAGATGGCCCCGTTCATCTTCGGTCACCGCAACAAAATTCACATCATCAACCTGGAAAAGTCGTTGCCGATGTTCCAGGAGGCGGCCAAGTTCGTGCGCCAGTTGTCCGCCAAGCGCGGCACCATCCTGATGGTGGGTACCAAGCGTCAAGCCCGCGAAATCGTTGCTGCTGAAGCGCAGCGTGCCGGTGTTCCCTTTGTGGACCAGCGCTGGTTGGGTGGCATGCTGACCAACTTCAAAACCGTCAAGACATCCATCAAGCGCCTGAAGGACATGAAGGTTCAGCAGGAAGCTGGTCTGGACAGCATGAGCAAGAAAGAGCAGCTGATGTTTGCCCGTGAGCTGGAAAAGCTGGAAAAAGACATCGGTGGCATCCAAGACATGAACACCTTGCCTGACGCAATTTTCGTGATCGACGTGGGCTACCACAAGATCGCCATTGCAGAAGCACGCAAGTTGGGCATTCCTTTGATCGGTGTGGTGGATTCCAACCACTCTCCCGAAGGCATCGACTATGTGATTCCTGGTAACGATGACTCTTCCAAGGCGGTGACTTTGTACGCCCGTGGCATTGCGGACGCGATCTTGGAAGGCCGCGCTAACGCTGTGGACGACGTGGTCAAGGCAGTCTCTGCTGAAGGTGAAGACGAATTCGTTGAAGTGAGTGAAGTCGCCGCCTAAGGCGTTGCGTCACCCTTCAAAAGGGGGCTTTGTTGCCCCTTTTTTTTAGCTCTTACTTAAACTACTGAATTACGGAGAATCCAAATGGCAGCAATTACAGCAAGCATGGTGGCAGAACTGCGTGGCAAGACCGATGCCCCCATGATGGAGTGCAAAAAAGCATTGACTGAAGCCGAAGGCGATATGGTCAAAGCGGAAGAGTTGTTGCGCGTCAAATTGGGCAGCAAGGCTGGCAAAGCGGCTGCTCGCGTGACCGCCGAAGGCGTGGTCGCTACCAGCATTCAAGGTACTGCTGGCGCGCTGATCGAAGTGAACTGCGAAACTGACTTTGTGACCAAAAACGACAGCTTTTTGGCCTTGGCCAATGCCGCTGCGTCGCTGGTGGCCAAGCACAACCCCGCCGATGTGGCTGCTTTGAGCGCACTGGCTTACGAGCAAGACGGTTTTGGTCCCACACTGGAAGACGTGCGCAAGGGCCTGATCGGCAAGATTGGCGAGAACATGACCTTCCGCCGTTTCAAGCATTTCGATGGCTCTACCAAACTGGCCTCGTACCTGCACGGTACGCGCATTGGCGTGGTGGTGGAGTTTGACGGCGAAGAAGTTGCTGCCAAGGATGTGGCCATGCACGTGGCTGCCATGAAGCCTGTGTCCTTGTCTTCTGACCAAGTACCCGCCGAGTTGGTGGAGCGTGAGCGTTCTGTGGCGGCTGCCAAGGCAGCTGAAGACGCCGCGGTAGCTACTGCTGCTGGCAAACCTGTGCAATCTGCCGAAATCGTGGCCAAGCGTATTGAAGGCGGTGTGCAGAAGTTCCTCAAGGAAGTTTCCTTGTTCAACCAGCCTTTCGTCAAGAATGACAAGCAGACCGTGGAGCAAATGCTCAAGGCCGTCGGCACCACCGTCAAAGGTTTCACTTTGTACGTAGTTGGCGAAGGCATCGAGAAGAAGGTCGACGATTTCGCTGCAGAAGTGGCTGCACAAGTCGCAGCTGCCAAGCAAGCCGCCTGATTGCAGGCGTCGCTAATTACCACCACCTACCTTTCGGAGTCGCCCATGAACCAAGACCGTCCTGCCTACAAGCGCATTTTGCTGAAGCTGTCGGGCGAGGCACTCATGGGGGATGACCAGTTCGGCATCAATCGCAACACCATCGTACGCATGGTGGATGAAATTGCCGAAGTTACCCGTCTGGGCGTCGAGGTGGCGGTGGTGATTGGCGGTGGAAATATCTTCAGGGGTGTTGCCGGTGGATCCGTCGGCATGGACCGTGCTACTGCTGATTACATGGGTATGCTGGCAACGGTGATGAACGCCTTGGCCCTGGGTGACACCATGAACAAGGCGGGACTCATTGCACGCGTCATGTCTGCTATCGGCATTGAGCAGGTCGTAGAGCCCTATGTGCGTCCCAAGGCGCTGCAGTACCTGGAAGAAGGCAAAGTTGTGATTTTTGCCGCCGGTACTGGCAATCCCTTCTTCACGACAGATACTGCTGCTGCTCTGCGTGGTGCCGAAATCGGGGCTGAGATTGTGCTCAAGGCGACCAAGGTGGACGGTGTCTATAGTGCCGATCCCAAAAAAGATCCTGCGGCTACGCGCTACTCGAAGATTACTTTCGATGCGGCCATGAACCAGAATCTTGGCATCATGGACGCTGCCGCGTTTGCGCTGTGCCGCGACCAAAAATTGCCCATCAAAGTCTTCTCTATTTTCAAACACGGAGCCCTAAAGCGCGTCGTGATGGGTGAGGACGAGGGCACGTTGGTTCACGTTTGATACTTCGACTCGCCTCATTCGCCTGTACCCAAGGAAGTCACCATGTCACTTGCCGATATCAAAACCAACCTTGAAAACAAGATGGACCAATCCATCGCGGCTTTCAAGAACAACTTGACCAAAGTCCGTACGGGACGCGCCAATCCGGCGTTGCTGGACACTGTGCAAGTCGATTATTACGGTTCGATGCTGCCTCTGAGCCAGGTTGCCAATCTGTCCTTGATCGATGCACGCACCATCAGTGTGCAGCCTTGGGAAAAAGGCATGGGTGCGAAGATTGAAAAAGCCATTCGTGAAAGCGATCTGGGTTTGAACCCATCGAGCATGGGGGATCTGATTCGGGTGCCTATGCCTGCAATGACGGAAGAGCGACGTCGTGAACTTACCAAAGTGGTTCGTTCGGAAGGCGAAGCGGCCAAGATCGCGGTGCGCAACCTGCGTCGCGATGCCAATGAGGCCGTGAAAAAGCTGGTGAAAGACAAGCTGGCGTCTGAAGATGATCAGAAGCGATCGGAAGCAGACGTACAAAAACTCACCGACAAGCACATCGCCGAAGTGGACAAGCTCGTGGCGTCGAAAGAGCAAGACATCATGGCGGTTTGACGGCCTGTCTTTCCATGGCACACCCCGATGCCGGGCCACACCATGTGGCGATCGTGATGGATGGCAATGGGCGCTGGGCCTCCAAACGATTCCTGCCACGCCTTGCTGGCCACAAACAGGGCGTTGACACCCTCAAGCGCATCGTGCGTGCTTGTGCGCAGCGGCACATTGCCGTCCTGACCGTGTTTGCTTTTTCGTCTGAAAACTGGAATCGTCCTCAGGAAGAGGTTTCGGGGTTGATGGACCTGCTTGCAGGCGCGCTGGCCCGGGAAGTGTCTCAACTCAAACAGGACGGTGTGCGCCTGCGCTTTGTGGGGGACCGTTCCGGGCTGTCGGAGCGCGTGCAGGCTGGCCTGTCCCGTGCGGAGCTGGACACAGCGGACAACCGCCTGCTGACGCTCAATGTGTGTTTCAACTATGGTGGTCGCTGGGAGATCGCGCAGGCTGCCGCCCAGTTGGCTCTGCGGGGTGAACCGATCACTGAGACTTCCTTGTCTCAGGCCATGGCGCTGGGCACTGGGCCGGACCCAGATTTGCTGATTCGCACGGGTGGCGAGTTCCGCTTGAGCAATTTTCTGCTGTGGCAGTCTGCATATACGGAGTTGTATTTCAGCCCCGCGTATTGGCCGGACTTTGATGAGCAAGCGTTGGACCAAGCGATTGCCGAATACCATGCGCGTGAGCGCAGGTTTGGCAAAACCTCCGCGCAAGTGACGCAAGCCAGCGTCTCCCCCATTTAAAAGGACTGCCCATGCTGCGGCAACGAGTCATCACAGCGGTGCTGCTTCTGGCAGTGCTGCTTCCCGCCGTGTTTTACCCTCAACCGCTGGCATTTGGTGTGGTCGCGACCGTACTGATTGCTGCTGGTGCTTGGGAGTGGGCACGCTTGAACCAGTTGAGCTCTGCCGGAGCCTGGGCTACGGGAATTGCCTGTGGTCTGGTGTGTGTCGCGTGGCTGTATGGCTTCGATGGGCTTGTCCCGGTCGGGGGGCTTTGGCTAACGGTCACGGCCGTCTGGATTTTGGGCGGAAGCTGGCTGTTGGCCCGTGGTGCAGCCGCGTGGATATCGGTACCTAAAGTTGTTCGCTTGTTGGTTGGTGTGGCCTGTCTTTGCGCAGCTTGGCTTGCAGTCACACAGGCCCGGGTCATTGGCATCAATTTCCTTTTCTCGGTCATGGTACTGGTCTGGGTGGCGGATATCGGGGCGTATTTTTCAGGTCGCCTGATGGGTGGCAAGCTGTTTTCTCGCAAATTGGCACCTTCCGTCAGTCCCGGTAAGACCTGGGAGGGGGTGTTGGGTGGTTTGTTCGGTGTCGCACTGTGTGCCTTGCTATGGATGCAGTTGGAGCAGCGATTGGCGCTGGACAGTGTGAGCATTTACGGCAAGCTGCGACAACAGGGCTGGCTGGTCATGGCCATTGCCATGGTGTGGCTGACTGCTTGGAGCGTGGTCGGGGATTTGGTGGAGTCTCTGATAAAACGTAGTGCAGGTGCCAAAGACAGCAGCAACCTATTGCCTGGCCATGGTGGTGTGCTGGATCGCCTGGATGCGCTATTGCCAGTGCTTCCCATGGCCATGATGTTGCAGTCGCTATGAGTACCCTGTTGCGTCGCGTGACTGTATTGGGGTCGACCGGCTCCATTGGGGTTAACACGCTGGATGTTATCGCGCGGCACCCGGCACAGTTCGAAGCATTTGCGCTGACGGCTTCCACCAATGTTGAGGTGATGCTGGCGCAGTGTGTGCGCCACCGTCCGAAGTTTGCCGTGATGGTGAGTGAGGCCCATGCGTTGGAATTGCAAACACGTTTGCAGACCACCAATGTGCCGACCCAGGTCCTGAGCGGTCCGGCAGCCCTTGAAACGGTAGCTGCGCACCCTGATGCCGATACTGTGATGGCAGCCATTGTGGGCGCTGCTGGTTTGCCATCCTGCATGGCTGCAGCCCGTGCGGGCAAGCGTTTGCTCTTGGCCAACAAGGAAGCACTGGTGGTCGGTGGTCAGCTATTCATGGATGTTGTGCAGGCCGGTGGTGCTACCTTGCTGCCCATCGACAGTGAGCACTCTGCCATCTTCCAGTCCCTGCCGGAGAGCCGATCGTTGTGGGCCTCGACGGTAGACAAAATTATCCTGACGGCGTCAGGCGGCCCTTTTCGCACACGTGCGTCGGCGACTTTGCGTGATGTGACCCCGGAAGAGGCCTGTGCCCATCCTAATTGGGTCATGGGACGCAAAATCTCGGTGGACTCTGCCACGATGATGAACAAGGCGCTCGAAGTCATTGAGGCTCGTTACCTGTTCGGTGTATCGCCCGAGCGTATTGAAGTGGTGATTCATCCACAGAGCGTAATTCACTCCATGGTGCAGTTTGTCGACCATTCGGTGGTGGCGCAGCTGGGCACACCTGATATGCGAGGGCCCATTGCCTATGGACTGTCCTGGCCGCAGCGTGTGGTCTCGGGTTCGGCTGCCATCGATTTTTCCCAACTGGCGGGGTTAAGTTTTGAGGCTATCCATTCCCATGGCCACCAGGAGCGCTTTCCCGGATTGCAACTGGCTTGGGATGCGATGGCAGGGCCGCAAGGGACCACTGCGGTACTCAATGCGGCCAACGAAATCGCGGTGGCTGCGTTCCTGAATCGTCAGATTCGTTTCGACCACATTCACCAGGTGAACCTGGAGACACTGGCTGCAGCGCAATTTGTCCCCCCGGGCTCCATTGGTGACTTGCTGGACATTGATGGATTGGCCCGACGCATCGCCGAGCAAGTGGCGCAGAGGCTGGCGCACTGATCGCCTGAAGGTATTGCGATGCTAACCCTGGCTGCCTTTGTCATTGCGATTGCCATTTTGATTGCGGTGCATGAATGGGGGCACTACCGCATGGCGGTGGCATCGGGGGTCAAGGTCCTGCGCTTCTCGATTGGTTTTGGCCCACGGGTGTGGGGGTGGACGTCAGCGCGTTCTGGAACCGAGTTCGTGCTGTGTGCTTTGCCTCTTGGCGGCTATGTGAAGATGCTCGATGGTCGGGAAGGCCCTGTGGACCCGGCAGAGGCATCTCGCGCATTCGACACCCAGAGCCTGGGAACACGTTCCGCTATTGTGGCTGCGGGCCCGCTGGCCAATCTTGTTCTTGCCGTCGTGCTCTACAGCATTGTGCATTGGTCAGGCTCAATGCAGTTGGATGCGGTGTTGTCCCGTCCCGTCACGGGCTCCCTTGCCGCCCAAGCCGGGTTTGGGGGGGGCGAGCGTATTCTGGCTGCGGGCACAGACGCTGACGCGATGGAGCCTGTTCAGTCGTTTGAAGATTTTCGATGGTGGTTGACGCAAGCAGCATTGGCAAAAACCAGCTTACTGGTGGAGTACCGTGAACCTGCTTCCGCCAATGGCATGCCAGTGGCGGTTCAGAGACGAACCCTGAATCTCGGGGCGATGGATACCCGTTTTGCCGACGCCAGTCTGTTCCGTTCCATTGGCTGGCAGGGGCCTTGGTCCGCGGCGCGCATTGGGGACGTTGCGCAAGATGGAGCCGCCGCTGACGCCGGGTTGAAAGCCGGTGACCTGGTCACCCATGTGGATGGCATCCCGATGGCGGATGCAGCCCAGCTGCGCGAATTGATCCGGGTGGCCGGCGCAGCCAACCCCGTTGCGACCCAGCGGTGGCAATTGAACCGTGACGGCGAACACATCCTGCTGTTGGTCACGCCCCGCCGGGAGTCGGTGGACGGGCAGTCCATTGGACGTGTTAACGCCTTGGTGGGTGACAAGCCTGCGATGGTGCTCGTCAGGTATGGCGTGTGGGCGGGACTGGAGAGAGCCTTGGTGCGGACCTGGGAGGTCTCGTTGTTGACGCTGAAAATGATGGGCAGGATGGTGGTGGGGGAGGCTTCCTTAAAAAACCTCAGTGGCCCTCTGACGATTGCCGACTATGCCGGCAAATCGGCCGCCGTGGGCTGGTCCCAGTACTTGGTGTTTTTGGCTCTCATCAGCATCAGTCTTGGCGTTCTCAATTTGCTCCCCATCCCTGTCCTCGATGGAGGGCACCTGATGTATTATCTTTGGGAGTCGTTGACGGGGCGCCCTGTGTCTGATGCATGGATGGGCTATCTGCAACGTGCTGGCTTGGGTGTGCTCTTGGCAATGATGTCGATTGCGGTATTCAACGATGTGGCCCAACTATTGAGTTGAGCGCGTGCCTACAGGCCGTGCAGCCCACACTATTAGAACTGGCAACTATGTATTTCAAACGATCTTCTTTGCGTGCTGTCGCATGTTCCTTGGCGCTTGGACTGGTGGCGCAGGCAGCCATGGCATTGGAGCCATTTTCCGTACGTGACATCCGGGTGGAGGGTTTGCAGCGGGTTGAAGCAGGAACCATTTTTGCTTCCTTGCCGGTTCGTGTGGGGGACACCTACACCGATGACAAGGCCGCCGCATCCATCCGCGCTTTGTTTGGCCTGGGCTTGTTCAAAGACGTCCGGATCGAGGCGAACAATGGCGTGCTGGTGGTGATTGTGGAGGAGCGCCCTACGGTGGCCGATGTGGACTTCACGGGTACCCGCGAGTTTGACAAGGATGTGCTCAAGAAAGCCTTGCGTGAAACGGGACTGACGGAAGGACGTCCCTTTGACAAGGCTTTGGTGGACCGCGCTGAGCAGGAACTCAAACGCCAGTACATCAACAAGAGCATGTACGCCACCGAGGTCGTTACGACGGTGACCCCCATTGAGCGTAACCGTGTCAATCTGAGCTTTGCCGTCGTTGAAGGTGACACAGCCAAAATCAACGACATCAAAATCGTGGGTGCCAAAGCTTTTTCGCAAAGCACATTGCGGGACTTGTTCGACTCCGACACTGGAAACTGGTTGAGCTGGTACACCAAGTCCAACCGTTATTCACGCACCAAGCTCAACGCCGATATCGAGTCCTTGCGCTCTTACTACCTGTCGCGTGGGTACCTGGAGTTCAAAGTGGACTCCACCCAGGTCGCCATTTCTCCGAACAAACAGGACATTGACATCACCGTCAACGTGACAGAAGGTGAGCGTTTTGTGGTGTCCAATATCAAGCTGGCGGGCAACTACCTGGCCAAAGATGAAGAGTTTCAATCCCTGATCGCCATCAAGGCAGGGGAGGCCTACAACGCCACCGAAGTAACGCAAACGACCAAGGCGTTCACCGATTATTTCGCCAATTTCGGCTATGCCTTCGCGCGCACCGAAGCACGCACAGACGTCGACCGCGCGACCAACCAAGTTGCCATCACCTTGGTTGCCGAACCGTCTCGCCGGGTATATGTGCGTCGCATCAATGTGGCAGGTAATGACCGTACGCGTGATGAAGTGATTCGTCGCGAGTTTCGGCAATTGGAGGCTGCCTGGTACGACGGTGAAAAAATTCGCCAATCCCGTAATCGGGTGGACCGTTTGGGCTACTTCACCGAAGTGGGTATCGAAACCCAGGAAGTGTCCGGAGCTCCGGATCAGGTGGACCTGACCGTGAACGTTGCCGAGAAGCCCACCGGCAGTATCAGTTTGGGGGCCGGCATTTCCAGCGGAGACGGTGTGGGCTTGTCTTTCGGCTTCAAGCAGGAAAATGCATTTGGCTCTGGCAACTCGCTTGGAGTGGAAGTGAATACCAGCAAAACCAACCGGACTGTGGTGTTTAGCACGACCAACCCGTACTTCACGGAGGATGGTGTGTCGCGTTCCATCGACCTGTACCAGCGCACCTCCCGACCTTACGATGACGTCGACACCTACGCCATTGAAACCACCGGTGCTGCCGTGCGTTTTGGGATTCCATTTACCGATTCGGATACCGTGTATCTCGGCGTGGGCGTCGACCGCACCCGCATCATCCCGGGTTCGCTGTTGCCTACCGTGTACCAGGATTACGCCAACGAATTCGGCTACAGCAGCACTGCGCTTCCCCTGACGCTGGGCTGGTCACGCGATACGCGTGACAGTGCTTTGGTGCCCAGTACTGGCAAGGTACTGCGCACCAGTGCGGAATGGAGCGTGGGTGGCGATTTGCGGTATGCACGCGGTACGGCCCAGTACCAGCAGTTTTTTCCCATTTCTCGCAAAGTCACCGCTGCTTTTAACTCGGAGATTGCGATGGGGGCCGCGACCGGAAACACTACCTACCCTGTGTTCAAGAACTACTACGCCGGCGGCTTGGGCTCTGTGCGTGGTTTCGAGCAGGGCAGCCTGACCACCGCCGCACAGCGGGCTGGATCCTTGACCTCCACAGGTGGAACCAAGCGCATCACCTTCAACGGTGAATTGCTAGCGCCTTTGCCTGGTGGCGGTAACGACCGCACCCTGCGTGTCTACGGTTTTGTCGATGCGGGTGGCATTTACGGTGCTGACGAATCCATCCAGCTGGGCGATATGCGTTCTTCCTTCGGCGTAGGTATCAGCTGGATTTCTCCAGTCGGCCCTCTGCGCCTGGCACTCGCCCGCCCTATTACCAAATTTGAAGGCGATAAAATCCAAAGTCTTCAATTCCAGATCGGAACAACTTTCTAATGAAACACGTTAAAGCAATGTGGGGTGCGGCACTGGTTCTGGCATTCGCCACCGTGGGGGCGCATGCCCAGGATTCCAAGATTGGCTACATCAACACCCAGCGCATCACCAGCGAGTCCGGCCCGGCAAAAGCGGCCCAGGCCAAGCTGGAGCAGGAGTTCTCCAAACGTCAGAAAGAGTTGGCAGACCAGCAGCAGGCTCTCAAGACCATGAGTGACCGCTTTGAGCGTGATGCCCCCACACTGACAGAAACCCAGCGCGTGACCCGCCAGAAAGAATTCGCTGAGCAAAATCGCGACTTCCAGCGCAAGCAGCGCGAGTTTCAGGAAGACCTGAACGGCCGCCGCAACGAAGAGTTGCAGCAGGTGCTGGACAAGGCCAACAAGGCCGTCAAGCAAGTGGCCGAGGCCGAGAAGTACGACCTGGTGATTCAGGAAGTGGTGTACAGCAATGCACGCCATGACATCACCGAGAAGGTTCTCAAGATTCTCAATTCCGGCGCCAAGTAAGCCTTGGATCGCCGCATGCGGGGAGAAGGCATGGACCTCGCTTCCATTGTGCAGGTGTTGGGTGGTGAGCTGCATGGGGATGCAGCATGCGTTATCACGGGGCTGGCTCCGTTGGAAACCGCCAGCTCCCAAGACCTCAGCTTTTTAAGCAACCCCAAATACCAACAACAGTTGGCGGCCTCCCAGGCCGCCTGTGTCATTGTGGCGCCTGCCATGCGCGAGGTCGCGTTGGCGCGGGGGGCTTGCATCGTCACCGCACAGCCATATTTGTATTTCGCCAAAGTCACCCAGTTGTGGAAGCAGCAGCGGGATCGCGCGCAACGTGCAGTGTCCGGCATGGCAGCGCCCTTGGTGCACCCCAGTGCGGTGGTGGATGCGGCCGCTGTGGTCGATGCCACCGCCCGCATTGGCCCCCTGTGTGTGGTGGAAGCGGGGGCACGCATTGGCGCCCACACGGTGCTCAAATCGCGTGTGACCATAGGCGAAGACTGTGTTGTGGGTGCGCGCTGCCTCTTGCACGCAGGCGTTGTCATTGGTGCGGATGGTTTTGGTTTTGCCCCGGATGGCGAACGCTGGGAAAAGATTGAACAGCTCGGTGCGGTGCAGATTGGCGATGATGTGGAGATCGGTGCCAACACCTGTATCGACCGCGGCGCCCTGCATGACACGGTCATTGAGGACGGTGTGAAGTTGGACAACCTGATCCAGATTGGCCACAACGTGCGTGTGGGTCGCAACACGGCGATGGCCGGTTGCGTGGGCGTGGCGGGTTCTGCCACCATTGGGCCCAACTGCACGATTGGCGGTGGTGCCATTGTTTTGGGCCACCTGACGCTGGGTGCCCATGTGCATATTTCGGCCGCCACGGTGGTTAGCAAATCGATTTTGAAGCCCGGTCATTACACCGGCATGTTCCCGATTGACGAGAACGCCTCGTGGGAGCGCAATGCTGCAACGCTGAAGCAGTTGCACGGCCTGCGCGACCGTATCAAAACCCTGGAAAAAGAGTTACCCAAATGATGGACATCCATAAAATCCTGAAGCAACTGCCCCACCGTTACCCCTTTCTGCTGGTAGACCGGGTATTGGAGCTGGACAAGGGCAAGACCATCAAGGCCTTGAAGAACGTCACCATCAACGAGCCGTTTTTTGAAGGCCACTTTCCGCACCGTCCCGTGATGCCGGGGGTGCTGATGCTGGAGGCGCTGGCCCAGGCCGCAGCCCTCCTGGCCTTTGACGCGTTGGACACCTCGCCCAACGACCAGATGGTTTACTACTTCGCCGGTATTGACGGCGCGCGCTTCAAGCGCCCCGTGGAGCCGGGTGACCAGTTGATCCTGAATGTGGAAATGTTGCGTATGAAAGCCGGCATCTTCAAGTTCAAGGCCAGCGCGATGGTGGGTGATGAGCTGGCTTGTGAAGCCGAGCTGACCTGCGCCATGCGCGCGATTGCGTAAGAGGTTGCGCGTGTCCGCTATCCACGCCACTGCCCTCATCGATCCCAAGGCCGAGCTCGATAGCTCGGTGACGGTGGGGCCTTACACGGTCATCGGCCCACATGTGCGCATTGGTGCCGGCACCTCCGTGGGCCCACATTGTGTGATTGAAGGCCATACCACCATTGGCCAAGACAACCGGATCTTCCAGTTCAACTCCCTGGGCGCGATTCCGCAGGACAAGAAGTACGCCGGTGAACCCTGCGAACTGATCATTGGCGACCGCAACACCATCCGCGAGTTTTGCACCTTCAACATCGGCTCGCCCGGCGACGTTGGCAAGACCGTGCTGGGCAATGACAACTGGATCATGGCCTATGTGCATTTGGCGCACGACTGCCTGGTCGGCAATCACGTGATTTTCGCCAACAACTCGCAGCTGGCTGGCCACGTGCATGTGGGGGATTGGGTGATTCTGGGTGGCTTTACCGTGGTGCACCAGTTTGTGCGCCTGGGTGCCCACAGCATGACGGCCATGTGCTCGCTGTTGTTTGCCGACCTGCCGCCGTTTGTGATGTGCCAGGGGCAACCGGCCGCAGCCCGTTCCATGAACTTTGAAGGCCTGCGCCGCCGTGGCTTTTCGCCCGAGCGTATTTCCGGCGTCAAGGCCATGCACAAGGCCCTGTACCGCGACGACCTGACGCTGGAGCAGGCCAAGCAACGTATTGCCGAGTTGGAAGCAACACATCCAGAGACTGGACCCGATGTGGCCATGATGAACGGCTTTTTGGGAGCCGTCTCTGCCCAGCGCGGCATCGTTCGCTAAGCCTCTCACATCGTCGAATCGTTATGAATCCGTCTCACGCCCCCGCTGGCGCCCCCACGGTGGCCATGGTGGCGGGGGAGGCCTCGGGCGATCTGCTGGCTGGCCTGCTGCTGGGCGGCGTGCGCCAGCGCTGGCCCGCTGCAACGGCGCAGGGTATAGGCGGCCCGCAGATGGCCAAGCAGGGTTTTCAGGCGTGGTGGCCGCACCACAAGCTGGCGGTGCACGGTTTTAGCTGGGAGTTGCTCACGCGCTACCGCGAGATCGTGGGCATACGCCGGCAACTGGGCGACCGCCTGCTGGCCCACAAGCCTGACGTGTTCATTGGCGTAGACGCCCCCGACTTCAACCTCGATCTGGAGGCGCGGCTCAAGGGGCAGGGCGTCAAGACCGTGCATTTCGTTTGTCCCTCCATCTGGGCCTGGCGTCCAGAGCGGGTGGAAAAAATCCGCCACAGCTCCGACCACGTGCTGTGCATCTTTCCTTTCGAGCCCGCACTGCTCGCAGCCCATGGCATTGCTGCTACCTATGTGGGCCATCCGTTGGCCAATGTCATTCCCATGGAGCCGGACAGGGCTGCGGCCCGCCGCGCCTTGGGCCTCACCGATGGCGATGCGGTGGTAGCCATCCTGCCCGGCAGTCGCCAGTCGGAGATTCGCCACCTGGCTTTACGCTTCTTTCGGGCTGCAGCCCTCATCCATTCTGCGCGACCAGCTACCAAATTCATAGTGCCTTGCGTGCCTGGCCTGCTGCCGGAGATTGAAAAACTTGCGCAACACAGCGGCATGCACGGGCGTATGCAGTTGCTTGGCGGTCAGTCCCACACCGCGCTGGCCGCCTGTGACGTCACGCTGATTGCCAGTGGCACCGCCACGCTGGAGGCCGCACTGTTCAAGCGGCCCATGGTTATTGGTTACCACATGGCGTGGCTGTCCTGGCAGATCATGCGGCGCAAGCGCCTGCAACCCTGGGTGGGCCTGCCCAATATTCTGTGCCAGCGCTTTGTGGTTCCAGAGTTGCTGCAAGACGCGGCCACCCCTGAGGCGCTGGCGCACGAAGTGTTGGCCTGGCTGGATGCGCGTGACTCCGATCCTGCGAAAATAGCGGCCCTGCACACCACTTTCACCACGCTGCATGCCACGCTGCAGCGCGACACCGCCACCCTTGCCGCCAATGCCATCGAAAAAGTCCTCCAAGCCTGAGCCTGCCCAGCAGGTCGCCTTTGCCTGGGACCTGCCCGGACTGATTGCCGGCGTGGACGAGGCCGGCCGCGGCCCGTTGGCCGGCCCGGTGGTGGCCGCCGCGGTGATTCTGGACGACCTGAATCCGATCGCTGGCCTCAACGATTCCAAGAAGCTCACCGCGCTCAAACGCGAAAAGCTGTTCGATGAAATCCGCGCCAAGGCCCTGTGCTGCTCGATTGCACAGGCCAGTGTGGAAGAAATCGACGAGATCAACATTCTGCAGGCGACTCTTTTGGCCATGCGCCGCGCGGTAGAGGGTCTGCGTCTCAAGCCCGCCAAGGTGCTGGTGGATGGCAACCGCCTGCCGGTGCTGGACGTGCTGGCCGAAGCCATTGTGCGCGGCGACGCCACCGTGCCCGCCATCTCCGCTGCATCCATCCTCGCCAAGGTCACGCGTGACCGCTGGTGCGCCACGCTGGACCAGCAGTACCCACAGTACGGCTTTGCCGGCCACAAGGGCTACGGCACGGCCGAACACTTGGCGGCCCTCAAGGCGCATGGCGCCTGCCCGGAGCACCGCAAAACCTTTGCGCCCGTCACCCAAGTGCTGCAGGCCTTTCCATGAGCGAACCTGTCTTCGTCACCTCCCGTGAGAACGCGCTGCTCAAGGAGTTGCGCAAACTCAGCACCGACAACACGGCCTACCGCAAGGCGGGGCGCTTCTGGATCGAGGGCGACCACCTGTGCAGCGCGGCCCTGCACCGTGGCCTGCAGCCTGCTGCGCTCGTGGTTTCAGAGTCATTTTGGCCTCTAGCCCCCGTGGAATATGCGCGAGCAGCTATCAAAACCATAGTAATTCCTGACGCCTTGTTCCGCGAATTGAGCGGTTTGGAGTCGCCCGCCAAGGTGGGCTTTGTGCTGGACTTGCCGCTGGACACCGCGGTGCAGCCCAACGCTGCCACCGTGATCCTGGACCGTGTGCAGGATGCTGGCAATGTGGGTTCCATCTTGCGTAGTGCGGGGGCGTTTGGTTTCCGCCAGGTGCTGGCGCTCAAGGGTACGGCCGCGCTGTGGAGTCCCAAGGTATTGCGCGCCGGCATGGGGGCACATTTCGGACTGTCCCTGGTGGAAGGACTGGAGTTGTCCGACCTGGATGGTTTGTCGGTGCCGCTGGTGGTGACCAGTTCCCACCAGGGCGATTTGGTGCAGAAGCTGGCTTTGCCCCATCCCTGCGCCTGGGCCATGGGCCACGAGGGGCAGGGGGTGTCCGCCGAACTCATGGCGCGTGCCAGCATCTTTGCGCGCATTGGCCAGCCGGGGGGCGAGGAGTCGCTCAACGTGGCTGCGGCCGCGGCGATTTGCCTGCATGCGAGCAGTTTGAAGCTTGCCTGAAACTGAATGGGGTCAGCCCCTCGGCTATAATGAGAGGCTATCCAGAAAACAGCCGTCCCAAGCGCACCTCTGAACATCCCCTCACAGCAGCACCCGCCAAGAGCCATTCTTGAGCGCGTTTGGGCGTACCCGTAACCCATCCGGAGAAACCAGTGCTTTTGTCTCTCAAGGGATCCACCCCACCCGCCATCCTGGCGCTCGCAGACGGCACGGTCTACATTGGCAATTCCATTGGAGCCGCAGGCTCCACCGTCGGTGAAGTCGTGTTCAACACCTCCATGACCGGCTACCAGGAGATCCTCACCGATCCCAGTTATTGCCAGCAGATCGTCACCCTGACTTACCCCCACATCGGCAACTACGGTGTCAACCCCGAAGACGTGGAGTCCCACAAGGTCTTCGCTGCCGGTTTGATCATCAAAGACTTGCCGCTGGTGGCCAGCAACTTCCGCAAAACCCAGACGCTGACCGAGTATCTGGTCGCCGAGGGCACCGTGGCGATTGCCAATATCGACACCCGCCAACTGACCCGTCAGCTGCGCACCCAGGGCGCGCAAAACGGCTGCATCCTGGCGCTGGCTGCTGGTGAGTCGGTGACCAAGGAAACGATTGAAAAGGCCGTGGCCGCTGCCAAGGGCGCGCCCAGCATGGCTGGTCTGGATCTGGCCAAGGTCGTCTCCAGCACTGAAAGCTACGGCTGGACCGAGTCCGAGTGGACATTGGGCAAGGGCTACGGCCAGCAGACCGCACCCAAGTTCCACGTCGTCGCCTATGACTTTGGCGTGAAGAAAAACATTCTGCGCATGCTGGCTGAACGTGGTTGCAAGGTCACCGTGGTGCCTGCGCAAACTTCCGCCGCCGAGGTGCTCAAGCTCCAACCCAACGGTATCTTCCTATCCAACGGCCCAGGCGACCCCGAGCCTTGCGACTATGCGATTGCCGCGGCCAAAGAGCTGATCGAAACCGGCACGCCCACTTTCGGCATCTGCCTGGGCCACCAGATCATGGCGTTGGCCAGCGGTGCCAAGACCTTCAAGATGAAGTTCGGCCACCACGGTGCCAACCATCCGGTCAAAGACCTGGACAGCGGCCGCGTCTCCATCACCAGCCAGAACCACGGTTTTGCGGTGGATGAAAAATCGCTGCCCGCCAATCTGCGCCCCACGCACATCAGCCTGTTTGACAACACGCTGCAAGGGTTGGAGCGCACTGACAAGCCGGCCTTCTGCTTCCAGGGCCACCCTGAAGCATCGCCCGGTCCGCACGACATCGGCTATCTGTTCGATCGCTTCATCGCTGAGATGGAAAAGAAAGCAGGCTGAGCTGTATGAGCTTCTACGGTGTCACCGACCTCTGGACCTACGTGATAGGCGCTTTGGGCATCATCTTGCTGCCCGGCCCCAACTCCTTGTTTGTTCTGTCGGTGGCCACCGTGCGCGGCGTCAAGGCCGGTTACCAGGGCGCCATGGGTGTGTTTGTGGGCGACACGATTTTGCTGTTGCTCACTGCGTTGGGCGCGGCCAGCCTGTTGCGTACCTACCCGGCCCTGTTCATGGTGGTGAAGTATGCGGGGGCGGCCTACCTGACCTGGGTGGGTGTGAACCTGTTCATTGCCGCGGTGAAGAAGTGGCGCAGCGTCGATCCGGCGGAGGTGTCCGCAGACGCCGCCGTGGCGCAAGCCACCGCCAACCTGCAGCAGCCCTTCAAGCGTGCCCTGGTCATCAGCCTGCTGAACCCGAAGGCGATTTTGTTTCTGCTGTCCTTCTTCGTGCAGTTCATCGACCCGAGCTACGCCACGCCCGCCGTGCCTTTCCTGATCCTGAGCGCCATCATCATGGTGTTCAGCGCGTTGTATTTGTCTGCCCTGATTTTTGCGGGCGCCCGCCTGGCCCAGGGTTTTGGCCGCCGCAAGCGCCTGAGCGCCAGCCTGTCCAGTGCGGTGGGCGGCCTGTTTGTGTGGTTTGGCGCCAAGCTGGCCACCGCAAGCCTGAATTAATTAAAACGTAAAGAGCCCCAAAAGCTACGAGTCTCACCATGCCAAAACGTACTGACATCCAAAGCATTCTCATCATCGGCGCCGGCCCCATCATCATCGGCCAGGCCTGTGAGTTCGATTACTCCGGCGTGCAAGCGTGCAAGGCATTGCGTGAAGAGGGCTACAAGGTCATCCTGATCAACAGCAACCCCGCCACGATCATGACCGACCCGGCCACGGCCGACGTCACCTACATCGAGCCCATCACCTGGCAAACGGTGGAGAAGATCATTGCCAAGGAAAAACCCGACGCCATCCTGCCCACCATGGGCGGCCAGACTGCGCTGAACTGCGCGCTGGACCTGTGGCACCACGGCGTGCTGGACAAGTACAAGGTGGAGCTGATTGGCGCCACGCCCGAAGCCATCGACAAGGCTGAGGACCGCCTGAAGTTCAAGGATGCGATGACCAAGATTGGTCTCGGTTCCGCGCGCTCCGGCATCGCCCACAGCATGGACGAAGCCTGGGCGGTGCAAAAGACGTTGGGCTTCCCCACCGTCATTCGCCCCAGCTTCACCCTGGGTGGTACCGGCGGCGGCATTGCCTACAACTCCGAAGAATTCGAGACCATCTGCAAGCGCGGCCTGGAAGCCTCGCCGACCAACGAGCTGCTCATCGAAGAGTCGCTCTTGGGCTGGAAAGAGTACGAGATGGAAGTGGTGCGCGACAAGGCGGACAACTGCATCATCGTTTGTTCGATTGAAAATCTGGACCCCATGGGTGTGCACACCGGTGACTCCATCACCGTGGCCCCAGCGCAAACGTTGACGGACAAGGAATACCAGATCCTGCGCAATGCATCCCTGGCTGTGCTGCGCGAAATCGGCGTGGACACGGGTGGATCGAACGTGCAGTTCTCCATCAACCCGGTCGATGGCCGCATGGTCGTCATCGAGATGAACCCGCGCGTGTCGCGTTCTTCCGCGCTGGCTTCCAAGGCGACCGGCTTCCCCATCGCCAAGGTCGCAGCCAAGCTGGCGGTCGGCTTCACGTTGGACGAGCTGCGCAACGACATCACCGGCGGTGCGACGCCTGCGTCCTTCGAGCCCAGCATCGACTACGTGGTGACCAAGATCCCGCGTTTCGCATTTGAGAAATTCCCGGCTGCCGACAGCCGCCTGACCACCCAGATGAAATCGGTGGGCGAGGTCATGGCCATGGGCCGCACCTTCCAGGAATCCTTCCAGAAAGCCTTGCGTGGCCTGGAAGTGGGCGTGGACGGCATGAACGAGAAGACCCAGGACCGCGAAGTGCTGGAAAAAGAACTTGGCGAACCCGGCCCCGAGCGCATCTGGTACGTGGGCGACGCCTTCGCCCAGGGCATGAGCGTGGACGAAGTGTTTGCACTGACCAAGATCGACCCCTGGTTCCTGGTGCAGATCGAGCAGATCGTGAAACTGGAACTCGAAATCGAGCGCTTGCCCCAGCCTGCCAGTGGCTCTGCGCTGGACAAGATTGACGCAGCCACGCTGCGTGGTTTGAAGCAAAAAGGCTTCTCGGACCGCCGTCTGGCGCGCCAGTTCAAAACCACCGACAAGGCTGTGCGCGAGAAGCGCCGCGCCCTGGGTGTGCGCCCTGTTTACAAACGTGTGGACACCTGTGCGGCCGAATTTGCCACCAACACCGCCTACATGTATTCGACCTACGAGGCCGAAGGCTCCGAGTGCGAAGCCGCGCCGACGGACAAAAAGAAAATCATGGTGCTGGGTGGTGGTCCCAACCGCATCGGCCAGGGTATCGAGTTTGACTACTGCTGCGTGCACGCCGCGCTGGCCATGCGCGAAGACGGGTACGAGACCATCATGGTCAACTGCAACCCCGAAACCGTGTCCACCGACTACGACACCTCCGACCGCCTGTACTTCGAGCCGCTGACGCTCGAAGACGTGCTGGAAATCGTGGACAAGGAAAAGCCCGTGGGTGTGATCGTCCAGTACGGTGGCCCAACACCTTTGAAATTGGCGTTGGATCTGGAAGCCAATGGCGTGCCCATCATCGGCACCACGCCCGACATGATCGATGCTGCCGAAGACCGTGAGCGCTTCCAGAAGCTGCTGCACGAGCTGAAGTTGCGCCAGCCACCCAATGCCACGGCACGTACCGAGCCCGAGGCCCTGGAAAAGGCTGCTGCCCTGGGCTACCCCCTGGTGGTGCGTCCCAGCTACGTGCTGGGCGGCCGCGCCATGGAAATCGTGCATGAACAGCGCGACCTGGAGCGTTATATGCGCGAAGCCGTGAAGGTGAGCAACGACAGCCCCGTGCTGCTGGACCGCTTCCTGAACGACGCCATTGAATGTGATGTGGACTGCATTCGCGATGCAACCGGCGACACCTTCATCGGTGGTGTGATGGAACACATCGAGCAAGCCGGCGTCCACAGTGGCGACTCTGCCTGCTCCTTGCCACCCTACAGTTTGGGCGCCGACACCGTGGCTGAGATCAAACGCCAGACCAAGGCCATGGCCGGTGCCTTGAACGTGGTGGGCCTGATGAACGTGCAATTTGCCATCCAGAACGTGGACGGCAAGGACGTGATCTACGTGCTGGAAGTGAACCCCCGCGCCAGCCGTACGGTGCCCTTTGTGTCCAAGGCTACCGGTATCCAATTGGCCAAGGTAGCTGCACGCTGCATGGCCGGTCAGACGCTGGCAAGCCAGGGTATCAGCAAGGAAGTGACTCCGCCGTACTTCAGCGTGAAAGAAGCCGTGTTCCCCTTCGTCAAGTTCCCCGGTGTGGACACCATCCTCGGACCTGAGATGAAGTCCACGGGCGAGGTGATGGGCGTGGGCAAGACCTTTGGCGAAGCCTTTGTGAAGTCGCAATTGGGCGCCGGTGCCAAGCTGCCACGCGGCGGCAAAGCCTTTATCTCGGTCAAGCAGACCGACAAGCCGCGTGCCGTGGAAGTGGCGCGCAGCCTGGCCGCCATGGGTTTTGAGATCGTGGCGACGAAGGGTACGGCAGCGGCCATCACCGCGGCTGGTGTGGCCTGTGGTGTGGTGAACAAGGTGGCCGAAGGGCGCCCGCACATCGTGGACATGATCAAGAACGAGGAAATCTCCATGGTGGTCAACACCGTGGAGGAGCGCCGCAACGCGATCGCCGATTCGCGCCAGATCCGCACCTCGGCCCTGCTGGCCCGCGTGACGACGTACACCACGATTGCCGGTGCGGAGGCCGCGGTGCAAGGCATGAAGTACCTGGACAGCCTGGGTGTCATCTCGGTGCAGGAAATGCACGCCGAACTTCAGGCCTGAATCGACAGATAAGTTGGCATAATCTTGCCAACTGCATAGGACAGTGCCGCGCGCAAGCGCCGCACTGTCCTTGTACTTTGAGGCCCCCAAAATACCTAGTTAGAGACACCATGGCAACCTATCCCATTACCAAACGCGGCGCTGAGATGCTCAAGGCCGAGCTGCACAAACTCAAGACCGTGGAGCGTCCCTCTGTCATCCAGGCCATCGCCGAGGCGCGTGCCCAGGGCGACCTGAGCGAGAACGCCGACTACGACGCCGCGAAGGAGCGCCAGGGCTTTATCGAAGGCCGTATTCAGGAGGTGGAGGGCAAGTTGTCTGCGGCCCAGGTCATCGATCCGACGACGATCCAGGCCGACGGCCGCGTGGTGTTTGGCGCCACGGTTGAATTGGAAGATGAAGACAGCGGTCAGCGTGTGAAGTACCAGATCGTGGGTGAGGACGAGGCCGACCTGAAGCAGGGTCTGATCAACATCAGCAGCCCGATTGCCCGTGCCCTGATTGGCAAGGTAGAGGGTGACACTGCGGTGGTGCAGGCCCCCGGTGGCGAGCGCGCCTACGAGGTCGTGGCCGTTCACTACATCTGATGCGCCAACTCCCCGTGTGGTTGGCAGCGGCTTGGGCCATGAGCCTGAGCGTGCTGGGATTTATGGTGGTGCCCATGTTGTTTGTGCACCTGCCTACCCCCGCCCTGGCGGGGCAGATGGCCGCCAAGCTGTTTGCTGCGCAGACCTGGGTGTCGGTGGTGTGCGGTGCGTTGCTGCTCATGGCTTTTAGATCAAATCGGCCTCTAACCCCCGTGGATACTGCGCGAGAAGCTACACTTTTTGTAGTGGCTGGGGTGTTGCTGGCGCTGCTGGTAGAGCTGGCGGTGGCACCACGCATCGTCGCACGCGACAACCTGGCGCTCTGGCACCGCGTGGGCAGTGCCATGTACTTCGGCCAGTGGATCTGCGCGCTGGTCGTGTTTGGCAAACTGGTGGCAGCAGGTACAGCGCCGCAAGGTAGTTCCGAGTCGGCATAAAAAAACCGGAGCACCAGGCTCCGGTTGTCAGTGGTATTGCGCCAGATTTCAGGTCTGGCTGCGTTTTTTCAGACTGGTTTTTGGCTTGGGTTTGGCACGTTTCACGTTGCCACCAGGCGTCAGGCGCTGGTTGCCCAGTACGCGCAGGGTTTTGACTTCGGGGCGCTGGCCGGGGCGGCCAAATTTCAGCACCTTGAAATCGCGCGGGCCCGGCTTGCGGTCCTCGTCAACGACTTTTTCTTTCTCGGGCTGGGGGCGCCAAAGCACCAGCAGCTTGCCGATGTGCTGAATAGGCGCTGCATTGAGTTCGTCCGCCAGGGTCTTGAACATCTCTTCGCGGGCGGCGCGGTCATCCGAGAAAACACGCACTTTGATCAGGCCATGGGCGTTGAGCGCCGCATCGATTTCTTTTTTGACGTTGGCCGTCAGGCCATCGCCGCCCACCATGACCACGGGGTCCAGGTGGTGGGCTTCAGCGCGGTGATCCTTGCGCTGAGCGGGAGTTAGTTGTATTTGAGGCATGTGGGTATTATCGACGCAATGAATACGCAGAGCAAAAGTAGCAAGCCGGATAACAAAGCCGGCAACAAAAAGGTCAACAAAGCCTGGTTGCATGACCACATCAATGACCCTTATGTGAAGCTGGCCAACAAAGAGGGCTACCGGGCCCGCGCGGCCTACAAGCTCAAGGAAATTGATGAAACCCTGCATCTGGTGAAGCCCGGCCAGCTGGTGGTGGACTTGGGCTGCACGCCAGGCGCCTGGAGCCAGTACCTGCGCCGCCGCATGTCACCCAACGGAGCGGCTGTGGGGGAAATGAACGGCACCATCATCGGGCTGGATTTGTTGCCCATGGAGCCGATCGAAGGCGTGACCTTCATCCAGGGGGATTTCCGCGAGGCCGACACGCTGGCGTTGCTGGAGACTGCACTGGGTGGCAAGCAAGCCGATCTGGTGGTGTCCGACATGGCGCCCAATCTGTCGGGTATCGCGTCGGCAGATGCGGCACGTATTGAATATTTGGTGGAGCTGGCGATTGAATTCGCCCAAAACCACATGAAGCCGCAAGGGGCGCTGGTGGCCAAGGTATTCCACGGTGGCAGCTACAACGATGTGGTGCAGCGTTTCAAGGCGGCTTTCGTCACGGTCAAACCACTCAAACCCAAGGCCTCGCGCGACCGTTCGTCCGAAACCTTTCTGGTCGGTTTGGGCCTCAAGTCCGTCTGAGAATCTGCCACGCAATTCCCATGCTGTTTCTGAGGCCGTCCGGCCCGAAATAACAGCTTTCATGGCTTGAAACGCCTAAAATGGGTCCCAAGTACGCAAGGTTCGTTTACTTGCGCCAGTATTGGAGCTTCGCTTGAATAATCAGTGGTTTTCAAAAATTGCAGTGTGGTTGGTGGTGGCCTTGGTGCTGTTCACCGTGTTCAAGCAATTCGACACGCGTGCTGCAGCATCGGGCACCGTCAGCTATTCCGAGTTCTTGGACATGGTCAACAATGGCAGTATCAAGAGCGCGATGATTCCCGACGGCGCTGGCGGAGGCGAGATTACGGCGATTACGACCGACGACCGACGCATCAAGACCAATGCGACCTACCTGGACCGTGGCCTGGTCGGCGACCTGCGCAACAACAACGTCAAATTTGACACCAAGCCACGCGAAGAAGGCTCCCTGCTGATGACCCTGTTGGTCAGCTGGGGCCCCATGCTGCTGTTGATTGGCGTATGGGTGTACTTCATGCGCCAGATGCAAGGCGGCGGCAAGGGCGGGGCGTTCAGCTTCGGCAAGAGCAAGGCCCGCCTGCTGGATGAAAACACCAACACCGTGACTTTTGCCGATGTGGCCGGTTGCGACGAAGCCAAAGAAGAAGTGAAGGAAGTTGTCGACTTCCTCAAAGACCCCAGCAAGTTCCAGAAACTCGGCGGTCGTATTCCCCGCGGCCTGCTGCTGGTCGGCCCTCCCGGTACCGGCAAGACGCTGCTGGCCAAATCGATTGCGGGCGAAGCCAAGGTGCCGTTCTTCAGCATCTCGGGTTCGGACTTCGTCGAAATGTTTGTCGGTGTGGGCGCATCTCGGGTGCGCGACATGTTCGAGAACGCCAAGAAGAATGCTCCCTGCATCATCTTCATCGACGAAATTGACGCCGTCGGTCGCCAGCGTGGTGCTGGCCTGGGCGGTGGCAACGACGAGCGCGAACAGACCCTGAACCAGATGCTGGTCGAGATGGATGGTTTTGAGACCAATGTCGGTGTGATCGTGGTGGCTGCCACCAACCGCCCCGACATCCTGGACGCCGCCTTGCTGCGTCCCGGCCGGTTCGATCGCCAGGTCTATGTCACGCTGCCCGATATCCGTGGCCGCGAACAGATTCTGAACGTGCACATGCGCAAAGTGCCTTTGGGCCAGGATGTGAGCGCCATGACCATTGCCCGCGGCACGCCCGGCATGAGCGGTGCCGACCTCGCCAACCTGTGCAACGAAGCTGCCCTGATGGCCGCGCGCCGCAATGCGCGCCTGGTCGAAATGCAGGACTTCGAGAAGGCCAAGGACAAGATCCTCATGGGCCCCGAGCGCAAGAGCATGGTCATGCCCGAGGAAGAGCGCAAGAACACGGCCTACCACGAGTCCGGCCACGCCCTGATCGGCAAGCTGCTGCCCAAGTGCGATCCGGTGCACAAGGTCACCATCATTCCCCGCGGCCGCGCCCTGGGTGTGACCATGAGCCTGCCCGCACAAGATCGCTACAGCTACGACAGCGAATTCATGCTGAACCAGATCAGCATGCTGTTTGGTGGCCGCATTGCAGAAGAAGTGTTCATGAACCAAATGACCACGGGTGCTTCCAATGACTTTGAGCGCGCCACCTCCATCGCCCGCGACATGGTGACCCGCTATGGCATGACAGATGCTCTGGGCCCTATGGTCTACGCCGAGAACGAAGGCGAAGTGTTTCTGGGCCGCAGTGTGACCAAGACCACCAGCATGAGCGAACAGACCATGCAAAAAGTGGATTCGGAAGTGCGCCGCATCATTGACAAGCAGTACGCTCTGGCACGCAAGCTGATCGAAGAAAACAGCGACAAGATGCACGCCATGGCCAAAGCCCTGCTGGACTGGGAAACCATTGATGCCGAGCAGCTGGAAGACATCATGGCCGGCCGCGAACCCCGTCCTCCCAAAGACTGGACCCCTCGAACCCCCAACAACGGTGGTGGCGGTAGCGGTGGTGCACCGGCTGTAGCGGCAGACCCCGCACCCACCGCCGCCTGACACCGGGCTGCGCTGAACTCCACAGGGCCTTCGGGCCCTGTGGCTTTTCAGGGTTCCGCCTTCCCCGTTGCCGGTTCGCCTGCCCCGATAATTCAAGTTATGCATTGGCAAACCTCACGCTTCGCCATTGACCTGTCCACCCCCCAGGTGATGGGCATCGTCAATGTCACGCCCGATTCGTTTTCAGACGGTGGCCAGCACGCCTCGCACCATGCAGCCTTGCTCCATTGCGAGCGTCTGCTCAAGGACGGTGCCCATCTGTTGGACATTGGGGGCGAATCCACCCGGCCTGGGGCCCCACCGGTTCCCCAGGATGAAGAATTGGCCCGCGTGCTGCCCGTCATTCGCCATGCGGTGACCTTGGGTGTGCCGGTCTCGGTCGACACCTACAAGCCCGCAGTGATGCAGGCCGCGCTGGACCTGGGGGCCGACATCGTCAACGACATCTGGGCCCTGCGCTGGACGGACGGGCAGGGCGGCCCCACCGGCGCGTCTGTGGTGGCGGCCCACCCGAACTGTGGCGTTTGCCTCATGCATATGCACCGCGACCCTCAGACCATGCAGGTGGCGCCCATGGAGGGCGATGTGGTACCCCAGGTGCTATCGTTTTTAGAGCTGCTTGCGCAGCATTTACGGGCGCTGGGAGTCGATTCGAACCGGATTTGCCTGGACCCCGGCATAGGATTTGGCAAGACGGTGGCGCAGAACTTCGCGCTGCTGGCGCGCCAGGCCCAGGCCGTTCCCGCGGGTTACCCGGTGCTGGCGGGTTGGTCGCGTAAATCGTCGCTGGCCGCAGTCACCCAAACTTCTCTGAGCAATGCTGCCAGCATGGATGTGGACCAGCGTCGCGCGCCCAGCATCACCGCGGCGGTGCTGGCGGTGCAGAACGGGGCCCACGTGGTGCGAGTGCACGATGTGCGCGACACGGTCAGTGCCCTCAAGGTGCTGGCTGCGATGCAAGCACAGGTCTGAGCCCACAACACAAACAACAACACAACAGGAACTCAAAACATGGGACGACAGTATTTCGGCACCGATGGCATTCGCGGTACCGTGGGGCAAGCCCCCATCACCCCCGACTTTGTGCTGCGCCTGGCACACGCCGTGGGCCATGTGCTCAAGGAAACCGAGGCGCGCCCCACGGTGCTGATCGGCAAGGACACGCGTATCTCCGGCTACATGCTGGAAAGCGCGCTGGAGAGCGGCTTCAACTCCGCCGGTGTGGACGTCGTGCTGCTGGGCCCACTGCCCACACCGGGTGTGGCCTACCTCACCCGCGCGCAACGTGCGTCGCTGGGTGTGGTCATCAGCGCCAGCCACAACCCGTTTGCGGACAACGGCATCAAGTTCTTCAGCGCCAAAGGTAGCAAGCTGCCCGACGCTTGGGAGCTGGCCGTGGAGGCCGAGCTGCATAAGCCGCCCGTGTGGGTGGACTCCGCCAGCCTGGGCAAGAGCCGCCGACTGGACGATGCGGCGGGGCGCTACATCGAGTTTTGCAAGAGCACGTTTGCCAATGACCTGACGCTGAAGGGCCTGAAGATTGTGGTGGACGCGGCCCACGGTGCGGCCTACCACATCGCGCCCAAGGTGTTCCACGAACTGGGCGCCGAGGTCATCGCCATTGGTTGTTCGCCCGATGGCCTGAACATCAACAAGGGTGTGGGCGCGACCCACCCCGAGGCCTTGGTCGCGGCCGTGAAAGAACACAAAGCCGACTTTGGGGTCGCCCTGGACGGCGATGCCGACCGCCTGCAGTTGGTGGACGCGGATGGCCGCCTCTACAACGGTGATGAGTTGTTGTACCTGATGGCCGACGACCGCCTGGGCCGCGACGAGCATGTGCCCGGTGTGGTGGGCACCCTCATGACCAACATGGCTGTGGAGGTTGCGCTCAAAGCTCGCGGCGTGCAGTTTGTGCGCGCCAAGGTGGGTGATCGGTATGTGCTCGAAGAGCTGGAGAAACACAAGTGGATCCTGGGCGGCGAAGGCTCGGGCCACCTGCTGGCGCTGGACAAACACACCACGGGTGACGGCCTGGTGTCGGCCCTGCAGGTGCTGCAGGCCTGCGTGCGCAGTGGCAAGACCATGGCGCAGCTGCTGGGCGGTGTGACGCTGTTCCCGCAAACCCTGATCAATGTGCGCCTGACGCCGGGCCAGGACTGGAAGAACAACACCCGCATGGCTGAAGCAACCAAGGCGGCCGAAGCCGCGCTGGGCGACAGCGGCCGCGTGCTGATCCGCGCCAGTGGCACCGAGCCGCTGGTGCGCGTGATGGTGGAAGCGCGCGATGCCGCACAAGCCCAAAGCTGCGCCCAGCGCATAGCCGATACCCTGAAAGTGTGAACCCGATGACGAATGTGATCCGTGTAGTCCGTGCCGACTACGCCAACCCCGTGCATGCCGCTGCTTTGGTCATGCTGCTCGATGCCTATGCCAGCGACCCCATGGGAGGCGGCGAAGGCCTGAATGACTTTGCCAAGGCCAACCTGGTGCCTTCGCTGGCTGCGCGCCCGCAGGCTTTCAGCGTGCTGGCGTTTGCGTCGGAGGACGATGCCACGCCCGTGGGCCTGATCAACTGCATCGAGGGTTTCTCCACCTTCGCCTGCAAGCCATTGGTGAATGTGCACGACGTGGCAGTGCTGAGTGGCTACCGCGGCCAGCGCATTGGCGAGAAGATGCTGGCGCTGGTGGAGCAGATTGCCATCGAGCGCGGCGCCTGCAAACTCACACTCGAAGTGCTGTCGGGCAACGGCGGTGCGGTCAAGCTGTACCAGCGCGTGGGCTTTGCCTATTACGAATTGGACCCGGCCATGGGGCAGGCCGGGTTTATGCAGAAGTGGCTGGCCTGACGGGCTGTTTTTAGAGGATTTTTGGCCTCTAGCCCTCATGGATACTGCGCAAGCAGCTCCTGTTTTTATAGCGAAGTGAGTTTGCGCAACGCCGCAATGCCAACCGGCCGTTCGGCCAGCCACGGCAGCAGGTAGGTGTTGTCGGACAGGCCGGCGGCGATCCGGTCCATCTGTTTCTGCTCACCTGCCAACCGTGCCGCCAGCAGCGGGTCGTGGGTGCCGGCCGCGGCCATGCTTTTGTTGATGACCCAGGCAAAAGGCTCGATCTTCGCGCGGCGCAGGTCGTCCTGCAACGCACTGGCTTGCGACACAGGCGTGACCTCGGGTAGCGTGACCAGCACGATGCGCGTGTGCTGTGGGTCTTGCAGGCGCATCAGCGGGGTGATCAGGCGGCCGGGGTTGGCGTCGCCATACTCGCGCAGCATCTGGCGGTGGTAGGCGCCGGTGGCGTCCATCAGCAGCAGGCTGTGGCCGGTGGGTGCGGTGTCCAGCACCACAAAGGCGCTGCGCGCCTCCGAGACGATGCGTGAAAACGCATGGAATACCGCCACCTCTTCGGTGCAAGGCGATTGCAGGTCTTCTTGCAGCAGCGCAATGCCATCGGCGTCCAAGCCCGGCGATTTGGCGGCCATCACCTTGGCGATGTATTTTTCGGTCTCGGCCTTGGGGTCGATGCGGTCCACCTTGAGGCCGGGCAGGTTGCCGTCCACGGTCACTTGCAAGTGGTCGGCCGGGTCGGTGGTGCTCAGGTGTACCGAATGGCCGCGCTGCACCAGCCCGGCGGCGATGGCGGCGGCCACCGTGGTTTTGCCCACGCCGCCTTTACCCATGACCATGATGAGCCCGCGGCCCGGTGCGGCGAGTGCGTCGGTCAGCGCGGCCAGTGTGCGGCTTGCGTCTGCCAGCGGGGGATGTGTGGAGGGCGTTGCGGGTGAGGTGCTGTCGGCTGTCTGCAGCAGCGCACGCAGCGCGGGCAAGCCCACCGTGTCAAAGGCGCGCAGCGGAATCTGGTCTTGCGGCAACACTTGCAAGTGGGCCGGCATGGCCGCCAGTGCCTGGGTGCCCAGGGCTTCAAACGCCGCGGCTACGGCATCGTCCTGCACGCTGGCGTGGAACACACCGTTGATGGCCAGCCGCTGGTTGTGCAGGCCCAAGTCTTGCAGCTCCAGCGAGGTGCGGGCCGCCTCGGCCATCGCACCCGCGTCGGGCCGGGTCACCAACACCACCGTGGTTTGGGTGGCATCGCTGAGGGTCTGCAGGGCCTGGGCAAAGCGGGCTTCTTGCATCTTCAAACCCGAGTGCGGCCCCAGGCAGGAGGCCCCGCGGTCGTTGTCCGCCAGAAACCCCGTCCACGCCTTGGGCAGGCTCAAGAGGCGCAAGGTGTGGCCGGTGGGGGCGGTGTCAAACACCACATGGTCAAAACCGGCGGCATCACCACTGAGCAGGTTGGCGAACTCGTCGAACGCGGCAATCTCGGTGGTGCAGGCGCCCGATAGCTGCTCCAGCACCTGGCTGCGGTCCGCCTCGGTGCTGGCCGGCTCCATTTGCGCCAGCACGCGGGCGCGGTAGCTTTGGGCGGCGTTGTCGGGGTCGATATTCAGGACCGACAGGCCGGGCACTCCGGGCACTGGCACGGGGGTGTTGGCCAGGGTGATGCCCAGCATCTCATCCAGGTTGCTGGCCGAGTCGGTGCTGACCAGCAACACACGTTTGCCCGTGTCGGCCAGCGCAATCGCGCAGGCGGTGGAGAGCGAGGTTTTGCCCACGCCACCCTTGCCGGTGAAGAAAAGGTGGCGCGTGGGGTGGTCTAACAGCTGGGGGTGTGGCATGGCAGGTGTTTCAACAGGTTAGGGGGCGTGGGCCCGTCGGGCACCCACATGACCGGGGCGAACCCCCCGCCTTCAGTGCGGAAATTGGTGGTCTGCCCGCTGTAGGTGCGGGCCGCCAGCAACTGCACACGCCCGGCGTAGGTGTAGGCGCGCAGATCGAACTTCAATTCGGTGGCTGCGTCACCCACTTGCATGGCACGCAAGGGTGGCGGGATCAGGGCCTGGGCGATGTAGTCGCCTTGCTGGATCTGCTCCCAGACCTTCTTGGTAAGTTTGTCGCCGCGGTACACCGCGCGGGCGCCAAAACCGTCTAGCGGTTTGAAGAACAGCTGTTTGCGTTGCTCCCAGAGCATCGCCGCATTGTTTGCATTCACCCGTTCGCAAGCAGGCACCGTGGCGAGCAAGGTTTGCTGGTCCGCCGGCGGGACGCCCAAGGCCTGCAGCGCTGCCGCCTGGCCCAGCGTCACCAGGTGTTGTTTGTTGGCGCGCAAGGCATGCGCGCGCGGGTGCGGCGTCACCGCCACGACATCTTCCCTGTAAGCCTGTGCCAGAGCCGCATGGGCCGGGTCGGAGAGGTCAAAGTCGGTCAGGCGGTTGTAGACGAGGTCCAGCGCCAGTGCGTCGCTGCAGAGCACGCCGTCGCGCAGTTGCAGGCCGCTCGGGTCTGTTACGACGGCCTGGATGCCATGGCGCAGGAACAGTTCGGCAAACAGGGCGAACTCGGGTGCGAGGTATTGGCTCTGCGGCGCTTCGTCCACGATGGCAATGCTGCGCAGGGGGCGTAGCGCCTGCCCCCGTGCGCGGTTGAACAAGTCCCACTCGGTCTGGAACATGGCCACAAACTCGTCTTCCAGCGTGGCCATGTTGCGGTAGGCATTAAGCGCCGGATTCATCAACCCGCAGCACACCGCTTGCGCGCGCAGCAACACCGCGTTGAGCATGGCGCCGCCCGCGTTGGTATTGATCTCGATGAGCTGCGGGCCTTGCGGCGTGATGTGGAAGTCATACCCCATGAATACGCCCAGCGGGCCATGGTCTGCCTGGGCCATCGCACTGGCACCGGGCAGCACCTGCTGCGCCCAGGCGGGCCGTGACAAGGTGCGCTCTATCGCCGCCACCGCCGTCTGCACGGCCTGCACCGTGGCCTGCGAGGCAAACACGGCCGTGTTGGAAAACAGGTGCGGGTGGGTCACCGCCAGGGTGCTGGCGACATCGCGCAGTCCCACGTCGCGCCCCAGTTCATGCAGCAACTGGGCGGGGTCCAGCGTCTGGCAGTGGCAGCCGTGGTTCAGTGCATCGGCCAGGGTGGTGGTGGGTTCTGTGCGTAACATGGGGGCTCCCAAAGGCGGTCTACAGACTACGCTGATTCACCCGCTTCATCAGCTGCTCAGCGCTTTCTTTGCGTTCGCTATACCGGTCCACGAGGTAGGGCGAGGCGTCGCGGGTGAGCAGGGTGAACTTCATCAGCTCCTCCATCACATCGACCACACGGTCAAAGTAGGCGGATGGTTTCATGCGGTCGTCATCGCCGAACTCCAGGAAGGCCTTGGCCACCGAACTCTGGTTGGGGATGGTGAGCATGCGCATCCAGCGGCCCAGCACACGCATCTGGTTCACGGCGTTAAAGCTTTGCGAGCCGCCGCTCACCTGCATCACCGCCAACGTCTTGCCCTGGGTGGGCCGCACGGCGCCGCTGTTGAGTGGAATCCAGTCGATCTGCGCTTTCATGATGCCGGTCATGGCGCCATGCCGCTCGGGCGAGGTCCAGACCATGCCTTCACTCCACTGCGTCAGCTCGCGCAGTTCTTGCACCTTGGGGTGGGTGTCGGGCGCGTCATCGGGCAGGGGCAGGCCGCTGGGGTTGAAGATGCGGGTCTCCGCGCCCATGGCTTGCAGCAGGCGGGCGGCTTCTTCGGTCAGCAGGCGGCTGAACGAGCGCGGCCGCAGCGAACCGTAGAGCAGTGCCATGCGCGGCGCGTGGGTGGAGGGCACCGGGCGCAGCGCGGCTGCATCGGGCCGGCGGAAGTGCGCGGCCTCGAGCTGGGGCAAGGTGCTTGGCAACTCAGACACGTTCGCCTTTGTCATTCACCACCGCTTCGCCGTCTTCTTTGGTAAACGCGGCTTGTTGGGCCTGGGGCAGAAGGTCCAGCACCAGTTCGGAGGGGCGGCACAGGCGGGTGCCCAGGGGTGTTTCCACCACGGGGCGGTTGATGAGGATGGGATGGGCCAGCATGCAGTCCAGCAGTTCGTCGTCGGTCCACTTCTCGTTGGCCAGATCCAGCTCGGCATAGGGTGTGCCCTTTTCGCGCAGCAAGGGGCGGGGGCCGGTGCCCATGGCGGCCAGCAACGCTTGCAGGCGGGCCTTGGTGGGTGGGGTCTTGAGGTATTCAATGACTGTGGGCTCCACGCCGCTGTTGCGGATCATGGCCAGCGTATTGCGCGAGGTGCCGCAGGCGGGGTTGTGAAAGATGGTGATGGTCATACAGAAGTTTTCTTGGGAGAAAGTATGCGTGCCAAGCCTACGCCCAGCAATGCGCCCACGCTTTGCGCCAGCACAAAACCGATGGCACTGGCCGGTGCAATGCCGGCAAAGGTGTCGCTGAACATGCGGCCCATGACGGCTGCGGGGTTGGCAAACGAGGTGCTGGCGGTGAACCAGTAGGCTGCGCCGATGTAGCAGGCCACCAGAGCAGGGGCCTTGCCTTCGGGCGCGCGCAGGATGGTGAACAGCAGCCCGCCCGTGGCCACGGCCTCGGCCACCCACTGGCCCCAGCCGGTGAACTGGCCCGCGCCGTCCCAGCCGCCGCGCAGGTGCTGGCTGAAGTGCAGCAGCGGCAGCTCGAACATGGCGTTGGCCAGGGCAGCACCCGCCACTGCACCCGCGAGTTGTGCTGCTATGAAAAACATAGCTGCTCGCGCACTGTTTTCGGGGGCTAACTGCCGTTTTGACCACATAACGAGGGTGACCAGCGGGTTGAAGTGCGCACCACTCACCGGGCCCAGGGTTTCAATCAGCACATACAGCGCGAACACGGTGGCCAGCGTGTTGGCCAGCAGGGCGACGCCATCGTTGCCGCCGCTGATGCGTTGCGCCATGATGCCGGAGCCAATCACGGCGCAGAGCAGGGCGGCGGTGCCGACGAATTCTGCGAGTAGCTGTTGAGCGAGTCGCTGCGGTGCGAGGCGCGTGGGCGGCATCGCGTTCTGCTCCGTGTCCTCCGCCCGCTGCGCGGGCTCCCCCTTGACCTGCGCAGAACGCTCTGCCGCCCAGGCTTCTGGGGTGGCGCTATGACCCGTTTTCAACTTCGTCTTGTCGCTCATGCGTGGCTCAGGTCTTTGGCGGTTTGCTGAATCGTCATCGCGTCCAGCTTGTCGGCCGGCAGATTCACCAGCAAGTCCAATCGGCGGCGAATGGCGTGCAGGGTCTGTTTGAAGGCCTCTGCTTTTTCCACATCGCTGCCCTCGCCGGCAGACGGGTCGGCATAACCCCAGTGCGCGGTGGCCGGTTTGCCGGGCCAGAAGGGGCAGACCTCGCCGGCGGCGTTGTCGCACACGGTGATGATCAGGTCCATGTGTGGTGCGTCGGGCAGGGCGAATTCGTCCCAGCTTTTGCTGCGCAGGCCATCTGTGCTGATGCCGGCGTTGCGCAGGGTTTGCAAGCCGATGGGGTTGGGTTGCTGGTTGTCGCGCGGGCTGCTGCCGGCCGAGAAGCCTTGGAAGCGGCCACCCCCGATGTGGTTGAGCGTGGCCTCGGCCAGGATGCTGCGGGCCGAATTGTGGGTGCACAAGAAGAGAACGTTCAAAGGGGATTTGGACATGGGAGTTCCTGGAATGAAGGTGGATGGTTGCTATGGATTCAGTAGCTTCTTGCGCTTATTCCATAAGGGCTAGAGGTCTGTTTGGCATGTAAGAACGGGGGGCCTAGCAATCGCTGCAGCTGGCCGTGCTGTCGGTGACCTCGCAGCTTTCGCCCTGGCAGCAGTGCATGGTCATATAGGCCAGCAGGCCTTTCATCTGTGCAAAGTTGGCGCGGTAGATCAGGTTGCGTCCGCGCTGCTCAATGTCCGCCAGCCCGCTGTGGGCCAGTTCTTTGAGATGGAAAGACAGGGCGCTGGGTGCGCTGTCGAGCTGCTGGGCCAGGGTGCCCGGGGTCAGGCCCTCGGGGCCGGCTACCACCAGCGCCTTGAAGGCGCGCAGGCGCTGAGCCTGGGCCAGGGCGGTCAGGGCCTTGAGGGCCTGGGTTTCGTCGAAGGTAGTGGCATTCATATTTCAATAATACTTGAATTATTGAAATAAAAACCTGGGGTGGCGCCATGTCACAAAAACTTCACGCGTCTGCCATGTGTGGGTCACAGGGGCTCCCCACACTCCCTGGTCAGTGCAATCACGCTCAAGGAAGGGGACAAGAATGCCAACAACATCTGCCGCCACCGTGCCTACGCTGGCCTCACCCACACTGAACCCGATCGCGGTGCAAGCCGCGCGCGCTGCAGACCCCGCCGCTGCGCGCAACGGCATCCAGGTCTCCTGGGCCCGCCACCAGGACGAAGTGCGCGCCGCCCAGCGCCTGCGCTTTGATGTGTTTGCCGGTGAAATGGGCGCACGCCTGAACACCCCGATTGCCGGCCACGACGTGGACCTGTTTGACAACTACTGCGAGCACCTGATCGTGCGCGACCAGGCCAGCGGCCAGGTGGTGGGCACCTACCGCGTGCTCACGCCTACCCAGGCCAAGCGCGTGGGCAGTTTCTACAGCGACACCGAATTTGACCTGACCCGCCTGCGCAGCATGCGCGAACGCATGGTGGAACTGGGCCGCAGCTGCGTGCACCCGGACCACCGCCACGGCGGCGTCATCATGGCGCTCTGGGGCGCACTGGCCGAGTTCATGGTGCGCAACCAGTTGGACACCATGATCGGCTGCGCCAGCGTGCCCATGCTGCACAACGGGCTGGTGAGCGGCGACGCGGCGGCCAGCATCTGGCGCCAGGTGCAGGCCACCCACTTGGCCCCCATTGAGTACCACGTGCGGCCCCGTCTGCCGCTGCCCATTGACCAGTTGGACAGCACGCTGGATGTGGAGCCCCCCGCACTGATCAAGGGCTACCTGCGTCTGGGCGCCAAGGTGCTGGGTGCGCCGGCCTGGGACCCGGACTTCAATTCGGCGGACTTGCCGATGCTGATGCGCATCGCTGATTTGCCAGCCCGCTACCGCAAGCACTTTCTGGGGGCCTGATGCGCACCGCCTTCGACGCTCTGGGCACCAACTGGCAAGGTTTGGCGCCCGGCGCCGAAGCCGATGATGATGAGGTGGGCCACCGCCGCTACCGCGCGGTGTTTGTGTCCGACATCCACCTGGGCACCGCAGGCTGCCAAGCCAAGCCGCTGCTGGACTTTTTGAAACACCACCCCAGCGACCACCTCTACCTGGTGGGCGACATTGTGGATGGCTGGCAACTGCGCCGCCGCTGGTACTGGCCGCAGGCGCACAACGACGTGGTGCAAAAGCTGCTGCGCCGTGCACGCAAGGGCTGCCGTGTGGTCTTTATCCCCGGCAACCACGACGAGTTTGCCCGTGCCTTTGTGGGCCACCAGTTTGGCGGCATCGAGGTGCATGAGGACACGGTGCACACCACGGCCGATGGCCGCACGCTCTGGGTTACGCATGGCGACTACTTTGATGGCGTGATCCAGTGCGCCAAGTGGCTGGCCTACCTGGGCGACAACGCCTACGAGTTCACCCTCAAGCTCAACCGCTACCTCAATACCTTGCGTGCGCGCATGGGGCTGCCGTACTGGTCGCTCTCGGCGTATCTGAAGCACAAGGTCAAGAAGGCGCTGAACTACGTGACCGACTTCGAGACGGCCGTGGCCCATGAGGCGCGCCGCCGCGGCCACGACGGTGTGGTCTGCGGCCACATCCACCACGCCGAGATGCGCACCATCGACGGCACGTTGTACTGCAACGACGGCGACTGGGTGGAAAGCCGCACCGCGCTGGTGGAGCACCTGGACGGTCAGCTCGAACTCATTTATTGGGCGGGCACGCCCACCCCACCGGCCACTGCGGTGGCCACCCCCGCTTTGCAGGAAACCCACGCATGAAACTCGCCCTGATTACCGACGCCTGGCAACCCCAGGTCAACGGTGTAGTCACCACCCTGGTGGAGCTGGTGCGCGAGCTCGAAAGCCTGGGTCATGTGGTGGAGGTGATCCACCCCGGCTTGTTCAAGACCCGGCCTTGCCCGGGTTACGCGGGTATTGATTTGGCCGTGCGACCCGGCAAGGCCCTGGCGCAGATGCTGGACGCCAGCGCGCCCGATGCCATCCACCTGGCCACCGAGGGCCCGCTGGGCTGGGCCGCGCGCAGCTATTGCCGCAAGCGCAAGCTGGCCTTCACCACCGCGTACCACACGCGCTTTCCCGAGATCTTGCAGGCTGCGCTCAAGATCCCGCTCTGGATGGGCTATGCCCTGTTTCGGCATTTCCACAAGCCTTCATCGGGCGTGATGGTGCCCACGCCCAGTGTGCTGCGCATGCTGGACGCACAGGGGTTTCGCCAACTGCGCAGCTGGACGCACGGTGTGGATGTGCAGTTGTTCCCCTACCAGGAGGAGCCGCGTGTGTATGCCCCGCTGGGCCTGCTGGCACGGCCGGTGTCACTGTTTGTGGGGCGGGTGTCGTACGAGAAGAACATTGACGCCTTTTTGCAGATGGATGTGCCGGGCACCAAGGTGGTCTGCGGCGTGGGTCCGCTGGAAGCCGACTTGAAAGCACGTTACCCCCATGTGCGCTGGCTGGGCGTGTTGCCGCGTGACGAGTTGGCCCGGGTCTATGCCGCAGCCGATGTGTTTGTGATGCCCAGCCGCTCCGAGACCTTTGGCCTGGTGATGCTGGAGGCCATGGCTTGCGGCACACCCGTGGCGGCCTATCCCGTGGAAGGACCCAACGAGGTGGTGGGTGCGCCAGCGCAAGGGGGCGTATTGCATGCGGATCTGACGCAGGCCTGGTACGGCGCACTGTCGGTGCCGCGCCACGAGGCGCGGGCGCGGGCCCTGCACTTTGGCTGGGCCTATGCAGCATTGCTGTTTGCGGGGCACCTGGTGCCGACACGCGCCGTGCCGGCCAGCGCACAGGTGCTGGTGAAAGATGTCACACGACTGTCATCTTAGACGTCAACAATTCTTCACCGTTATGTCACAAATGGGTGGGTTTTCATGTTGTCCGTTCTCCGCAAGCGTTTTGTCAAACCCGTGTTGGCCGCCCCCGACCTGCTGGACCGCGACCACAGCCTGCTGGCATTTAATGAGCGGGTACTGAACTGGGCCGAACGCGATGACGTGCCCTTGCTGGAGCGCCTGCGTTTTCTGTGCATCGTCTCCAGCAACCTGGATGAGTTTTTTGAAGTGCGCGCCGAGCCGCACCTCTCGGCCAGCCAGGCGAATGACCACAAAGGCCAGTTCACCGTCGGCTCCTTCGAGCGTCTGGCCGATGCCCTGCACACCCTGGTGGCGCGTCAGTACACACTCTTCAACGAACAGCTCATGCCGGCATTTGAGCGCGAAGGCATCCGCATCGTGTCGCACGGCGACCGCAGCGCCGCCCAACGCGCCTGGGTGCGCCAGTACTTCGAGCGTGAGGTGCGCCCGCTGCTGATTCCCGTGGGACTGGACCCGGCACATCCGTTCCCGCAGGTGGCCAACAAGTCACTCAACTTCATCGTGCGCCTGAGCGGCAAAGACGCTTTTGGGCGCGAGAACGAAATTGCGATTGTGAAAGTGCCACGTGTGCTGCCGCGCCTGATTCGTATGCCCGACAAGGTGGCTGGCAAACGCACACTGTTTGTGTCGCTGTCCAGCATCATCCGCGCGCACCTGGACAGCCTGTTCCCGGGACGCACGGTGGGGCAGTTTTCGCAGTTCCGTGTCACGCGCCACTCAGACCTGGCGGTGGACGAGGATGACGTGCAAAACCTGCGCACCGCCTTGCGCCAGGGTCTGGTGCACCGCCACTACGGCCAAGCCGTGCGGCTGGAGGTGTCGGCCGGTTGCTCCGAGCATCTGGCGGACTTTTTGCTCAAGCAGTTTGCGCTGCCGGTCAAGGCGCTGTACCGCGTGCATGGTCCGGTGAACCTGGCGCGCCTCACACAGCTCATCGACCTGGTGAACCGGCCCGACCTGTGCTTTCCCGCCTACCGCCCGTCCTACCTCGTGCAACTCCAGCAGGGCCAGTCCCTCTTTGCGCAGCTGCGCCAGGGCGACATCCTGATGCACCAGCCGTTTGAGAGCTTTGATGGCGTGCTGGCCTTTTTGCGCGAAGCGGTCAACGACCCGCAGGTCCTGGCCATCAAGCAAACCATTTATCGCACCGGGGCTGATTCGGCGCTGATGGACTTGCTACGCGAAGCGGTGCGCCGCGGCAAAGAAGTGACCGTGGTGGTGGAACTCAAGGCCCGTTTTGACGAAGAGGCCAATATCAACTGGGCCGAGATGCTGGAGTCGATCGGTGCGCAAGTGGTCTACGGTGTGGTGGGCCTGAAGACGCACGCCAAGATGATGTTGATCACCCGCCGTGAGGGCAAGACGCTCAAGCGTTATGGGCACCTCTCCACCGGCAACTACAACCCGCGCACCGCCAAGCTCTATACCGACCTGAGCCACTTGACGGCAGATGCCGCCATCACCACCGACATGGAGCATGTGTTTGTGCATCTGGCCAGCCAGAGCAAGCTGCCCCGTCTGTCCAAGTTGTGGATGGCGCCCTTCCATTTGCACCGCAACCTGGTGGCCAAGATCGATGCACTGGGGGACGCCGCCGCACGCGGGGAGTCCACCCGCATCGTAGCCAAAATGAACTCGCTGACCGATGAGGCCCTGATCCGCAGCCTGATGCGTGCGGGCGCGCAGGGTGTGCAGATTGACCTGATTGTGCGCGGCGCCTGCATGCTGCCCGCGCAGGTGCCGGGCCGCACCGAAAACATCCGTGTGCGTTCGGTGATCGGCCGGTTTCTGGAGCACTCCCGGGTGTTTTATTTTCGCCAGGGCGCGGTAGAAGACCTGTACCTGTCGAGTGCCGACTGGATGAACCGCAACATGGTGCGCCGGGTGGAGCTGGCCTGGCCGGTGACGGACCCGCTGCTGCGCCAGCGCATCGTGGATGAGTGCCTGGTGGCGTATTTGCACGACGGCGTGGATGCCTGGGACTTGGGTGCGGATGGCTGCTACCAGCGGGTGCCGCATAGGCTGCATGTTCCCGCGCACGGGGCTCAGGCCGCACTGATGGCGCGCTACGCCCGCAGTGACAGCCATTGAACTGGGGAGGACCACGATGGACTTGATTCTCTGGCGCCACGCAGAGGCCATTGACCTGGATCTGGTGGGCGACGACATGCTGCGCACGCTGACCAGTAAGGGCGACAAACAGGCCACTCGCATGGCCGCCTGGCTGGACCGGCAGTTACCCGATGGCGCCCGCATCTGGGCCAGCCCGGCGGCCCGTGCCGACCAGACCGCGCAAGCCCTGGGGCGCAAGTACAAAAAACATTCCGCCATTGCACCACTGGGCAGTGTGGACGACTTGCTGGCGTTGGTGCAATGGCCTCACGGCAAGGGCTGCGTGGTGGTGGTGGGCCACCAGCCCACACTGGGGCAAACCATCTCGCGCCTGCTGGGGCTCAGCGAGAGCGAATGCGCCATCAAAAAAGGCGCGGTGTGGTGGCTGCGCTACCGCGAGCGCGAGGGCGTGGGCCAGACCGTGGTGGTGACCGTGCAATCCCCAGAGCTGCTGTAACGCAGGTCCGCCGCAGGTCGCTCAGGCCTTCTTGGCCTTGGCGGGGCGGCCAGTCTTCAGGCTGGGAACAGCCAGCAACGCTTGCTTGAACGCTGCATCGGACAGGGCCGCAATCGCCTTGACACCAGCACGGATCAGTTCGGTTTTCTTGACCGGGTTGCCCAGCTTGGCGGCGCGCAGCTTGAGCACATCCAATACGTCATATTCGGGCTTGGGGATCGTGAAACTGTCCCGCACCATCTTGGGTTTTTTGGCCTTGAGGGCCTTGGCCGCCACGGGTTTTGCGGTGGGTTTGGCTACCGGTTTCACCGCGGGTTTGGTGGCTGCCACACTGGGTTTTTTGGCGGCAGGGGCCTTGGTTTTGGTCGCTGCAGGTTTGGCCACGACCGCGGCCTTGTTGGTGGCCACAGGCTTGGTGGTTGCTTTGCGTGCAGGCTTTTTTGCAGCTACTGTTTTGGCAGGGGCGGCACTTGTCGTTCCGGGTGCTGCTGCGGGAGTGGGGGTGGTCAGTTTTTCGGTGGGAGTCATCTGCAAAATCCTTCTAAAAGTGAAACGGTATATACGGTTTATACCGTTTTATTTTAGACGTGAAGCGCATTGAAATGTGCTGTCACAACACTGTCACCGGCGCTTCATAAACTCGCCTGCCCCGAGTGTCCTGGAGAACCTGCCATGCAGCTACAGCCTTTGCGATTGGTGACCCGCGAAATGCCCGCCCATGCCGGTCAGGGGGCGCTGCAACAGGTGTTGAAAAACGCCAGCCTGTATCCGGTGTTTCAACCGATTGTGAATCTGGCCGACGCATCCATTCATGCGCACGAGGCGCTCATCCGCGGTCCTGCGGGCACCGCACTGCACACCCCCGACAACCTGCTGCGCGCCGCGGCCCAGGAAGACTTGCGTTACGAGTTTGAAAGTGCCTGTGTGGTGGCCACCCTGCGCCACTGGGGCCATCTGCGCAGTGGTGGGCGCCTGTTTGTGAACATCAGCGCGAATGCCTTGGTGCGTGTATTCAATTTGCGCGGGCGCGAGGGCCTGTTGCGCTGGATCTTGGATTTGCGCGTCATGCCGCGCACCCTGGTGCTGGAGATTACGGAGCACGAACGTGTGGACAGCATGGACCGCCTGGCCGAAGTGGTGCAGGAGATTCGTTCGGCGGGGGTTTCGCTCGCACTGGATGACTTTGGTGATGGGCACTCCAGCCTGCGTCTGTGGTCCCAGCTCAAGCCCGAGATTGTCAAGATCGACAAGTACTTCACACGCAACATCAGCGCACACGGCGACAAGCTCAAGACCATCCAGGCGCTGCAGCAGATTGCCACCATCTTTGGCAGCTCGCTGGTGGCCGAAGGCATTGAGACGGCCGAGGACTTGCGCGTGTTGCGTGACCTGGGCATCGAGTATGGACAGGGCTACTTTCTGGGGCATCCGGACCGCAAGCCTCTCAAGTACCTGGGCGTGGACCCACAGCGCGTGTTGGGTGAGCGGCAGGTCGTGGTGTTTCCCGAGTTGGGGCGCATGTCGCAAGGTGGGCATTTGCGCAGCCTGTCCTTGCTGCGTGCCCCCACGGTGACACCGGAGACGCAGAACGACACGCTGGCCGAGATTTTTCTGGAGCAGCCCAACTTGCACGCGGTGGCCATGCTGGAGGGTGAGCGCCCCGTGGGCATCATCAACCGTGCGCTCTTCATGAACGAATACAGCAAGCTCTACTACCGCGAGGTGTGGGGACGCAAGCCCTGTAATGTGCATGCGAACCTGGCGCCGCGCCTGATCGAGCGTGAGCACAGTGTGGACGAGTTGGTGGGCATTCTGACCTCGCAAGACCAGCGCTACCTGAACGACGGTTTTATTGCCACCGAGAACGGGCGCTATGTGGGTCTGGGAACCGGCGACCAATTGGTGCGCTCAGTGACTGAAACCCGCATCGAGGCAGCGCGCCACGCCAACCCGCTGACTTTTTTACCCGGCAACATCCCCATCAGCCAGCACATGGAGCGCCTGCTCAAGAAGCAGGTGCGGTTTGTGGCGTGTTATGCGGATCTGAACAACTTCAAGCCCTTTAACGATTACTACGGCTACTGGCGCGGGGACGAGATGATTCGCTTGCTGGCACGCGTGGCCATGGAGCAGTGCGACTCGCAGCGTGACTTTTTGGGGCACGTGGGGGGCGACGATTTCATCATCCTGTTCCAGAGTCCGGACTGGCGAGTTCGTTGCGAGCGCCTGGTCGCCGAGTTTTCGGAGCGTGCACTGGCGATGTTCGACGAGGCGGCGCGGGCCCGTGGTGGCATAGAGGCCGAAGACCGGCATGGTGTGCAGCGCTTCTTTCCGTGTACGACCTTGTCGATTGGTGCCGTGGCGATTGACGGCAGCCAGTTTTCGCGGGCGGAAGATGTGGCTAACTTGGCGGCGGTAGCCAAGCATGCGGCCAAGCAGGCGGGGGTGGGGTTGTGGGAGCGCGAGGCTTTGGTGTCTTGACGCAAGGCGGGGTCGCTTTCTCGTTCCGGCTTGCGTTGTTGCTATCGGTTTTTTGGGTGGGCTGCGCCGTTTTTTTAACACCCACTCCCCCAGCCCCTCGCCCCGTCGGCGAGGGGAGCCTTTCAACAGCCGATTTGGTGGCTTTGCTCCGGCTACGGTGCTACACAAGTACCGCTGCCAACAGGTGGGTGCGCCACGGCCTTTGCCAACTATTGTGGTGAATGCATACATGCTGGTGCGGAGCCGCTGGCGGGCGCAGCCACCTGCCGTGCCGACCAGATCTCTCCGAAGTCCCACAACCGCAGGCACGGGCCGTGGCGTGAAGTAACGGTGGCAACGTCACCCCAGTCGCCACGCAGTCGGCGCGCAACCACCAAATATGGCGGTTAAAGGCTCCCCTCGCCGACGGGGCGAGGGGCTGGGGGAGTGGGTGTCCAAAAAAAGCGGTGCAGGCAATCCAAAAAGCCAAGCAGAAGGGCTTGTTCAGCGCAGGCCCAAGAGAACCTAAACCCCGACCAACTCCAAACTCCAGGGCGTCTTCAACCAAAGCTGCACTTCCTCTTGCAAGAGGTGCGCACTTTGTGGAAACGCAGCCGCCCAGCCATTGCGGCAACGCAGCCGAAAGGTATGGTCCTCGCCGCGCGCCAGTGCCATGCCCTGCAAGTCCGGTGCGCGCCGTGCGTGGCACAAAATCACGGCCAGGCGCAGGCACATGAGTTGCAGCACCAGGTCGTCCTGCTCCAGCGAGGCCTCCAGCTTGCGCAGCTTGCCGCGGTGGCCCAGTACCAAGAGGCTCAGGCGGTGCATTTCCGACAGCGAGAACCCCGCCGCGTCGGCGTTGTCCAGGATGTAGGCGCCGTGTTTGTGGTAATCGCTGTGAGAGATGTGGCTGCCGATTTCGTGCAACTGCGCGGCCCAGTTGAGCTTGCGCAGCGTGCGGCCATGTTCGGGGTGGTGTTCGTCCAGCGGGCCGCCCAGCACCTGCTGCAGCAGGTGGGTGGCCACGGTGCCCACACGCTCGCCGTGGGCCGTGTCTACATTGAACTTGCTGGCCAGGCGTTGCACACTTTTGGCGCGCAGGTCACCATAGGTGTTGGCGGTGCCCAGCAGGTCACAAATCAGGCCATGGCGCAGGCCGCCAGCGGCGTGCTGCATTTCGGTGATGCCCAGCAGGCTGAACACCGCACGCATCACACTCACGCCGCCGCCAATGATGGTCTTGCGGTCTTCGCGCATGCCGGCGATGCGCAGGCGGTCTGCACTTTGCGCGGCGATCAGGCGCTCCAGCAACCAGTCCAGCCCGTCTTGTGAGACGACGCCAGATGGCCAGCCCGCAGCCACCAGCACGTCGCCAATCGCACCGACGGTGCCGGCAGAGCCATAGGCGGTGTCCCAGCGGTCTGGGGGGTAGGCGTCCAGTGCCTCGTCGAGCACGGCCTTGGCCGCAATCTCGGCCATCTCGAAAGATTTCTTGCTGAACTGGCCGTCGGCAAAGTAGCGCTTGGACCAGGCGATGCTGCCCACGCGGTAGGACTCCATCACCGTGGGTGTGAGGCCGGTGCCCAAAATCAGTTCGGTGGAGCGGCCGCCAATGTCGACCACCAGACGGCGTTCGTCGGTGGCCGGCAGCATGTGGGCCACGCCCTGGTAGATCAGCCGGGCCTCTTCGCGGCCGGAGATCACGTCAATGGGAAAACCCAACACGGCGTTGGCGCGTTCCAGAAAGGCGTCGCGGTTGCGTGCCTCGCGCAGGGTTTGGGTGGCCACGGCCTTCACTTCACCGGGTTTGAAGCCGGCCAGCCGTTCGCCAAAGCGCGCGAGGCATTCCCAGCCTGCCTGCATGGCGGCGGGGGTGAGGTTGCGGTCTTCGTCCAGACCGCCGCCCTGGCGTACGGTCTCTTTGAGGTATTCGGTCCGTCGAAATTCACCGTGGTCTACACGCCCAATTTCCAGGCGGAAGCTGTTGGAGCCCAGGTCCACGGCGGCCAGGCGATTTCCGTTTTGCATCGACGTTGTGTCAGGTAAGGGTTAAAAGCTGCGAAGAGCATAGCACCGGCCTGGGGCCGGGCGGAGTGGCTTAACCCACCAAGCGGCCATCGGCGGCCACCATGCTTTGGGTCACAAAGGCCGGCGTTTTGCGCTTGGGGTCGGGGTTGATGCGAAAGCCCCCCAGGTCCATGGGCAGGCGGCGGGCGAAGGCCTGCAGCACATTGCTGCGGTTCAAGGTTCCGTCCAGGGTGCCAAGCACCTCTTGCGCGTAGCGGGCTGACAGGTAGCCGGCCAGGCTTTGCGGGGTAGGGGGTTCGTCGTAGAGGCGGTTCAGGGTCTCGCGGTAGCCGCGCACGATGGGCTGGTTGCCATTGACCGGGGGCACGGCCTGCGTGGCAATGACGGGGGTGAAGCGCGACACACCGAGTTGCTGCAGGGTTTGCAGGTTCACGTCTGACATGGCCACGATGTAACGCTGTGCCGCCTGCTTTTCGATGCCCTGCGAGAACTGCAGCAGCTCGGGCGTTCCGCCCAGAAAGATCAGGATGCGCGGGCTGTCGGGCCGCAGCTCGGTGGCCAGGGCCTGCAGGGTGCTGCTGGGCACATAGGTCTTGAGCTTGAGTTTCAGGCCGGCGGCAGCCTGCTCCAGATCGGCCTGGTAGCTGTTGTGCTCGGCGGCGGACGCAAAAACGGCGCCCACCTCGGTCACGCCCATGATGGACAGCGATTTCACCGCATGGCTGATCTGCTCTTGCCGCGTGGCAAAAATGCCAAAGGTGCTGTCCTGTCCTTCGGGCGGCTGGCTGTGCAACCAGGGCGCCACGTGGGCGACATCGGCCGCTTCACGCTGCAGCAGGGTAGCCAGCTGGCTGGCCGCCCGGTGGCCGGCGCTGCCCACTACAGCCAGGCACTCGGGCATGGCCTTGAGTGTGTCCACGGCCGAGCGCAGGGATTGTGGGCTGCCGTCCACTTCCACGACCACGTGTTTGACAGACTTGCCCCGCACGCCGCCGCGGCTGTTGAGGTCCTGCCAGGCGGCCCGCGCACCGATCAAAAAGTCCTTGGACACATCAATCTGGCTGGCCGACATGTCCACCACCTGCAGCACGCTGGGCGTCGCCGCTGTGGTGCGGGGGCCTTGGGCCCAACTGGTCGCAGTGCCGAACAGGCCTGCACTGCAGGCCAGCGCGCCAAGAAACCTGCGTCGCGGAAGGGGGTGGGAAAGGGTGTCAACCATGGGGGGTGTTCCAACGGAAAAGTTTGCTATGAAAATAGGAGCTTCTAGCGCATATTCCATAAGGGCTAGGTGCCTATTTGAATGAAAAATGGCCCGTGATCGGGCCATTGGCACGGTGGGTAGTGCTTTACTTGCCTGTGGGGGCGGGCAGCACGGTGTCCACGATGTGCAGCACGCCGTTGGTGGCGCTGATGTCGGCCTGGGTGACGGCGGCGGTTTCCACCGTCACAAAGTCGCCTGCCTTGGCCAGTGCCAGCATGCTGCCTTGCACCGACTTCACATTGCTGTTTTTCACGTCAGCGGCCATCAGCTTGGCGGGTACCACGTGGTAGGCCAGCAGGGCTTTGAGTTTTTCGGGGTTCTTGGCCAGTTCGTCCATGGTTTTGGCGGGCACCGCCTTGAAGGCGTCGTTGCTGGGCGCAAACACCGTGAAGGGGCCGCCGGTTTTCAGGGTCGCGGTCAAGCCGGCTTGGGCCACCAGGGCGTTGAGGGTGCTCAAGGAGGGGGTGTTGGCCAGCGTCTGGGCCAGGTCGACCGGAGCGGGGCGGGTGGCGCAGCCCACCATGCCGGCGAGCAGGGCAGCTGCCAACAAGGTACGGCGGCCAAGGGTGAGATGGGTGCTGAATGTCATGGTGTGCTCCGGGTTGAAAGCGCGAAGCGTAGAAAGACTGCGTGACAGGAATGTGACAGACGCTTGAAAATCGCATGACGTACGCCGAGCCGTCCGGGGCCTTCGAAAAACCGCCTGATGTCATACCGTTGTCACAAAAGGTTCTTAAATTCACATCGTTCGCTGTTTTCTCAACCAACCGACTGAGGTTTTCTCATGATTATTTCCTTCCAACGCGCACTGCTGGTCTCTGCAATGACCGCCGCAGTGGGCTTTGCCGGTGCTGCTGGCGCCCAAGAAATTACCGGTGCAGGCGCGTCCTTTCCCGCTCCCATCTACTCCAAGTGGGCGTCTGACTACAACAAGGCTACCGGCGTGAAGGTGAACTACCAGTCCATCGGTTCCGGTGGTGGTATCAAACAAATTGACTCCAAAACGGTGGACTTCGGTGCGTCCGACGCACCTTTGACCGACGAAGTGTTGAAGTCCAAAGGCCAGATGCAGTTCCCCACGGTACTCGGTGGTGTGGTGCCCGTGATCAACGTCAAGGGTATTGAGCCTGGCCAATTGAAGCTGACCGGCCAAGTGCTGGGCGATATTTACCTGGGCAAAATTTCCAAGTGGAACGACCCCGCCATCAAAGCGCTGAACCCCACGCTGGCACTGCCTGATGCCGCCATCGCCCAAGTGCGTCGTGCTGACGGTTCCGGCACCACCTTCATCTTCACCAACTACCTGAGCAAGGTGAACGCAGAGTGGAAGTCCAAAGTGGGCGAGGGCACAGCCGTGAACTGGCCAGTGGGCGCTGGTGGCAAGGGCAACGAAGGTGTGGCCGCTTTTGTGGGCCGCCTGCCGAATTCCATGGGGTATGTGGAGTATTCCTACGTCAAGCAAAACAAGCTGAACTACGCTGTGATGCAAAACTCGGCTGGCAACTTTGTGAAGCCCGATGACGAAGCGTTCAAGGCCGCCGCCGCCGGTGCCGATTGGAACAAGTCCTTCTACCAGATCCTGACCAACCAGCCTGGCAAGGATGCATGGCCCATCAGCGGCGCGACCTTCATCCTGATGCACCTGAAGCAGGACAAGCCCGCCAACGCGACTGAAACCTTGAAGTTCTTCAACTGGGCTTATGCCAACGGTGGCAAGGCAGCAGCCGATCTGGACTACGTGCCCATGCCTCCTTCCGTGATCGCAGCCATCCAGAAATCCTGGGGTGAGATCAAGGACGGTGCTGGCAAGCCCGTGGCCTTCAAGTAATCGACAGCTGCCACTGAACTGACGGAGAACAACCCCATGTCCTCTACACTCGTGCATGGGGATTCCCCGTCCAGTTTGTCTGCCATCAAGCCTTCCCGTGCCATGACCCAACCTCCTCCTGTCAAGCGTGCCCGCTCTGGCCCCCTTGCTGATCGTATTTTCGGCTGGCTCGCCAAGGGTTCTGCCCTGCTGACCCTGGCTTTGTTGCTGGCCATCCTGACCTCGCTGACCATCAGCGCCTGGCCTGCGATTAGCAAATACGGACTCTCGTTTTTGACCAGTACTGTCTGGGATCCGGTGCAAAACGAGTACGGCGGTCTGGTCATGATTTATGGCACTCTGGCTACCTCGTTGATTGCGCTGCTGATTGCGGTGCCGGTGAGCTTTGGCATCGCCTTGTTCCTTACCGAGCTGTCGCCCGCCTGGCTCAAACGCCCGCTGGGTACGGCCATCGAACTGTTGGCGGCGGTGCCGTCCATCGTGTACGGCATGTGGGGTCTGCTGGTGTTCGGCCCGGTTCTGGCCACCTATGTGCAGCAGCCGCTGCAAAGCCTGACCCACGGCATTCCTTACCTGGGTGCCTTTTTCTCGGGTCCTCCCGTGGGCATTGGCATCTTGTCGGCCGGCATCATCCTGGCCATCATGATCATCCCGTTCATTGCGTCTGTAATGCGTGATGTGTTTGAGGTGACCCCACCCCTGCTCAAAGAGTCGGCCTACGGTCTGGGCGCCACCACCTGGGAAGTGGTGTCCAAGGTGGTGTTGCCCTACACCAAGACCGGCGTCATCGGCGGCATCATGCTGGGCTTGGGCCGCGCCATTGGCGAGACCATGGCGGTGACCTTTGTGATTGGCAACTTCAACCAGCTCGATTCCCTGAGCCTGTTCCAGGCAGCCAATAGCATTACCTCCGCATTGGCCAATGAGTTTGCCGAGGCTGGCGAAGGTCTGCATCAGGCCGCCCTGATGTACCTGGGCTTGGTACTGTTCTTCATCACATTCGTGATTCTCTCGTTGTCCAAGCTCTTGCTGTCGCGCTTGCGCAAAGCTGAAGGAACCAAAACATGAGCGCCACCTTGTCACAAGTCCGCGCAGCCCGCTTTGCCCAGCGCAAGCGCGTCAATTACATCGCCACGGGCTTGGCCCTGGCAGCCATGGCGTTTGGCCTGTTCTGGTTGTTCTGGATCCTGGTGGAAACCTTCCGCCTGGGCATTGGTGGCATGAACTGGGTCACCTTGACCCAGATGACGCCACCGCCCAACGAAGAGGGTGGCTTGGCCAACGCCATTTATGGTTCTTTTCTGATGGTGTTCCTGGCCACGTGTGTGGGCACCCCCATCGGCGTGATGGCCGGTATCTACCTGGCGGAGTTCGACTCCAAGAGCTGGTTGGCCTCGCTCACCCGTTTTGTGAATGACATTTTGCTGTCCGCACCGTCCATCGTGATTGGCCTGTTTGTGTATGCCGTGGTGGTATCGCGCTTCAAGTCCTTCTCGGGGTACGCCGGCATTCTGGCCTTGTCCTTGATCGTGATTCCGGTGGTCATTCGCACTACCGAAAACATGCTGCAACTGGTGCCCGCTGGTTTGCGTGAAGCCGCCTATGCATTGGGTGCGCCGAAGTGGAAAGTCATTCTGAGCATCACGTTGAAAGCCGCCCGTGCGGGTGTCATCACCGGTGTGTTGCTGGCGGTGGCCCGTATTGCCGGTGAAACCGCACCGCTGTTGTTCACTGCACTGAGCAACCAGTTCTGGACCTCGTCGCTGGGTGAACCCATGGCCAGCCTGCCGGTCACGATCTTCAAGTTCGCCATGAGCCCTTACGAAAACTGGCAACAGCTGGCTTGGGCGGGTGTCTTCCTGATCACCATCGCGGTGTTGGGTCTGAATATTCTTGCCCGGGTGCTGACCCGCAACAAATCCTGAGGCCCCAGGGCCCGCATAGAACGGAAACCTCGTTATGTTGAACACCCCTAGCGTCCCGACCAAGTCCAAGATTTCGGTCAAAGACCTGAACTTTTACTACGGCAAGTTCCACGCCCTCAAGGGCATCAACCTCGAAATCCCCGAGAAGCGCGTGACGGCCTTCATCGGTCCCTCGGGTTGCGGCAAGTCCACCTTGCTGCGGATTTTTAACCGCATGTTCGAGCTCTATCCCGAGCAGCGGGCCGAAGGCCAGATTTTGCTGGACGGCGAGAACCTGCTGACCAGCAAGGAAGATGTGGCGCTCTTGCGCGCCAAGGTCGGCATGGTGTTCCAGAAGCCCACGCCGTTCCCGATGTCGATTTACGACAACATCGCTTTCGGCGTGAAGTTGTTTGAAAACCTCAACGCCACCGACATGGAAGAGCGCGTGGAGTGGGCACTGCGCAAATCGGCCCTGTGGTCGGAAGTGAAAGACAAGCTGCACCAGAGCGGCTCCAGCCTGTCGGGCGGCCAGCAGCAGCGCCTGTGCATTGCACGCGGCATTGCCATCAAACCCGAAGTGCTGTTGCTTGATGAGCCGTGCTCGGCGCTGGACCCGATTTCCACCGCCAAGGTGGAAGAGTTGATCGTGGAACTCAAGAACGACTACACCGTGGTGATCGTCACGCACAACATGCAGCAGGCTGCGCGTTGCAGCGACTACACCGCCTATATGTACCTGGGTGACTTGGTGGAGTTTGGTCCTACCGAGCAAATGTTCTTCAAACCCACGCGCAAAGAAACCGAAGACTACATCACCGGCCGTTTCGGCTGATCGACACAGAGGCTCCCATGTCTGATAAACACCTATCTACCCAATTCGACAGTGAACTCACATCGGTCTCCACCCAGGTCATGGAGCTGGGCGGGCTGGTTGAGTCACAAATTCGCCAGGCGGTTTACGCACTGTCCCAGTTCAGCGTCGATGTGGCGAATGAAGTCACTTCGCGTGAGGCTCGCGTCAATGCCATGGAAATCGAAATCGATCGCGACCTGTCTTCCATCATTGCGCGCCGCCAGCCGACCGCGCGCGACCTGCGCCTCTTGATTGCAATTTCCAAAACCACCGCCAACCTCGAACGCGTGGGTGACGAGGCCGAAAAGATCGCCCGCATGGTGCGCTCCATCATCCAAAGCGGTGCACCGCGTTCCCTGCCTTCGTTGGAGTTGCGTGTGGCAGCTGACCTGGCTTCCGGTTTGTTGAACAAGGCACTGGACGCTTTTGCCCGCCTGGACGTGAATGCTGCCGTGGCCATTTTGAAAGAGGATGACCTGATTGACGCCGAGTTCGACGGTTTTGTGCGCAAGCTGGTCACCTACATGATGGAAGACCCGCGCATGATTTCCCCCAGCCTGGACCTGCTGTTCCTGGCCAAAGCGATTGAGCGCATTGGGGACCATGCCAAGAACATTGCCGAGTTCATCATCTACGTGGTCAAAGGCGAAGATGTTCGCCACACCACCATGGAAAAAATCGAGTCGATCGTCAAATGAGAAACATGCCCGCCGTCCTGGTGGTTGAGGACGAGTCAGCCATTGCAGAGCTGATTGCGGTCAACCTGCGGCACAACGGTTTTCGTCCCCGCTGGGCCATGGACAGCGAGTCCGCCCAGCGCGAGATTGATGCTGCTGTGCCTGATCTGATTCTGCTGGACTGGATGTTGCCTGGCGAGAGCGGTCTGACGCTGGCCAAACGTTGGCGCACCGACCCTCGCACCAAGGACACCCCCATCATCATGCTCACGGCACGCGGCGACGAAGCCGACCGGGTGGCCGGGCTGGATGCGGGGGCCGATGACTACATCGCCAAGCCGTTCTCTACCAAAGAGCTTTTGGCCCGGGTGCGGGCGGTGCTGCGCCGCCGCGCGCCCGAAGAGGCGGGTGAGGTCATCACCATTGCGGGCCTCTGCCTGGACCCTTCCACCCACCGGGTGACCTTCGAAGGGCAGGCGCTGAAACTCGGGCCTACGGAATTCAAGCTGTTGAACTACCTCATGGGCCACGCCGAGCGTGTGCACAGCCGGGCCCAACTGCTCGACAAAGTCTGGGGCGACCACGTCTACATTGAAGAGCGAACGGTCGATGTGCATGTGAAGCGTTTGCGCGAGGCGCTGACGCTGGCTGGCCCGATGGTGGAGACCGTGCGCGGTGCAGGCTACCGCCTGACGGCCAAGCCTGCGGTTGCGGTGTCTACCGACAAAGCCAGCGCGTGAACCAAGGCGGATCGGGCATGGTGTGGCGCTTGTTGTCCTTTGTGGGGCTGCAAGCTGCGGCTGCTGCATTGGCGTGGGCGCTGGTCGCACCTGGGACGCGTGTGTGGACAGCCTTGGTGGCCGCGATTGGAGCTGGGTACCTGTGGCTATTGTTGGATGCGGTGCGCGGCCTGCGCTTGCTGAACTGGCTGCGGCGCGGGGAATCCACCGAGGTGGCCTTGGGCCAGGGCCTGTGGGGCGAGGCCGCAGACCGCATGCGTCGCCTGCTGCGGGCGCGGGAACGCCAGGTGGTCGAGGGTGAAGGCAAGCTGCAGGATTTTCTGGCGGCTTTACAGGCCTCTCCCAATGGGGTGGTTTTGCTGGATGCCCAGGGACGCATTGAATGGTTCAACCAGATTGCTGGCGCGCACTTTGGTTTTGATGTGCGCCGTGACCTGCTGCAGCACTTTGGCAATCTGGTGCGCGATCCCGAATTTGCCGCGTATTTTTCTGACCGCGATTTCAGCCGCGACGTGGTGATGCCGGGGCGCGACAGCACCAGCGCCAAACCGGTGCGCCTGTCGGTGCAACTCCACCCTTATGGCGAAGGGCGCAGTCTGTTGCTGTCGCGGGACATTACCGCGGTGGAGCAGGCGGAAGCCATGCGCCGGGATTTTGTGGCCAATGTGTCCCATGAGATTCGTACGCCGCTCACAGTGCTGGCCGGCTTTGTCGAGACCTTGCAGGCCTTGCCTTTGGACGAAGAAGAGCGCCAACGCTACCTGGGCCTCATGGCGCAGCAGGCACAACGAATGCAAAGCCTGGTGAATGACTTGCTGACCTTGTCAAGGCTGGAGGGCAGTCCCCTGCCATCGGTGCACGATTGGGTGTCTGTTCCCGCCGTGCTAAGGGCTTGCGAGACGGAATCTGTGGAGTTGTCACGCCTGTTGTGGGGCCGCGCGCAGGATATCGTGTTTGAGCCAGGGCCCTCTTGCGAACTGGCCGGATCGCAACCGGAACTCTACAGTGCGGTGTTTAACCTGGTGGGCAATGCCGTGCGCTACACCCCCGCAGACAAAAGTATCCATGTGCGCTGGCAGTCGCTGGGCAATGGTGCTTGCTTGTTGTCGGTGGAAGACACCGGCCCCGGTATTGCCCCAGAGCATGTGCCACGGCTGACCGAGCGTTTTTACCGTGTGGACCGCAGCCGGTCACGCGATACCGGCGGCACTGGCCTGGGGTTGGCAATTGTCAAACATGTTGCCCAGCGTCATGGGGCAGAACTGCGCATTGACAGTGCACCCGGCAAGGGCTCGGTGTTCTCCTTGGTATTCCCGGCCAGCCGGGTGCGGACCATGACCGCGCAGACGCCAGTTACCGTCTGAGTATTTAGCGCCTGCGCAGCAACCAGACCGCCTCGGCCCGGTCCACCGGGTGCCGCAAGAGGGTGTGCGGTGTCCAGCGGGTGGTGTCGACCGAGGGGAGGATTTCCAGGTTCTCACCCGGCTCGCTGAGCTGCCACTCGCACGTGCTCTCGCCATCAGCAGCCACCAGCCGCACAGTGCTGTACCACTGGAAGGCGGACAGGTGTACCGCGCGCAGGCTTCCTGTTTCTGCACAGCCTTCGGGCCCTACCAGTGGCGTGGCCTGCTGCACCAGGCTGCGGTAGCTTTGCGCGTAGTTGAGCAGGGGCATCCACAACGTCATCAACAAGAGCCAACACAATGCAGCGCCCCCGGCGGGCAACACCAGGCTTTTCCAGATTGCTGCGCGGTGTCGACCGACCCGCCATTTGACGAGCCAGGCCCAGGCCAGTGTGGCGACGATGGCCATGCTGAAGGCGAGCACGGAGAAGCTGGCTTGGAACCCTGGGGCCAGGCGTGCCACATTGGCCGCCGGTTGACTGGGTACCCCGGTTTGCATGGCAATCCAGACCACCCAAATCGTGAACCCGCAGCCCGAGAAAAACAGCAGCGTGAACCAGTCGATCAGGGCGGCCACCTGGCGTTTCAGTGTGGGCAAGGCAAACGCAGCCAGGGTGGCCAGTGCGGGCAGGGCCAGTAGCAAGGTACGGTCCGAGTCGGCGCCAAACGGCGTGGCGATGACGGTGACCACCGCAAACCACAGTGGCCAGGCCAGGTGCCGATGTACCCGCTTGCTCCACAGCTGCCAGCGCCAACGCCAGAGGGTCCATAAGGCCAGCGGCCAAGCGGGCCAGGTGAACCAGATGAGAAGTTGCGCAAAGCCATCTACCGTGCGCCAAGACAGCGCAGGCGTCTCCAGCTTCCAGCGCCACAGATCCAAATAGTAGGTACAGGCGCAGGCTACAGTGCCGTAGGCTAGCAGTGCATAAAGGTCTAGGCGTTGTGCGGAAGGCGCGGTTTGCCCGGCCTCGCTTGGTTGACGGTCCAGCCAATGCACCAGAGTACCGCCCAGCAGGTAGAGCAGGGCCATAGCGGGCGCACCGGACAGGCTCAGGCCCAACAGGCCCACGAAGGTGGCCAAGTGCGGGGCCCAGATGCGGTAGGGAAAGGCGGCGATGCCATAGAAAAGCAGGGCACCAAACCCCAGCTGCGCAAGCGTCGGCGTTGTTTCGTGGGAAAGTTGTGCCAGGCCCAGGCACGCGATAAAGGCCAAGACACCGCCATCGGCCATGGCCCGCGCATAGTCAGTGGGCTGGGCCTCACCGCCAAAGGCAAATGCCACAGGCTGGGCAGCGGGGTTGCGGGCGAGGTAATAGGTGCCGTACCACGTGGCCAGCAGTGCCAGGCCCAGCAACAAGCCGAACGGGATGCGCACGACAAAATCTGCGGCCCATGCGGCAGGTGCCAGCTGCAGGGCCCAAGCCCCCAGCCAGTAGGGCAAAACTGCAGGGTTTTCTGGCGACCAACCCAAGAGGGAGGGCGACCACCAGGACGATGCACCCTGTGCCAATGCACCCATGAACCCCAGTGCCGTGATGTCAGCGCTGCGCCAAGCGTCACGGCCCAAAAAGCCCGCACACACATAACTCAGGCACAGCAGCAGCAATGCCCAGCGAGGCAGGCGACGTACGGCCGACTGTGCAACGATGGCGGGATTAGGGTGTTTCACAGGCAAAAAAATCAGATCAAAAAAAAAGCAGCTCGGAGGGCCGGGCTGCCTTTTTGCATAGAACTCAGGCGCAAGCCTGATTCCACATTACTTGGCGGCAGTTTTGCCGAAGCGGTTGCGGAAGCGCTCCACGCGACCACCCATGTTGTCCACGGACTTCTGGGTGCCAGTGTAGAAGGGGTGCGATTCGCTGGTGGTGTCGAGCTTGAAGAGGGGCAGCTTGCGGCCGTCTTCCATGTCGATCATTTCCTTGGTGTTGGCGCAAGAACGTGTCACGAATTTGAATCCATTGGACATGTCCTGGAAGCAAACTTCGCGGTAATTGGGGTGAATGCCTTCTTTCATATCTTCTCCATCAGTTGCGTCAGCCGCGCCAGCCTATCTGGCGTACTTTTCGCGAAACCATCGATTATAGCGTATCGGTGCGTTTAGCCGCCACGGCGCATCATGTCAAAGAACTCGCTGTTGTTCTTCGTGGCACGCATTTGTTTGAGCACCATTTCCATGGACTCGATTTCGTCCATGTTGTAGAGGAATTGGCGCAGGATGCGGGTTTTTTGCAGGATTTCGGGCTGCAGCAACAACTCTTCGCGGCGGGTGCCGCTGCGGTTGAGCTGGATGGATGGGAACACACGCTTCTCGTACAGGCGGCGGTCCAGGTGAATTTCGGAGTTGCCGGTGCCCTTGAATTCTTCAAAGATCACTTCGTCCATGCGGCTGCCGGTATCGACCAGAGCTGTGGCGATGATGGTCAGGCTGCCGCCTTCTTCCACATTGCGGGCTGCACCGAGGAAACGTTTGGGACGCTGCAGGGCGTTGGCGTCCACGCCACCGGTCAGCACCTTGCCCGACGATGGCACTACGTTGTTGTAGGCGCGGGCCAGGCGGGTGATGGAGTCCAGCAGGATCACCACGTCCTTCTTGAGCTCCACCAGGCGTTTGGCGCGTTCGATCACCATCTCGGCCACGTGCACGTGGCGGGCGGCGGGCTCGTCGAAGGTGGAGGCAATCACCTCGCCCTTGACGGTGCGCTGCATTTCGGTCACTTCTTCAGGGCGCTCGTCGATCAGCAGCACCATCAAATAGCTATCGGGGTAGTTGGCGGAGATGGCGTGGGCGATGTGCTGCATCATCACCGTCTTGCCGCTCTTGGGCTGCGCCACGATCAGGGCGCGCTGGCCCTTGCCGATGGGGGCAATGATGTCGATCACGCGGCCGGTGATGTTCTCTTCGCCCTTGATGTCCTGCTCCAGCTTCATCTGCTCCTTGGGGAACAGCGGGGTCAAGTTTTCGAACATGACCTTGTGTTTGTTGCCTTCGGGCGGTCCGCCGTTGACCTTGTCGAGCTTGTTCAGGGCAAAGTAACGCTCGCCATCTTTGGGGGTGCGCACTTCACCTTCGATCATGTCGCCGGTGTGCAGGTTGAAGCGGCGCACCTGGCTGGGACTGATGTAAATGTCGTCGGTGCTGGCCGTGTAGCTGGTGTCGGGGCTGCGCAGAAAACCAAAGCCGTCAGGCAGGATTTCCAGCACACCGTCGGCAATGATTTGCTCGCCAGTGCGGGCCCGTTTCTTGATGATGGCGAACATCAGCTCCTGCTTGCGCATGCGGCCGGTGTTTTCAATCTCAAGTTCTTCGGCTTGCTTGAGGACTTCAGACACGTGCAGTGCCTTGAGTTCGTTTAAGTGCATGGAGTGGGTCCCGGTGAGGGCGTTGACCGATGTTCGGCGAATTACAAAAATCTGGGGGAATGGGGGAGAGGCAAAACTGGGTAAGTGCCTCTGCGCTCTGTGCCGGGAATCGGCGCCTGCCTTGGGGTGGGCGGGTGAACGGGATTTATTATGACAGGAAAACGCAGCCGTGCTGTTTTTTGCATGCACGCTGGCTGCTGCGTGTGCCGCGGTGGGCCGCCAAGGGGTTCAAAACTTGGACCGGCCCCGCGAAACATCGCCTTGTTGCCAAGGCGATGGGAACTCCATCAGGCCAGTTGCTGGTCAATGAAGGCGGTCAATTGGGCCTTGCTCAGGGCGCCGACTTTGGTGGCCGCCAATTGGCCGTCCTTGAACAACATCAGGGTGGGGATACCGCGGATGCCGAACTTGGCAGGAATGTCGCGGTTTTCGTCCACATTCATCTTGGCGATCTGCAGTTTGCCGGCGTAGGTGGTCGACACTTCGTCCAGGATGGGGGCGATCATCTTGCAGGGACCGCACCACTCAGCCCAGTAGTCCACCAGAATGGGTTGTGCCGCACCCAGCACATCGGCTTCGAAGGTGGCATCGGTGACATGTTTGATGAGCTCGCTGGCCATGGTGTTTCCTTTGGGAGATTGCTATAAGAGCTAAAGTTGCGGCATTGTGACAGAAACCAAGCCCATCCCCCATGCCGCTACGCCTATGGCGAGCATAGCCAAAAGCGATAGCACCACGGGTCTCAGGGCCTTCAGTTATGGGGCAGAGCACCCCGCCATGGCCCTCTGGTTGGCGGATGCCACGGGCCTCTTGCCGCGTATCCAGGCCCAGTTGCAGGCCCGCCAGGCCCACCCGGCGCGCACCTTGGTGCTGCTGCCCTACGCCCAACTGCTGCCACTGGCCAGTCGACTCTGGGCGCGGCGCTATCCGGACGGCTTTGCGCCGCGCTTTGAGACCACCCAAAACTGGGTGGCTGCTACCGGCGGTCGGGCGTTGGACGCGCAGGACATCAGCATGGACCCTGCCGTGGATACCCTGACCGCGCAGGCGCTGCTGGCCGGCAGCGGGGCCCAGGGGCAGGACGCCTTGGCACCGCTGCTGGTGCAAGCCGCCTACCAGCTGGCACCCCTGGCCGCGGCGGCCGGGCCCACACAGCGTGCGGGCTGGGCCCAGACCGCACGCCTGCACGCGGGCCTGGGTATGGACAGCCAGGCGTTGGCCTGGGAGGCGCGTGTGGCGCGCGTGGCGGTGGAGTGGGCGGCGGTGTCGTCCTACACCAGTGACGCCCTGTTTGATCCCCAATGGCCCGCGGCGCTGGATTGCCTGGTGCTGGTGCAGGGCGCCAACCAGGATGCCTTGTCGGCCGGTCTGGCCCCAATCTGGGGTGACAAGCTGGTAAGCCTGCCTCTGGCCGAATCGCTTGTAGATGAACAGCCCTCTCTTAGCGAAGCGCTGGTCTTGCATGCCTGCGAGGATGCCGAAGACGAAGCCCAGCGCACGGCGGCTTGCCTGATGCAGCACATTGCGGCAGAGCGTTACCCGGTGGCTTTGGTGAGTGCCGACCGCGCACTGACGCGCCGGGTGCGGGCCTTGTTGGACATGGCCGGTGTGGCGGTGCGGGACGAAAACGGCTGGAAACTCTCCACCAGCCAGGCCGGTGCCAGCGTGATGGCGCTGTTGCGTGCGGCGCAGTGGAACGCCAGCAGTGATGCGGTACTGGCCGCCTTGAAGCAGGCCCCGGCTTATCTGGATACGCTTGATGCAATGGAGGCTGCCGTACGCCGCGACCAGGTGCGCGACTGGCGCCAGGTAGCAAGCAGCCCCGCCGTGGCGAAAAGCCCCACGTTGCTGGCCAGTTGTGCCGAGGTGGAGCAGTTGCGCGGCCTGCTGGCCGGACGCAAGCCGCTGGCAGGCTGGCTCGCCGCCTTGCAACAAGCCTTGCAGCGTACGGGCCAGTGGCTGCGCCTGCAGGAAGACGGCGCCGGCAGCAAGCTGCTGGCGGTGCTGCGGCTCACACCTGCCGACGCGGCGCAATGGAGCCAACTGCTGGACCAGGCGCTGTGGGCCGGGCGGCGGCTGGACCTGATGGAATTCACACGCTGGGTCAACCAGGCGCTGGAGGGGGCGAGCTTTCAGCCCGACTACCCGGACCAGGAGCAGGTGGTGATCCTGCCGCTGAGCCAGATGCTGGGACGCCCCTTTGCGGCGGTGGTGATGGCGGGGTGTGACGAGGTGCGGCTCAACCCGTCGCCCGAACCCGCAGGCGGCTGGACGCCGGCACAGCGTGCGGCCCTGGGGTTGCCCTCGCGCGAGGCGCTGGAAAGCCAGCTGCGCCAGGTTTGGCGCCATGCGCTGGCCAGCCCGGCCTGCGATGTGCTCTGGCGCAGCAGCGACGACACGGGCGAAGCGCTGCAGCCCAGCGCGCTGGTGCAGCAGCTGCGCCTGGCCGACACTGGGTTGACAGAAGGGGCTGATCCGCGCGGCACCCGCTGGATCACGCCCCAGTCCTGCGTGCCGCCCCAGCCCACCGGCCCTGCGCTGGCGGTGCACACGCTGTCGGCCAGTGCTTACGAAGACTTGCGCCATTGCCCCTACCGCTTCTTTGCCCAGCGCATGCTGGGCCTGCGCGCCGTGGACGAGCTGGATGCCGAGGTGGACAAACGCGACTTTGGCCTCTGGCTGCACGCGGTGCTGCAGGCCTTCCATGCGGCCTTGGCAGAGCAGCCGGTGGCGGAGTTGGCCGCACGCACGGCCTTGTTGGACCGGTGCAGCACCGAGGCCACCGCCGCCATGGCCTTGCCCGAAGGCGAATTTTTGCCGTTTGCGGCCGCATGGCCTGCGGTGCGAGATGGGTATCTGGCCTGGCTGACCCAGCACGAGGCACAAGGCGCTGTGTTTGCCAGCGGCGAGCTGCCGCAGCGCCAGCGCATCGGCCCCGTCACCCTGATCGGTCGCACCGACCGGACCGATACCTTGCCCGATGGCACGGTGATGCTGCTGGACTACAAAACCGAACCCGTGGCCAAGACTCGCACGCGCATTCAGGACCCGCTGGAAGACACGCAGATGGCCTTCTATGCCGCACTTCTGCCACACGACACGCTGCGTGCCGCCTATGTGAATGTGGGTGAGCGGGATGGCACCGCGGCCTATGAACAACAAGAGGTGGTGATGGCACGCGATGCCTTGATTGACGGGGTGCAGACCGACATGGCCCGCATTGCCCAGGGCGCCACACTGCCGGCGCTGGGGGAGGGCACGGTGTGTGACTTCTGCCAGGTGCGGGGCCTGTGCCGCAAAGACTTTTGGGAGGCTGCATGAGCCCCACCTTGCACGCAGCCTACGAGCACAACGGCCGCTTGGTCGAGGCCCAGCGTTTTTACGAGATCGCCTGCGATCCGCGCCGTAGCGTGGCGGTAGAGGCCTGCGCGGGCGCGGGCAAGACCTGGATGCTGGTGTCGCGCATGCTGCGCGCGCTGCTGGAGGGCACGCAGCCGCACGAGATTCTGGCCATCACCTTCACCAAAAAGGCCGCGGGCGAAATGCGCCAGCGTCTGCAGGAGTGGTTGCGTGAGTTTGCCCATCTGGACGATGCGCGTTTGCAGCAGGAGCTGCAGATGCGCGGCGTGCGGCAGGCGGCGGATGCCGCCCAGTTGCAGACGCTGCGCGGCCTGCATGCGCAGCTGCTGGCCGGTGGCCGGCCGGTGCAGATCCGCACCTTCCACAGCTGGTTTGCCGCGCTGCTGGGCAGTGCGCCGCTGGGCGTGCTGCACCACCTGGGCCTGCCCACGCAGTACGAACTGCTGGAGAACGATGCGGTGGCCGTGGCCCAGGTGTGGCGGCGCTTTCAGACCCGCGTGGCGGGGGATGCAGTGGCGTTGGCCGACTACCAGGACGCCGTGCGCCTGTATGGCCGCCACCAGACGCACAAGGCGCTGGAGGCCGCCCTCAACAAGCGCACCGAGTTTGACCTGGCCGATGCGCAGGGCGTGGTGGAGGCCTCGGTGCAGCACTTCACCGCACAGTTTCCGGCCTTTGTCGGCCTGCAAGCGCCGCAGGAGCGCCTGGCGCTGGCCAGCGTGCAAACCCTGCTGTGGGACAGCGCGCGTGCGCTGGGCCAGTGCAGCGGCAAGACCTGCCTGACCGCCGCCAGTGCACTGGAGCGGGCGCTGACCGATGCGCACTGGCCCGGTGTGGTGGACGCGCTGTTCACCAAGACCGGCGGCCCGCGCAAACTCACGGACAAGCTGGCGGATCTGGGCAGTGTGCAAGCCGCCCAGGCGCTGCTGCAAGAGGTGCAACAGGCCCAGCTGCAAGACCAGGCGTGGCAGCACCAGCAGCGCATGGCCCGGCTGGCGCGTGGCCTGTTGCAAGACTACGCCGCCCTCAAGCGCGAGCGCGGCTGGCTGGACATGGGCGATCTGGAGCGCACCGCGCTGGTTTTGCTGTCGGACCCCGAGCTCAGTGGCTGGGTGCAGGAGCGGCTGGATGCGCGCGTGCGGCACCTGCTGATTGATGAGTTCCAGGACACCAATCCGCTGCAGTGGCAGGCGCTGCACAGCTGGTTGTCGTCCTACGCCGGGGCTGGCAACGCGCCCAGCGTGTTTATTGTGGGGGACCCCAAGCAAAGCATTTACCGCTTCCGCCGGGCCGAACCGCAGGTGTTCCGCGCGGCCAAGGCCTTTGTGGCGCAGGGCCTGGGCGGTGACCAGCTGAGCTGCGACCACACGCGCCGCAATGCGCCCGAAATCATTGCGCTGGTGAACCAGACCATGGGCCAGGCGCAGGAGGAGGGCGCCTACCAGGACTTCCGGGCGCACAGCACCGCATCGGACAAGACCGGCCAGGTGTTCAAGCTGCCGCGTATTGAGCGCGAAGCCAAGGCCGACAAGGAGGCGCTGCCGCCCGAAGCCGTGTGGCGCGACTCGCTGAGCATGCCCCGCCATGAGGCCGAGGACACACGCAAGACGCTGGAATGCCGCCAGGCTGCACAGTGGCTGGCCGCGCAGATGACCGCCGGACACTACCAAGCCAAAGACGTGATGGTGCTGGCGCGCAAGCGCGAACGGCTCACGCTGATGGAGCAGGAACTCTCCGCGTTGGGCATTCCCGCGCAGCAGCCCGAAAAAGCCGAGTTGGGCGAGTTTGCCGAGGTGCAGGACCTGGTGGCGTTGCTCGATGTGCTGGTGTCGCCGCGGCACGACCTGGCGCTGGCCCGGGTGCTCAAGTCACCGGTGTTTGGCGTGTCTGATGACGACCTGGTGGCCCTGGTGCTGCGCCTGCGCGCGCTGCAGGCGGCAAGCGAGGACGGCACTGGCAAGGGCGAGGTGCCGAGCTGGTGGCAGACCCTGCAAGCCAGCGCCGCGCACGATCTACCCCCCGCCTTGGCTAACGTGGGCCCCACGCTGCTGCGTTGGCAGCAGTGGGTGGCGCAACTGCCTCCACACGATGCGCTAAGCGCTATCTATGACGACGGCGATGTGCTAGCCCGCTACGCTGCGGCCAGCCCGCCCGCGCAGCGCGAGCGGGTGCTGGCCAATGTGCGGGCCCTGTTGAACGCCGCGCTGCAGGTGGACGGCGGGCGCTACACCACGGCCTATGGCCTGGTGCGTGCGCTGCGGGCCGGCGGCAACCCCGCGCCAGTGCGCGCCAACGCCCAGGCGGTACGCCTGCTCACCATCCACGGTGCCAAGGGGCTGGAGGCGCCGCTGGTGCTGATGCTGGACACCGATGGCGAGGCCGGCAAGACCGAAACCATGGGTGTGCTGGTGGATTGGCCCGGCGAAGACCCGCACCCCCGGCGCTTTGTGTTTCTGGCCAGCGAGTCCCGCCCACCCGCCTGCGTGGTGGACGCGCTGGCGCACGAACAGGCCGAGCGCAGCCGCGAAGAACTCAATGCACTCTACGTGGCCCTCACGCGCACGCAGCACACCCTGGTGATCTCCAGCCTGGCCCCGCATCGGGAAAACGCTGGCAGCTGGTGGCGCCGCTTGGAGGGGCAGGCGCAGGACGCGCCCGAGGCTCCGGCCGCAGCGCCGACCGACGCTGTGGGCAACGGGGGTGCGGAAGAGGCCTTGGCGCCCTATGCCCTGAAAATAGTGAAAAAAGTGGCTCTAGACCCCGTAGATACTGCGCAAGTAGCTCCTGAAAAGATAGCGGAACTACCAACCAAGGACATCAGCGAACCGACCGAGAGCCTGGAGTCCCGCCTGGGCCAGGCCTTGCACCGTCTTTTGGAGTGGGTGCAGCCCGCGCCCGGTGGCTACGCCAACAGGCCCTACACTTGGCCCCCCGCAGCCTTGGCCCGGGTCGGCAAAGAGTTTGTGCTGGATGCCGCGCAGGCCCAGGCCGCCGTAGACAAGGCGCAAGCGGTCTTGCAAGGCGAGGGCGCCTGGATTTGGGACAGTGCCCAACTGGCCTGGCATGCCAACGAAGTGCCCATCACCCAGCGCGGCCGGCTGCTGCGCATGGACCGCCTGGTGCAGCAAGGCAGCGGCGCTTGGTGGGTGCTGGACTACAAATCGAGCGCACAGCCGCAGCAGGATGCGGCCTTGTGTGCCCAGCTGCTCGGCTACCGCGATGCGGTTGCCCTGGCCAACCCCGGGCAGGCCGTACGTGCCGCTTTTTTAACGCCGCAAGGCCAACTGATTGAATTGACCCCCGAATGAGTTCTGAACTTTCCCAGTCCACCGCTTCTGTGCCTTCTCCCGGTGAGGTCCGCACCGTGGACGTGGCCATCGTGGGCGGTGGCCCGGCCGGACTGATGGCGGCCCAGCAACTGGCCGAGGCCGGTGTGGCCGCGCACCTGTTTGATGCCATGCCCAGCATTGGCCGCAAATTTCTGCTGGCGGGCAAAGGCGGGCTCAACCTCACGCACTCGGAAAGCGCCGACCGCTTTGCCGAGCGTTATGGCACGCGCCGGGCTGCCATCGAGGCGCTGCTGCAAGGGCTGGATGCCACAGGCCTGCGCGCCTGGGCCCAGGGCCTGGGGATTGAGACTTTTGTGGGCTCGTCGGGCCGGGTGTTTCCCAAGGACATGAAGGCCGCGCCGCTGCTGCGCGCCTGGCTGCAGCGCCTGCGCAATCCCGCCGCGCCCGGTGTTGGCGTGCAGTTCCACATGCGCCACCGCTGGACCGGTTGGGGCGAAGTGGCTGCCGGCGCGAACGGTACCGTTTTGTGCTTTGACACCCCCACCGGCCCGCAGCAGGTGCAGGCCCGCGCGGTAGTGCTGGCATTGGGGGGTGGTAGCTGGGCGCGCCTGGGTTCCAACGGCGCTTGGGTGCCGCTGCTGGCCCAGCGTGGCGTGGCAGTGGCGCCGCTGCTGCCGGCCAACTGTGGCTTTGATGTGTTGGGCGGCTGGAGCCCGTTTTTTGCCGACAAGTTTGCTGGCCAGCCTTTCAAGTCCGTGGCCATTGGCATCAGTACGGCCCAGGGCCAGAGTTTTCAGCGCAAGGGCGAGTTCGTGGCCACGGCCACGGGGGTGGAGGGCAGCCTGGTGTATGCCGCATCCAGCCTGTTGCGCGACGAGATCATCCGCAGTGGCAGCGCCAGCTTCACGCTGGACCTGCTGCCCGACATGCCGCTGGAGAAGGTGTTGGCCGAAGTGCGGCACCCGCGCGGCAGCCGGTCGTTGTCCAGCCACCTCAAGAGCCGTCTGCACCTGGAAGGCATCAAGTCCGCCATCTTGCACGAGCGGCTCAGCAAAGAGGCGATGAATGACCCGGTGCAACTGGCTGCGGCCATCAAGGCCTTGCCCATCACCCTGCAGGCCGCGCGCCCGATCGATGAAGCCATCAGCACTGCCGGTGGTGTGTTGTTTGAGGTGCTCACGCCCCAGCTCATGCTGGAGCAGTTGCCCGGCGTGTTTTGCACGGGCGAGATGCTGGACTGGGAGGCGCCCACGGGCGGTTACCTGCTGCAGGCCTGTTTTGCCAGCGGTGTGGCGGCCGGGCAGGGCGCTTTGGCGTATCTGCGGCAGCCGCGCTGATTTTTACGCCTTTTAGGCCTCTAGTCCTCGTGGATGCTGCGCAAGCAGCTCCTAAAACAATAGCATTTAACTGCTCTGTGGGGCGCTGATGCGGGGCGCGGCGGCGCGCACGCAGTTGCGGCCGTGGTGTTTGGCCTCGTACAGGGCTTTGTCGGCATCGGCCACCAGCGTGGCGGCCGAGGTCTGGCTGGCGGGGATGGCGCTGGCCACGCCAAAGCTGGCGGTGATGCGCAGGTTGCGGCCCTCGATGGGGATCTCCAGGGTTGCGATCTCGGCGCGCAACTCTTCGGCCACGTCCAGCGCGTCGCCCAGGGTGCTGTTGATCAGCAGCACCACAAACTCCTCGCCACCGTAGCGGGCCAGCACATCGCCAGCCCGCAACACCTTGCTGCGCAGAAAGTCGGCCAGGTAGCGCAGGCAGGCGTCACCCGCGGGGTGGCCCCAGGTGTCGTTGGTGGACTTGAAGTGGTCGATGTCAAACAGCAGCAGGGCCAGAGGTTGCTTTTGGCGGCTGGCGCGTTTGTGCTCGGTCTTCAGCGCTTCGTCAAAGTAGGCGCGGTTGCCCACCTGGGTCAGGGCGTCGGTGTTGGAGAGGCGCTGCAACTGTGCATTCACGGTCTGCAGCTTCTCTAGCGCATCGTGCAATTCGTTGGTGCGCTCCAGTACGCGGCTTTCCAGCTCGCGGTTGGCCTGGGCGGTGGAATCGATCAAGGCTTTTTGTGAGGCGCGGGCCTTGTGCGCGTGGGCCAGTGCCACGGCCTGGGCGTTGATGCGCAGGCTGCGGTCGGTGTTGATGCGGTCGGCCAGCGTGAAGGACAGCAGCAGCACCAGCAGCAACATGCCGATTTGCGAGGCGTTGTCGGTCCAGAAGTTGGCGGGCAGCAGGCCGAACTTGCCGATTGTCAATACGCTCACTCCGACGAAGACCGAGGTCCAGGACAGGCAATAAAACCGTGCAAAACGCGCGCCGGTCCACCAGCGCCAGTAACCACACACCAGCGCCACCACCGACACGACCAGAATCATGGCAGACGTCACGCGAATGATGAGGGGGTAGGGCAGCACAAAGGCCCCCACGAATAACAAGGCACTGATGCCCGCGAGCCCCAGCACGCCCCAGTGCGCCGGGCGCGAGAAGCGGCGCAGCTTGAGAAAGCTGTCGGCAAACAGGCAGGCTGCCACGCCGCCCGTGGCAATGAACACCGGCACCGCGATGCTGTTCCAACGGATTTCTTTGGGCCACACGTAGGCAAAGGTGTAGCCCCACAAGGTGCTCCAGAACATCAGGTAGCTCGCGACAAATGCGATGTAGTAGAGGTAGTTGATGTCCCGGGTGGAGAGGTAGATGAAGAGGTTGTAGACGATCATCACCACCAGCATGCCCAGCACGGCGCCGGCCAGCAGATGTTCTTTGGCCGCCGTGGCATGGAAGGCAGCGGGTTCCCACAGGCGCAGGGGTGCCTCGATGGTGCCGCTGGACGCCAGGCGCAGGTAGATCTGGTGCACACCGGGCGCCACGGTGAGCGGCATCACGAAGTTTTGGTGCTGAACCACGCGCTGGGCAAAGGGCTGCTCATCCCCCAGTGCGTATTTGGTCAGCAGCAGGCCGTCTTGCAGATGGAACAGGCGCACGTCGTCGATGAAGGCGCGGGGGAGCTCCAGCAGGCGCTGCTGGGTTTTGCCCGTGCGGTTGTCCAGCGCAAAACGGAACCAATAGGCCGTATCGGTGAAGCCGAAGTTGGGGCTGGTGCGGTCCATGCCGACCCAGGTCTGCAGCGGGCCACTGGCCTGGTCCAGGGAGAGCTTGCGTCCCGGGTCTTCCAAATAGGCCAGATGGGGGCTTAACTCGAGGCGCCCGGGCGTGTTGTCAGTAAGGGCAACGGTGGGGAAATCAGGGCGCTCACCCGGTGCCTGGGCCCAGGCGGCCACCGCTGCGCCACATGCCAGCAGCACAGCACCAACCCAACGGGAACACGCGTTGAGAGTCATTCCCGGAAATCCTCAGGGGGGGCAGGGGATGGAATGGGGGTTGACGAGCCTGACCCCGGCACTGGCTCCACAGTTAGGGCTGCTTGGTTCCCCACCTGACCCGGTTGGCCGCTTCACCATGCGGGAAGGCCCGTCAACGCGCATTGTACCTAAAGCGCCGAGCTGTTTCGCAGGGATCAGAGCAAGTTGGGCTGGGTGTTGGCATCCGACGTGAAGCGGTAGCCGTTGCGGCCCCCGGCCTTGGTGCGGTACATGGCCCGGTCGGCGTTGTTGATGACTTCTTCGGCCGTACTGCCATCTTCGGGGAACTGGCTGATGCCGATGCTGAACTCCACACACAGCGTGTGGCCCTCAAATTCCATGGGGGCCTTGAGGGCGACCAGCAGCTTCTCGGTGAACGCGGCAATGAGGTTGCGCTCCGAGAAGTTGTCAATCATCACCACAAACTCGTCGCCGCCCAGGCGTGCCACCGTGTCCACCTTGCGGGTGTTGCTGGCCAGGCGCAGGGCCACGGTCTTGAGCACGGCATCCCCCGCCGCATGGCCCAGGCTGTCGTTGAAGTTCTTGAAGTTGTCGACGTCGATAAAGAGCAGGGCGAAATCCTCTTCGGTGCGCTGGGCCCGGGCAATCGCCTGCTTCAGCCGGTCCATGAACATGCGGCGGTTGGGCAACTCGGTCAACATGTCGTGCTGGGCCAGGTGTTCGAGCTCCTCCCGGCTGTCGTGCAGGTCGTCCATTTGTTTGCGGATCTGGCCTTGCATCCGCGCGAAGCTTCGTGCCAGGGTGCCAATTTCATCGCTGCGCTCCACGGGCAAGGGCAGGACTTTGTTGTCGTTGGAGAAGCGGTGCACCGCGGCAATCATGCTGTTGATGGGGCGGGTCAGGGCACGCGCCACGAGGACTGCCAGCAGCGCGCAGGCCAGGCTCACCAGAATCACGATTTGCACGATGGTGCGTCCCAACTGGTCGGTTTGTTTCAGCACGCTTTCCAGGGGGCGGGCCAGTCCGAGGATCAGCCGCGTCTCTTCGCTGTTGGCCAGAACGGGGCGTCCGACAAAGGCTGCGAGCAAGGGGGCGAAGGCATGCGGTCCTTGGTCTGCCTGCAAGACGAGGTTTTCAGCGCGTTGGTCCACCAGCGCGGCGGTGGCTGTGAATTCCTCTTGCACCAGCACACGGTGGCCCCTGTCAAACCCGAAGGCCTTGGTGCTGTCGGGGTGGATCAGGTAGTCGCCACGGTGGTTGGCCAGGTAGAGGGCAAAGTCTTCGGGCAGGTCGGCCGACAGCAGCGCAAACATGCCGTCCAGGTCCAGATTGATGACCAGCAGCCCAAGCGCCTTGCCATTTGCATCGCTGACCGGTGTGGCCAATTGCAGCGTGGGACGATCCAGGCCTGCATGGGAGCCTTGTTCGTGGTTAATCGCGATCGGCGAGAGGTAGGTTTCGCCATAGGCGAGCTTGAGGGTCTCGGATACATAGGCAAAGTGGCCTTTTTCCTGCAGGTCTTCGCCCGTTACTTCCTGTAGCGTCCCGCTGTCGCGGTCCACCCGCACCCGTTCCAGGCCATGGTCTTGGGCACTTATCAGCCGGATTTGCAGGTAGGCCGGGTTGGCGGCCATGAGGACTTTGAACAGCGTGGCCAACTGCGCTTGTGCGACGGCGGAGTGGGCTTGCAGCGAGGTCTGCGCCGCCGGATGGGAGGCCAGCACCATCAGGTTGCGGGACACCTCCTGGCGCGTGAGTGCAATGCGGCGTGCCAAGACCTGGGTAGACAGCAGAAGCTCGTTTTGCGACGACTGCACCAGCAGGCTGCGGCTGACGTGATAGGCGTAAAACCCTGTCAGCCCCGCCACCAGCAAGCCCACCAGGGCCAGCACCAAGGTCAAGCGGGCACGGATGCCGAACCTCATGGCGCCAGCACCTTGCTGGCGCGGTCGCCAGAGACAATACGGTTCCAGAGCCGGTTGCGCCGATCCACGTCTTCCACCGGTTCCAGCCAGATCAGCTTGTCCTGTGGCCCCAGGTAGGGCGAGGGTGCGGTGGTATTGGCCAAGCCCTGGCGGTCCTGCAGCACTTTGCCAGGGCCGTCTTCCAGGGTGTAGTTGATCCAAGCCTCTGCCAGTGCCGTGTCTTTGGCACCGCGGGTGATAACCCAGCAGTCCAGCCAGGCGAGTGCACCCTCTTGCGGAATCGCGTAACCCACGTCCAGCCCGGCGGCCTGGAGTTGTTTGAACTGCTGGGAGCCGTAGTTGGCAAACAGCAGCGCTGCCTTGTTGCTTTGGAACCAGTTCACCGAATCGTCCAACTGGCTGTAGAAGGTCAGCGCATTGCGCCGCAGGGCAATCAGCTGCTGCACCGCACTTTCCCATTGCGACGCTTGCAGTGCAAACGGGGTGCGGCTGCCCATGGCTTGTGCAGCCAGCGCAAAGTTGTGGGCCCCACCGTTGTAGACCAACACCTTGCCCTGGTAGCGCGGGTCCCACAGCGCCTGGATGGAGGTGGGCGGGGTCTTGACCTGTCTGCGGTCATAGATCAGGCCCATTTCCGAGTAGGTGTAGGGCATGGCAAACACCTTGCCGCCGTGCACGATGCCGGGAATTTTCTGCAGGGCCTGAAATTGGGGCAACTGGCGTCGGGTGTTGGTGATCGCGCCCGGATTGATCGGAACGACCAGCGCCTGTTGAATGTAGCGCTGCAGCTCGGCGGTGTTCACCGCAAACACATCGAAGTCGCCGCCGTGGTTTTTGGCAATTCGGGCCCACAGGGCTTCGTCCGTGTCGATGTAGCTCACCTCGACCTTGGCGCCCGTGCGCTGCTCAAAGGCCTTGACGATGTCAGGGTCGGCATAGCCCGGCCAGGCCAGCACCCGCAGGGTGCCACCGGCATGCACTGTACTGCCCAAGAGGCAGGCCGCCAGCGCAAAAGCCAACCTTATAAAGCTGCTTCTCAACAAAGTGGGCACGTGAGTGGGTGGGTGGTCTTTGTGGGCTTCCAGTCTAACTGAGAGTGGCTGGGTTGGCGCACTAGAATCGGTGGATGTCTTACCTCGTGCTCGCCCGCAAGTACCGTCCGCGCAACTTCACCGAAATGGTGGGGCAGGACCATGTGGTGCAAGCCCTGACCAACGCGCTGACCACCCAGCGCCTGCACCACGCCTACCTGTTCACCGGCACGCGGGGCGTCGGCAAGACCACGGTGTCGCGCATCCTGGCCAAGTCGCTCAACTGTCAGGGCATTGACGGCAATGGCGGAATCACCGCTACCCCTTGTGGAGTGTGCCAAGCATGCTCTGATATTGATAGCGGTCGGTTTGTGGATTACACCGAACTGGACGCAGCATCCAACCGCGGTGTGGATGAGGTGCAGGCCCTGCTGGAGCAGGCGGTCTACAAACCGGTGCAGGGGCGCTTCAAGGTTTTCATGATCGACGAGGTGCACATGCTCACCAACACGGCGTTCAACGCCATGTTGAAGACGCTGGAAGAGCCGCCCGAGTATTTGAAATTTGTGCTGGCCACGACCGATCCGCAGAAGGTGCCGGTCACCGTGCTCTCGCGCTGCCTGCAGTTCAACCTGCGCCCCATGGCACCCGAGACCATCCGTGAACACCTGACCAAGGTGCTGGAGGTGGAGCAGGTCAGCTCCGAAGTGCAGGCTCTGCGCCTCTTGGCCCGCGCTGCGCGTGGTTCCATGCGCGATGCCCTGAGCCTGACCGACCAAGCCATTGCCTTTGGCTCGGGCCAGTTGCAAGAGGCCACGGTGCGCCAGATGCTGGGCAGTGTGGACCGCAGCTATGTGTTCCGACTGATTGAGGCGCTGGCACTGGGCGATGGCAAGACGGTGGTGGAAACCTCCGAGGCCCTGCGCCATAACGGCCTGAGCGCGGCCTCGACCCTCGAAGAAATGTCCACCGTGCTGCAACGCATGGCGGTGTTGCAGGCCATGGGGGGGGCGGCCGCTGCCGACGATAGCGATCCCGAAGCGGCGGATACGGCTCGCCTGGCCGGCCTGTTGCCTGCCGATGAAACCCAGCTGCTCTACAGCATTTGCCTGCATGGCCGTGCCGACCTGGGCCTGGCACCGGACGAATATGCCGCACTGACCATGGTGCTGCTGCGTCTGCTGGCCTTCAAGCCCCAGACTGGCGCAGCGCCACTGGCTGAAAAAAAAACTCTAACTGACGCCGCTGCGCCGGTGCGCACTGCGCCTGCAGCGGCTCCCGCAGCCGCTGTTGTTGCACCTGTGCCGATGCCTGCTGCGCGTCCGGTGGTCGCTCCCGCTGCCGTGCCGGCTTCGGTGCCCGCGCCTGCGGCGCCCGTGGCTGTTGCCGTGGTGGTACGCCCCCCGGTGGTGCAGCCCTGGGAAGAGGCGCCCGCGATACCCGAGCCCGCCGCAGCCCAGGACCCTGCAGAGATCCCTCCCGGACAGGTGCTGACCGTGCGCGACAGTGGCCCGGACGACGAAGAGCCCTCCGATCTCTATGAGGATCAAAATAGGCCTCTAGCCCCCGTCGTATCTGCGCCAGCAGCTACTAAAGTTGTAGCAGTTCCGGTGCGGACGCAGACGGAGAGTCGATCGGATGTGGCAGCTACGCAAGCCCCACAGGTGCTGTTGCCCACCGAAGAGGGCGATTTCTGGCATGCCACCGTGCAGCAGCTCATCCAGACCGAGGCGATCACCGCCATGGTCCGTGAGCTGGCGCTGCAATCGCAGCTGATCGCGCGCGACACGGACCAGTGGCTGCTGCGCCTGGAGCGCGAGACGCTGAATCAGCCCGGCACGCGCGACCGGCTGACCGCTGCACTGGCCGCTGCCGGGTTTGCGGTCAAGCTGGTGGTCGAGGTGGGGCGGGTGACCGACAACCCCAGTCGGCGCAACGCTGCTGCATCGGCTGAGAAGCAAGTGGCGGCAGAGAAGATAATCAACGACCACCCGTTTGTGCAATCCCTGGTGCGGGACTTTGGCGCGAAAATCGTGCCCGGCTCCCTACGGCCCCTCTGAGGCCTGTACCCCCTTTTTTTCTTTCTCTTACGCAAGGACATCCATGTTCAACAAAGGACAACTCGCCGGCCTGATGAAACAAGCCCAGGCGATGCAGGACAACATGAAGAAAGCCCAGGACGAGCTGGGCAATATCGAAGTGAGCGGTGAGTCCGGTGCCGGACTAGTGAAGGTCACCATGACCTGCAAGCACGATGTCAAGCGCGTGGTGATCGACCCCAGCCTGCTGGCCGATGACAAGGACATGCTGGAGGACCTGGTGGCGGCGGCTTTCAACGCTGCCGTGCGCAAGGCCGAGGAGACCTCGGCCGAGAAAATGGGCAAGCTCACCGCTGGCATGCCCGGCTTGCCGGGTGGCATGAAGTTCCCGTTCTGAGCGTCGTCACCCTCCTGAATAATTTGTGTCCGATACCAATGCCTTAGACGCACTGGTCCAGGCGCTCAAGCGTCTGCCTGGTGTGGGGGTGAAGTCGGCGCAGCGCATGGCCTTTCATTTGCTGCAGCATGACCGCCCCGGTGCCCAACTGCTGGCACAGGCCTTGCAAGCTGCCAGTACACAGGTGCAGCACTGCGAGCGTTGCCATACCTTCACGGAGCAGTTGGTGTGTGCATCCTGCCTGGACCCGCGGCGTGACCACAGCCAGCTCTGCGTGGTGGAAACACCGGCTGACCAGGCCGCCATGGAGCGTACCGGCGCCTACAAGGGCCTGTACTTCGTCCTGATGGGCAAGCTCAGTCCGCTGGACGGCGTGGGGCCGAACGACCTGGGCCTGAAGAAGCTGTTTGAGCGGGCCTGTGACGGTTTGGTGCAGGAGGTGATTTTGGCTACCAACTTCACCGCCGAAGGCGAGGCCACGGCCTACGTGATTGCCGAGGGGCTCAAGGTGCGTGGTCTCAAACCCACGCGCCTGGCACGCGGCGTGCCGGTGGGGAGCGAGCTGGAGTATGTGGACCTGGGCACCATTGCCCACGCCCTGGTGGATCGTCGCTAGTGCGCGCGTGGCTTGCCAGGCTTGTTTCTTGAAAGTAGTTTGTTCATGCAATACACCCATTTCACGGTTGCTTACTGGTGCGTGCTGATTGCCGCCTTGCTACCCATCGCCTGTGCCGGGCTGGCCAAGTCGGGGCGTTTGAATGTGCCCCGACGTGAGGGCGGTTACGACAATGTGAACCCGCGCGAGTGGCTGGCACGCCAGACCGATTGGCGAGCCCGCGCCAATGCCGCACAGGCCAACAGCTTTGAGGCACTGCCGTTTTTTATTGGTGCGGTCATCATTGCCCACCAGCTTGGTGCCCACCAGGCACGTATGGACATTCTGGCCTTTTTGTTCATCGTGCTGCGCATGCTCTACATCATGATGTATGTGGCGGGCATGGGCACGGCGCGCTCCCTGGTCTGGGGTCTGGGGTTGGCCTGCAACGTGGCCATTTTGCTGATCGGTTACCGCTGACCTACAGACGCAGCCCGGCGGGCTGCACCTGCCAGCGAAGGAAGCCTTGGCTTACTACTTCTTGGCGACTTTGGTGGCGGTGCTGCGTGGTTTTGCCGTGACAGTCTTGCCCTTCGCGGGGCTTTTGGCAATCGTGGCTTTGCCGCGGGCTTGGGCCGTGCTGGTTTTGCTGCGTGCCTTGGCAGGCAAAAACAACACAATCTGCTGGCCCGCCTTGAAACCGGCACTGGCACTGACCTTGTTCCATTCGGCCACTGAGCTCGCAGTCACCTTGTACTTGCGTGCCACGCTGGCCACCGTCTCACCCTTGGCGGCGCGCACCCTGGTGCGGCGCAAGGTCACTTCGGGGGCCAGGGTTAGCTGGCCGTTGTCGGCCACTCTTTCCGTCACGTCGGCCATGTGTGCGCTGCGTGGCACCAGCAGCGTGGAGCCTGCGCGGATGACGACCCGTGCGGGGATGTTGTTGATGCTGCGCAGATCGCTTTCTGACATGCCGACACGTTTGGCAGCGTCGGCAGGGCGCATGGTGGTGGGTGCGACCCAGGCGGTCCAACTGGCCAGCCGGTTGCTGCCATAGGCCTCCAGGTTGGACTGGAACACCTCGGCATTGTCCCAGGGCAGCAGGATTTGCGGGGTGCCCGCGGCCAGGATCACGGGGCGGTTGATGGACGGGTTAAGTGCCTTGAAGTCCGCCAAGTCCACTTCGGCCAGTTTGGCGGCCAGGGTGAGGTCGATGTCTCGCTGGAGAGTCACCGTTTGAAAGTAGGGGTGATTGTCGATCAGGGGCAGCTTGGAGCTGTATTGCACCGGGTTTGACACGATGTTTTTGACCGCCTGTAGCTTGGGCACGTAAAACCGTGTTTCCATGGGCATGTTCAGGTCTTGGTAACTGGTTGCCTGCCCTGCGCGCTTGTTTTTGGCAATGGCGCGTCCCACGCTGCCTTCGCCCCAGTTATAGGCCGCCAGCGCCAAGTGCCAGTCACCAAACATGCCGTGCAGCTTTTGCAGGTAGTCCAGTGCGGCTCGGGTGGATGCCAGAACGTCACGGCGGTCATCGCGGAAGGCGTTTTGTTTGAGCTCGAAGTACTTGCCGGTGGCAGGCATGAATTGCCACATGCCAGCAGCCTTGGCGCTGGACACTGCCTGGGGGTTGAAGGCACTTTCAATAAAAGGCAGCAAAGCCAGCTCGGTGGGCATGCCACGCAGCTCCAGCTCCTCAACAATATGGAAGAGGTACTTTTTGGAACGCTCCGTCATGCGGAAAATGTAGTCAGGGCGGCTGCTGTACCACTGCTCCCGGTCGCGTACCAGTTCGGTGTCCAGGTCGGGCATGCCATAGCCACGGCGGATACGCTCCCACAAGTCGGCAGGTGGGGCCAGGGCCACCACGGGGCGTGAGGACAGCAGGGTTTGCGCGTCGACCCTGCTCAGGGGGGGCGTGTTGGAGGGAGAGTTCTTTGCAGCAGGCGCCTTGCGCTGCAGCTCACGGCTGGTTTGCAGGCTCAGAGCCTCTGCGGATGGGGTGCTGTTGCCATCGGCGGAGGCGCTGGTAGCTTGGGGGGCCAGAGGCTGGGTGGTGCTGGCGCAAGCGGTGAGCAAAGCCACGGCCAGCAGGCTAGTGATTTTCAAAAAATTCATCGGTATTCGTTCTTCCAACGCCGCAGCGTGGCAAAGGCGCCATCGTGGGCCAGCCCGGCGGCGTCAAACGCGTGCAGGGCGGCAAGAATGGGAGGCGCACTGGCGCGCAAAAAAGGATTGATACGCCGCTCCAAGTCTATCGAAGACGGCAAGGTGGGGAGTCCCCGGTCACGCAGGGCTTGGCAATGGGCCTGGTAGGCTAACAAATCGGTGTTGTCCGGGTCTACGGCCAAGGCAAAACGCAGGTTACTCAGGGTGTACTCATGGGTGCAGCATACCCGGGTGGCGGCCGGCAGCATGGCCAAGCGCCGTAGAGAGTCTTCCATTTGCTCGGGCGTACCTTCAAACAGGCGACCGCAGCCTGCGCTGAACAAGGTATCGCCGCAAAACAGGAGCGGTGCGCCCTCAATGTCTGCGCTGTAGAAAGCAATGTGGCCGGCGGTGTGGCCCGGTACATCCAGGACCTCGAAACTCAAACCCAGGCAGGTCAGCTGCTGGCCCTGCGCCAGCGGCTGGTAAGGGGCCGGAATGGATTCCCGGGCCGGGCCCCAGACTTGGGCGCCTGTGGTGTCACGCAAGGTATGTATGCCGCCGGTGTGGTCGGCGTGGTGGTGGGTGACTAGAATGCTGCGCAGTTCGAGATCTTCCTGCTGCAGGGCCTGCAGCACAGGCGCAGCGTCTCCCGGGTCCACCACCAGTGCTTCTCGTCCATCGTGCAACATCCAGACATAGTTGTCTGAAAACGCGGGTAGCGGTATTAACGTCATGAGCGACCAAATTATAGGTTTGCACGACTGGTTCCAGACGCCAGCGGGCCGGTACTTGCTGCACTGGGAAGATGCGCAGCTGGAGTCCGCAGTGGCCGACATCTTTGGGTACCACGCGCTGCAGTTGGGGGTTCCGCAGTTGCAGGGCTTGCGTGCCAATCGCATGCCACACCAATGGCTCGGCATGCCCACGCCGGAGTCGGTGCCCGGCATTGCGATACCGCCCACCACGTTGGTAACCGACTATGCTGCGCTGCCTTTCTCTGCTTGCAGCCTGGATTTGGTTGTGCTGCCCCATACCCTGGAGCTCAGTGCAGACCCTCACACCACCTTGCGGGAAGTGGAGCGTGTGTTGGTGCCCGAAGGCCGCGTGGTGATATGTGGCCTGAATCCTGTAAGTTTGTGGGGGCTTCGGCAGCGGCGGGCCCATGCCTTGCGGCGACTGGGCGCAGGCGACCTGTTTTTGCCCGATTGCGGGGAATTTATTGGGTATTGGCGCTTGCGCGATTGGCTGCGCCTGTTGGGCTTTGAAGTGGAAGAGGGCCGCTTTGGCTGCTACCGGCCGGCCGTGCGCAGTGAGACCTGGCTGGAGCGTTGGGCCTGGATGGACCGCGCGGGGCCGCGCTGGTGGCCCATCGTTGGGGCTGCGTATTTTTTGGTGGCCGTTAAGCGTGTGCGTGGCATGCGCTTGCTGGGTCCCGCATGGAAAACGGCATCGGCAGGCGCCGGTGCTCCGGTTCCGGTGGTGCAGCGCAGCCAGCGGCCCGGGTTTACACAAAAATGAAAGTAGAAGGAAAGTGACTCAGAGCATGAATTCAGTGGTGATTTATACGGATGGCGCTTGCAAGGGCAATCCGGGGCCTGGTGGCTGGGGCGTGTTGCTGCGCTCGCCGGACGGGAGTGAAAAGGAGTTGTTTGGCGGGGAGTTAGGCACCACCAATAACCGCATGGAAATGATGGCCGTGATCCAGGCCTTGGGGGCACTCAAACGCCCCTGCAGTGTGGTGTTGCACTTGGACAGCCAGTACGTGCTCAAGGGCATCACCGAATGGCTGGCGGGCTGGAAGGCCAAGGGCTGGAAGACGGCAGCCAAACAACCCGTCAAGAACGTGGACTTGTGGCAGCAACTGGATGCACTGGTCAGCACTGCAGGCCATACCATTGACTGGCGCTGGGTGAAGGGCCATGCCGGTGACCCCGGCAATGAGCGCGCCGATGCTTTGGCCAACCGGGGCGTGGACAAAGCACTGGGTCGGTGCTAGCTCGCGCAGCGTGAATGCCAATACGCAGGCACGGGGCTTGCGTATTGGCGCGTCCGGTGTCACGTCCAAGGGCTACTATCGGCGGTTAGCCCGTTTTCAACCCCCAAAATCACTTTTTTTCATGGCATCAAAAGCTGTTTACTCCGCGGTCGCAATTGTTGGTATGGCAGCGCTCTCTGGTGCAGCATGGTGGTACCAATCCAAGCCCCAGGGCCCCAAGGAAATGGTTGGTGGCCATGGCCCCACCGCGGTTGGTTCCACGACCGCTGCACCGCCGCGTATTGCCGGGGTTGAAGTTGCCAAGGTCATGCGCACCACTCTGCAAGACGATGCACAGTCGGTCGGTTCCTTGCGTTCGCGCCAGAGTGTGATGGTGCGTCCGGAGGTGGCAGGGCGTGTCAAGACCCTGGGATTCAAAGACGGCGCGCAAGTGCGCAAGGGGCAACTTCTGGTGCAGTTGGATGACACCCTGCAACGCGCAGAACTCAGCCAGGCCCAGGCCCAGTTGTCGATTGCCGAGGCCAACTTCAAGCGCAACCAGGAGTTGCTCGCGCAAAACTTTGTGGCCCAGCGCGTGTTGGACGAAAGTGCCGCCAACCTACAGGTCGTGCAGGCCCAACTCTCGCTGGTGCAGGCCCGTTTGGGGCGCATGGCGATTGTTGCGCCCTTCGATGGAACGGTGGGCCTGCGTGCGGTGAACGTGGGTGACTACGTCAAGGATGGCGCGGATCTGGTCAATCTGGAGGACATCGGCAGCATGTTGGTGGACTTTCGGCTGCCCGAGCGTTACCAGCGCAAGCTGCGCCCCGGTCAGGTGGTGGAACTGGCCCTGGACGCATTTCCCGGTCAGGCGTTCAAGGCGCGCATCGAGGCGGTCGACCCGCTCCTGGATGCCAATGGCCGCTCAGTCGGTGTACGGGCTGTGTTGCCCAACACAGGCGGAGAGCGGACCGGGGGCTCTGGTGGTGCGCCGCTGCGGCCTGGCATGTTTGCCCGGGTAACGGCAATTTTTGGCGTCAATGACGCCGCACTGGTGGTGCCCGAAGAGTCTTTGGTCCCGCAGGGGGGCAAGCAATTTGTGGTGCTGGTGGTTGCACCATCGGATGTGCCTGCCGCAAGCAATGTACCGGCCAATACGGAGTGGGTATCCAAGCGACAGGAAGTGAAGCTGGGGGTGCGTCGTCAGGGCAAGGTGGAGGTGAGGGAAGGTCTGAGCGAAGGGCAAACCATTGTGGTGGCGGGCCAACAGCGTTTGCAGCGCGATGGAACGCCTGTGCGTATCGTCGAGCTGGGCAAGGGGGCTGCGGCGTCCACGCCGGCCAGCAGTGCGTCCGCACCACGCGCGTCTGGAGGCTGATGCACCATGCAATTGGCTGAAACATCCATACGTCGGCCGGTCTTCGCGACCGTGTTGTCTTTGCTCATCATGTTGATTGGTGCGGTGTCTTTCACCGGCCTGTCAGTCCGGGAGTACCCAAAAATTGATGAGCCCGTTGTGACGGTGACCACGCGGTTTGGCGGCGCATCGAGTGAAGTGGTCGAAGCCCAGGTGACCAAGGTACTGGAAGATTCCCTGGCGGGGATTGAGGGTGTGGACGTCATCACCTCCAGCAGCCGCCAGGAGCGCAGCCAGATCTCCATCCGTTTTGCGCTGTCGCGTGATGCTGATTCTGCTGCCGCCGACGTGCGGGACAAGGTCTCCCGCGTGCGCCAGCGCCTGCCCCAAGGGATTGACGAGCCCGTCATCGCCAAGGTCGAAGCCGATGCGTTTCCGGTGATTTTTTTGTCTTTGAGCTCCGATACCCACAATGCTCTGCAGTTGTCGGAAATGGCCAATACGTTGGTCAAACCGATCTTGCAGACCGCCCCCGGTGCTGCCGATGTGACGATTTCCGGAGAACGCAAGTTCTCCATGCAGATATCTTTGGACCCCGCCAAGCTGGCGGCATTTCGCTTGACGATCCAGGATGTGGAGGACGCCTTGCGCCGTTCGAACCTGGAAGTTCCTGCCGGACGCATTGAAAGCAACTTGCGCGAATTCAATGTGACCGCCGCGACCGACCTGAGCCGACCCGGCGAATTTTCCCAGGTGATTGTCAAAACCGTGAACGGTTTTCCTGTGCGCATTGGGGACGTCGCCCGCGTGGCGCAGGGCCCGGCGGAGGAGCGCTCCAGTGTGCGCCTCAACGGCAAGGATGCGATCGGGGTCGGCGTGGTCCGACAGGCGACCGCCAATCCACTGGATTTGTCGGCGGGGGTGCGCGCGCTGATGGCGAAGATCCAGAAAGACTTGCCACCGGGGGTGTTGGTGGAGGTTGCCAATGACAACTCTGTTTTCATTGATCGCTCCATCAAAGCCGTCTACCAGACGATTGTCGAAGCCTCTGTGCTGGTGGCGCTGGTCATTTTTGTCTTCCTGCGCACCTTGCGTGCGGCGATCATTCCGCTGGTCACCATTCCGGTGGCGCTGATTGGCGCTTTTGCGTTGATGGCCTTGGCCGGTTTCAGCATCAACACCCTGACCTTGCTTGCGCTGGTGTTGGCCATTGGTCTGGTCGTGGACGATGCCATTGTGATGCTGGAGAACATTTACCGGCACATTGAAGATGGTGTACCACCATTCCAGGCTGCCATCCAGGGCGCACGGGAGGTGGGCTTTGCGATTGTGGCCATGACCTTGACCTTGGTGGCGGTCTACGTGCCGTTGGCGTTTGCACCGGGCCGTACCGGGCGCTTGTTTACCGAGTTCGCGCTGGCGCTGGCGGGGGCCGTGCTGGTGTCGGGTCTGGTGGCCTTGACCTTGTCGCCGATGATGTCCTCGGTGCTGTTGCGCCACAACCCACGCCCTAGCTGGTTTGACCGCACCATGGAGCATGCGCTGGAGTCGTTCACCAAAGGCTACGGCACGGTACTGGCTTGGACATTGCGCCACCGCTGGCTGGTGGTGTTGGTGATGGTGGGGAGTGGGGCCGTGACCTGGGCGGTGATGGGTTCCATCAAACGCGAACTGTCACCCATGGAGGACCGGGGGGTGGTGCTGGCGCAGATCAATGCTCCCGATGGTGCCACGCTGGATTACACCAACCGCTACGCCCGCTCCATCGAAAAGGTGGGGGAGGGTTTCCCGGAGTTTGACCGGATTTTTGCGAACATCGGTAGCCCCACAGTGGCCCAGGGGAATGTGTTTTTTCGGGCCGTGCCCTGGGAAGAGCGTCAGCGGACGACGGTGGAGATGGCGCGTGAGATGACCCCCCGCGTGTCCGGCATGCCCGGGGTCACAGCATTCCCGATCACACCGCCGTCCTTGGGCCAGGGCTTTACCCAGCGCCCTGTCAACTTTGTGATCATCACCTCCGAGAGTTACCAAAACCTGTCACAGGCGGTGCGTGCGTTTCAGGATGAGTTGGCGAAAAACCCTGGTTTCTTGCAAGTGGATACCGATTTGCGACTCAACAAGCCCGAATTCAGGCTGGAAGTAGACCGCGAGCGGGCCGCCGATATGGGGGTCGGGGTGGATGTGATTGCGCGCTCGATTGAAACCGTGTTGGGAGGGCGCAACGTGACCCGCTACAAGCGGGATGGTGAGCAGTACGACGTCGTGGTGCGTACTGCGGCGACGGGGAGAGATACGCCCGATGACATTGAGAACATCTTTGTGCGTGCCAAGGGGGATGCCATGGTGCCGCTGTCTGCTCTGGTCAAAATCAAAGAAGTCGTGGTGCCGAGGGAGCTGAACCACTTTGGCCAGCGACGCTCCGCGACCGTTACGGCGAACTTGTCCCCTGATTACTCGCTCGGCGAGGCCTTGGACTTCCTGGATGCCACGGCCAAGAAGGTACTCAAACCAGGGTATGCAACGGATGTGAATGGCTCCAGCCGCGAGTTTCGCAAGTCTTCAGATTCCTTGACACTGGTGTTTTTACTCGCCTTGGTGTTCATCTTTCTGGTGCTGGCTGCCCAGTTCGAGAGTTTTGTGGACCCCTTGGTCATCATGCTCAGTGTTCCCTTGTCTATGGCAGGCGCACTGGTCGCCCTGAAATGGTCCGGCGGGACTTTGAATGTGTTCAGCCAGATTGGCCTGATCACCTTGGTGGGCCTGATTACCAAGCACGGCATTTTGATGGTGGAATTTGCAAACCAGTTGCGTGAGCAGGGCATGCAGACTTTGCAGGCTATCCAGCAGTCTGCTTCCCAGCGTATCCGCCCCATCCTGATGACCACTGGCGCCATGGTACTGGGCGCTATTCCGCTGGCCTTGGCCTCGGGCGCCGGGGCCGAGAGCCGCCAGCAAATCGGCTGGGTGATCGTGGGCGGCATGTCAGTCGGGACCTTGCTGACGGTGTTTGTGGTTCCTACCATGTACACCTTGCTGGCCCGCAAACACGCACCGGGTGCGAAGAAAGACCCGGTCTGACTCAGCCAGGTGCCCTGGAGGCCAAGTCCGCCAGGGTGTTGAAGTTATCGAACGCATCCGCTGGATAGGCGGGGGCGTCAAAGTCCACCCATTGCACCCCGCTGGCTTCCAGCCAGGTTTGCACCTTGCGTTGCCCGCTGTCCAGGTAATGGCGGAGGTCTGGTGCCAACTGGGTGGATAGCAGACATGCCAAGGGGTGGGTACGTCCGTTGGCGCGGGCCGCTGCAGCGTGGCGCTGTGTGGCTTCCAGTGTGCCTGCAAGGCGCGATGCAAGGTCCAGCGGAATATGTGGCGTGTCACACGGCACGATCAGCAGGTAGTGCGTGGTTGGGGGCAGCGCCGCTGCATGTTGAAAGGCCGACCAGATGCCCTCCAAAGGTCCGCCATAACCTGTGCGCTCGTCGGCCCAGACCGGGTAACCCAGTGCTGCGTACTCCTGCGCATGGCGATTGGCACTGATGCCCATGTGTTGCGCTGGCCCCCAGCTTTGCGCCTGAAGGCGCTGCAGGCCATACGCGGCCAATGCCTGGCCCCGGTAGAGCTGGAGCCCCTTGTCGGCCCCTCCCATACGCTGGCCTTGACCACCCGCCAGGAGCACGCACAAGGTGTTGGCGGGCGCGGCAGATGGGGGGCGAGAATCAACCACCGATATAACTCATCTCCACGCGGCGTACGCCTGGCCCGCTGCCGGGGGGCAGGGCACTGCGCAAGGCGGAATACTGTTCGCTGCGCTGGTGCCAGATCTGGCGGATCGCGGCCCCCAATTGGGCATCCGGGCTGCCATCGCGCAGCAGGCTGCGCAAGTCATAGCCCTGGCCTGCGAACAGGCAGAGGTAGAGCTGTCCTTCGGTGGAGAGGCGTGCCCGGTTGCAGTCGCCGCAAAAAGCCTGGGTGACACTGCTGATCACTCCAATCTCTCCCGCTGTTGTGTCATGGTGCCCCGCTGCGTTGGCGTAGCCCCAGCGCTGTGCGGTTTCTCCGCGCGTGGCGTGCCCCAGTGTGAGCATGGGCCACTCGGTCTGGAGGAGGCGAACCACCTCGGCCGATGGCATCACTTCATCCATGCGCCAGCCATTGGTGGCGCCCACGTCCATGTATTCAATAAAGCGCAGCACGATTCCCGACCCTTTGAAGTGCCTGGCCATGGGCAGGATCTGCTGCTCGTTGGTGCCGCGCTTGACCACCATATTTACTTTGATAGGCCCCAGGCCTACTGCCTGAGCGGCTTCAATGCCGCGCAGCACGTCGGCGACTGGAAAATCCACATCGTTCATGCGCCGGAATACGGCATCGTCCAGCCCATCCAGACTGACGGTTACTCGCTGCAGGCCGGCCTCTTTCAAGGCCCGAGCCTTTTTGGCCAGCAGGGAGCCGTTGGTCGTCAGGGTCAGGTCCAAGGGCTGGTCCTCAGGCGTCCGCAGGGCCGCCAGTTGTGCCACCAGTATTTCCAGGTTTTTGCGCAGCAGGGGCTCGCCACCCGTCAGGCGGATTTTTTGTACCCCTTGCGCCACAAACTGGCGGGTCAGGCGGGTGATTTCTTCAAAGTTCAGTAGCGCCGTTTGCGGCAGGTACTGGTAATCTTTGTCGAACACGTCCTTGGGCATGCAGTAGCTACAGCGGAAGTTGCAGCGGTCTGTCACGCTGATACGCAAATCCCGCAAGGGTCGGCCAAGCACATCGCTCAAGCCGGTCTGTCCGGGGTCTGACGCACGCGGATCTGGGGGCAGGCTGCTCACGGGGATAGACCGCGTGCGTTGGTCCACCAAGGGTACGATGCGCAAATTGCCGGGTTCTGCCATGCGCTCTATTGTCCACGCTTCTGCGGCGTCGGATGAATCGCAGTGCAAAATCGAGGCAGTACAAGAAATACAAAACCTGTCGTTGGAGAAGAAACCATGTCCTCCAAACTCTTACCCCTGTTGTTGTCAGCCGCCTGCGCGATAGCCCGAGCCCAAAGTGGTTCCCAGGCTAGCGCGGTGAGTGAGCGCGACTTTTTGGGCGAGGTGCCCGTGGTGCTGTCGGTGTCACGGCTGGCCCAGCCACTGGATGAGGCGCCCGGGGCTGTAACGATTCTGGACCGCCAGTTCATCCGCATGTCGGGGGCGCGCGATGTTGCAGACCTTCTGCGCATGGTGCCGGGCTTCCAGACGACTACGTCCTTTGAGACCGATGCCCCACTGGCCTCCTACCACGGGCGCAGCGATGACTGGGCCAACCGCATTCAGGTGCTGGTGGATGGGCGCTCGGTGTACTCCGGTCACTTGCAGGGCTCTGCGGGACTGGGTTTGCAGACCCTGGCGCTGGACGATATTGCCCGCATTGAGATACTGCGGGGGTCCAATTCCGCCACTTACGGGGCACGTGCGTTTCTGGGCGTGATCAACATCATCTCCAGAGATGTTCGGGATTTAGGGTCAGCAGCAACCATGACCATGGGTGACAACATGGTGGCTGATGCAGGCGCCAGCATCGGCTGGGGGCTGCCCGGGGCGACTTACCGCATTAGTGTGGACTCGCGGGGGGATGAGGGGCTGCGCGCGGCCTATGGTCGCAACCGTGTCTCCCGCGTGAATGCCGTTGCGTCCTGGGACACGGGGGGCGGCGCGGAACTCGACATGCGTGTAGGGGCCTTGGGCATTGATGCGGGGCGTGGTTCTGCGGACTCGCCCGGCAATGTCCAGCGCATGCGATTCTTGGGCTCCCAGTTTGTGCAGATGGACTGGCGCAAGCCGCTGGACGGCGACCAGGATGTGCAACTGAGTTTTTCTCGGACCCAGAATACCCACAAAGACAATTTTCGTTACCAGAGCACCGGCCTGATCAATGGGATCAACTACTTCGGTGCGTTGGTGGACTTTGGCGGTCAGGAGCAGAACGATGCCCTAACACTGCAACACACCGTGGTGCACTCGCTCAGCCTGCGATCCGTGTGGGGAACAGAGTTGCGGCGCGAGCAGGTGACCTCGCATTCCAGTTTCGACACCCGTGAGCAGGTGGTCTCCAACTTCTCACGCTTGTTTGGCAGCGTGGAGTGGAGATTGCAACCCGATTGGGTGTTGAATGTCGGCGCAATGGCCGAGCAAAGCGATATGGGCGGCGGCACCTTCTCCCCGCGCCTGATGCTCAATTGGCATGTGTTTGCGGGCCACACCCTGCGTGCCGGGGTATCGAGCGCCTTTCGCCCACCGAGTGCCTACGAGAAGTATGCCGCCGTGCGTTATTACGATGCCAATGGCACCCAACCCCTCACCACGGTGCTCAGTAGCGGAGCCCTGTTGCCTGAGAAAATTTACACCCGTGAGCTGGGCTACAACTACAACCTCGCACCACATGGCATTTCGGGGGACGTCCGTTTTTTTGATGAACGCATTACGGATGGCATCGAGCGCCCGAGCGGTGTTTCTCCGGAGGACTACCGGAACATAGAGAACTTCAGCATCACCGGCGTCGAACACCAGATTCAATGGAAACCCTCGACCGCTACCCAGCTGTTTGCCACCCAAACCTGGACCCAGATTGCAGGTGCGGAGCGCTTCAAAACCACCCATGGGGCAGCCCGCTATGCCGCGTCGCTGATGGCGGTGCACACCTTGTCCTCCGGGACCACCTTGTCGCTGATGCACCAGCAGTCCGACGATATCGGACTGATGTCTGGCAGTGACCGTCTCTACTCGATGGGGCGCACGGATATCCGCGTGGCCCAGCCCCTGCGTTTTGGCAAACACAAGGCCGAACTGGCTTTTGTCGTCCAGAATGTGGACCAGCCCTATCGAGACGGTGACCGCAAATTTTTCTTTGACCGCCGCGCCTTTGTGTCGTTGCGGGTGGACCACTGACGCATGGGGTGGGCACGCGCGCTCTGTGGCATCTTGCTCGGCTGGACGCTGTGGGGCGCGCCCGGGGCATTTGCGGCGGAGGTGCTGGTCCTTAGCAGTGAGCGAAGTCCCAATTACCACGATGCCAGCCAGGCTGCTGTTGCCGAGCTGGTCAGGTTGGGGGTGCGGCGCACGGATATCTTGCAACTGTATGCATCCGAACTGGCGGCGGGAGATCTGGGGGCGGCGCTGTCCGCCAAGGTCTGGATCACGCTGGGTTCCGATGCCCTGGCCCGCGCTTTGCAGCGCGAGGGGCGCCCCACACTGGTGTCAGCCCTGATTCCGCGTTTGGGCTTCGAGCGCATTCTGCGGGACAGTCCCGGCAGGGCCGCTGCCCCTGCGGTGGCGGTGTACCTCGATCAGCCCTTTGGCCGCCAGCTTGACCTGATGCACCTGGCCTTGCCAGAGGTCAAGCGTGTGGGGGTACTGTGGGGGCAGGAGTCGTTGGCGCAGCAGCCGAATCTGCAGGCCGCAGCCCAGGTCCGGGGTATCGAACTGGTCGCGGGGTCCGTCCCATCGTCGGCCAACCTGTTTGCTGGGCTGAAAACCGTACTCGATGGCGCTGATGTGCTGTTTGCCGTGGCCGATCCGCAGGTTTACAACAGCAGCACCATCTCGAATATTTTGCTGGCTACCTACCGCGCACGTGTGCCGGTCATGGCATTTTCCCCGGCGTATGTGAAAGCAGGCGCCTTGTTGGCGGTCTACAGTACGCCGCGCCAGATTGGTGTGCAGGCGGGGGCGATGGCGCGCACCGTGCTTCAGGGGGGGGCGGTGCCTGCGTCGCAGTACCCGCTGGAGTTCAGTGTGGCGCTGAATGAACACGTTGCCCGCTCACTGGGCATGTCGCTGGATGAGGCGGTCTTGAACGAACGTCTGCACCGCTTGGAGAAACGCCCATGATGTTCCCGGGTATTCGCACCCGCATGCTGGCCGCAGCGCTGGTGCCGGTCACCTTGGTGGTGCTGGCGCTCGTCTCGGTGTTCTGGACCAGCCGCATTTCCGACCTTGATGAATCACATAGCCTGCGGACCCGCCTGATGGCGCGCCAAGTCGCGCTGGCCAGTGAATACGGCCTGTTTTCTGGCAATGTGGCTGCGCTTCAAACGGTGTTGGCCGGCCTGCAGCGCGAATCGGATGTGCGCTCTGTCGCTGTATTTGATGTGGACGGTCGCATGCTGGCAAGTTCCGGCCTTTTGCACTACAACGGACTCAAGGAAGCCAGCAGTTCAGCCTACGCCCGCCAACAGCTTGGCGACAGCATTGACGTGGTGGTGGTGGAGGTGACCTCGGGCAATGTGCCCATTGATGATCTGTTTTCCCCATCGCCTGGCGCGCAGGGCTCTGCCCCCGAGGTGTTTGGCCATGTGGTGCTGGAAGTGTCGCGCGCGCGCTTGGTGGCGCGCGAGCGCGAGCTGCTGGTGCTGGCCCTGGGCATTGGCCTTGCGGGATTGGTGTTGGGGGGCATTTTGGCCACCCGGATGGGGGAGGGCGTGGTGCGCCCGGTGCTGCGTGTGTCCCGCATGATCGAGCGTATTGGCGAGGGCGACCTGACGCCCAGCTCCGAGTCACGTCCGAACGACCCTTTGTACGACCTGCAGACCCGGTTGAACCAGATGGCCCAGCGCCTGGCTTGGGGGCGCGAAGAGATGGAGTTCCGCGTCGAGTCGGCCACGCGTGAGCTGCGGCTTAAAAAAGAAGAAGCTGAAACCGCCACCTTGGCCAAGTCCCGCTTTCTGGCAGCGGCTAGCCATGACTTGCGCCAGCCTACCCATGCCTTGGGCATGTTTGTCGCCCGGCTGGGGCAATTGCCGCTGGACGCCCAGACGCGCCAACTGGTAGCCAGCCTGGAAGCCTCGGTGCAGTCCATGCAGGATTTGCTCGATGGTCTGCTGGATGTCTCTCGCCTGGATGCCGGCGCGGTGCAGGTACAACTGGGCCCGGTCAATATGGGCGAGCTGTTCCATAGCCTGCGCAAGGCCTTGCAGCCGCTGGCAGAAAGCAAGGGTTTGCGTTTGCGCATACGCCCCAGCCCGTACTGGGTGATGACCGACCCGGTGCTACTGCAGCGCATGGTGATGAATCTGGCCAACAACGCAATCCGCTATACCGAGCGTGGCACGGTCATGATCAGCTGTCGGCGTGTGGGCGATGGACGCAAGGTACGTCTGGATGTGGCGGACAGCGGCATTGGCATTTCACCCGCACACCAGGAAGATATCTTCCGGGAGTTCTACCAGGTTGGAAACTCAGGCCGTGACCGGGCCCAGGGTCTGGGGCTGGGCCTGAACATTGTGGAGCGCACGGCTCAGTTGCTGGGCCATAGCATCACGCTGCGCTCAGCGCTGGGGTGTGGCACGCGCTTTTCCATCCACCTGCCTGCTGCCCAAGCGGTGGAAGCCTCTGTCAGCATGGCATTGGTCGACCCGCAGGGCCTGGGCGGTGTTGAAGGCATGCGCGTGCTGGTGATCGAGGACGATGGCTTTGCACTGGAAGCGATCCGTGACTTGCTCACCTCATGGGGCTGCGTGGTCAACGCGGCCGCCACCGTGGCCCAGGCGCTGGATTTTGTGAATGCGTACGCCGCACCCGATGTGGTGTTGAGTGACTTCCGCTTGGGTGAGGCGCGCAATGGCCTGGACGTGATTGCCATGGTACGGGCCCACGCGCGGCGCGAGATTCCTGCCTGTCTGATGAGTGGCGACACGGATGCCGGCCTGATCCAGGCAGCCAAGGATGCGGGTTTGACGCTGTTGCACAAACCAGTGCGTCCGGCCAAGCTGCGCAGCTTCCTGCGCCGATCGGCCATGGCAACCGAGGTGAACGATGCCGCCGAGACCTAAGCGGCTGAGGTGGGGCGGTAGCCGCTGCGGGCCGCTGCCACGACGGCTTGGGTGCGGTTTTGTACGTCGAAGTAGCGCAGGATGGAGGTCACGTGTGTCTTCACGGTTTCTTCCGACACATTCAGCGAGCTGCCGATTTCCCGGTTCGAGCGGCCGTCGAGCAATTCACGCAACACCAGCTCCTGCCGCTGGGTGAGGGGGGGTTTGGTATTGGCACCGTCAAACGACAGGGCACCAAAGTCACTGTTGAGCTCTGACGGCGAATAGACATCACCATTGAGCACCAAACGCACTGCGTGCAGCAGCTCATCGCTCAGGCTGGATTTGGTGACAAAGCCCGAGGCGCCGGATTGCAGCACCTGGCGCATGATTTGCACATTGGCAGAGCCCGACAGCATGACGATGGGCAGCTCGGGGTGGTTTTTTCCAAACACGTCCAGGGCCTGCAGGCCCGTCATGTCGGGCAGGTGGTAGTCCAGCAGCACCAGGTCAATGTCCACATGCTTTTCTGCCAGGGCAAAAGCCTGCTCGCAGGTGCCCGCCTGCAGCACGGAGACGTCTTCGTCCAGACCTTTGAGCACCTGGTGCAGGCCTTCGCGTACCAAGGCATGGTCGTCAATCACAAGTATTTTCACGGGCTTGCTTTAAGAGAAGGGCGCAAGTAACGCCTATGGCGCCATGGTAGCGCATAGCCACCACCGTCCGCTACCCAAAAAAAAGCCCGCCGAAGCGGGCCATGGCAAAGCCGGCGTACTTTTAGCCGCCGTGCAGTTTCATCATCAGTGGCACGATCAGCAGCGCCACGATGTTGATAATCTTGATCAAGGGGTTGACCGCGGGGCCGGCGGTGTCCTTGTAGGGGTCGCCCACGGTGTCGCCCGTCACGGCTGCCTTGTGGGTCTCGGAGCCCTTGCCGCCGTGGTGGCCGTCTTCGATGTATTTCTTGGCGTTGTCCCAGGCACCGCCGCCGGTGCACATGGAGATGGCCACAAACAGACCGGTCACGATGGTGCCCATCAACAGGCCACCCAAGGCCGCTGGGCCCAAGGCGAGGCCGACCACGATGGGTACTACTACGGGCAGTAGCGACGGGATCATCATTTCCTTGATGGCAGCCGTGGTCAGCATGTCTACCGCGGTGTCGTACTCGGGCTTGCCCGTGCCGTCCATGATGCCCTTGATTTCCTTGAACTGGCGGCGCACCTCCACCACCACCGAGCCCGCGGCGCGGCCCACGGCCTCCATGGCCATGGCGCCAAACAGGTAGGGGATCAGGCCGCCGATAAAGAGGCCAATGATGACCATGGGGTCGCTCAAGTCAAACGTGATGTGCTTGCCAAACGCGTCCAGCTTGTGGGTGTAGTCGGCAAACAGCACCAGCGCGGCCAGGCCGGCAGAGCCAATGGCATAACCCTTGGTCACGGCCTTGGTGGTGTTGCCCACGGCGTCCAGCGGGTCGGTGATGTCGCGAACGCTGGCGGGCAGCTCGGCCATTTCGGCAATACCCCCGGCGTTGTCGGTGATGGGGCCGTAGGCATCCAACGCCACCACGATACCGGCCATGCTCAGCATGGAGGTGGCAGCGATCGCGATGCCGTACAGGCCGCCCAGGCTGTAGGCACTGTAAATCGCCATGCAGACAAACAACACCGGCCAGGCGGTGGAGCGCATGGACACGCCCAAACCGGCAATGATGTTGGTGCCGTGGCCCGTGGTGGAGGCCTGGGCGATGTGCTGCACCGGCGCGTACTGGGTGCCGGTGTAGTACTCGGTGATCCAGACCAGTGCGCCGGTCAACACCAGACCCACGGTGCAAGCACCAAACAGGCTGCTGGCGCTGAGTACATGGCCGTCTGTCAGGGTAATGGATGCAGGAAACATGCTTTGCGTCACAAAGTAAAACGCAATCAGCGACAACACGCCGGCGATGGCCAGGCCCTTGTACAGCGCCGGCATCACGTTCTTCATGCCGGGCGAGGCCTTGACGAAGAAGCAACCGATGATGGACGCCACAATCGACACCGCGCCGAGCGCCAGAGGGTATAAAACGGCTGTAGCCCCCGCAGAACTTGCGAGAAGTGCTCCCAAAACCATAGTGGCAATCAAGGTCACCGCATAGGTTTCAAACAGGTCGGCGGCCATGCCGGCACAGTCGCCCACGTTGTCGCCGACGTTGTCAGCGATCACGGCGGGGTTGCGCGGGTCATCTTCAGGAATGCCGGCCTCCACTTTGCCCACCAGGTCGGCACCCACATCGGCGCCCTTGGTGAAAATGCCACCGCCCAGGCGGGCGAAGATGGAAATCAGCGAAGAGCCAAAGGCAAAACCGATCAGAGGGTTGAGCTTGGCGGTCGTCACCGTGCCGTCCGGCACCAGGTACCAGTAAAAGCCGGTCACGCCCAGCAGACCCAGACCCACCACCAGCATGCCAGTGATGGCGCCACCGCGGAAGGCCACATCCAGCGCCGGGCCGATGCCTTTGGTGGCGGCTTGTGCTGTACGTACGTTGGCGCGCACCGACACATTCATGCCGATAAAACCGCATGCCCCCGAGAGCACCGCACCCACGACAAAGCCCACGGCGCTCAGACCGTCCAGAAACAGGCCGATCAGGATGGTCAGCACCACGCCGACGATGGCGATGGTCTTGTACTGCCGCGAGAGGTAAGCCGCTGCACCGGTCTGGATGGCGGCTGCAATCTCTTGCATGCGCGCATTGCCGGCGTCTTGGGAAAGGATCCAGCTGCGTGCCCAAACGCCGTACACCACGGCAATCAGTCCACAGCCAAGCGCCAGAAACAGCGCTGTGTTGCCCGTCATAGAAATACTCCTCTATGGTTGTTTCGCAAAGATGGGAGCAACGCTAGCGAGGCCCCCGCTGCGTTGCTTCCTCAGTGCTCCAACCCTACAAAGCAAGGGGAGATGATTGGCCAACGGGCCGAATGTAGCGTGCTTTGAAGACAGCACGCGAAAAACGAAAGTGTGTAGTCAGTAAAATCCGGGTTAATCCCTAGGTTTCCCACCAGGGTTTCCCGTTTCCCACTTTCAACATAAAGAGAACATCCATGTCCCTCGACAAAGTCACCCCCGGCAGCAAAGTCCCCGATGCGTTCAACGTCATCATCGAAATCCCCATGAACGCCGATCCGGTGAAGTACGAGGTGGACAAGGACTCGGGTGCCATTTTTGTGGACCGCTTCATGAGCACCGCCATGCACTACCCCACCAACTACGGGTATGTGCCCAAAACCATCGCGGGTGATGGCGACCCCGTGGACGTGCTGGTGATCACCCCCGTGCCGCTGATTCCCGGCGTGGTCGTTCCCTGCCGTGCCATCGGCATCTTGAAGATGACCGACGAAGCCGGTGAAGACGGCAAAGTGCTGGCGGTGCCCGTGGACAAGATCTTGTCGCTGTACAGCCAGTGGAAGAAGCCCGAAGACCTGAACCCCTTCCGCCTGAAGACCATCGCCCACTTCTTTGAACACTACAAAGACCTGGAAGAAGGCAAGTGGGTCAAGGTGGAAGGCTGGGAGGGCCCAGAGTCCGCCCAGAAGGAAATCATGGACGGCATCGCCAACTACAACAAGCAACAGGCGTAACATGGCCCGTGGCAGGGTTTAGAGGTAAAATAGGCCTCTAGCCCTTGTAGATACTGCGCGAGCAGCTATCAAAAAAAGAGCGCTACCTCGCAACGGGTCGCGCTCTTGGTGTTTCTGGCCCGCGGATAGCGGGCGTCCGATAACCCTCAGTCTCTTGTGGGGTCGGGAAACACCCACTGCTGCAGGCGGCCTTCGCGTTCAAACGGTTTCCAGGCACCATGCACCTGGGCCAGGCGGTCGGCCACCACCCACCAGGCGCTGGGGTTCAGCCCCAGGCCGATGTGGCTGGCAAACACTTCCACGTTTTCGGTATGGGGGTTGTTTTTACAGGGCGCTTGCAGGCTTGCGGACCAGGCCACCACCCCGTCGGTGCGGGAGTAGATGGAGGTGGTGGGCACGGGCGGCGCGGCGGGCAGGTCGAAGTTTTCCACCTCCTGCGCAATGCTGCGCCCACTGGTGAGTTCGTACAGGCGCCAGGCATTGGTGCTTTTGTGGGAGCCTGCAAAGGGCGTGCCCAGGGTGATGACGCTGCGCACATGCTGGGGCAACTCTTTGGCCAGCTCGCGTGCGTACACGCCGCCCAGGCTCCAGCCCACCAGGCTCACGGCCTCGCCGCTGGCCTCCGCCGTCTCTTGCACCTGGCGCTTGGCAGTCTCCAGCACTCCGGCGCGGGGGCCAAAGTTGTAGCCCTGGTTCCAGCCGGAGATGTCGTAGCCCAGGTTGTTGAGGTAAGCCCGCAGCGGCACAGTGGAGCCGTCACTCGCCGACAGGCCGGGGAACACGATGACCGGGTGGCCGTCGCCCACTGGCGCCTTGGCCAGCGCGGGCCAGCTGGGCAACACCGACCACAGCTCCCAGGGTGCGCGCAGTTCCAAGGCCATCAGCCAGGCATTGGGGGCGGGGTGGTGGTCGCTCTTGGATGCGCGTTTTTTGGCCATACGACGGGGTTCAGGCGGCTTTCGGGGGCCGCTTTTTTAGAGGGGTTTTAACAGTAGCAGCTTTTGCCATGGTGCCCCGCCGGGGTGCTGTGGCTTTAGTCGGGGCTCTCTGTTTTTCCGTCGCCTTGGTGACTGTGGCTATCTTTGCTGGTTTCTTTTGGGCTTGGGCGTGCCCCAGCAGCGCGCGGCCTTCTTCAAAGGCGGCCACCAGCGCATCCGTCAGGTCCTGCACCTGGGGCACCGCTTGGGCGTCGGCGATCACGCCAAAGTCCACGCTGCCGGCGTAGGTCTGTACCGTGATATTGAGCGCAATGCCGTGCACCACGATGGACATGGGGTGGAAGGTCCGCATGCGCGCGCCGGCCAGGTAGAGCGGCACGCGCGGCCCCGGCACATTGCTGATGACCAGATTGGCCACCATGGGCAGGCGGTGGGAGAGGCCGGTGGCGCTGTAGGTCTTGAACGCGGCCTTGGCCACCCCGCCCACAATCCACGGCGCCAGGAGCGATGGGTAGTCGGTGGGCAGCATGCCTTTGAGCTGGACCATGGCGGTTTTTACCTTGGCGGTGGAGTCCATGATGGCCTGCAGCCGCTTGAGCGGCAGGGCCAGGTGTGTCCCCAGCGCTACCACCGTCATGGAAGCCTGGGTGCTGTAGTCGGTGTTGCCCTCTTCGCGCAGGCTCACCGGCATGGCGGCCAGCAGGGGCTTGCGTGGAATGCTGCCGTGCTGGGCCAGATAGCTGCGCAGCGCAGTGGCGCAAATCCACAACACGATGTCGTTGAACGATCCGCCCGCGGCCTGCGCCATGGCGCGGCAGTCTTCAAACGCGATGCTGGCCGTGCCAAAGCTGCGCGCCGTGCCCACGGCCACGTTGAAGTCGGTCATGGGGGCCAGCGTGATGGGCGACTTGGGGCGCAAGCCGCTGCCTTGGCCCTGCAGGCTTTGCCGCGCCACGGTGCTGCCCAGGGCCTGCACGGCCTGGGGCAGGGCGCGGGCCAGCTTGGCGTACTGGGCCAGCGAGTTGGAAAACACCGCCCCCAGCATCTGGCCGACTTTCAGGCTTTGCGCCTTGCGCGGTTTCTCGTGTGGCGGCGGTACCGCACGCGGCGTGGGGCCCACGTCCATCATGGCCTGGGTCAGGATGGTGCCACTTTTGCCATCCAGCGTGGCGTGGTGGATCTTGGAGTACAGCGCACCACATACGGTGCCGTCCGGGCACAACACGCGGTCAAACACATGGAACTCCCACAGCGGGCGGCTGCGGTCGATCAGGCCACTGTGCAGCTCGGCCGCCAAGGCTTGGGCTTGCGCCAGTGGCAGGGCACGGCCCTTGATCTTGCGGATGTGAAATCCCAGGTCCACCGCATCGGCTTGCAGCCACACCGGGTGGCCCAGGTCCAGCGGCATGAAGCCCAGCTTGCGCGTGAACACCGCCGCCAGGTGCAGGCGCTGGCCAATGTGGGCGGTGATGGCCTTGTGCAGGCTGAAGCGCGGGGTGGCGGGGAGTTCGTAGAGGCAGAACGAGCCCACGTGCATGGGGGTCTGCGGCGTCTCTAGGTACAGAAAAGTGGCGTCCAGGCCGCTCAGGGTGTGCATGGTGATCGGTCTCCTGCAGACAGGGTAGCAGCGTGCTGTAGGGCTGGCAGCTAGGGTTTGCCAAGGGCAAGGGCGCGTGTATGATGATTTGCAAGGCGTTGGATTTCGCTTGCCGAGCCTGACCAGGAGCTCCCATGGACCTGCCACAAAACGCACCGATGTTGGACCAGAGCCATGTCCATGGCGCTGCGGCCCAGGCCGATTCCAGGCAGTACCTGACCCTGCGCCTGGGTACCGAGGAGTACGCCATTGACATCATGCGGGTGCAAGAGATTCGCTCTTATGAGCAGCCCATCAGCATGGTCAACTCCCCCAGTTTTGTGAAAGGTGTGGTGAACCTGCGCGGCGTCATCGTGCCCATCGTGGATCTGCGCCTCAAGCTGCAGTTGCCGCGCGTCGATTACAACGACTTCACCGTGGTCATCATCCTCAAGCTGCAGGGCGCGGTCGTCGGGGCTGTGGTCGATGGTGTGTCGGACGTGGTGACGTTCAGTGCCCAATCCATCAAGCCAGCGCCCCAGTTCGACTCGGCGCTGGACGCACGTTTCATTCTGGGGCTGGTCCATGTGGGCGAGCGCATGCTGGTGGTGATGAACATGGAGGCATTGCTGGGCAATGCCGAAATTGGGGTGATGGTGGGCTGAATTTACTGGAGCACAAACAATGGCATTTGGTTTCTTGACCTCCCTGCGCGGGAAAATTGTGGCAACGGTGGGTCTGCTGGTGGCTGCCGGTTTGCTGGTTCTGTCGGCAACCAATGTGTATACGGCGCGCAGCCACGCGCTGGAGTCGCTGGACAGCCAGACCCGGGCTCTGTCGCGCTCGCACGCGGCGGGTGTGGGGGACTGGGTCAGTGCGCGCAAGCAGGTGGTGGTCTCGTTCGCTGGGGCAGTGCCCGAGGCAGACCCCATCAAATTTCTGCAGCAGGCCAAGATTGCCGGCGATGTGGACACCGCGTACATCGGATTTGCGGACAAACACACGGCCTTTTCCAGCCCGCAAGAGCTGCCGCCAGACTACGACCCCACTTCACGACCCTGGTACCAGCTGGCGGCCAAAGAGTCTGGGCCGGTGGTGACCGATCCCTATCTGGACGCTGGCACCAAAAAACTGGTGATCACCTTTGCCTCGGCCGTGAAGGACGGTGCGCAGGTGAGTGCGGTGACGGCGTTGGACGTCTTCATGGACGGCGTGGTGCGCAATGTGGCTTCCATCCGGCCCACGCCAGGCACCTACGGCCTCATCGTTGGCAAGGACGGCAAGATCGTGGTGCATGAAGACACGGCGTTGGCCATGAAACCCATCACCGACATTGCCCCCAGCCTGGGCGCTGGCGGTCTGGAAGCCCTGGTCGGCGCGGCCGGACTGCGGGACGTCACCATCCGTGGCGAAAACCGCCTGGTCTATGCCGAGCCGATTCCCGGCAGCAACTGGATCCTGCTGGTGGCGCTGAACCGGGCAGAGGCCATGCGCGGCGTGACGGCCTTGGTCTGGTCTGCGGCCGCCTGGAGCGTGGCGATCGCGGTGATGACGGTGTTGGTGATTGGCGGCATCCTGAGCACGCTGCTGGGGCGGCTGCTGGTGCTGCGCAATGCCATGCAGGACATTGGCTCGGGGGAGGGTGACCTGACGCAACGCATCCCCACGGAGGGCAATGACGAGCTCGCCGCGATTGCCACGGGCTTCAACCAGTTTGTGGAGAAAACCCAGGGCGTGCTGCGTCAGGTGCGCTCCAGTGCTGATGGGGTAGCCACCGCCAGCGCCGAAATAGCGCAAGGCAACCACGACCTGAGCGCACGGACCGAACAACAAGCCAGCGCGCTGGAAGAAACCGCCGCCAGCATGGAAGAACTGGGCTCCACCGTCAAACAAAACGCCGACTCCGCCCGCGCCGCCAACCAACTCGCCCTGAGCGCCTCCACCGTAGCCATCCAGGGCGGAGAAGTCGTCGGCCAAGTCGTGGAAACCATGAAAGGCATCGTCGACTCCAGCCGCAAGATCGCCGACATCATCAGCGTCATCGACGGCATCGCCTTCCAGACCAACATCCTGGCCCTCAATGCCGCCGTCGAAGCCGCCCGGGCCGGAGAACAAGGCCGGGGCTTTGCCGTAGTCGCCAGTGAAGTCCGCAGCCTGGCAGGACGATCCGCCGAAGCCGCCAAAGAAATCAAAACCCTGATTGGCGACAGCGTAGAACGCGTAGAGCAGGGCACGGCGCTGGTGGACAAAGCAGGCAGCACCATGACCGAAGTGGTGAGCAGCATCCGGCGGGTAACCGACATCATGGGAGAGATCAGCGCGGCCAGCAGCGAACAAAGCAGCGGCGTGGCGCAAGTGGGTGAAGCGGTGACGCAGATGGACCAAGCCACACAGCAGAACGCGGCATTGGTGGAAGAGATGGCAGCAGCCGCCAGCAGCCTGAAGAGCCAGGCCAGCGACCTGGTGCAGGTGGTGGCGGTGTTCAAGCTGTCGGCGGCAGACCACGGGGCCAGCCACGCACCGAAACCACAGGCCGGCAAACCCGAGAGCCCATCTGCTGTGGCCCTCAAGCCGGCGCCAGCGCGCCCCGCGGCCAAACCGGTGATCGCCGCGTCCAAGCCTGCGCCCAAGCCCGTGGGGGGCCCAGCCGTATTGGCGGTGGCAGCGCCCAAGACCAACACCAAAGTCACCCCAGCCGGAGGAGACGACGATTGGGAAACTTTTTAAGCCAAATAGCGCTTTTGCGCCCGTGGATATTGCGCGAGCAGCTATAAATTAAATAGCAAAAAACAACGGGGCCTGAAGGCCCCGTTGTGTTGGCGCTGGCAGGGTGGGCCTAGACGCCGCGTGCCCGGTCGGTGTGGAACTGCTGGATGAAGGCGCCAAAGCGGCCGGCATCCAGCGCGTCGCGGATTTCCTGCATCAGGTTCAGGTAGTAGTGCAGGTTGTGCACGCTGGCCAGCATGGGGCCCAGCATCTCGCCGCAGCGGTCCAGGTGGTGCAGGTAGGCGCGGCTAAAGCCATCGCGTCCGCCGTCGGCCCAAGCAACGCCGCCGGTGCCGGCGCAGGCGTAGCAGGTGCAGGTCACGTCCAGCGGTTGCTCGTCGCTCTTGTGGCGCGCATTGCGGATCTTCAGATCGCCGTAGCGGCTGAACAGCGTGCCGTTGCGCGCGTTGCGCGTGGGCATCACGCAGTCGAACATGTCGATGCCGTTTTGCACGCCGGCAATCAGGTCTTCCGGCGTGCCCACGCCCATCAGGTAATGCGGCTTGTGCTTGGGCAGCTTGGGGCCGATGTGCTTGAGCACCCGCATCATGTCTTCCTTGGGCTCGCCGACCGACAGGCCGCCCACGGCGATGCCGGGAAAGTCCAGTGCCTCCAGCCCGGCCAGCGATTCGTCGCGCAGGTGCTCGAACATGCCGCCTTGCACGATGCCGAAGAGCGCATTGGGGTTGTTCAGGCGCGCAAACTCGTCCTGGCAACGTTTGGCCCAGCGCAGGCTCAGCTCCATGGAGCTGCGCGCTTCGCGTTCGGTGGTGATCTGGCCTTTGGTCTTGGGCTCCACCGACAGGTAGGGGGTGCACTCGTCAAACTGCATCACGATGTCGGAGTTCAGCGTGGTCTGGATCTGCATGCTGATCTCGGGCGTGAGGAACAGCTTGTCACCGTTGACAGGCGAGGCGAACTTCACGCCTTCCTCGCTGATCTTGCGCATCTCGCCCAAAGACCAGACCTGGAAGCCACCCGAGTCGGTGAGGATGGGTTTGTCCCATTTTTCGAACTGGTGCAGGCCGCCAAATTTTTCCACCACATCCAGACCCGGGCGCATCCACAGGTGGAAGGTGTTGCCCAGGATGATCTGGGCGTTCATGTCTTTCAGGCTTTGCGGCATCACGCCCTTGACGGTGCCGTAGGTGCCCACGGGCATGAAGATGGGGGTTTCGACCACGCCGTGGTTCAGCGTGAGGCGGCCGCGGCGGGCGTGCGAGCCCAGGTAGCTGCCGTCGGCGCTGGCGGGGTCGTTGTTCAAAAGTTCAAATTTCAGCATGGCCCTATTGTCCGTGATGGCCCGTCAGAGCGCCTCAGGCCTGCACCACCCGATTGCGGCCTCTGGCTTTGGCGGTGTAGCAGGCTGAATCGATGCGGCTGAAGCTGGCTTGCGGCGTCAGGTCCAGGTCCCAGCGCATGCAGTCCACACCAATGCTGGCCGTCACCGGAATCCGGTGTTCGTCCCACTGCACTGGCGTCTCGGCCAGGGTCCGGCACAGGGTTTGCGCCAGTTGCATGGCTTCTTCGGCGCTGGTGTCCGGCAGCAGCACGGCAAACTCTTCGCCGCCGATACGGGCCACCATGTCACTGGAGCGTTTGAACAAGCCGCCCATCAGCCGTGCGGCTTGCTGCAGGCAGGCGTCGCCGGCCAGGTGACCATAGGTGTCGTTGATGCGTTTGAAGTGGTCCAGGTCCATCACCATCAGCGCCAGCTTCCCTTGCTGGCGTGCTGCCAGCCGCCAGTGCGTGCGAAAGGTGTTGTCGTACTCGCGCCGGTTGGCCAGGCCTGTCAGCGCGTCCAGCCGCGAAAGGCGTTCCACCTCGGTGCGGCTGGTGAGCAGGGCATGTTCGATGGCCATTTGGGTGTCGTATTCGGTCGCGCGGCGTCGGATGTGGGTGAGCTGGTAGACGAAGTTCACGGCCAGCACCGCACACACCGGCCACAAGGCGGGCACCGCCACTGCAAAGTACAGCAGCGCCGGCACCTGCAAAAGCACCACCACCCACAGCGCCCGGCGCCGGTGTAGCGAGTAGGTTTCACACCCTGCTGAGCTGAAGGCGATGGTGGACATTGCAGCCACCAGAAAGGCCGTGCTCAGGCCCTGCTCCAGGTGGCCCACGGCCAGGAAGAACAGGCACCAAAGCACACAGCCCACATTGACCAGGGCCCAGTGGCGCCACCACCAGGTGTTGGAGGCCTGCGCGTCGCTGCTGTCTTGTGGTGGCGTGTGGACCCAGCGCAGGTACCAGAGCACACCATACAGGGCAAATGCCGCGGCCATATAGCCGCCGTACGCTGGGAAATAGCCGCCCACCCAGGCGGTGATGGCCATTGCAATGCCGTAAAAAATGCTGCCAGGCAGCGCGCGCTGGTACAGGTCGGCTGCGGCACGTTGGCGGCGGTACTGCGCCAAACTGGGCGGCGCCTGGTGCATAAGGTCTTGGATATCCGCCATGCCCCCACCTTAGCGGAAAAACACCGCGTGCCGGTTCCGAAATCCTCAGTAGAAACCCAGCCGCACCTGGCATGGGGCCCGCCCGCACGCACGGGCGCTGGCGGTGTCACAGCGCTGTCATGGCCGGGCGCTACCGTCGCCGCTGGCGCGCACTGCCGCTGCCCTGCCTGACCGCCCTGCTGTTCCTTGAATGCGAGTTCCCATGCCGTCTTTATCTCCCCTCGTGTCCGCCTTGGCCCTGCTGGCCTGCGCGGGCGTGGCCGCCCAAGCGCCTGCCGCGGGCCCCTATTTCAACCGCGTGGCCACCTTTGAGGCCCACCGCAATGTGCCCACCGGTCGTGCGGTGAGCAAAAAGTCGGTGGCCGAAATCGTGGCGGTCAGTGCCGACGGCATGACACTGGCCTACACCGATGGCGAGCAAATGGGCATTGGCCTGATCGACATCCGCAACCCCGCCCAGCCCCAACCCGCCGGGTTCTTGCCGGTGGAGGGTGAGCCCACCTCGGTGACTATCGCCCATGGCAAGGTACTGGCTGCGGTCAACTCCACCAAAGACTTTGCGCAGCCCACCGGGCACCTCGCGGTGTTTGACCTGGCCAGCCGCAAGGCACTGGGCACCTGCCCGCTGTTTGGCCAGCCGGACTCCATCGCCCTGGACCCAGGCGCGCGCCACGCCGTCATCGTGATGGAAAACGAGCGGGACGAGAAGTTCAACAAAGGTGCCATCCCCCAGCTGCCCGGTGGCAACCTGACCATCGTGCCCTTGAGCGCGGCCGGCCTGCCCGATTGCACCCGCTCCCACCCCGTGGCCCTGAATGGCCTGGCCGACATTGCCCCGGACGATGCCGAGCCCGAGCTGGTCAAGGTCAACGCCCAAGGCATTGCCGTGGTGACCCTGCAGGAGAACAACCACATCGTGCTGATCGACGTGGCCAAGCGCCAGGTCATCAAGCATTTCTCGGCCGGTGCTGTGGACCTGAAAGACATAGACCGCACCCGCGACGGCACCATCAACCCCAGCGAGTCCGCCAAAGGCCTGCTGCGCGAGCCCGATGCCGTGGCCTGGCTGGACAACACCCGCTTTGTGACCGCCAATGAGGGCGACTACAAGGGCGGCTCACGCAGCATCTCCATCTTCAACACCGATGGCAAAGGGGAGTGGGACAGCGGCAACTTTCTGGACCACGAGGCCATGCGCCTGGGCCACTACCCCGAAGGCCGCTCGGCCGCCAAGGGCAACGAGCCCGAAGGGGTGGAGGTGGGGGTGTTTGGCAAAGACACCCTGATTTTTGTCGGCTCCGAACGCTCCTCGCTGGTGACCGTCTGGCGCGACCGGGGCGCTGGCAAAGCGCCCGAGTACCTGCAGGCCCTGCCCGCCGGCAGTGGCCCCGAGGGCCTGGTCGCCATTCCCCGGCGCGGCCTGCTGGTGGTGGCCAGCGAAAACGATGGTGCCGCCCGCGCCAGCGTGATGATTTACCAGCGCGGCGCTGCGGTGCCTGCGTATCCCACCTTGATGTCCAGCGACTCGCCCGCCGGCCCGCCCATTCCCTGGGGCGCCATCTCGGGCACCGCCGCCGACCGCACGCAGGCCGGGCGTCTGTTTGCCGTGACCGACAGCGTGTACGCCACCACCCGCATCCTGCAGATTGACACCAACTTCACTCCAGCGTTGATCTCCAACGCCATGACCGTTACCAAAGATGGAAAGCCCGTGGGCTACGACGGTGAGGGCATTGTCCAGCGGGCCGATGGCGGCTTCTGGCTGGCCTCGGAGGGCGACCCCGACAAGAAACCTGCGCCCCTGCGCAACCTGCTGCTGCGCCTGAATGCCAAGGCCGAAGTGCAAGAGGAGATTGCGCTGCCCGAAGCGCTGGCGCGGCATGCGACCCGTTTTGGGTTCGAAGGGGTGACCACCACCGGCACCGGCGACCAGGAAGTGGTGTGGCTGGCCGTGCAGCGCGCGTGGAAGGATGACCCCAAGGGGGTCACCAAGATCTTGCGTTACAGCCCTGCCACCAAAACCTGGGGCGTGCTGCACTACCCGCTGGAGACCACCAAGGCCGAAGGTGGCTGGGTGGGTCTGTCTGAAATCACTGCCGTGGGGCCCGATACCTTTGTGGTGGTCGAGCGCGACAACCAGTTTGGCGACCAGTCTCTCAAGACCCTGCACACCTTCTCGGTGGCGGGCCTGGCTGCAGCGGCACCGGGCGACGCCAACGTGCCGGTAGTCACCAAGCGCCTGCTGCGCAACCTGGTGCCCGACCTGCAACAGCCCCACGGTTATGTGCTGGACAAGGTGGAGAGCTTCGCAGTGGACCGCGCCGGCCAGGCCTTTGCGATCACCGACAACGACGGCGTAGACGGCTCCAACGGCGAGACGCAATTCTTGCGCCTTGGCAGCCTGCCGGGCCTGCGCTGATCAGCTTGGGAAATTTTGCGCCGGGCCGCCCCACGCTTCTCGGAGCGTGGGGGCCTATCGCCGCTGCAGCAGCATGGCATCGCCATAGCTGAAGAAGCGGTAGCCGCGGGCGATGGCCTCGCGGTAGAGGCCCATCACATGGTCGTAGCCCGTGAAGGCGCTTACCAGCATCATCAGGCTGCTCTTGGGCAGGTGGAAGTTGGTCACCAGCACGTCCACCAACTTGAACGCAAAGCCCGGCGTAATGAAGATGTTGGTGTCGCCACTGGCGACGCCGGATTGGGCCCAGCTCTCCAGCGTGCGCACGCTGGTGGTGCCCACGGCCACCACGCGGCCGCCGCGCGCCTGGCAAGCGGCAATGGCCGCCTGGGTTTCGGGCGGCACGTTGTACCACTCGCTGTGCATCTGGTGCTCGGCCAGGTTTTCGGTTTTGACGGGCTGGAAAGTGCCCGCACCCACATGCAGCGTCACATGCGCGCGCTGCACTCCCATGGCGTCGAGTTGCGCAAACAGCGCTTCGTCAAAGTGCAGCGCCGCAGTGGGCGCTGCCACGGCGCCAGGGTGTTTGGCAAACACGGTCTGGTAACGCTGCACGTCTTCGGGGGAGTCGCTGTGCGTGATGTAGGGGGGCAGCGGCACGTGGCCGTGGCGTTCCATCAGCGTGTACGGGTCGTCGCCACGGTCGTTGCTCAGTACAAAGCGGTAGATGGGGCCATCCACATTCGGCCAGCGGCCCAGCAGGGTGGCGCAGAGGCCGTCTTCCTGGCCGGGTGCGCACGTCATCTTGATCGTGGCGCCCACTTCGGGTTTTTTGCTCACCCGCATGTGGGCCGCCACCTGGTTGCCGCCCAGCACGCGCTCAATCAGCAGCTCCACCTTGCCGCCGGTGGCCTTTTCGCCAAACAGGCGCGCGTTGATGACCTTGGTGTCGTTGAAGACCATCAGGTCCCCGGCGCGCAGCAGGCTGGGCAGGTCTTTGAAGCTGCGGTCCACCGGGGTGGCGCCGGTGCCATCGAGCAGGCGGGAGCCCGAGCGTTCGGGGGCCGGGTGCTGCGCAATCAGGGCGTCTGGGAGTTCGAAATCAAAGTCGCTCAGGGCGAAGGCACGGTCGGTGCCGGGGAAGAAGGCGTGCATGCTGCTTGAGGGCCGGACAGGCCCGTTCCAAGGTTGAAAAAAGGGCGGAGAGACAGGGCAGAATTGTCCCATGCCCAAGAAACCCGCCCGCCGTACCGAAGACGCCGCCCAGGAAGGCGCGGCGGGCGGCGCAGGGGACACCAAATCCCCCGCGCAAAAAGCGCTGGAGAAACTGGGCCTGAAGCGCGACATCGACCTGGCGCTGCACTTGCCGCTGCGCTACGAGGACGAGACCCGCATCGTCCCACTGGCCGAGGTGCGCGAGGGCCAGCAGGCGCAGATCGAGGCGGTCGTCACCCACCAGGAGGTCACGTTTCGCCCGCGCCGCCAGCTCATCGTCACGGTGGACGACGGCTCGGACACCTGCACGCTGCGCTTCTTCAGCTTCTACGGCTCGCAGCAAAAGGCGCTGGCCGTGGGCAACCGCATCCGGGTGCGCGGCGAGGTCAAGGGCGGCTTTCTGGGCCGCACCATGCTGCACCCCACGTTTCGCGCCGCCGGTGGCAGCCTGCCCACGGCGCTCACCCCCATCTACCCCACAGTGGCCGGCCTGCCCCAGCCCTACCTGCGCAAGGCGGTGCTCTCGGGGCTGGCGCGGGCCGACCTGAGCGACACCTTTGCCCCCGGTGATCTCGAGGTGCTCCGGCATGGAATTGGCCACCAGCCCTTGTGGACACTGCGCGACGCGCTGCAGTTTTTGCACCACCCCACGCCCGATGTGTCGCTGGACACGCTGATGGACCACAGCCACCCGGCCTGGCAGCGCCTCAAGGCCGAGGAACTGCTGGCCCAGCAGATCAGCCAGCTGCAAAGCCGGCGCGAGCGGGCTGCACTGCGGGCGCCGCAGCTCCAGGCGGTGGAGGGGGGCACCTTGCACGCACGCCTGCTGGCGGCCCTGCCGTTTGGCTTGACGAACGCCCAGCAACGGGTGGGTACCGAAATAGCCAAGGACATGGCGCGCCACATTCCCATGCACCGCTTGCTGCAGGGCGATGTGGGCGCCGGCAAGACGGTGGTGGCCGCGTTGGCCGCGGCCATCTGCATGGATGCCGGGTGGCAGTGCGCGCTGATGGCCCCCACCGAGATCTTGGCCGAGCAGCACTTTCGCAAGCTGCTGGGGTGGCTGGAGCCGCTGGGCATCACCACGGCCTGGCTCACCGGCACACAAAAAACCAAGGAGCGCCGCGCCATGCTGGCGCTGATCGAGAGCGGCGAGGCGCAGCTCGTGGTGGGCACACACGCCATCATCCAGGACAAGGTCAAGTTCAAGAACCTGGCGCTGGCCATCATCGATGAGCAACACCGCTTCGGCGTGGCCCAACGCCTGGCGCTGCGCAAGAAGATGACCGCGATCGAGGGCGACCTGGAGAAGGGGGCGGAGCCCCATCTGCTCATGATGACGGCGACGCCGATTCCGCGCACCTTGGCCATGAGCTACTACGCCGACCTGGACGTGTCCACCCTGGACGAATTGCCGCCGGGCCGCACGCCCATCGTCACCAAGGTGGTGAACGAGCACCGGCGCGACGAGGTGATCGAGCGCATCCGCGGCCAGATTGCCGAGGGCCGGCAGGTGTACTGGGTGTGCCCGCTGATTGAGGAAAGCGAGGCGCTGGACCTGAGCAACGCCACCCAAACCCATGCCGACCTGGCCGAGGCGCTGCAGGGTGTGCAACGGGCCTCGGGGGGCAGCGACCCGCGCAGCGGTGGAGCGCGGGAGCAACACCCTGCCGAGGGACTGCCGGTGCTGATTGGCCTGCTGCACTCGCGCATGCATGCGGACGACAAAAAAGCCGTCATGGGCGCCTTCACCGCCGGGCTGATGTCGGTGCTGGTCAGCACCACGGTGATCGAGGTGGGGGTGGATGTGCCCAATGCCTCGCTCATGGTGATTGAACATGCCGAGCGTTTTGGCCTGAGTCAGTTGCACCAGTTGCGCGGCCGGGTCGGGCGGGGTGCCGCAGCTTCGGCCTGCGTGTTGCTGTACTCCACGGGCGATGCCCCGCGCCTGGGCGAGGCCGCGCGTGAGCGGCTCAAGGCCATGGTGGAAACGAATGACGGCTTCGAGATCGCCCGGCGCGACCTGGAGATTCGGGGGCCGGGGGAGTTTCTGGGCGCCCGCCAGAGCGGCGAGGCCATGCTGCGTTTTGCCGATCTGGCCACCGACACGGCGCTGCTGGAGTGGGCCCGGGCCGAAGCCCCCATGCTGCTGGACCGCCACCCGCACCTGGCCCACAAACATGTGGCGCGCTGGCTGGGCGGCAAGGCCGAATTCCTCAAAGCCTGAGCATGGCACGGGGTGTTCCTGGGGTGGGCCAGCCCGCAAGCCCGGAGTTTGAGGTCAAAATGGGGTTTTGCGCCCGTCCCTTGTGCGCGAATAGCTCCTGAATTTATAGCAAACAAAGCTTGTGAAGAAAGCGCCGCCATGTGGGTTTCCCCTGTTTTCCTTGCGCAGCCGCCGCTGCCACACGTCCTGAACGCGCCCCATGAATGACCATTGGTGGTGGATTGCCGGCCTGTTGACGCCGGTGGCGATTGCGGTCCTGGGTTTTTATGCCTATGTGGAGCAGCAGGCCCGCCTGCTCAAGACCCGCTCGGGCCCGATTCCCGGTGGCCTGCGTTTTGAGGCCAATGGCTGGAGCGTGGAGGTACAGCGGGCAGCACAGCAGGTGCAGGTGAAAACCCGCATGGGACATTACACCCGCGAGCCCCTGGCGGGCGGGGCCGGGCAAGAGCAGCGGGGGCCGCTGACGGCCGCCCTGCCTGCGCCGGGGCTGCACATTGAAGTCACACGGGCGGCCCCTCCCGAGCCGGGGCAGCCTGCGCTGCCCAAGGGGCTTTGCAGCGTGGTGTTTCGCGCTTCGGACGAGACCGCCTTTGCCGCGGCAGAAAAGACCGGTGGTGAGCGCCATGTGCTGCGCCTGGAGGGCGTTCCCGAACCTGTGGCCGCCAATTTCCAGCAGTTCGCGGGGCAGATCCGGGTGTGGGTGGAGAAGCTGGACCACAACCTCGGCTTGCAAATGCAGCTGCGCCAGCAGCGCGCGGAAGCCGAAGCCGCCGCCCAGGCACGCGCCCTTGCCCGGGCACAAAAAGCCGAAGAGCAACCGCCGCAACCGGATCTGGAGCCAGCCGCCCAGATTGCCCTTTGGCGCAAGGCCGCAGGGTTCAGCGGCACCAGCGATGTGGGGTACACCGAGGACGGCAAGATCGACTGGTTCATCGACCTGGACCCACGCGGGCGCATCACTTTGCATGCGGACCGGCACACCATCCACACCACCTTGCTGGGGGCCACGATCGCCAGTCTGGCGGGGGAGCTGGAGGTGGCGGTGCGCGACGACTATTGGTCCGAAGCGGAACCCGAACTGCAGAGCTTTCGCCTCTTCAAAGGGGCGCATTCGGACGTGCGCCGAGCCTGGAGGGAGCGCCTGGAAATCCTCTGCGACAAACTGCGCAACGGCGAGATTTCGCCAGGCTGAGCGGGGCCGCCGAGGGCGGGTATAGTGGCCCGCTTTTTCCTCTGGGTGCGCATGCTGTCACTTTTACAAACGCGCTGGCGTGCACTGGCCGGCAACACACGCGGCGTGCTGCTGGTGGTGCTGGCCATGGCCTGTTGGGCCGTGCTGGACGCTTGCAACAAGCGGCTGATGGCCACCGGTGTCCCGCCCAAGCAGGTGCTGTTTTTGCAGGCCACGGTGGTGCTGGCCATGCTGGCGCCGGTGGTGGCGTGGACGCGCGGGCGCATCATCGCCACGCGCCAGCCGCGCATCCACCTGCTGCGCGCGGGGTTCATCGTCACTTCGGCCTGGTGCGCGGCCTACGCGGTGTCGCACCTGCCGCTGGCCGAGGCCAGTGCCTACCTGATGACGGGCTCACTGTTCATGCTGCCGCTGGGCGTGTGGCTTTTGGGTGAGCAGCCCCACTGGTTGCGCTGGAGCGGGGTGCTGGTGGGGTTTGGCGGGGTGCTGGTGATCTTGCAGCCCGGGGCCGAGGCCTTCCACCCTGCGGCGCTGGTGGCGCTGTTCGGCGCCTTGATGGAGTCCATGCTGGGTGTGGTGCTGAAAAAGTATTCGGGCCAGGAACATCCGGTGGCGGTGCTGACCTGGAGCCAGGTGGCCTGCTGGCTGACCTTTGGCGTGTTCTCCGGCTTCAGCCTGCCCAGCGTGCCGCCAGCCTTGTGGTGGCTGTTGCCGGTGGTGGGCGTGGCGGCGGCCGGTATTTACCTGAGTTACTTTTTTGCCTACCGCGCGGGCGATGCCTCGGCGGTGGAGGCGGGCAGCTTCTCGCTGCTGCTGTTCAGCCCCACCTTGGGCTGGCTGGTCTTTGCCGAGGCACCCGACATGGCCTTCTGGCTGGGGGCTGGCCTCTTGGTGTGCGGCATTGCGCTGGTGATTGTGGAACCCACGGGCCGGGTGAGAGGACAATAGCGCCATGACCCTGACCGAACTCAAATACATCGTGGCCGTGGCGCGTGAGCGGCACTTTGGCAAGGCGGCAGACGCCTGCTTCGTGTCGCAGCCCACGCTGTCGGTGGCGGTGAAGAAGCTGGAAGAAGAGCTGGACGTCAAACTGTTTGAGCGCAGCGCCAACGAGGTGACGGTGACGCCGCTGGGCGAAGAGATCGTGCGCCAGGCGCAGGCCGTGCTGGAGCAGGCCGCCAACATCAAGGACATTGCCAAGCGCGGCAAGGACCCGCTGGCCGGCCCCCTCAAGCTGGGCGTGATCTACACCATCGCCCCGTATTTGCTGCCCGACCTGGTGCGCCAGGTCATCACCCACAGCCCGCAGATGCCGCTGATGCTGCAGGAGAACTTCACCGTCAAGTTGCTGGAAATGCTGCGCACCGGCGAGATCGACTGCGCCATCCTGGCCGAGCCTTTTCCTGACACCGGGCTGGCACTGGCCCCGCTCTACGACGAGCCGTTTTTTGCCGCCGTGCCGACCAGCCACGTGTTGGCCCAGCAGGACAGCGTGACCACCGAAGAGCTGAAGAAGGAAACCATGCTGCTCTTGGGCAACGGCCACTGCTTCCGCGACCATGTGCTGGAGGTCTGCCCCGAGTTCGCGCGTTTCTCCAGCGACGCCGAGGGCATCCGCAAGAGTTTTGAAGGCTCATCGCTGGAGACCATCAAACACATGGTGGCCGCGGGAATGGGCATCACGCTGGTGCCGCGCCTGAGCGTGCCCAAAGACGCCATGGAGCCCAAAAAGCGCAAGGGCGAGGAGCCGTTTGTGAAGTACCTGCCGGTGCAGGACGGCAAGAACCTGCCCCCGCCCACACGCCGCGTGGTGCTGGTGTGGCGGCGCAGCTTCACGCGCTACGAGGCCATCGCCGCGCTGCGCAACGCGGTCTACGGCTGCGAACTGCCCGGTGTCACCCGTTTGTCCTGATTTTTAAGCAAAATAGGCCTCTAGACCCCGTGGATATTGCGCAAGCAGCTCCTAATTTCATAGTAATTCTGTGCCGTCCCTGTTCTCTACAAAGCTTTCGCTCTACCTGGACCTGATCCGCTGGAACCGCCCCGCGGGCTGGCTGCTGCTGCTGTGGCCCACGCTCAGCGCACTGTGGCTGGCGGCGGGTGGTTTCCCCGGTTGGCACCTCATCGTGGTGTTCACGCTGGGCACCATCCTGATGCGCAGCGCGGGCTGCTGTGTCAACGATGTGGCCGACCGTGAATTCGACAAACACGTCAAGCGCACGGCCCAGCGTCCGGTGACCAGCGGGCGCATCGGAACGCGCGAGGCATTGCTGGTGGGCGCGGTGCTGGCGCTGGCCGCGTTTGGGCTGGTGCTGACCACCAACGCCGCCGCCATCGCCTGGTCGTTTGCCGCGCTGGCCGTGGCCCTGGTCTACCCCTATGCCAAACGTTATGTCTCCATGCCGCAGGCGGTGCTGGGCGTGGCCTTCAGTTTTGGCATTCCCATGGCCTTTGCCGCCGTCAAAGGAGACGTGCCCGTGCTGGCCTGGGCGCTGCTGGTGGGCAACCTGTTCTGGGTGCTGGCCTACGACACCGAATACGCCATGGTGGACCGCGATGACGACCTGAAGATCGGCATGAAGACCTCGGCCATCACGCTGGGGCGCTGGGATGTGCCGGCGGTGCTGGGCTTCTATGTCGTCTACCTCGCCCTGTGGTCCTGGCTGGTGCTGCCCGCACTCACGCGCCCCTGGGCCTGGTGGCTGGGGGTGGCGGTAGCCGGCGCCCAGGTGGTGTGGCACGGCACGCTGATTGCCGACCGCGGACGCGAGGGCTGCTTCAAGGCTTTTCGCCTCAACCATTGGGTGGGCTTGGCCGTGTTTTGCGGGGTGCTGCTGGGCGTTTAGGCGTGACGGTTTGCGGGCTTTGCGTTAGCATGAATCCACGCCAACGCTTGGAGTTCCGCTTCCATGAACGAGCCCGCTGCACAGGACCCTGATGCCATCGTGCAGGCGCGTACACGCCGCTTGCGACAAATCTCGGGGCTGGTGTTTGCGGGCCTGCTGGTGGCCACGACGGGGTACGTGCTGGAGCGCAACTGGGCCATCGTGTGGCTTTTGTTGCCGGGCATGGCGCTCATGCTGGCCTGCCTGTGGCTCAGCCGTCTGGGCCGAGTCAACTTTGCCAACCTGCTGTTCCTGTTTTCCCTGACCGGGCTGGTGTGCGCGCTGACCTGGGTCAGCGAGGGCATCAAGGATGTGGCGCTGCTGTCCTTTCCGGCCTTGCTCATCATGGCCGGCTTGCTGGTGACGGCGCGCGCATTTTTTGCACTGCTTGGCTGCATGGTCGTCTACCTGGTGTTCCTGAATCTGGCCACCGAGGTGCTGCACTGGCGCAGTACCGGCTATGTGAGCCCGCCGGACGAGCAGTTGCGCGATGTGTTGACGATTCTGGTGGTCAGCGGCTTGGCCATCTGGCTGATCCTGAACGACTTGCAGAAGGCCTTGGCGAATCTGCAGTTGCAAATCGCGCGCTACCGCGAGTCGCAGGCGCAACTCACCTACCTGTCCCAACATGACGGCCTGACCGGTTTGGCCAACCGGGGGCTGGGTCGTGAGCGGATGGAACGTGCCTTTGCGCTGGCGCACCGCCAGAACCTGCGCGTGGCCTTGCTGTTTGTGGACCTGGACAACTTCAAGGTCATCAATGATTCGCTGGGCCACGCTGCCGGGGACGACTTCCTCCGGCAAGTGGCGCAGCGCCTGAACCAGGCGCTGCGCCAGGCCGACATCGTGGCCCGCCACGGAGGGGATGAGTTTGTCATTGGCCTGTGTGATGCGGGCCATGCTGACAGCGTGGCGGCGGTGGCCGCCGAGGTGTTGCAACGCATGGAGATGCCCTTCACGCTCAAGGACACCGAGGTGTCCACGTCCTGCTCCATTGGCATTGCATTGTTTCCCGATGACGGCGGAGACTACGAAACCCTGATGCGCCAGGCCGATGTGGCCATGTACCGCGCCAAGGAGTCGGGGCGCAATGCCTTTCGCTTTTTTGATGCGGCCATGCAAGCCGACTTGCAGCACAACCTGCAGCTGGTCGCCAGCTTGCGTGTGGCGCTGGCACGCCAAGAATTTGTGCTGCATTACCAGCCCGTGTTTGACCTCCAGACGGGACGGCTGGTGGGGGCCGAGGCCCTGATTCGCTGGCAACACCCGGAGCAGGGTTTGCTGATGCCGGGACACTTCATTGCTGCGGCCGAAAAAGCGGGCGTGATTGTGGAGATCGGCGAGTGGGTGCTGGTGCAGGCCTGCCAGCAGGCGGCGCAGTGGCAGCGGGCCGGGGCGCCGCTGGTGCTGGCGGTCAATCTGTCGCCGGTGCAGTTCCGCCGGGGCAATGTGGAGCAGGTGGTGGAAGCGGCTTTGCGCCAGTCGGGCTTGCCAGGCCACTGTCTGGAGCTGGAGATCACCGAATCGACGCTGATTGAGGACACTGAGCGTTTTGTGGTGTCACTGCAGCGTCTCAAGGCGCAGGGGGTGTCGATCGCGATCGACGATTTTGGCACCGGTTACTCCAATTTGGGCTACCTGCAGCGCTTTGCGGTGCACAAGCTCAAGATTGACCAATCGTTTGTCAAAGGCATGCTCGACAGCGAGCCACAACACGCCATGGTGGCCGCCATCGTGCAAATGGCCAAGGGCCTGCGCCTGGTCTCCCATGCCGAGGGCATTGAGGAGGAGCGCATCCGCGATGCACTGCGCGCGCTGGGTTGCGAGCAGGGGCAGGGGTACTGGTTTGCCCGGCCCGAGCCGGCCGACGCCTTTGGTCAGCGCCTGGCGCCGGCCGAGTAGGCATGAAAAAGCCCGCACAGTGGCGGGCTTGGCGGAGGGCGCGGCGCTTATTTGGCGCTCAGGCACTCACTCATGAACTTCTTGCGATCGTCGCCTTTGAGGTCTTTGGTCTTGGCGTCGGCGTTGCAGGTCTTCATCTTGTTTTGCTGGCTGGTGCCGGCGTCAGCGGCGGCCGCTGCGGGTTTGGCGCTCAGGCATTCGCTCATGAACTTCTTGCGCTCGTCACCTTTGATGTCCTTGGTTTTGGCATCGGCGTTGCAGGTCTTCATCTTGTTCTGCTGGGCGGTAGGGGCCTTTTCGTCAGCGGCGTGTGCGCCTCCGACGGCCAGTGCCAGACCCAAAGCCACGAGGGAGATCAATTGTTTCATCAGTCGTCCTATCCAAAAGATGGCAGCGATGCCGCCGTTGTAGAAAAAACCCTAGCACTTACAAGCATATAACGGAAAGATGTCAGCGCCGTTGACGGCCTGACCCCCGGGCTTTCCCGAGGGGCCCGTAAAATCGGTCCATGCTCACCGTCAAACACGATCTTTTGCAAGCGCTGGCCGCTTGCCTGGAAAAACTCTCGCCCGGCTCGGCCGCCAAGGCCGCTTTTGAATCCCCCAAGGTTGCGGCCCATGGCGATTTCGCCACCACTGCGGCCATGCAGCTGGCCAAGCCTTTGAAAATGAACCCGCGCCAGCTGGCCGAAGCCCTGCGCGCCGACCTGTTGGCCACGCCGGTCTACGCCCAGTGGGTGCAGGACATTGAGATTGCCGGGCCCGGCTTCATCAATATCCGCCTCAAGCCCGCTGCCAAACAAGAAGTGGTGCGCGAAGTGCTGGGCCAGGGCGAGCAGTACGGCTACCAGCCTCGCAATGGCCAGCGCGTGCTGGTCGAGTTTGTCTCGGCCAACCCCACCGGGCCCCTGCACGTGGGCCATGGCCGCCAAGCCGCGCTGGGCGACGCCATTTGCAATCTGTTCGGTACCCAGGGCTACGCGGTGCACCGCGAGTTCTATTACAACGACGCGGGGGTGCAGATCGACACCCTGACGAAGAGCACCCAACTGCGTGCCAAGGGCTTCAAGCCCGGCGACAGCTGCTGGCCCACCGACCCGGACAACCCGGAAAGCAAGGCCTTCTACAACGGCGACTACATCGCCGACATTGCCGAGGCCTTCAAGGCCAAGGCGTCGATCAAGGCCGATGACCGCGAGTTCACGGCCAATGGCGATGTGGACGACTACGACAACATCCGCCAATTTGCGGTGGCCTACCTGCGCAATGAGCAGGACAAGGACCTGCAGGCGTTCAACCTGCACTTTGACCAGTATTACCTGGAGTCCAGCCTGTACACCAGCGGTCGCGTGGAGGCGGCCGTGAATAAGTTAGTGAGCAACGGCAAGACCTACGAGCAGGACGGCGCGCTGTGGCTCAAGAGCACGGACTATGGGGACGACAAAGACCGCGTGATGCGCAAAAAGGATGGCACCTTCACCTACTTTGTGCCGGACGTGGCCTACCACATTGCCAAGTGGGAGCGCGGCTTTACTAAGGTCGTCAATATCCAGGGCACCGACCACCACGGCACCATTGCCCGCGTACGCGCCGGCCTGCAGGCGGCCGACGTGGGCATCCCCCAGGGCTACCCCGACTACGTGCTGCACACCATGGTGCGCGTGGTGCGCGGTGGTGAAGAGGTCAAGATCAGCAAGCGCGCGGGCAGCTATGTGACGCTGCGCGACCTGATCGAGTGGACCAGCAAGGACGCGGTGCGTTTCTTCCTGCTGAGCCGCAAGCCCGACACCGAGTACACCTTCGACGTGGACCTGGCCGTGGCCAAGAACAACGACAACCCGGTCTACTACGTGCAGTACGCCCATGCGCGCATTTGCTCGGTGCTGGCCAGCTGGGGTGGTGATGTGGTCGGCCTCAAGGCCGTGGACCTGTCGGCGCTGGAGAGCCCGCAAGCCCAGGCGCTCATGCTGCTACTGGCCAAGTACCCCGAGATGCTGAGCGCTGCGGCCGAAGGCGAAGCTCCGCATGACGTGACCTTCTACCTGCGCGAGCTGGCCGCCAGTTACCACAGCTATTACGACGCCGAGCGCATCCTGGTGGATGACGAGGCGGTGAAGCTGGCGCGTCTGGCGCTGGTGGCCGCAACCGCCCGCGTATTGCACAATGGCCTGGCCGTGCTGGGCGTGAGCGCCCCGCAAAAAATGTGAGATTAAGAGAGAAAGCAGCACATGAAGTTTGAACGTGGCGGAACCGTTGTGGGGTTCATTGTGGGCGTGGTCGTCGGCCTGGGTGCTGCGCTGGCCGTGGCAGTCTACGTCACCAAGGTACCGGTGCCCTTTATCAACAAAAGCCAGAGCCGCAGCGCCGACCAGAACGAGGCCGAAGCCCAGAAGAACAAAAACTGGGACCCCAATGCCATCCTGTATGGCAAGAACCCGGCTCCCGCCGTGCCACCGGCCACCACCCCGGCGTCCGCTGCATCTGCAGCCAAAGCCAAGGCCGAGGTGAAAACGGAGGCCAAGCCGGATGCCAAGGCCACCAAACCAGAGGCCAAGGCTGAGCTCAAGCCCGCCGTGTCAGCCGATCCGCTGGGTGACCTGGCCAAGGCCAAGACCGCGGCTCCCGCAGAGGCCGATGCCTTTGTGTACTTTGTGCAGGTGGGCGCCTTCCAGAAGGCCGAGGATGCCGAGAGCCACCGTGCCAAGCTGTCGCTGAGCGGTATCGAGACCAAGATTTCCGAACGTGAACAGTCCGGTCGTCCGGTGTTTCGGGTGCGCGTGGGGCCTTTTGACAAGAAGGAAGACGCCGACAAGGCCAAAGACAAAATGGACAAGTCCGGCATGGACACGGCTTTGGTTCGGGTGCAGCGCTGAGCGCGGGCTCTACAGGAACTTTCCCGGTGGGGCCCTGTCCCACCAGCCCCTTTACACAGTGAGATGGATATGAAACGACGCGAATTCACGCAACTGACCACTGGCGCAGCCTTGGCTTCGGCTACTTTGCTGGGCACTTCGGTGCACGCCCAGGCCAGCAAGCCCAAGGCAGGAACCGATTACCAGGTGCTGGACCCACGTGCTGCCGTGGAAGCTGGGGCTGGCAAGATCGAGGTGGTGGAGTTCTTTTGGTACAGCTGCCCGCATTGCAATGCGTTTGAGCCCACATTGCAGGCCTGGATCGCCAAGTTGCCCAAAGATGTGGTGTTGCGTCGTGTCCCCGTTGCGTTTCAGGACAGTTTTGTACCGCAACAGCGCCTGTATTTCACACTCGAAGCCATGGGCCTGGTCGAGAAACTGCACGCCAAAGTGTTCGCCGCCATCCACGTCGAAAAGAAGAACCTTGCCAGCGGCGAGGCGATTCTGGAGTGGGTGGGCCAGCAGGGCGTGGACAAGGCCAAGTTTGTGCAGCAGTACAACTCCTTCACCGTGGTGACCAAGGTGACCAAGGCCACGCAGTTGCAAAACGCCTACAAGGTGGAGGGTGTGCCTGCGCTGGGTGTGGCAGGGCGTTACTACACCGATGGCTCCATGGCTGGCAATATGCAGCGGGCCTTGCAGGTGGTGGACACGCTGGTTCCCGACGTCCGCGCAGGGCGTTAATCCGCCGGGTTTTGTTGCTGGGTTTGCCGCGGGTGGGGTGCCGGCCTCCAAGGGCCGGGGCTAGAATGGTTTGGCCCCCCAACCTTTGTGGAGACCGTTCCCATGGCGCAGCAGAAATTTCGGCTTGTCACCCGCAGCGATTTTGATGGACTGGTATGTGCGGTGCTGCTCAACGAGCTGGACCTGATTGACGACATCAAGTTCGTCCACCCCAAGGACATGCAGGACGGCAAGGTGGAGGTGTCCGACCGCGACATCACCACCAACCTGCCTTACGTGCCGGGCGTGCACTTGGCGTTTGACCACCACGAGTCAGAAACGGTGCGCAACACCGGCGAGCGCCCCAATCACATCATCCTGCCCCACGCGGATTCGGCCGCGCGCGTGGTGTTTGACCACTATGGCGGTGCCAACCGTTTCCCGGCACGCTTTCACGACATGATGGAAGCGGTGGACAAGGGCGACTCGGCCCGCTTCAGCCACGACGAAATCATGGCCCCCACAGGCTGGGTGCTGCTGAACTACCTGATGGATTCGCGTACCGGCCTGGGCCGTTTCCGGGAGTTCCGCGTCAGCAACTACCAGTTGATGATGGACTTGATCCAGTACTGCCGAAACCACGGCATCGACGAAATCCTGCAGCTGCCCGATGTGGTGGAGCGCGTGGACCTGTACTTTGAGCACGCGGCCAAGGCCAAGGAGCAGTTGCTGCGCTGTTCCACGGTGCATGGCAATCTGCTGGTGCTGGACCTGCGCAACGAAGACACCATCTTTGCGGTGAACCGTTTCATGGTCTATGCGCTGTTCCCCCAGACCAATATCTCCATCCACGTGTTGTGGGGCCTGCAGAAGCAAAACACCGTGTTTGCCACCGGCAAGTCCATCACCAACCGCAGCTCCAAGACCAATATTGGCGAGCTGATGCTGGGCTACGGCGGGGGCGGCCATGCCAACGCAGGCACCTGCCAGGTTGAGAATGAGCGCGCTGCCGAGGTGCTGCAGGCGCTGACCACCAAAATTAACGCCGACGGCTGAACCCGCCAGGGCGCGAAATGCGCAAAGCGCTCGGTACAATGGCCGAAGCGCTTTTCGAGCAAGTTTCGTGCCTTTATGAAAAATACCCTTTTGTCGGTGTCTTTGTGGCTGGTGATGGCCGGTGTGGCGGGTCACGCCTGGGCCGAAAAAGCCGACCGCAACAAGCCCATGAACGTGGAAGCAGATGCCCTGCGCTACGACGACCTCAAGCAGGTCAGCGTCTTCACCGGCAACGTGGTGCTGACCAAGGGCAGCATCGTCATCCGTGGTGCCCAGCTCGAAGTGCGCCAGGACCCCGATGGCTACCAGTTTGGCTTGGTCACCGGTTCTGCGGCCACCCCGGCATTCTTCCGCCAGAAGCGCGATGGCCTGGACGAATTTATTGAGGGCGACGGTGAAACCATTGAGTACGACGGCCGCGCCGACACCGTGCGCTTCATCAAAAAAGCCCAGTTGCGCCGACTGCGTGGTGCCACCCTGGCCGACGAGGTGACGGGCGCCAGCATCCTGTACGAAAACCTCAGCGACCGCTTCACCGTGGACGGAGCGCCCAAGAGCGCCACCGCCCCCGCAGGCCGGGTGCGGGCCATGCTGACGCCCAAACCCGACGCTGCGGCGCCCGCCGTGCCCCAAGCCAGCCCCACCTTGCGCGCCACGCCGCAACTTGAGAAAGCCGCCCAGTGAGCGCGCCCACCCAAGAAGCCCCGGACACCAGCACCGGGCGGCTGGAAGCCCGGCATTTGCAAAAGTCCTATGGCAAACGTCAGGTGGTCAAGGACGTATCGCTGGCCGTGCGCACGGGGGAGGTGGTGGGGCTGTTGGGCCCCAACGGCGCGGGCAAAACCACCTCGTTCTACATGATTGTGGGTCTGCTGCGCGCCAGCGCAGGTGACATCACCATCGATGGCCAGTCCATTGAGCACATGCCCATCCACCGCCGCGCGCGCCTGGGGCTGGGGTACCTGCCGCAAGAGGCCTCGATATTTCGTAAGCTGAATGTGGAAGACAACGTGCGCGCCGTGCTGGAGTTGCAGCGCGACGAGGCGGGCAACCCGCTGAAGTCGGCCGAAATTGAGTCGCGCCTGACCGCGCTGTTGCAGGACTTGCGCGTGGAGCACCTGCGCGAGTCGCCTTCGCTGGCCTTGTCGGGTGGCGAACGGCGCCGGGTCGAGATTGCGCGCGCATTGGCCACGCGGCCCCGCTTCATCTTGCTGGACGAACCCTTTGCCGGTATCGACCCGATTGCCGTGATCGAGATTCAGCGCATCATCAACTTCCTCAAGGGCCGCGGCATTGGGGTGCTGATCACCGACCACAATGTGCGCGAGACCCTGGGCATTTGCGACCACGCCTACATCATCAGCGACGGCCATGTGCTGGCGCAGGGCACCCCCTCCGAGATCGTGAACAACGCCGATGTGCGTCGCGTCTATCTCGGTGAGCATTTCAAAATGTGATGAAGCAGGGTCTTTCACTACGCGTCTCCCAACACCTGGCGCTCACGCCCCAGTTGCAGCAGTCCATCCGTCTGCTACAGCTTTCCACGCTGGAGCTGAGCCAGGAGGTGGAGCAGATGCTGGACGAAAACCCGTTTCTGGAGCTGACCGAGGACCGGGCCGAGCGCGAGGACTTCGGCCTTAACGCCGCCGACGCCACCGTCAGTGAAGGCGATCGCCTGTCCGAGAGCGGTGAGACGGACTACGCTCCTAATTCTATAGCTGACTACGCAACATCCACGAGCGCTAGCAGCACAAATGATGAAGAATCCACACCGCTGAGCAGCAGCGACGAGCCCAACTGGGAGGGTGACGGCACCACCGAAATGACGCCCGATGACGGCGAGTGGGGCGTGGACGCCAAGGCCAAGGCCAACAACCTGGGTGACGATGAAGAGAAAGACGCCACCGAGCTGGCACGTTCCGCCGAATCACTGCAGGCCTTTTTGCACCGCCAGGCCCTGAGCCTGCGCACCACGGCCACCGATGCGGCGGCGCTGCGTTTTCTCATCGAATCGCTCAATGACGATGGGTATCTGGAAGACCCGCTGGAAGAACTGGCGCGCAGCCTGAACCCCGGCGATGAAGAGCAGCTGCAAGACCTGGTGCACCACTTCACCGTGGCGCTGGGTCTGCTGCACAGCTTGGAGCCCGTGGGCGTGGGCGCGCGCGACCTGGGCGAGTGCTTGCGCCTGCAAGTGGCGCACCTGCTGCAACTCGCGGATGAGGAGGGGGAGGTCGACCGGACCGAGGTGCTGCAGGTGGCCCTGGGCATTTGCAACAAACCGATGGACCTGCTGGCCCGACGCGACATCAAGCGCCTGGTGCAAATGGGTGTGGGCAGCGATGCGCTGGTGCGCGAAGCGATTGCGCTGATCGCACGGCTGGAGCCCAAGCCCGGGCGCCGCTTTGTGGACGTGGAGCGCAACATCGTGGTGCCCGACGTGCTGGTGATGGCGATTGGCAAGGTCGGTGGCACGCCCAAGTTCCGCGTACAGCTCAACCCCGAAGTGATGCCGCGCCTGAAGGTGCACGACATTTATGCCAACGTGCTGCGCAACCACCGCGGTGGCCGTGACGGTGCAGGCCACGCGGCGCTGCAGCAGCGCCTCCAAGAGGCGCGCTGGTTCATCAAGAACATCCAGCAGCGCTTTGACACCATCCTGCGCGTGAGTACGGCCATTGTGGAGCGGCAGAAAAACTTCTTCACCCACGGCGAGTTGGCTATGCGCCCCCTGGTTCTGCGCGAGATTGCTGATGAACTGGGTCTGCACGAGTCCACCATCAGCCGCGTGACCACCGCCAAGTACATGGCCACGCCGTTTGGCACCTTCGAGCTCAAGTACTTCTTCGGCTCGGGCCTGGGCACCGAGAGCGGCGGCAATGCCTCCAGCACCGCGGTACGCGCGCTCATCAAGCAGTTCATTGCCTCCGAGAGCAGCAAGAAGCCCTTGAGCGACAACCAGATCTCTGACATGCTCAAAGAGCAGGGTATCGAATGCGCCCGGCGCACCGTGGCCAAATACCGCGAGGGCCTGAAGATTGCCCCCGCCTCACTCCGCAAAGCGCTATGAACCAACTGACCCTTTTTCTCCCCTGTGCCGCTGGCGTGGAGGAGTACCTGGCGCCGGAGATTTTGCAAATCACCGGCCTGCCGCCCGGCTGCGTGACCAAGCAGCGCGGTGGTGTGGCCGTGCGCACCTCGTTTGCGCACGCCATGTTGCTCAACCTTTACAGCCGCCTGGCGCAGCGCGTGCTGGTGCTGGTGTCGTACACCGAATACCGCAGCGAACAAGACCTGTACCGCGCCGGCTTGCAGGTGCCGTGGGAGCAGTGGTTCACACCCAAGGAAAGCATCAAGGTCGAGGTGACGGCGCAGCACAGCCCGCTGACCTCGCTGAACTTTGCCGCGCTCAAGGTGAAGGACGCCGTGTGCGACCGCTTCCGCGAAGTGGCGGGCGGTGTGCGGCCCGATGTGAACACGCAGTGGCCCGATGTGCGTATCTACGCCCACCTGACCACCGACAGCTGCTCTCTCTACATCGACACCTCGGGCGAGCCGCTGTTCAAGCGTGGCTGGCGTGAGGACAAAGGGGATGCGCCGCTGAAAGAGACCCTGGCCGCGGCCATGATTGCGGCCAGCGGCTGGGCCTCGGGCGACGACGACCTGATGCCCTTGTACGACCCCTGCTGTGGTAGCGGGACGGTGGCTATTGAGGCCGCACAGATTGCCTGCAATATCGCAGCCGGTTCGTTGCGTCGCTTTGCGTTCGAGAAATACCGCCCCTTCCGCTCGCAGGAATGGGTGGACATGAAGGCCGAGGCCGCCGCCAATGTGGTCAAGCCCGAGCCGGGTCAGGCTGCATTGATTTACGGCAGCGATGTGTCGCACCGCATGGTGGACTTTGCGCAACGCAACGCCCAGCGCGCGGGCGTGGCTGACGTGATCGAATTCCGCGGTGGCGACGCGCTGCAGCGTATGCCCCCGATTGAGGGCGGCGGCGTGATGGTGCTGAACCCTCCCTATGGCGAGCGCATCGGCATCGGCGGTGTGGCCGGTGAGGGCGAGGGTGCGCGCTTTGGCGCACGTGAACTCGCGCAGACTGACGAGGGTGTGGACTTCTTCAACCAGCTGGCCAGCCACTGGAAGAAAAACTACAGCGGCTGGACCGCCTGGGTGCTGACACCCGACCTCAAGCTGCCCAGCAAGATGCGTTTGAAAGAGTCGCGCCGCGTGCCGATGTGGAACGGCCCGCTGGAGTGCCGCCTGTTCAAGTTCGACATGGTCAAGGGCCGCCTGGCCAAGGGCACTGCAGCAGCTGCCCAGGAGCCCAATGACTGAACTCCAGACGGAGGCTGTCCGCCAGGTCATTCTGGACACCAACATCGTGCTGGACCTGCTGGTCTTCCACGATGCGGCCACCCCCCCGCTGCGTGATGCCTTGCAGGCCGGGCGCCTGCAATGGGTGGCTACCACTCCCATGCGTGACGAACTGGAGCGTGTGCTGGCCTACCCGCAAATCGCCAAGCGCCTGGACTTCTACGGTCTGAGCGCCGCGCAGGTGCTGCAGGCGCGCGATGCCCTGGTGCGGACCGTGGAGGTGCCGCCCAAGGCCAGCGTGACCTGCAAAGACCCGGACGACCAGAAGTTCATCGACCTGGCCGTCGCCCAGCGTTGCCTGGTGCTGAGCAAGGACCAAGCCGTACTTTGCATGGCAAAACGGCTGCTAGCCCTCGGCGCTGCTGCGCGAGCAGCTATCGAATAGATAGCGATTCGACGCTGCCGCCGGCTACAGGCCAGAGCCGCACGGCCAATGCGGTGGCTGCTGCCAGCGCCGCCAGACCACAGACGCCTGCCCAACCCCACTGTGCCAGCGCCAGGCTGCCCAGCCAGGCGCCACTGGCCATGCCGATGAACATGCCACCCATGAGCACGGCGTTCAGGCGGCTGCGCGCGGCGGGTTCCAGGCTGTAGACGATGGTCTGGTGCGCAATCAGGCTGGCCTGCACGCCCAGGTCAAACACCACAGCGCCCAGCGCCAGCAGCCACAGCGGGCTGTCGGTTCCCAGCGCACCCAAACCCATGGCCAGGAATGCGACCACCACCAGCGCAGCGCCCAGCCGGGTCACCACCTCGGGACCGCGCCGGTCGGCCATGCGACCTGCCAGCGGTGCGGCCAGGGCACCCGCGGCACCAGCCAGGCCAAAGGCCCCGGCTGCGGCACTGCCAAGGTGGGCCGGCGCGGCATGCAGCATCACGGCCAAGGTAGACCAGAAGGCGCTGAAGGCCACGCTGAGCAAGCCTTGCGCGAGCGCCGCCCGGCGTAAGCCGCGGTGGCGCAGCCACAGCGTGGCCAATGTGCGCATCAGGGCCGGGTAGGGCAGCTGGGTGGTGGGTGCAAAGCGTGGCAGGTCGCGCCAGACGGCCGCACCCAAAAGTGCAATGCTGAGTGCTGCGGCCACAAACATGGCGCGCCAGCCCGCCTGCTCGGCCACCAGACCCGACACCACGCGCGACAGCAAAATGCCCAGCAACAGCCCGGTCATCACCGTGCCCACAATCTTGCCGCGGCTGGCTTCGGGCGCCAGTGTGGCGGCGGCGGGCACGATGTCCTGCGCCAGCGTGGCAGAAACGCCAATCACCAGGCTGGCTGCGAGCATCACTCCCAGCGAAGGTGCGGCAGCGGCGGCCAGCAGCGCCAGGCACAGCACGGCGGCTTTGCCAAGGATGATGCTGCGCCGGTCAAAGCGGTCGCCCAGGGGAGCCAGCAGCACCAGGCCCAGGGCGTAGCCCAATTGGGTGAGGGTGGGGACCAGGCCAATGGCGCCGGGCGTGACTCCGAACTCGGCGCCCAGCACGCCCAGCATGGGTTGGCTGTAGTACAGCGCCGCGGCGGCCAAGCCGGCGCCGGTGGCTAGCAGCAGCACCAAGGCCGCCGGCAAGGCGTTGGCAGGCTTATGCGTGGAATTGGTGGATGTCATGGTATTAACCCTAGGTTTGACGATGGGGCGAGTGTGTCACCGCCTAAATCAACTGGGAATGCCTGCAATCCACACAATTGTTATACGCTTGACGTATGAAGACAGCTCCCGACCGCATTGAACTCATGCAGACCTTGGTGCGCATTGTGGAGGCCGGCAGCCTGTCGGCTGCCGCGGCACAGCTGGGCACCACTCAACCTACCGTGAGCCGGCGCCTGCAGGCGCTGGAGCGCATGCTGGGCGCCAAGCTGCTGCAACGCTCCACCCACGCCATGCAACTCACCGAGGAAGGCCAGCGCTGCTTTGCCCATGCCAAGGAACTGCTGGTGAATTGGGACGCCTTTGAGGCCGATCTGCGTGGCAGCACCGACGTACCTGAGGGCACGCTGCGTGTGGTGGTGCCGCATGCCATTGGCCAGCAGCAGCTGGTGGGCCCGCTGGCCGACTACCTGCAGCGCCACCCGCGCGTGGCGGTGGAGTGGCTGCTGCACGACCGCACGCCGGACTTCATTGCTGATGGCATTGACTGCGCCATCCATGTGGGCACGGTGGACGACCCGTCGGTGGTGGCGGTCAAGTTGGCAGAGATTCCGCGCATCGTGGTGGCCGCGCCTTCCGTGTTGGGCGATGCTTCGCCGCCAGTGCACGCCTCAGATTTGGCGGCGTTACCCTGGTTGGCACTGCGCACTTTCTACCGCAACGACATCACGCTGAGCCATAGCGGTGGCGCGCAGCAGCGCCTGGTGCTGAAACCTCGCATGGCCACGGACAGCCTGTACGCGCTGCGCAGCGCAGCACTCTTGGGGCTCGGGGTGTGCGTGGCATCGAGCTGGGCGGTGGCCGATGACGTGGCCCAGGGCCGGCTGCTGCACCTGCTGCCCGAGTGGCGCGCCGAGCCATTGCCGATTTACCTGCTCTACCCATACGCCCACTTCTACCCAGCCAAGCTGCGCCGCTTTGTGGACATTCTGCGGCCTGCTCTGATTGCCGGCTGGGGCACGTCAGCAGCAGCTGTTTGAGTGAAAAATAGGGCGCTAGCCCCCGTATTTATTGCGCCAACCGCTCCTGAATGAATAGCAACTATTGGAGTGGTGCGGGTGCACTGTGCACAGGCGCGTGGGTTGGCAGGCGCAGCACAAAGCGGGTGCCTACGCCCACCGTACTGTGGGCGGTGATGCTGCCGCCCAGCACATTGGTGGCCAGGTTGTAGACGATGTAGAGCCCCAGGCCGCTGCCGCCGCGGCCCAGCTTGGTGGTGTAAAACGGCTCGAAGACATGCGGCAGATTGCCCGGCGCGATGCCGCAGCCGTTGTCGGCGTATTCCAGCACCACCTCGTCGCCTTCCAGGCGAGCCTGGATATCTATCTGGCCTTGCGCCACGCCTTCAAAGCCGTGGTTCAGGCTGTTGGTCAGGAAGTTCGTCAGGGCTTGTTCCAGCGGGCCGGGGTAGCTGTCCAACGCCAGGTCTGTGGGGATGGCCAGCGACACCTGGTGCCTGGCATTCTTGAACAAGGGGCGGGTGGTGGTGAGCACCTCATTCACCACATCCAGCAGCGTAAAGCGCCGCCTGCGCGTGCTGCTCTGGTCGACCGCCACCTCCTTGAAGTCGTTGATCAGTTTGGCGGCCTTGGTCGCGTTGCGCTCGATGAGCACACTGGCCTCTTGCATGCGGGTAGTGGCCTTGTCCACATCGGAGCGGCGGGCCTTGCCAGAGAGCAGCTTCTGGCTGAAATCGGACACTTCATCGGTCAGGGTGGTGGCCACGGACATTACGTTGCCAATGGGTGTGTTGAGCTCGTGCGCGACCCCGGCCACCAGGCTGCCCAAAGCAGCCAATTTCTCGGATTGCACCAATTGGCCCATGGCGTGTTTGAGCTCTGCATTGCGGGCTTGCACGCGGGCTTCGAGATCCCGGTTGAGCTCTTCCAGTGTGGTTTGGGTCCGTTTCAGTCGGGTGACGTCGATCAGGGTCTGAATGGCCCCGGTGATCCGGCCCTGTGCATCGCGCAAAGGGGCTGCGCAGTAGCGTATCCACATGCCGCGCTCGCGCTCCATGCCGGCGAAATAGTCTTCGCCTTCCAGGGCGCCGGGAATGATGGGGCTTTCGCGCAGTTTTTGACCGTAGTGGCGTGCCAGGTCTTCAGGGCGTGCGCCGTCCACCAGCACATCGAGCAGGCAAGGCCGTGGATCAGGGTAAATGCCACGCCAGGTGTCTGTGGTGCCCACCACGGTTTCCGCCTTGACCCCGGTCAGGCGTGTCATGTGCGGGTTCCAAAAGGTGATCTGGTGCTGGGCATTGATGGCAAATACTGCGACCGGCAAGTTTTGGTACACCTGCTGCAAGCTGTGTTCAAACTCCTTGGCCATCACTTCAGCCTGTTTGCGGTCCGTGACGTCGCGGATGGCGGACACGGTGCGCTGCCCCTGCGCCATCTCAAAGCGTGTCATGGAAATCTCTGACCAGAACACCGTGCCGTCCTTGCGCTTGGAACGCCATTCGAAAAACTGGGCACCCTCGCGCCGCGTTTTCTCGATCCAGGCCAGCGCTTCGGCAGGGCCATAGCCGGGTTCCTGGGAGCTCAGATCGCCTGGGTGCAAGGCGGCCACCTCATGGCCTTGGTAGCCAAACAGCTGGACAAAGCGCGGGTTGATCTGCACGATCTGGCCGGTATCCGCATCACGCACCATGATGGCGTCGGGGCTGTGGTCAAACAAGGCTTGGTAGTTGCGCGCACTCAGGCGTTGCGCGGCCTCTGCCGCATGGCGCACCCGGATGCCGTGCAGTAGCAGGCCAATGATCACCAGCATGCTGCCAAACAACACGCTAAGCCACGGCAAGTGGGGCCGCAGGGACTCCATGGTGTCCTTGGGGCGCTGCAACACGGTGGCCGTGGCAGGCAGGCGGTCCAAGTCCACGTCCCAGCGCTGCATCTGGGGGTAGTCAAAGGTGGCGTGGGAGCTGCCATCCACAAACGGCAGTGGTGTGGGAATACTTCCGTCCAGCACTTGCATCGCCAAGCGGCCCACGGTTTGCCCTTGGTCAAACCCGGACACCAGAAAGCCCCCCAAAACGCCGGGGCGCATGGCCACATCGCGCGTGACGGCGACGGGGGCTTTTGCCGCGGCCGTCCACAGGTCGGTTGCCTCCTCGTGGGTGAGCACGTGGCCCTCGGCATCCCGGTTAAAGGGCAGGGCAAACACCAGGTCCTGGGCGCTGGTTTGGCTCAGCCGTTGCTGCATGGCGGCCACGGGCAGGTTGGTCAGGTACTCGATGGTGGCGCCGGGCTGGGAGGCCATGCGGCTGTGCAGGGTCTCGACCTGTGCGAGGCTGGTGCGGCTTTGGTCGTGGATGACGATGACACGTTGGGTCTGTGGGCGCATGCGCAGCATTTGCTGCAGGCTCTCGCCCACGTCCAGGTCGTCAAATACGCCCCCCACATTGGGCACTTGCTGCAGTGTCGCGCGTCGGCTGCTGGAGACACCGGAAAACAGGACCGGCGTGCCCTTGAAATGGTTGTCGCGCAGGAGCAGTGCAAAGTCCAGGGCATCGTCGTCTGCCGCAATCAGCACAGCAGGCGGCTTGGTGCCGTATTTGGCCAGCAACAGTGCCTCGGTCAGCTGGTAGTAGTGCGTGTTGGGCACCACATGTTTGGTGTCCAGAAAATCGAGCTGTATCTCCAGGGGGGGATTGCGAGCCTGCAGCTGCTCGCGCACACCGGCGATCTGGGCATCGCTCCAGGCCATGCCTGCGTGGTAGGACGCAATCATGTGCACCCGCGCCACCTCGAGCGCCTGGGCGGGAACAAGGGCGCACCACAAGGCCACCCCGCAGGCCCATCGCAACCAGCCAGGGCCGGGGTGGCGGACCGTCGGAGCTCGTGGGGGCTGCCAGGCCTTTGGCAAACCAGCCTTCAGGCGGAGAGGGCCAGCGAGTTGCTGTTGGCCGCGTGCTCGGGCGACAGCTTGAATACCGCCATCACCTCCACCAGCGAATGCGCCTGGGTGCGCAGGCTGCTCGCGGCGGCGGCCATTTCTTCCACCAAGGCCGCGTTTTGCTGGGTGGCCTGGTCCATCTGGTCCACCGCGTGCCCCACTTGGGTGACGCCCGAGGCCTGTTCGCCACTGGCTGCGCTGATTTCCCCCACGATGTCGGTCACACGGCGGATGGCATCCACCACTTCGGTCATCGTGCTGCCCGCCTGGTCCACCAGTGCCGTGCCTTGCTCTACACGGCTCACGCTGTCGTTGATCAGGGTCTTGATCTCCTTGGCGGCTTCGGCGCTACGCCCGGCCAGGCTGCGTACCTCACTGGCCACCACCGCAAAGCCACGGCCTTGCTCACCCGCGCGGGCGGCTTCCACGGCCGCGTTCAGCGCCAGGATGTTGGTCTGGAAGGCGATACCGTCGATGACGCTGATGATGTCGCTGATTTTGCGGCTGGCCTCGTTGATGCCCTTCATGGTTTCCACCACCTGGCCCACCACTTCGCCGCCGCGCATGGCCACCGTGGATGCGGTCATGGCCAACTGGTTGGCCTGGGAGGCGCTGTCGGCGTTTTGCCGCACGGTGGAACTCAGCTCGGTCATGGAGGCTGCGGTCTCTTGCAGTGCACTGGCCTGCTGCTCGGTGCGGGCCGAGAGGTCGTTATTGCCGTGTGCAATCTCCGCGCTCGCGGTGGATACACCCTCGGCGCTGCTGCGCACCCCGCCCACCATGCGGGCCAGGTTGTCGCGCATGTCGCGCAGCGCATGCATCATGTCGGCGGTTTCGTCCCGCCCTTCGGGCTGGATATGGATGCTCAGGTTGCCCTGGCTGATGGCCTGGGCCGAATCGACCGCGTGCCGGATGGGCCGGGTGATGGAGCGGGTGGACAGCACCGCAAAGACCAGGCCGATGGCCGCAGAAAGCCCTGCCCCGATGCCCAGAATCCACTGGCCACTGGCAGCGACGGCTTCGGTTTTGGCAACACCGGCCTTCAACTGGTCGTCCATATGCGCAATCAGCGCATCCAGCGACTTGAGGTAAGCGCTGGCCAGAGGGAGCAAGTTTGCGTCGACCGCAGCAGTGACGTCTTCACCCGCCAGTTTTTTCTTCAGCAAATCGGAGCGTGGCCCGCGGTACGCCTCCCGGACCTTGCCAATGTCGGCAAACAGGGCCTTGCCCTTGTCGTCGGTAATCATGGGCTCCAGTTGCTTTTGCAAGGCTGATGACTTTGGAGGTCTCGTCCATCTCTTTTTGCAGAATGCCCACCCGCTCGGTGCTGGACGCGTGCAGGGCTGCCGCCGTGCGGACCCAGTTGATGCGGATGTTCTCCACCCATTTTTGCGTCAGGGAGGCGCGTTCCACCTCGACATAGGCCAGGCTGTGGGCCTCTTCCTTGAGTGAACCCAGGCGCCACATGCCGGTCAGTGCCATCAGGGCGGTGATCAGGAGTACGACCCCGAAAGCCAGTCCAAGCCGGGCACCGATGCGCAGGTTGCTTCCAATCATGCTGTCTCCTCGAGTTGTATACAGAACACTTTACTCCCAAGCGCGCCAAAGCAAAAGCCGGAATACTCAGGAAAACTCCGCTGCAAATGAGTGCGCGCTGGCCCGTGGCCAACTGTGGCGGTAGATCAAGGGCAGGCTGTTCAGGTCCTGGTCGATCAGCGCGCGGGTGGGCAATTGCGTCAGGATCAGCTGCGCGAGCGACTTCACTTTGTGGTCAGTCGACCGGCGCACGATGTGGTGCGCCGTGATCCCGCTGGGGTGGGTCACACCCGCGGCCTGCACCAGCTCTTGCAGGGCATGCAGGGTTTGTTGGTGAAAGTTGTAGACGCGTTCGGCTTTGTCCGGCACTACCAGTGACTGCTGGCGCAACGGGTCCTGCGTGGTGACTCCGGTGGGGCAGTGGCCGGTGTGGCAGTGCTGTGCCTGGATGCACCCCAGTGCGAACATGAAGCCGCGTGCACTGTTGCACCAGTCGGCCCCCAGTGCCATGAGCCGGGCGATGTCAAAAGCACTCACCACCTTGCCCGCGCAGCCAACTTTGACCCGCTCGCGCAGGCCGGCACCGCGCAAGGTGTTGTGCACCAGCAGCAAGCCTTCCTGCAGCGGCGAACCCACGTGGTCCGTGAACTCCAGCGGCGCTGCACCCGTGCCGCCCTCGGCCCCGTCCACCACAATGAAGTCGGGCGTGATGCCGGTTTCCAGCATCGCCTTGACCATGGCAAACCACTCCCAGGGGTGGCCAATGCAGAGCTTGAAGCCTGTCGGCTTGCCGCCCGAGAGCTCGCGCAGCTTGGCAATGAACAGCATCATCTCCACCGGAGTAGAGAACGCGCTGTGAGAGGCCGGTGAGATGCAGTCCACCCCCACCGGGATGCCGCGCGCCTGGGCAATTTCGGGCGTCACCTTGGGGCCTGGCAACATGCCTCCGTGGCCCGGCTTGGCGCCCTGGCTGAGCTTGAGCTCAATCATCTTGACCTGCGGGTCGCGCGCGTTGGCGGCGAACTTGTCGGGGTTGAAGCTGCCGTCGTCGTTGCGGCAGCCAAAGTAGCCGGAGGCGACTTCCCAGATCAGGTCGCCCCCATGTACGCGGTGGTGGGTAGAGATGGACCCTTCGCCCGTGTCGTGGGCGAAGCCGCCGCGTTTGGCACCCGCGTTCAGCGCCAGAATGGCATTGGCGCTCAGCGCCCCAAAACTCATGGCCGAGATGTTGAACACGCTGGCGCTGTAGGGGTGGGCCGTGTCTGCACCGATGGTGATGCGGAAGTCGTGGGAGGCCAGTTGGGTGGGGGCGACCGAATGGTTCATCCACTCGTAGCCCTCGGCATGCACGTCCAGTTGGGTACCAAACGGCCGCTTGTCCGGCTCGCCCTTGGCACGCTGGTAGACCAGTGAGCGCTGGGCCCGCGAGAAAGGGGTGGCCTCGTTGTCGCTTTCGATGAAGTACTGGCGAATCTCGGGCCGCACAAACTCCAGCATGAAACGCAGGTGCCCAATGATGGGGTAGTTGCGCAGGATGGAACGTTTGCTCTGGCGCAAGTCGTACACCCCAATGCCCACCAGCATGGCACACAGCAGGAAGCTCCCCAAGCCGACGCCCAGTGCCAGCAGGCTGAAGACACTCAGCAGCAGGCCAAACACGCACAGCCCCATGGCGGTGTAGCGGACAGGAAAGATGGAATTGAGCGTATGGAGCATGGAGAGCCTTTCTTCGGAGGGACAATAGCAGCCTGCCCTCTTTTTGCACAGCTTATGCCAAACCTCACGCCTGCGGCCACCGATGCCGCCTTGTTAGACACCCTGAGCCCGGACGACTTCGACGCCCTGGACACTATTCTGGATGACTTGCGCAGCCGCAACGATGAAACGCCGCAGTGGGAGTTCTGCGAAGGCTTTATGGCGGCGCTGGCCGTGTGCCGCCGCCCCATTGCCCCTGCCGAGTCCTTTCCCGCCCTGCTCGATCTGGAGTTTCCTGCGTCCGGTGAGGCCGGAGGTTTTGCCAGCGTGGAGCAAGCCCAGCAGTTTGTGCAGCTTTGGACACGCCGCTGGAATGACGTGCTGCGCAGCCTCACCGCCGAAGTGAAAAGCCTGGACGACGAGACCGCCTACCACCCCGAAGTGATGGACGTGCGCGGCGCCGTGGCGGTGTTGCCAGAAGAAGATCGTGCCGCCATGGCCGACCAGGAACTGCCCTCATTCGCCCAGGTATGGGCTTTGGGCTTTATGTTTGCGGTGGAAACCTGGCCCGAAGAGTGGGCGGCGCCCCGCGACAAGGAGGCCGAAAAATGGCTGGATGCCGCCCTGCAGTCCATCGTGGCCCTGACCGAAGATGACACCGACGAGCCCACGATTTCGGTGTTTGAGGATGACGGCCCGCCCAGCGTGAGCGAGCAGCGTATCAACGACTTTGCCGACGCCGTCTGGGCGGTCTACGACTTGCGTGAACTCTGGAGCAGCTTCGGCCCCCGCGTGGAAACGGTACGCAAGGAAGCCGAACCCGGCCGCAACGATCCTTGCCCCTGCGGGAGCGGCAAAAAATACAAGAAGTGCCACGGCGCCTGAGCGCGTTTTGCCCACAAAAAAGCCCGCATCGCTGCGGGCTTTTTGCTTTCGGGGAACTACAGGATTAGAACTTGTAGCCGACGCCAAAGGAGAATGTGCGAGCTTCCGCTTTGGCTTGAGTCGTCAAGCTAGTGACGATGGTTTTATCGTCGTACTTGTTCTGCATGTATTCAGCCTGCAGGTACACGTTCTTGTTCAGCATTTTTTGCACGCCGAAACCATAGCCGACACCGCTTGCATCAGTTTTGCCTGCAAAGATTGCCGCGCCGGTCGTTTCGAAGGATGCAGAGATGCTGGCAACCTTTCCATAGATCAGCCAGCTGTCAGCGACGGCAAATCCAGGTGCAACATACACCGAGTAGGCATTTTTACGCTTTCCAGAGAACACTGCGCCCGAACTGCCGAGGTCAATGTCACCAAATTCGTAAGTGCCACCAAAACCCAGGACAAACGCACTGCCTAGGGCCAGGTTGTATTGGGCTTGCAAGGATCCGTTGGAGGATGTTTGGCCAGTGGCCTTCACAGAGCCGCCGCTGTTGCGGATATCGGTGTCGCTGGAGGTCGCGTTGATATTCAGGCCTGCGCTAAAGCCCTCAAAATTCTTGGCTTGTGCAAATGCTTGGGGTGCTGCGAAGGTGGCGACGATGGCCGAGGCAATCAAAAGTTTTTTCATGGTTCTGGTTTGATAAGTGGATAAACGGACTCTCCTCCCGAAAAGCCCATAGGGATTCTACTAGTGGTGTTATGCCCTTGACCAAGGCAGGGAAGTCCCGTTGTGGTGAAAAAACCCGTTGGATTGCGCAACATTCCGTATGTCCATGACCTGTAGCAAATGCCGTGCGGCTTTTGCGGATGTTTTGACTTCGCCCCCCGTCTTGGCAAAGGGGAATGGGGCGTCCAGGCAGGACGGTTGCACGGTTGGGGGTCATGCATCCGCGGACCATTGGGCCTAGATGGGTTGTTCCACTTTCATAACAGGCCGCTGCATGAGTTAGGCCCGTCGCAGGACAGGGGGTGCTACTTCAACAGGGTGGCCAACTGGCTAAGGGCGTGGTGCACGGTGGCGCTACGCACCGCAGCACGGTCGCCCGCAAAGTGCTGCACCTCGCTGTGCACGCCCGCAGGCGTGGCCCAGCCAAACCACACGGTGCCCACAGGTTTGTCGGCGCTGCCGCCGGTGGGGCCGGCCACGCCGGTCACGGCGACGGCCACCTGGGCGAGGGAGTGTTGCAGGGCGCCTTGCACCATGGCGCGCACCACGGGTTCGCTGACGGCACCGTGGGTGGCAATCAGCGTGGCGTCCACCCCCAGCATCTCGGTCTTGGCGGTGTTGGAGTAGGTGACAAAACCACGCTCAAACCAGGCGCTGGAGCCCGCCAGGTCGGTGCAGGCGCCGGCGATCAGACCGCCAGTGCAGCTTTCGGCCGTAGCCAGCATCCACTGGTGTCTGAGCATCAAATCGGCCACTATGGCGCATGGATATTGCGTGAGCAGCTCCTGGTTTGATAGCGATGTGGTGGTGTTCAGATGAACCTCCACAGTGCGATCACGAGCACGGTGCAGCCTGCGGCCACCAGGTCGTCCAGCATGATGCCGAAGCCGGCCTTGCTCCAGGCGCGGCGGTCGCTCTGCGGGTCTACGTGGTGGAACAACGCATCGGCCCAGCCCACCGGGCCGGGTTTCACGGCATCAAAAAAGCGGAACAGGCCAAAGGCCATGACCTGGCCCACCAGCGAGGTGGGGGTGACCAGCCACAGCACCAGCCAAAAGGCGATGACTTCGTCGACGACCACATTGCTGGGGTCCAGCACACCCAGATTGCGCGCGGTGACCGTGCTGGCCCACCAGCCCACCAAGGCGCCACCGCCAATCAGCCAGGCCCAGCCAGCGTCGCCCAGCCAAGGTTGTAGCGCCACAAAGGCTACCCAGGCCCACAGCGTGCCCGAGGTGCCCGGTGCAATGCGCGACAGGCCCGAGCCAAAGCCCAGCGCCAGTACATGCGCCAGGTGCTTGAACATGAATTTGGCGGTCGGCCGGGAGGCGGGTGGGGTCAGCGGGGCGCCGCTGACGGTATCCAGCGGAATCAGGGTCACGGGTTCACTCATGCCCCGATTATCGAAGACGCCGCAGCGTCCCCGCAGTTCAGTCGTGCAGGGACGACAAAAACTGCTGCAGCTCGGGCGTTTGCGGCGTGCCAAAAATCTCCGCGGGTGTCCCCATTTCGTGCACACGGCCCTGGTGCATAAAGATCACGCGGTTGGACACGCGGCGCGCAAAACTCATCTCGTGCGTCACCATCAAGAGTGTCATGCCGTCCTGGGCCAGGCCTTCCACCACCCGCAGCACCTCGCCCACCAGCTCGGGGTCCAGCGCGCTGGTGATCTCGTCGCACAGCAGCACGGCGGGTTCCATGGCCAGCGCACGCGCAATCGCCACGCGCTGCTGTTGCCCGCCCGACAACTGGTCGGCATAGGCGTCAAACTTCTCAGTCAGGCCCACGCGGGCCAGCAGGGCGCGGGCATGGGCTTCACCGGCTTGCGCGTCTTTGGCCTTGACCAGACTGGGTGCCAGCATGATGTTCTTGCCCACGGTCAGGTGCGGGAACAGGTTGAAGCCCTGAAAAATCATGCCCACGCGCTGGCGCAGTGCGCGCATGGCGGCGGCGTCCCGGTGCAGCAGCGGTTTGCTGTCCACCGTCAGCGCGCCGCTCTGGAACTCTTCAAGTCCGTTGATACAGCGCAGCAGCGTGCTTTTGCCCGAGCCGCTTTTTCCGATGATGGCGATCACCTCGCCGGGGGCAATCTGCAGGTCGATGCCCTTGAGCACCTCGTTGCTGCCATACGATTTGCGCAGCGCGCGGATGTCCACAATGGGCGCCACGGTGGCGCTGGTGTCAACGGGGGGCATGCAACTTCCTCTCCAGGGATTTGGCGTACAGGCTCACGGGGTAGCACAGCACAAAATACAAAACGGCCACACAGCTGAACACGAGAAACGGGCTGTAGGTGGCGTTGGCAATGGTCTTGCCCACCTTGGTCAGCTCCATGAAACCAATCACCGAGGCCAACGCTGTGCCCTTGATGACCTGCACCAGAAAGCCCACCGTGGGCGCCACGGCAATCTTGAAGGCCTGGGGCAGGATGACGTAGCGCAGCTGCTCGGCAAAGTTCAGCGCCAGGCTTTGCGAGGCCTCCCACTGGCCGCGGGGGATGGAGGCCACACAGCCGCGCCAGATTTCGGTCAGGAAGGCGCTGGCGTAGAACGTGAGGCCCATGCCCGCTGCCACCCAGGGCGAGGTGTTGATGCCAAACAGGCCCAGGCCGTAGTAGGCCAAAAACAGCTGCACCAAGAGCGGCACGCCCTGGAAGAGCTGCACATAGGCGCTCACAAATACACCGGCACCGGGCAGCTTGCTCAGCCGCAGCATGAGCAGCAGCAAGCCCACCAGCCCACCGCCGATGAAGGCAATCAGCGACAGGCCCACCGTCCAGCGCAGGGCCAGCAGCAGGTTGCGCACGATGTCCCAGAGGGAAAAATCAACCATGGCCTAGCGCCTCCCGAACAGAAAGGTGGCGCCGGCCCAGTTGAGCAGGTGGCGCACCGCGAAGGACAACAGGAGGTACAGCACACCGACCACGATGAAGGCCTCGAAGGAGCGGAAATTGTTGCTCTGGATCAGGTCTGCCGCGTAGCTCAGCTCCTGCGTGGAGATTTGCCCGCACACCGAGGAGCCCAGCATCACGATGACGATCTGGCTCACCAGGCTGGGCCAGATTTTTTGCAGCGCCGGGGGCAGCACCACGCGGGTAAAGGTTTGCAGCCGGGTCAGTGCCAGGCTCACTGCGGCTTCGATCTGCCCCTTGGGCGTGGCCTCCAGCCCGGCGCGGATGATCTCGGTGGCATAGGCCCCGAGGTTGATCACCATGGCGATGAAGGAGGCGGTTTCGGCCGACAACTTGAAGCCGGCAGCCGGCAGTCCAAAGAAGATGAAAAACAGCTGCACGATGAAGGGCGTGTTGCGGATCAGCTCCACATAACCACCCACCACCACTTGCAGCCAGCGCGGCGCCAGCTCTGCGCCAAAGCCGCGCGCCCGCACCCACGCGCAGGCAATGCCCAGGGCCGTGCCCACCAGCACCGCCGCGGCCGTGAGCGCCAGGGTCCAGCCGATGCCGGTGAGCAGCAGGGGCCACTCCGCCAGCACGGCGCCAAAGTCCAGCTGAATGCGCATGGGGATGCTCGATCAGGCCGTATCAGGCGTTACAGCGGCAAGTCACCGAGGCTGCGGCCCAGCCATTTTTTGGCCATGGCTTCCAGCTCGCCGCTCTTTTTGGCGTCGGCAATGATCTCGTTCACCTTGGCCTTGAACTTGTCCTCGCCCTTGGCAATGCCGATGAAGTTGGGGCTGTCCTTGAGCAGCAACTTGTACTCGGCAGAGAGCTGCGGGTTCTTGGTCATCATGTTGCCGGCCACCGAGGCACCCAGGGCCACAAACTGCACCTGGCCCGCGGTGAACGCGGCGATGGTGGCGTTGTTGTCTTCAAAACGCTTGGTGTCCACGCCCGCTGGAGCGACCTTGCCCAGCTCCTGGTCTTCCATGGCGCCGCGGGTCACACCCACCGACTTGCCGGCCAGATCTGCAAAGCTTTTGACGGCGATGTTTTTGGGGCCAAACACGGCCTGGAAGAAGGGGGAGTAGGCGGACGAAAAGTCGATCACTTTTTCGCGCTCGGGGTTCTTGCCCAGCGTGGCAATGACCAGGTCAGCCTTTTTGGTTTGCAGCGCAGGAATGCGGCTGGCGCTCACCACCACCACCAGTTCCACGGGCACGCCCAGCTTCTTGCCAATCAGGTTGGCCATGTCCACATCCAGGCCGATAGGCTTGAGGTCGGTGCCCACAAAGCCGTAGGGGGCCGAGTCGGTCTGTACCGCAACTTTGAGCACTTTGGATTTCAGGATGTCGTCCAGTGCCGTTTGTGCGTGGGCGCCGGTGGCGGCCAACAAGGCGCTGGTGGCCAAGGCCAGAGCGAAGGTGCGTTTGTTCAGGGAAAGGGTCATAACAGGGCTCCAAGGTAGGTTGAGGGGTCTTTGGGAGATTTGTCGCCAAGACTTGTATGCAAGTCATGTGCCAAACGAACGGGCTTCGGTTTTGTGCCTTCGCCCACCGGGCTGAGCGCGCTGCGCAGCTCGGCCAGCGGGTCGCCGTTGGGGGTTTGCAGGCGCAGGGCGTCTTGCACATGGCCAATGTGGGCTTGCATGAGCTGCTCGGCCAGCACCCAGTCGGAGGCTTCCAGTGCCTCCACAATGCGGCCGTGCTCTGCACAGGAGTGCGCCGCGTCGTGGGTGGATTGGTAGAGCATGGCAATCAGCGTGGTGCGCGCGGTGAAGTCGCGCAACGTGTCGGCCAGCAGGCTGTTGCCCAGGCACTCGGCCAGGCAGACATGGAAGTCGCCCAGCAGGTAGCTGCGCAGTCCCACGTCGCTGCCCTTGACAGCGGCCTGCTCGGTCTTGATATGCGCCTTGAGTTTCTTGATGGCGGCCTTGCTCACCTCGGTGGTGCAGCGGATCAGGCCCATCTCGATCACGCGGCGGGCCTCGAAGGCCTCGCGCGCTTCGCTCAATGAGGGTTCGATCACATACCAGCCGCGCCGGCTGCTGACCGTGACAATGCCACGCGCCGCCAGCCGGGTGAGGGCCTCGCGCACGATGGTGCGGCTGCAGTCAAACAGCATGGCGAGTTGTTGCTCGCCCAGGCGGGCGCCAGGCGCAAGCTTTTGCGCCAAAACGGCTTCAATGATGCGGGTGCTGATGTCGGATGCGTTGGCCATAGTGCATCCGGTACAGCAGAAACTGTGCCACTGGTATACAAGATATGCGCACCAGTACGGTGAGCGATGCCCGCTTTGGCAGCCCGCCAGTGCCCCGTGTCAGTGCGCGTGCACCGTCATGACATGCCCGCGACCCACTCCGCCCAGTAGTCAATACACGCCCGCACCTTGGGCAGGCGGTGGCGTTCCTGCAGCATCACCGCGTAGATCGGGATGCGCGGGCTCGCAAAATGGTCTTGCAGCAGCGGCACCAGCGCGCCGCTGCGCACCCAAGGTGCGGCCATCAGGTCGTGCAGGCGCGAGATGCCCACGCCTTGCACGACCAGGCTCAGTAGCAGGGCCGTGTTGTCGGCACGGGTGTGGCCTGGCACGATGAAGTCTGGCTGGCCGGTGCGGCTCCAGCGGTTCAGGCCGGGGCTGGCACTGTTGGCAATCAGGTGGTGGCGGGCCAGGTCGTCCGGGTGCTGGGGTGTGCCGCAGCGTGTGAGGTAGCTGGGCGCCGCATACAGCGTGCGGCCGTATTCACCGATCTGCCGCGCCACCAAGGTGTCGCTGGCAGGGGTGCCGGTGCGGATGGCCACGTCGATGCCATCGCGCGCCATGTCGGCGATGCGGTCGTCGGCGTTGATGTCGATGTGCAGCAACGGCCAGCGTTGGTACAGGCCGGCCAGACTGGGTGCAATCACACACTCGGCCATCAGCGGGCTCACGCTGATGCGCACCCAACCGCTGGGACCGCTGAGCTTGCCGCTGAGTTCGCTGTCGAGCTCGGCCGTGGTGTCGAGCAGGCGCTGGCCGTAGCTCAGCAGCGTGTCGCCCTCGTCGGTCAGGCTCAGGCCGTGGGTGGTGCGGTGCAGCAGGCGCACGCCGCAGGCGGCTTCCAGCCGGGTCAGCGCGCGGGTGACCTGGCTCACCGGCACATTGCGCTCGCGCGCTGCGGCCGACAAGGTGCCCAGCTTGGCAATGCGGGTGAACAGGGCCACGTCATCGAGGTGGAGTTGCATGGGGCCATTGTGCGGCATGTGGGTCTTGTTTTGCAAAAACTGCAAAACCAATATGGATTTGGAGCGGTTTCCGAATATTGGTTGGATCAATAAAGTTCAAACCATCGCATCCCCCCATGAACCTACCGGAGTCCACCATGTTCCCCTCCACCCCCGACGCCATCGCCCTGGCCCAACTGCACGACCAAGCCAAACGCGAAGCCCGCCGCCTGCGCCGCGAGGCGGTGGACGACTTCTGGCGCGGCGCCGATGCCGTCTGGCAGCGCAGCCTGGCGGGTGGCCAGATGCTGGCCCAACGCAGCGCCACCCGCTTGCGGGCCCGCCTGGCCCGCCGCGCCAACCGTTCCACATCCACCACTTCGAAAGCCTGACCATGCCCACCCTGCAACTCAAGATCTCGCCGCTGCAAAACCCCTCGCGCTACCGCGCCCTGGCCGAAGCCCTGACCCGCATCACCCACGAAGCGCTGGGCAAGCGGGCGGACGTCACCGCGGTGGTGATTGACGACGTGCCCGCCGCACGCTGGCATGTGGGTGGCCGCGATGTGCAGCGCCCCACGGCATTGCTGGAGATCAGCATCACCCAGGGCACCAACACGGCGGAGCAGAAGGCCGCCTTCATTGCGACCGCGTTTGCTGAGCTCGAAGCGCAATTGGGCGCAGGAGAAGGGCTGGAGCCCGCCAGCTACGTCATCGTGCGCGAGGTAGCCGCCAGCGATTGGGGGTATGGCGGCCACACGCAGGCGGCGCGGCGTGTGGCGCTGGCGCATCCCTCCTGACACACCGCTGTCAGTAGCCCCCCGGCACCATCCGGGCTCCCTCAACACAACAAGGAGTTCCGATGAAAAACGCCATCAGCTGGTTTGAAATCCCCACCACCCAACTCGACGCCGCCCAGGCCTTTTACGAGACCGTGCTCGGTCGTCCCATGCGCCGCGAGAGCATGGGGCCCAGCCAGGGCGCGGTGTTTGCCTACGACAGGGCGCAGGAGGGCACGGGCGGCGCACTGATGATGGGCCCCACGGCGCCCAGAGTGGCCGCCGGCGGTACGCTGGTCTATCTGGATGCCACGCCTTCGCTGGATGCGGCGCTGCAGCGTGCCGTGGGGCAAGGTGGCCAGATCGCCCAGTCGCGCACCGCGCTGCCACCGGGCATGGGCTTCTTTGCCCACATCACCGATCTGGACGGCAACCGCGTCGGCCTGCACGCGCTGGTGTGATCCGCGGCCACACGCAGCCGTTGCGCTTCGGGGCGTGTAGGGTTGCTGCTTTTATGCTATTGTTTTGATAGCTGTTTGCGCAGGTATCATGAGGGCTAGAGGCCTAAAACACTTAAAAATCGCATGCGCCGCGCCGACCGCCTGTTCCAAATCGTCCAGCTCATCCGGGGCCGCCGTCTCACCACGGCCGCCTTTTTGGCGCGGCGGCTGGAGGTGTCCGAGCGCACCGTCTACCGTGACGTGGCCGACCTGCAGCACCAGGGGGTGCCGATCGAAGGCGAGGCTGGCGTGGGCTACCGCCTGGGCCAGGGCTTTGACTTGCCCCCGCTGATGTTCACCGTGGACGAGGCGCGCGCGCTGGTGGCCTCGGTGCGCATGGCCCAGGTCTGGCAGGACCCGGCGCTGGCGCACAACGCACAGGTGGCGCTGGGAAAAATTCTGTCGGTGCTGCCGGCGACGGCCCGGGTGGCGGCCCAGAGCATGGCGGTGTACGCGCCGCCTGTGGGGCTGGAGCCTGCGGTACAGGCCACGTTGCACACCCTGCGCGAAGCCGCCCAGGCCCACTGCAAGGTGCAGGTGGACTACCGCGACGCGAACGACCAGCCCAGCCAGCGCACCCTGCGTCCGCTGGGCTGTTTTTACTGGGGCAAGGTCTGGACGCTGGCGGCCTGGTGCGAGGCGCGGCAAGACTTCCGCAGCTTCCGGCTGGACCGCATGGCGGGGCTTGAATTGTTACAAAGTGCTGCGGACCGTTTTACCGACGAACCGGGCAAAACCCTGGCCGACTACCTGCGTCGGGTGGCGCCTCCAGAGGCTATGGCGCGCTTGCAAGACGGTGGGGTGTAAGCGCGGGGCGCTTCGTGCGCCTGTGCAAACCGGAACAATTGGGTGTGGAAAGTTTCCTCCTTTGCGCGTAAATTGAAGTGCACGCTTCCCAAAGCTTGTCTCTTCCCCCTTTGTACTGCGCCCGAGGTTGATGTATGTCCGATGTTTCCCTGGTCCACCGCCTGCTGCAGCGCTGGCCTGCCAAAACCCCGCCCCATCCTTTGCAGGCCGTGCTGGAGCAGGGCGCTTTGGAAACGCTGTACCAACCCATCGTCGCCCTGCAAAGCGGTGCCATCGACGGCCACGAAGCCTTGGTGCGCGGCCAGAAGGACAGCGACATGGCAACGCCCCAGGCGCTGCTGGACGCGGCCCAACTGGCGCAGATGCAGATTGAACTGGAGCTGGCCTGCGTGGGCCGCGCGCTGCAGAGTTGGGGCTACCCGCACACGGCAGGGCGCATCTACCTCAACCTCAGTGCCCACACGCTGGTGGCACTCAGCGAGCCCAAGTCCTTCAAGCGCCTAGAGGGCGTGTTTCTGGCACACCGGGTGCCTTGCAAGCGGGTGGTGGTGGAAGTAACCCAGCACCGCAAGCTCAAAGAAATTACCGCGTTGGAGCGCTGTACCACCGCGCTGCAGGCGCTGGGCTGCGCCATTGCGCTGGACGATGTGAAGGCCTCGCAGCGCAGCCTCGATCTGTGGCTGCGCCTCAAGCCCTCGGTGGTCAAACTGGACAGCCGGATGAGCCAGGACCTGCAGCAAGACCCGGACAAGGCCAAGGTCCTGCGCACCCTCTCCAACCTGGCGTTCAAGACCGGTGCCAGCCTGGTCGCCAAGGCCGTGGAAGATGCCGAAGATTTGCGTATCGTCCGCGACGCGGGCGTACACCTGGCGCAGGGGCACTTTCTGGGTTTCCCCGCTCCGACCGCGGTGGACACGCTGAACCTGCGCGCCCGCAATGTGCTGGCCGAAAAGTGGACGCCGCCCGATCCTCCGTCGCGCCCTGGCGACCTGACGGCGGCCGACTCCGGGCTGCAAAAGCTGGTGGGCATGCGCTGGTTCGACTAGGCCCGCCGCCGTGCCCGTAGGCCACGCGTGCGGGTGGCCCAGACCCGCACAGGATGGGGCGAATCCCGTCTACAGAAAGCGGGCCGGAATGGCGCTGTGGAACGGGTACATGGGGAAGTAGGGCCTGGCTTCTTCCAGCACCCGCTGCACCGAGGGCCGCTCCATCAGCCGCTCGAAATACGCCCGCAGGTGCACCAAGGGCTCTGGAAAGGACTCCAGGGTGTGGGCATAAAAGAGCGCGGGTGCTGCCGCGCAGTCCGCCATGCTGAACGTCTGCCCCGCCATCCACGGCCGTGTGGCCACTTGGGTGTCGATCAGGCTGTAAGCGGTCTGGATGGTGGCCCGCAGGGTGGTGGTATCGCCTTTCGCACCCCGTAAATGGTCGAGCACGATGTCCTGCATCGGTTCGTGCACATAGCTGTCCACAATACGGTCCCACAGGCGTACCTGCAGCGCGTCGTTGGCGTCTTGGGGGATCAGCGGCGGGCGGGCTGCAAACGGGTCCAGGTACTCGATGATGATGGACGACTCCGGCACCGTGCGCTGGCGTTCGTGGTCGCGCAGCAGCGGAAATTTGCAGAAGGGCCAGAGCGCGCCGAGCTCCGCACGGTCGGCCTCTGCACCGAGGTCGATGATGCGCGCCTCAAACGCAATCTCGTGCTCGTACAGGGCGACCAGAACCTTGTGGCAGTACGAGGCCAGGGGGTGGTAGTACAGCGTGAGTGACATGGTGACTCCGAAGCGAAGGGTTCAAGCCGTTTGCAACAGCGACAGGTAATCTTCCAGCACGTCGAGGTTGCCGCCCCAGCCCTGGCGCATGCTGTCGTGGCTGGCGGCAAACAGGGCTTCTTCTTCCGCGGTGGCTTCGTGCGGGGCCCACACCAGGGTCATCAGCGTGCCGCCGTCCTGCTCGGTCAGTGTGGTGGTGGAGTGGGTGTACATCGGCCAGCCTGCCGCCCAGGGGTTGCGTGTGGCACCGCCCTGCGGGTCGGAGAAACACTGGATCAGCACCAGCTTCTCGGGTGCCTGCAGCTCCAGGAACAACCACTTGCCCCACAGCTCCATGCCGCCTTCGACCTTCATCGCGTAGTGGTAGGTGCCGCCTACCTGAAAGTCCAGCTGGCTGTGCGTCACCGTGCTGCCCTTGGGGCCCAGCCAGTGTTGCAGGTGCTCGGGGCTGGAATACACCTCCCACACCAGCGGGCGTGGGGCTTTGAGCCAGCGGGAAATGGTGAATGGGGCATGTGCAGTCATGGTTTCTCCTCGGTAGATGGGGCTTGCAGGGTGGCCAAATAGTCTTCCAGGCGGTCCAGCCGATCTTCCCAGTGCTGGCGGTACTGCGCCACCCAGTCAGCGGCTTCGCGCAGGGGCTGGGCTTCGAGCTTGCAGGGGCGCCACTGGGCCTGCCGCCCCTGGCTGATGAGACCGGCACGCTGCAGCACTTTCAGGTGCTTCGTGATGGCTGGCGCGCTCATGGCAAAAGGCTTGGCCAGGTCGCTGACCGAGCTTTCACCGCTGGACAGGCGCGCCAGGATGGCGCGTCGCGTCGGGTCAGCCAGGGCGGCGAAGGTGGTGCTAAGGGCGTCTTGCATGTCGCATGGGTTGTGGAAATCGCTAATTAACCAATTGGTAAATTAAGCCATTGCGGGTTACAACTTGTCAAGTCCTGATGCGCCACGCTGATTGGTGTGCAGGCGGGCTATCGCAATACCCAGGGAGGGCGCCGCATGGCAATACACAAGAGGCCGGATTCGAAAGACGAAAACGGCGGAATATCCGCGCCGCCGGGTTGGCCCATCAGGTTGTCCATTGCCTCGGTGGTGGTGGTGTCCATGGCCATTCTGGCCATTACCATCATTGCGCTGGGTTGGCTGGGGGCGCGTCAGTCCTTGCTGGATGCGGCTTCCAGATCGGCGCGTGATGCCGGTTTGCTCATCACCGAAAAATCCCACCGCATGCTGGAGCCCGCCCAGGCTACCTTGCGCTTATTGACCTCTACCCCTTTGAGCCATGCCGATTCCCTGGAGCAGCGGATGGGCCAGATACGCATCCTGTCCGATGTGTTGGTGGCCAATCGTCTGGTTTCTTCGGTATTTGTGGGTTATGCCGATGGCGCTTTTTTTCTGGTCCGTCCGCTGGACCAGCCCGCCTTGCGGGAGCGCTTCCAACCACCGTCCAAGGCCAGTTTTCTCGTCCAGTCCGTCCAGGTGCAGGGTGGCAAGCCGCAGGGCGAATTCCTGTTTTTTGACGCGGAGCGCCGCCTGTTGCAGCGCCGCCTGCAAGCCGACTACCAGTTTGATCCGCGCACCAGGCCTTGGTACCAGGCCGCACGGGCAACGAACACCGCCGCCTTCACCGAGCCGTATGTGTTTTTCACCACGCAGCAGTTGGGGCTGACGCTAAGCCAAGCCAATCTGGAGGGGGGCGCCGTTTTCGGCATCGATGTGGTGCTGGACGACCTGGCCGCCAGCCTCAGTGATTTGCGCACCTCCCCCAATGCCCAACTGGCACTGGTGAATGCCAAAAACCAGGTGCTGGCCTACCCGGACATGCGCCGCGTGCTGGTGCAGGGCGAAGGCCGGATCGATTTTCGCAACATCGCAGAGCTTGGCGTGCCCGGCCTGTCCGGTTTGCATGCGCTGGGGGTGGGGCAGGGCAAGGTGCAGCCCTACGATGTGGCGGGGACCGAGTGGCTGGGGGTGGTGCTGCCTTTCGATGTGTGGCAGTCCGACGGGCTGCAGTTGCTGGTGGCGGCACCCAGTGATGACTTGCTGGGGGACCTCAAGACCAAAGCGGTTCGGCTGGCCCTGGCCATCGTGGCGCTGGCCCTGCTGCTCATGCCGCTGGGATGGCTCGCCGGGGCTGCCATTGGCCGCAGGCTGGACCGTCTGACGGCGCTGGCCCAGCGGATGAGCCAGTTCGACTTTCACCGGGTGCGCGAGCCGCCGAACTTCATCCGTGAAGTGAATAACCTGTCGGACGTGATGGGGGAGATGGGCGAGACGATCGAGACCTTCTTGCAGATCAGCCAGGACATGGCGACCGAGCCCAAGGTGGAGCGCATGCTGACCAATGTGCTGCAGAAAATGGTGTCCGCCACCCGCTGCCACGGAGGGGCGGTGTACCTGGTGGACAGCAGCGTGCAAGGGATGCAGCAGGCCGCAGTCGCCGGCACCCTGCTGGCGCAGGGGCCGCTCCCCGCGCAGCACACCGGGACCGCGGCCGCTGTACGCCGGGAGGTGGCCCCCGGGGTGCTGGAAATGCAGGTGGCTTTGCGCGGGCGCAGTGGCAAGCTTGAAGGCCTGTTGGTTCTGCAGCACAGCAGCGATGCGGGGCACGCCGATGCCTCGTTCACCCAGTTCGTGCACCAACTGTCGGGCATGCTGGCCGTGTCGATAGAGACGCGCCAACTGATCGAGGCGCAAAAGGCCTTGCTGGACGCAGTGATCCGCCTGATGGCGGATGCCATTGATGCCAAGAGCCCCTACACCGGCGGGCACTGTGAACGGGTGCCCCAACTTGCGGGCATGCTCATCGATCGCCTGGTGCAGGACCGCAGCGGGCCGTACGCCGACTTCACCATGAGCGAGGACGAGCGGTATGAGTTCCACCTGGGGGCCTGGCTGCACGATTGCGGCAAGGTCACCAGCCCGGAGCACATCATCGACAAGGCCACCAAGCTGGAAACCATTTACAACCGCATCCATGAAGTGCGTATGCGCTTTGAGGTGTTGTGGCGTGATGCCGAGATCACCTTCTGGCAAGGTGTGGCCAATCGCGGCGACCGTGCCGCCCTGCAGCATGTGCTGGCGCAGTGCCAGGCCCAGTTGCACGATGACTTTGCCTTTGTGGCGCGCTGCAATGCGGGAAGCGAGTTCATGGCCGATGCCGACATGGCACGCCTGCAGGCGCTGGCATTGACGCCCTGGGTGCGGCAATTTGACAATCGCCTGGGCCTGTCCAGCCAGGAGCTGATGCGCATGCAGGCCACATCTCCCGAAGCCAGGCCCTTGCCGGTGCAGGAGCAGCTTCTGGCCGACCGGCCCGACCACGTGGTGCCCTGGGGGACGCGCAGGCCGCCGGTGGAAAAAGGTGATCCCAAGAACCGCTATGGCTTTGATATGCAGCTCCCCGCGCAGGCCCAGCACATGGGAGAGATTCACAACCTGTCCATCCGCCGCGGCACCCTGACCGAGGAAGACCGCTTCAAGATCAACGACCACATCGTGCAAACGCTGATCATGCTCAAGAGCTTGCCGTGGCCGGCCCATCTGGCCCGCGTGCCCGATATCGCCGCCACCCACCATGAGAAGCTGGATGGCCAGGGCTACCCCCGCAAGCTGCAAGCCGCCCAGCTCACATTGGCCGACCGGGTGATGGCGCTAGCCGATATTTTTGAGGCGCTGACCGCTGCCGACCGGCCCTACAAGCCCGCCAAGACCCTGAATGAATCGCTGCGCATCATGGCGTTCATGGCCAAAGACCAGCACATCGACCCGGAGCTGTTTCGCTACTTCCTGCACAGCCGGGTGTGGGAGCACTTTGCCCGGCAGTACATGCTGCCCGCCCAGATTGATGGGGTGGACATGGCCGCCATTGAAGCGCTGTTGCCACCAACGACGACAGGGGCCGCTCAGCCCGGAAGCTCAGGCAATTGAGGGGGGCTCCGCCGGGGCCGCCGCGTGGCGCTGGTGGTTGCAGCGGGCGTGGCTGATGGAGAGGTTGTCCTGGTGGCTACTGCCTCCCTCGCTGCGCGGAATGATGTGCTCCAGCGTTGCGTCGGCGTGGGCCACATGCTCACCGCAAATCCAGCAGGGCACCACGCCATGCAGCTGGCGGGCCACGGTTCGGTACATCTTCTCGCGGGTCAGGGTCAGGGCACTCATGGATTAGCGGCGAAGGCCGGGTTTAGGTGGGTTGGCTGGCAAAGTGGTCAAAGCTGGCCCAAGGGCCGGGCAACGGTGTGCCGCTGCCGTCCACCACACGCACGCCGGCCATGGCCTCGGTGCGGCCAATGCGGGTGACCGGTGTGCCGCTGGCCTGTGCCGCGGCCTGCACGGCAGCGGCCTGCGCGGGGGGCGCGGTGAACACCAGCTCGTAATCGTCACCACCGGCCAGCACGCACTGCAAAGCCAGTGCAGCCGGTATTTTGGTATCAAATGTGCCTGTGGCCACCGTGGAATATGCGCTAGCAGCTATCAATTCAATAGCAATATTTGCATCCAGCGTGGCGCCCAGGCCGCTCTGGGTCAGGATGTGGCCGAGGTCGCCCAGCAGGCCATCGCTCACGTCGGCCGCGGCGCTGGCCACGCCGCGCAGCGCCAGGCCCAGGGCCACGCGCGGTGTGGGTTGCTCCAGCCGCTGGCGGGCCTGGGCCAGCACGGCGGGTGGCAGTTGGAGTTTGCCTTGCAGGCACTGCAGCGCCAGCGCGGCGTCGCCCAGCGTGCCGCTCACGTACACATCGTCACCCAGCTGGGCGCCGCTGCGCAGCAGGGCCTGGCCCGGGGGCACCTCGCCCATCACGGTGATGCAGATGTTGAGCGGGCCGCGCGTGGTGTCGCCACCAATCAGCGCGCAGCCGTGTGCGTCGGCCAGCGCCAACAGGCCTTCCGAGAAGGGTTGCAGCCACTCGGCCCGGGCCTCCGGCAAGGCCAGCGCCAGCGTGAAGGCGCGTGGCCGCGCGCCGCAGGCGGCCAGGTCACTCAGGTTCACGGCCAGCGCCTTGTGGCCCAGGGTGCGCGGGTCTACGTCGGGAAAGAAGTGGCGGCCGCTGACCAGCATGTCGCTGCTCACCGCCCACTGCGTGCCTGGGGTGGGCTGCAGGAGGGCGCAATCGTCGCCCACACCCAGCGCCACGCCAGCGTCCAGGGCCCGTCCTGGGCGCTGGAAGTAGCGCGCAATCAGCTCAAATTCGCCCAGCCCGGCCACAGTGCGTCAGGCCCCGCTGTCGCGTGCGGGCCAGAAGAAGCTCAGTGGCGCCTGGCGTAGGCGCGCCCAGATGGCGCCCTGGATGCGCGAGCGCCCTACGCCCGAGACGTTGTGCGCCTGCAGCGCCACGCGGAAGGCCAGGTAAAAGCTCACGCCGACGTTGAGCATGCCGATGAACGGAATGCTGGCCACGGCCCACCACAGCGCGGGGTTCTTCACCACCTCCCAGCCCAGCGCGGCGCAGGCAGCGCCCAGTTGCCCGGCCGACAAGGTGACGTGGCGCACATCGAGCGCCGGGCCCAGAAAGGCCAGGATGGGCGGCACCAGGCCGAGCATGAAGCCCAGTGAAATATTGGCCGCCAGGCCGGAGATGTTGCGCCGCATGAACTGTGCCCAGCGGTCGGCCCGTGCCGTGCCCAGCCAGGCGGTGATGCGCGGGTTGTAGCGGATGGCCGAGTCCAGCCGGTGCAGGACAAACCAGTTCTCCGTCCAGCCGGCAATGATGCTGCTGGAGAACAGCAGCACACCGGTAAAGGCGGCAAACAGCAGCGACGGGCCCATCAGCGTGAGCGAGTGCAGCACGTAGTGGGCACGGTCCTCGGTAATCATGGGGGCGCCCAGCGTCAGCGCCATGGCGGCCGACAGCGCGATGGCCACCGGGAACACCACCGCCACGTTGCCCAGCACCGCCGCCACTTGCGAGCGCACCAGGTGGGTTACTTCGTCCACAAAGGCGCCCAGTGCCTGCGCATCGGCAATGTCCTTGAGCTTGGCCGCCATGGCCGGGGCCGTCATGGCGGGCTGCTTGGTGGCCAGGGTGAAGTGCAGCAGCTGGATGAGCACGAAGCTCAGCGCATACGACACACCCGCCCAGAAGCCGCCCCAGAAGGCCGACAGGCCCACCGCCATGATGCCGAACTTCATGGCGGTGGTGAGTGCCGTGAGGGCGCCACCACCTGCGGCGTTGGCCAACATCTCGCGGTACTCGGCGCGGGTGCGGGTGATGTAGTGCTCGCCAGTCTCCGAGCTGCGCTCGGCCACCTTGGCCGCCAGGAGTGAAGAGTTGGATGCCACCAGCGCGCCAATGCTGCGCTGTTCCTGGCTCACGCTGGCCAAGTGGGAGAGCAGGCGTGCGCTAGCACGGTGGCTGTCGTCGTCCAGCAGGCAGTCCAGTAGCGCACGCACGCGCAACACGCGTTCGCGCAGCTGGCGCAGGCGGAAGACCAGGTCCACCGAAATGCCATGGGCATCGAGGTGGGTGTAGACGGACGAGGCGGCGTGGCGGCAGGCGTCCAGCTGGGTCCGAAAGCGCAGCACCGCGGCCTGGGTATCGTGCCCGGCCATCCAGGCTTCGCACACGGCGTCCAGGTCGGCTGCCAAGGTGTGGAATGGGCTGGCGTCCTGGGCGGGGCTGCTCATGCGCAGGCGGATTTCTGGCGAGAAACCGGCCGCGCGAATCTGGCTGGTGCAAAAAGTCATGGCGTCCAGCAGGGTGCTGTGCCAGTGGGTGAGCCCGGGGTGCAGGAGGGCGTTGTGGCCTACGGCCGGTGTGCTCAGCAACAGGGCCAGGCGCTGCAGGGTGGGGGTGGGCAAAGCGGCCAGCCACTGGGCGTCCAGTGCATCGTCCAGTACCAGGCCAAACAGCTCGGAGGCGTCGGACGTCTCGGGCGTGGCCGGTAGCAGCTTGTAGTGCAGGCGGTCCACCAGCTCGCTGACAAAGGCATTGCGCGAACCAAAACCGTAGTCCGAGAGCAGCGTACTGCCGTCTACCGTGTGCAGCAGGGCGCGCCACCAGGCCTGCAGCTTCTCGGCCGTGGCGGGGCGGGCGTCCAGCACATCCAGCAGCAGGTCCACCCGGGCCACGGCGGCCTCGGGGGCGCCGTTGTCGCCGCGTATCCATTCCAGCAGGCGGATCAGCCAGACATGGCGCTCGACCAGCCCGGCCTCGGGGTTCAGCGTCTCCAGCAGGGTGGAAATATCGCTGGGCACAGCGGGTGCGGCCATCAGTGCAAGGTGCGGGAGCCACCCGCGTCACTCAAGGCGTCCAGCACAAACATGGGAATGTCGGCGTCGAACTTCTCACCATCCTCGGCCACGCAGAAAAAGCTGCCGTGCATGGTGCCGGTGGGGGTGCGCAGGCGGGTGCCGCTGGTGTATTCAAACGACTGGCCGGGTTTGAGCAGCGGCTGCTGGCCCACCACACCCAGGCCCTTGACCTTTTCGGTGTGGCCATTGGCGTCGTTGACGTTCCAGGTGCGCGAGATCAGCTGCGCCGTCACATCGCCTGTGTTGGTGATGGTGATGGTGTACGCAAACACGTACATGTCATCGGCAGGTGCAGATTGGTCGGGGAGGTACTGGGGTGCAACTTCCACCAGAAATTCGTATTTGGCCATGGGCCAATGCTACCTGCGAAAATAAAGGCCCTGTCAACACCCTTCCCAAGCCCCTGCCATGACGTACCGCATCGCCCCCTCCATCCTGTCCGCCGACTTCGCCCGCCTCGGGGAAGAGGTCAAAAACGTCATTGACGCGGGCTCGGACTGGATCCATTTCGACGTGATGGACAACCATTACGTGCCCAACCTGACCTTCGGCCCCATGATTTGCAGTGCCCTCAAGCCGCATGCCAAGACGGCGGCCGGCGTGGCGGTGCCGATTGACGTGCACCTGATGATCTCGCCCGTGGACGCCCTGGCCGCCAGCTTTGCCGAGGCGGGAGCCGATTACATCAGCTTCCACCCAGACGCTTCGGGCCATGTGCACCGCAGCATCCAGGCCATCAAGAGCAAGGGCGTGAAGGCCGGCCTGGTGTTCAACCCGGCCGAACCGCTGGATGTGCTGGACTGGGTGATCGAAGACATCGACCTGATTTTGATCATGAGCGTGAACCCGGGCTTTGGCGGCCAGAGCTTCATTGACTCGGCGCTGCGCAAGATCGAAGACGTGCGCAAGCGCATTGATGCTTCGGGCAAAGACATCCGCCTGGAGGTGGACGGCGGCATCAAGACCGACAACATCCGCCGTGTGGCCGATGCCGGAGCGGACACCTTTGTGGCTGGCAGCGCCATCTTTGGCAAGCCAGACTACAAGGGCGTGATTGACGCCATGCGCCTGGCGCTGTCGGCCTAAGACGCGCATGGTGCCAGACGCAGTGAACATTGCGGTTGTGAAGCCGCCAAAGGCCAAGTTTCTGGGCGACTTGTTCGCTGCATCTGGTGTGGATGGCCGCAATGCACACGTGCGGGTGCGATTGGCCATGTACGGCGTGTTGTTGCTTCTGGTGGCACTGGGCGGCATGCGGGCTTGGTTGTCCCAGCACTGGCAAGATATTCGCCAGCTGGATATCGAAATTCTCCAGTCGATTGGTGAACAACGGGTCTTGACCCAGCGCCTGGGAGTGTTGACATCGCAACTGCAGCAACAGCCGGGCACATCCCGCACGATGACTGATGAGCTGGCGACGGTGTTGCTGCGCTCCCGCAATGAGGCCGCACGCCTCGATGGGTTGATGCAGCAACAGGTCGAGCGTGAGCCGTTTGTAGCCCCCGAGGTGTTGGCCGCTTTGCAGGCTTGGCAAGGTGACCGCGACGGCATGTGGGGCAGCCTGGAGCCTCTCCCGCAGGTCGGGCAGGTGGCCAACGGCGCGTTGTCAGCCAGCCGGCTACAACATGCACAAGACGCCATCGCGCTCGCTGAGTCGTCCGCCCACGCATTGGTGCAGGAGAGTGGCGCCGACATATTGAAGCGCAGCCGCCGCGTGTTGTTCACCATTTGGGTGGTCCTGGGGGGCATCCTTGTCTTGGGCGGTGTCCTGGCTTTCGCGGTGGTGGAGCCCACGGCCAGAGCGGTGCGCCGCCAATATGAGACCTTCGCCCGCCAAGCCGACCACTTGAAACGACTCGCACTGGTGGCCGAACTCAGCTCGAATGCGATCGCCATTACGGACGGGGCACACCGGGTCGTCTGGGTCAATGAGGCGTTCAGCCGATTGACCAGTTACACCCAGGCCAAGGCCCAGGGTCGGCGCATTGGCACCCTGTTGAAGGCACGCAGCGCAGACCCCGCGCGGTTTGCCGAGTTTTATGCAGCCTTGCGCCAGAACCAGGGCATCAAGCGCGAGATCCGCATTGCCACCCGCACGGCCGAACTGGGCTGGGTGCTGGTGGACATGCAGCCCATCAGCGACGAGGACGGCGCCCTGAATGGCTGGGTCCTGGTGGCCACCGACATGACCGAGGTGCGCGCCCAGCAACAGGTGCTGCGCCTGGCGGTGGACGGTGCGGGCCTGGGTATCTGGCACTGGGACATGGTGGCGGACACCATCCACTGCAATGACCGCCTTCTGGCCACCCTGGGCTACATGCCGGGCGAGTTGGACATGGCCGCCGCCAGTTGGTTCGCGTTGATCCACCCGGATGACCAGGCGCACTGGCAGGAGTCGCTGCGCCACCACCTGCGCGACCCGGACACGCCACACCGGCTCTCGGTGCGGGCGCGGCACCGCGCCGGGCGCTGGGTCTGGATGCTGTTCACCGGCAATGTGGCCGACCGCGATGTGCAGGGCCGTGCCCTGCGCATGGCCGGTGTGGCGATGGATGTGAACGCCCAGAAGGCGATGGAGCAGCAGTTGCGTGTGGCAGCCCGCACCGACGACCTGACCCAACTGCCCAACCGGGCCGTGGTGCTGGAGAAAATCCGCCAGGCCATTGACCGGCACCAGGCGCAGCCGGGCTATAACTTTGCGGTGCTGTTCATGGACTTTGACCGCTTCAAGCAGGTCAACGACACCCTGGGCCACACGGTGGGAGACGGGCTGCTGCGCCTGATTGCACGCCGGCTGCAAGACAGTCTGCGCCCCGGCGACAGCCTGGTGCACACCAGCGACTTTGCCCAGATGGCCGCCCGCATTGGCGGTGATGAGTTTGTGGTGCTGCTGGACGATATTCGCGGTGACCTGGACGCCGAGATTGTGGCTGGCCGCTTGCTTGACGTGCTGGCCGCACCCTACCAGGTAGAAGGGCACCGCATCAGCTCCACGGTGAGCATTGGCATTGTCACCAGCACCCACGCCGAGCCGGACGCCGACAGTGTGCTGCGCGATGCCGACATTGCCATGTACGAAGCCAAGCGCAGTGGCCGTGCCCGCTACGCCATGTTTGACCCGGCCATGCGCCAGCGTGTGAATGCCTCGGTCTCGCTGGAGAACGACCTGCGCCAGGCGCTCGCGCTGGGGCAGATGTTTGTGGTCTACCAACCCGTGGTGCAACTGGGCAGCCACGCCTTGCTGGGGGTGGAGGCGCTGGTGCGCTGGCAGCACCCGCAGCGCGGTCTGGTGTCGCCCGTCGATTTCATCCCCTTGGCGGAGGCCTGTGGCCTGATTGATGCGGTGGGGCAGTTTGTGCTGCAGCGTGCGTGCAGCACCTTTGAGCAGTTGCAACAACAGCTGGGGCCACAAGCGCCGCCGAGCGTGGCCGTCAACCTGTCGCGCGCGCAGCTGCGCCAGCCCCGGTTGGTGGCGGACATTCTGGAGGCGGTGCGTGCCCACAACATGTCGCCCCAGCAGCTGGTGCTGGAGGTGACCGAGAGCCTGGCCGCGCAGGACCAGGCCGTGCAGCAGACGCTGCGCGAGATCCGCGCGCTGGGCGTGGGCTTGTCGCTGGACGACTTTGGCACCGGCTACTCCTCGCTGTCCTGCCTGCACGAGTTGCCGGTGGATACCGTGAAGATGGACCGCTCTTTTGTCAGCCAGGCGGGCCAGAGCGAGTACCACCGGGTGCTGATTGATGCCACTTTGCGCATGGCCCGTGCGCTGGGGCTGGGCACCGTGGCCGAGGGCATCGAGACGCCCGAGCAGGCGGCCCTGATGCTGGCCATGGGCTGCGAACGCGGCCAGGGCTACTGGTTCAGCCGGCCCATGGACGCCCAGGCCCTGGTGGCCTGGGTGCAGGCCGGTGGTGTTCCGGCCCTAGCGCCCACCTAGAAGAAAAGGACATTCCCGTGACTCTGATGCCCTGGCCCCTGCGCCAGTTCGATGCCGCCATCGTGGACCTGGACGGTACCTTGGTAGACACCCTGGGCGATTTTGTCGAGGCCCTGCAGCGCATGCTGCACGACCTGCCGCCGCCTTTTTCCGACTTCAGCGTCACCCCCGCCCTGGTGGAGCGCATGGTCGGCAAAGGTTCAGAAAACTTAATAAAAAGCCTTCTAGGCCACGTGGATGCTGCGCAATCAGCTATTAATTCAGTAGCGTTGTACGAGCGGGCGTGGGCCCGCTACCAGGTGCACTACCAGGCCATCAACGGAGCCTACTCCGCCGTCTACCCCGGCGCGCTGCAGGGCCTGCAGCAGTGGCAGGCCGCGGGCCTGCGCCTGGTGTGTGTGACCAACAAGCCCACCGCCTTTGCCCGCACCCTGTTGCAGCACAAGGGGCTGGACGGCTTCTTCCTGCACGTGGTGGGGGGCGACGCCGTGGCCCGCAAGAAGCCCGACCCCATGCCGCTGCTGCACGCATGCAGCCTGCTGGGCACCCAGCCCGCGCGTACGCTGATGGTGGGCGACTCCAGCAACGACGCCCAGGCCGCACGGGCCGCCGGCTGCCCGGTGCTGCTGGTGAGCTATGGGTACAACCACGGCGAGCCCATCCGTTCGGTGGATGCCGACGCCTATACCGACGCACTGGATACTTTGCGCTGGGCGAACTGAGGCCCGCGCAAGGCCGGTACGGCCGCTCAGGCAGGCAGCAGGGGCGGGCCGCTGGTGTCCACCTTGAAGACCGCCACCAGCGACACCAGGTCCTGCGCCTGCTGTTTGAGCCCGCTGGCTGCCGCTGCCATCTGCTCCACCAGGGCTGCGTTTTGCTGGGTGGCCTGGTCGATTTGGGTCACGGCCTCGCTGACCTGGGCCACACCGGTGTTCTGTTCGGTGCTGGCGGCACTGATTTCCCCCACCATATCGGTCACACGGCGGATGGCACTGACCACTTCCCCCATGGTGCTGCCGGCACGGTCCACCAGGGAGGTGCCTTGCTCCACGCGCGCCACGCTGGCGCCAATCAGGGTTTTGATCTCCTTGGCGGCATCGGCACTGCGTCCGGCCAGGGCCCGCACCTCGCTGGCCACCACGGCAAAGCCGCGGCCCTGTTCGCCAGCGCGCGCGGCTTCCACTGCTGCGTTGAGGGCCAGGATGTTGGTTTGAAACGCAATGCCGTCGATCACGCTGATGATTTCGGCAATGCGGTTGGAGGATTCGTTGATGTCCTTCATGGTGTGCACCACCTGGGCCACCACCTCGCCGCCTTGCTGCGCCACGGTGGAGGCGCTGGCCGCCATCTGGCTGGCCTGGCGCGCGTTGTCGGCACTGTGGCTCACCGCGGAGCCCAGTTCTTCCATGCTGGCGGCGGCTTCTTCCAGTGCGCTGGCCTGCTGCTCGGTGCGTGCCGAGAGGTCGTGGTTGCCTTGGGCAATTTCGGCGCTGGCCAAGGCCACACCGTGCGAGCCCTCACGCACCTTGATCACCAGGGTGGACAGGCTGTTTTGCATGGATTGGAGTGATCGCATCAGGGCTGCCACTTCGTCGCGCCCCTGCGTGTGCAACTGGGCCGTCAGGTCGCCGCCGGCCACGCGGTCGGCCACGGTCACCGCGTCGTTCAGCGGCCGCACAATTTGCCGACTCAGCAAGATGCTGCCCGCCAGCCCGGCCAAGGTGACCAGCACCATCACGCCGTAGGCCAATTGGCTGCCGCGGGCCGCTACGGCGCTGGCACCTTCAGAGGCGGCCTGCTCCTGTTCCGAGAGTTGCTTGCGCAGCGCAATCAAAAAGGCCACGGCATCGCGGTCCTTGCCACGTGCGGCCTTGTCGCCTGCGGCGTAATCGGCGTCGGTCGCTTTGTAGGCCTGAAGGGCCGCCTCATAACCTTGGGCCGCGGACTGCATGGCGGTGGTGAGCTTGGTCGCCGTGTCTTTGGCGGGGCCGGGCTCCAGCATGCTGTTGAGCTCTTCCAAACCTTTGGCCACTGCAGCCATTTCCTTTTGGTGGGCGGTCCAGTAGCGCTCCAGGTCTTTGGGCTCTTTGCCGCGCAAGAGCACGTTTTTCCATTCCTGGATGGCCGTTGAAAAATTGCCTGCAATGTCAGCCGCTTTTTTATTGGCGGCTACATGGCCTAACACGTCGTGTTGGTAGGTGCCTACCGCGCTGTTCAGGGTGCTGATACCGAACATGCCCCCCACAAATAGCAGGGCGAGGGCGATCGCAAATGCCAGGGGCAATTTCAGGCTGAGTTTCATCGCGCAATCTCCAGGTGGTGTGACTGTCAGAAAGCTGTCTCGGTGCCCAGACTACAGGCTGGGCTGGGGCTTGTCATCCCCCGGATGACGGAGGTGTGCGCAAAAAAACAAAAAAGGCCTGCAGAGCGCACCCTACAGGCCTTTGGGGGAGAGGCTTGGCCGCCTACTTTTGGCCCAGCAGCGCGTCCTTGAGTTTGAAGTCGGCGGGGACCGGGCCAAACCAGATGGACATGATGGCTTTGTAAAACTCAGGTTCCTTGAAGGGCTCACCCTGCACCTTGCCCTTGGCGGTCACCACCATGCCGGTGCCGGGAATCCAGTCCAGCGTGATCACGTCGCCTGGCAACAGCACCTTGTTGACGGTGAAGATGTCGCCCATACGCAGCAGGCCTGGGATCAGCTTGGACATTTCGTTCTTGGGCACGTTGTCTTCCACGCCGCGGGTCAGCAGCTTGCCAAAGGGGCCCGCTTCAATTTCGCGCAGAAAGGTCATGGTCAGCCGTTTGGGGCCGGGGGCCGCCATCAGTTCGTCCAGGGAATTGACCTTTTTGCTGGTGTACAGGTCGCCCACATAGACCTTGAACGGACCCTTGTAGCGTGTGCCAGCGCCGTTGAGTTGCAGCTTGTTGCCGCCGACCATGGCGCTGTCTTCCACCTTCACGCCATGAATTTCCTGGGTGGCTGCTTGCGCCAACGGGGTGACGAGCAGGGCAGTGGTCAGTGCGGCAGCAAAGAAACGCGTGAGTGTCATGGGGAAAATCCTTAATAGAACGACCGTTCTTTTTTGTGTAACCAGATTTTGCAACGTCCACTGCCAATGTACATCAGGGTTTCTGCGGGTGACGTGAATTTGGCGGGCCTGCGGCAGGGCTATGGGGTTTGCTACACTGGCACGCATGTTTATCCACCACATCAGCAGAATGGGTCTTAGCGACCGGGGAGCCTGGCCCTGGCGTACCTCGTCTGTTGTGCCTGGGCTCTAACACCTGCCGGCCGCCATCCAGTGCGGCCAACGCGCACGGTTCCTGAGCTTTGCGCGGTCAAGTGGCACGGAATTCCCTCCGATCTATTGCGCGCACTTTTTTGCTCTTGCGGCGTGTTGCCGCAAGCACCCGTGAATAGATTGTTTGAGAGGCGCTGCCCCCGATGACTGAATCCGAATTTCTGGCCCTGCGTGCGCAAGGCTACAACCGCATCCCCCTGAGCACCCAGGCCTTTGCCGACCTGGAAACCCCGCTGTCCCTGTACCTGAAGCTGGCCCGTGCAGATGGCGCTACCGAAACCGCGGCCCACAGCTTTTTGCTGGAGTCGGTGGTGGGCGGCGAACGTTTTGGGCGCTACAGCTTCATTGGCCTGCCGGCGCGCACGCTGCTGCGGGCCAGTGGCTTTGGCGCCGCCGCCCGCACCGAGGTGGTGACCGACGGGGTGGTGGTGGAAACCTCCACCGCCAACCCGCTGGACTTCATCGCCCAGTACCAGCAGCGCTTCAAGGTGGCGCTGCAGCCCGGCATGCCGCGTTTTTGCGGTGGCCTGGCCGGCTACTTTGGCTACGACGCGGTGCGCTACATCGAGAAAAAGCTGCAAAGCACCTGCCCGCCGGACGAGCTCGGCACACCCGACATCCTGCTGCTGCAGTGTGAAGAGCTGGCCGTGATCGACAACCTCTCGGGCAAGCTGCACCTCATGGTCTATGTGGACCCGGCCACGCCCAATGCCTATGCGGCCGGCCAGACGCGCCTGGCCGAGCTGAAAGCCAAGCTGGCGCAGGCCGTGAGCGCACCCGACATCAAGCCCTCGCAAAGTTTCGAGGCTCAACGCGACTTTGCCAAGGCCGACTACATCGCCGCCGTGGTGCGCGCCAAGGAGATGATTGCCGGTGGCGACTTCATGCAGGTGCAGGTGGGCCAGCGCATCAAGAAGCGCTTTACCGCCTCGCCCTTGAGTCTGTACCGCGCGCTGCGCACGCTCAACCCCAGCCCCTACATGTACTTCTACAACTTTGGCGATTTCCACGTGGTGGGTGCGTCGCCGGAGATTCTGGTGCGCCAGGAGCAAATCGTTGTCGACGGCAAAACGGGTACCAAGGTCACTATTCGTCCCTTGGCCGGCACCCGCCCGCGCGGCGCCACGCCCGAGCTGGACAAGGCCGCCGAGGTGGAGCTGATTGGCGATCCCAAGGAGCGGGCCGAGCACGTGATGCTGATCGACCTGGCGCGTAACGACATTGGCCGCATCGCGCAGATCGGTTCGGTCAAGGTGACGGATGCCTTCATCGTGGAGCGCTACAGCCACGTGATGCACATCGTGAGCAATGTGGAAGGCACGCTGAACCCCGGCATGACCAGCATGGACGTGCTCAAGGCCACCTTCCCGGCCGGCACGTTGACCGGCGCGCCCAAGGTGCATGCCATGGAGGTGATTGACCAGCTGGAGCCCATCAAGCGGGGCATCTACGGTGGTGCCTGCGGCTACCTGAGTTATGCGGGTGACATGGATGTGGCGATTGCCATCCGCACCGGCATCATCAAGGACCAGGTGCTCTACGTGCAAGCCGCGGCCGGTGTGGTGGCCGACAGCGTGCCCGAGCTGGAATGGAAAGAGACCGAGGCCAAGGCACGTGCGCTCTTGCGCGCTGCCGAGCTGGTGGAGGAGGGCCTGCAATGAGCCATAGTCCCCAAGCCCAACACTGCAACACCATGGCCGAAGTGCGCAGCCACATCGACGCGCTGGACGAGCGCATCACCGCGCTGCTGGTGGAGCGCACCCACTACATGAGCCAGGCCGCCCGCATCAAGCAGGATGTAACCAAGGTGCATGACCAGGAGCGCATTGAATTCATCGCCGCCCGTGTGCGCCGTATGGCGACCGAGCTGGGTGGCCAGCCAGACGTGCTGGAAGCCGCCTACCGCGCCCTGATGGATGCATCCATCGCCTTTGAACACCGGGAATTCGCCCGCTTGCGGGAAGGAGCAGCAGCATGAAACTCGTGATGATCGACAACTACGACAGCTTCACTTTCAACATCGTCCAGTACTTTGGCGAGCTGGGCGCCGAGGTGGAGGTGTTCCGCAACGATGAAATCACTGTAGCCGGCATTGCCGAGCGCAAGGCCGACCGGTTGGTGATTTCCCCCGGACCCTGCTCGCCGGCCGAGGCCGGTATCTCGGTGGCGGCCATTCAGCACTTCATGGGCAAGCTGCCCATCCTCGGCGTTTGCCTGGGCCATCAGAGCATTGGTGCTGCGCTGGGCGGCAAGATCATTCGCGCACAGGAACTGATGCACGGCAAGACCAGCGTGATCACGACCACGCAAGAGGGCGTGTTTGCTGGCCTGCCGCAGCAGTTCACGGTCAACCGCTACCACTCGCTGGCCATCGAACGCGCCAGCTGCCCCAAGGAGCTGGCGGTGACCGCATGGACGGACGACGGCGAGATCATGGGGGTGCGCCACACCGGCTTGCCGTTTGCGCAGCGCATGGAGGGCGTGCAGTTCCACCCGGAGAGCATCCTCACCGAGCACGGCCACGCCATGCTGAAGAACTTCCTGCAGTGAGGCATGCCATGCATCACTATTGTTTTGATAGCTGCTCGCGCAATGAGTGTGCGGGCTAGAGGCCAATATGACCAAGATTGTCGATTTGCGCAGTGACACCGTCACGCAGCCCACCGCCGCCATGCGCGCGGCCATGATGGCGGCCCCTCTGGGTGATGACGTGTTTGGCGACGACCCCACGGTGAATGCGCTGCAGGAGAAGTTGGCCGCGTTGCTGGGCTTTGAGGCGGCGCTGTTCATGCCCACGGGCACGCAGAGCAACCTCTGCGCCATCCTGGCGCACTGCGGTCGGGGCGACGAGTACATCGTGGGCCAGCTGGCCCACACCTACCGCTACGAGGGCGGCGGTGCGGCCGTGCTGGGCAGCGTGCAGCCCCAGCCGCTGGTGCAGGACGCCAGTGGCCAGATGGCACTGGCCGACATTGCCGCCGCCATCAAGCCTGACGACTGCCACTTCGCCCGCACCCGTCTGCTGTGCCTGGAAAACACCTGGAACGGCCACCCCATGCCTGCCAGCTACCTGCAGCAGGCCAGCGCGCTGGCGCGCGAGAAGGGCTTGGCGGTGCACCTGGACGGCGCGCGCCTGTTCAACGCGGCCGTGGCCTCGCGCCAGGACGGCGAATCCGCCTTGGCCTCGGCCAAGCGTATTGCCGGTCACTTTGACAGCGTGTCGGTCTGCTTCAGCAAAGGGCTGGGCGCGCCGGTCGGCTCCATGCTCTGTGGCAGCAAGGAACTCATCGCCCGCGCGCTGCGCATCCGCAAGATGGCCGGTGGCGGCATGCGCCAGGTGGGCCTGCTGGCCGCCGCGGCCAACCATGCGCTGGACCACCATCTGGAGCGCCTGGCCGATGACCACGCCCTGGCCCAGCGCCTGGCGCAGGGGTTGCAGGGCGTCAACGGCCTCACCGTGCGCTCGGCCCAGACCAATATCGTGTTTGTGGATGTGGCCGATGGCCGCGGCCCGGACCTGCTGGCGCACCTGAAGGCCCGGGGCGTGCTGGCCACCGGGCTCATCGGCCTGCGCTTTGTGACGCACCTGGATGTGGACGCTGCCGGCATTGACCATGCGCTGGCCTGCATCCGGACGTTCTTTGACCAGCCCGCTACCGCAGTTGCCGCCCCGGCGGCGCGCGGCGCGGCGGTGTACTGAGGGAGTCGCCTTGCCTACCGATCAATTGCTGTTGTTCATCGCGGCCGGGTGGTTGCTCAATCTGACGCCGGGGCCAGATGTCCTGTACATCGTCTCCAACGCGCTGAAGTCTGGCGCACGGGCGGGCGTCGTGGCTGGCCTGGGCATTACCGCTGGTTGCTTCGTGCATATCGCGGCGGCGGCCTTGGGCGTCGGGGCTTTACTGGCCACCTCGGCGTGGGCCTTCACGGTGCTGAAATGGTTGGGCGCAGCTTATTTGCTGTGGATCGGTGTGCGCATGCTGTTTGCGCGTGCTGCTACCACCGGCGGCCTCATGGCCACAGCACAAGCGGGGCGTACCGAGGCAGCGTCCTTGAAGCGCATATTCATCGGAGGTTTTTGGACCAATGTGCTGAATCCCAAGGTGGCGATTTTCTTCCTGGCCTTTGTGCCGCAATTTATCGCGCACGATTTTGAAAACAAGGCACTCGCATTTGTACTGTTGGGGGTGCTGTTCAATATCAATGCCATTCCCGTGAACACCGGCTGGGCATTGACTGCGGCCTGGATGGCGCGGCGCGTTGGTGTTGTGCAACGCGGTCTGCATTGGCTGGACCGTATCGCCGGCGCAATGTTTGTAGGATTCGGAATCAAACTGGCGCTGACCGCAGCGCCCAAGGCTTAAGGACATGGACATGACCCAAACCGCCAAAATCACGCCGCAGGAAGCCCTGCAGCGGACCATTGAGCACCGCGAGATTTTTCACGACGAGATGCTGCACCTGATGCGCCAGATCATGTCCGGCGAAATGTCGCCCGTCATGATGGCCGCCCTGATCACCGGGCTGCGCGTCAAAAAAGAGACCATCGGCGAGATCACTGCCGCCGCGCAGGTGATGCGCGAGTTCTCCACCAAGGTGGAGGTGGCCGACAAAACCCATCTGGTGGACATCGTCGGCACTGGCGGTGATGGCTCGCACACCTTCAACATTTCCACCTGCAGCATGTTCGTGGCCGCCGCCGCGGGCGCCAAGGTCAGCAAGCACGGTGGGCGCAGCGTGAGCAGCAAGAGCGGCAGCGCCGATGTGCTGGAAGCCTTGGGCCTGAACATCAACCTCAAGCCCGACCGGATCGCCCAGTGCATTGCAGAGCAGGGCATTGGCTTCATGTTTGCGCCCAACCACCACCCGGCCATGAAAAACGTGGCACCGGTGCGCAAGGAGATGGGTGTGCGCACCATCTTCAACATCCTGGGCCCGCTGACCAACCCGGCGGGTGCGCCCAACATCCTGATGGGGGTGTTCCATGCCGATCTGGTGGGTATCCAGGTGCGCGCGCTGCAGCGCCTGGGTGCCGAGCACGCGCTGGTGGTCTACGGCCGCGATGGCATGGACGAGGTGAGCCTGGGCGCCGGTACCTTGGTGGGAGAGCTCAAGGACGGGGAGATTCGCGAGTACGAGATCCACCCCGAGGACTTTGGCATGGTCATGGCCAGCAACCGCTCGCTGAAGGTGGAAACCGCCGAGGACTCGCGTGCCATGTTGCTGGGCGTGTTGAACAACCAGGCTGGCCCGGCCAAGGACATCGTGATCCTCAATGCCGGTGCAGCGCTGTACGCGGCCAATGTGGCAAAAACCATGGAAGCCGGTATCGCGCTTGCGCGAACAGCTATCGAATCAGGAGCGGCGAAAGCCAAGCTCGACGCCTTGGTGGCACTTTCTGCCCGCCTGGCCCACTAGGAAACCTTATGAGCGACATTCTGGACAAAATCGTAGCCGTCAAACACCAGGAGGTGGCTGCGGCCCGCAAGCGCAAATCGCTGGATATCGTGCGTGCCGACGCCGAATCGCGCGTGCTGACGCGTGACTTTGTGGGCGCGCTGCGCGCCAAGATCGCTGCCGGCAAACCAGCCGTCATCGCCGAAGTCAAAAAAGCCAGCCCGTCCAAAGGCGTTCTGCGCGAAGACTTCATTCCGGCAGATATTGCCCAAAGTTACGCGGAATATGGCGCTTCCTGTTTGTCAGTGCTCACTGACGTGCAGTTTTTCCAGGGGGAGATCGACTACCTCAAGCAGGCCCGCGCCAGTTGCCAGCTCCCGGTGCTGCGCAAGGATTTCATGGTCGATGCCTACCAAATCTACGAATCGCGCGCCATGGGCGCTGACGCCATCCTGCTGATCGCTGCCTGCTTGGATGACGCGCAAATGCGCGACTTCGAGGCCATCGCTCGCGGCCTGGACATGGCGGTACTGGTGGAGGTACACGACCAGCCCGAGCTGGAGCGCGCCCTGCAGCTCAAGACACCGCTGATCGGCATCAACAACCGCAACCTCAAGACCTTCGAGGTCTCGCTGGACACCACGCTGGCCCTCAAAGCCATGGTGCCGGCGGACCGCCTGCTGGTCACCGAAAGTGGCATCCACACCCGTGAGGATGTGCTGCGCATGGGGGCTGCTGGCATCAACGCCTTCCTGGTGGGCGAGGCCTTCATGCGGGCGCCTGAGCCCGGGGAGGCGTTGGCGGCTTTGTTCGGCTAAGCCCATGGCAGACCAGTTGCAAAGTGCCGATTCCGCCGCGTGGCCGGTGGCGCCAGGTTGGCAATCCTTGGTAGACGGTTTTTTCGCGGGCCAGACGGGGCAGGGTTTGCTGCAGTTTCTGCAACAGCGGCTGGACGCGGGGGCAGTGGTGTTCCCGCCCCAGCCGTTGCGTGCGCTGGCGCTTACGCCACCAGCGTCGGTGCGCGTGGTCATCCTGGGCCAAGACCCGTACCACGGGCGTGGCCAGGCCGAGGGCTTGGCCTTCTCCGTGGCGCCAGGCGTGGCGTTTCCGCCCTCTCTGCGCAATATCTTCAAGGAATTGCAGCGTGATCTCGGCACGCCACCCCCGGCTTTTCCGCAGCCCGGCGGCAGTTTGGTGAAGTGGGCGGAAAAGGGCGTCCTGCTGCTCAACACCTGCCTGACGGTGGAGGAGGGGCAGCCCGCCAGCCATGCCGGCAAGGGCTGGGAGGGGTTGACGGACGCAGTGATCCGCCAGGTATCGCAAGACACGGCGCCAGCCGTTTTCATGTTGTGGGGCGCCCATGCCCAGAGCAAGCGTGCACTGATCGACGCGAGCCGCCACCTAGTATTGACGGCCAATCACCCCTCGCCCCTGTCGGCTTTGCGACCCCCCGCTCCTTTTATCGGTTGTGGCCATTTCTCGCAGGCGCGGGCATGGCGCGACCGGCATGAATGCGCTTAATTGCAAATTTGTGCGCAAGTTCATGACGAAGGCAAATTAACGTGGCATAATCCGGGGTTCACCGAAGGAGAGGTGGCCGAGTGGTTAATGGCAGCAGACTGTAAATCTGCCCTCTTACGAGTACGCTGGTTCGAATCCAGCCCTCTCCACCAGTGATGAGCTGATTGTTTTTGGATGAGCCCGTGCGGGGTTCGTATAGTGGTAATACCTTAGCCTTCCAAGCTAAAGCGAGGAGTTCGATTCTCCTACCCCGCTCCAAGACCCAGTTTGTTGTTGGGTTGTGAAGTAGATTTTTTAAAGTTTGTCTGCGACAGACTTTTGCCCTTTTGGCTCAGTGGTAGAGCACTCCCTTGGTAAGGGAGAGGTCGCGGGTCCGATTCCCGCAAAGGGCACCATTTTTAAAGCGTTGCCGCTGGCATGTTGGTGATAGCGGTAGTGCGAATTTTGATTGTTTGAACTCATTACTTTTCGGAGCAATATATGGGTAAGGAAAAATTCACACGTACCAAGCCGCACGTCAACGTAGGCACGATTGGCCACGTGGACCACGGCAAGACCACGCTGACAGCGGCTATCACCACTGTGCTGGCAGCCAAGTTCGGCGGCTCTGCCAAGG